>Ga0172375_10000129_pt1 | contig 113475 bp, 93 predicted proteins | sample LakKiv1m_FD_114537 | JGI IMG/M metagenome (GOLD analysis project Ga0172375, IMG submission 114537) | Freshwater microbial communities from Kabuno Bay, South-Kivu, Congo - kab_092012_11.1m | ecosystem: Environmental > Aquatic > Freshwater > Lake | place: Democratic Republic of the Congo...
TAATTGATTATCACGTAAATATAATCAATTAGTTTGAAATAAACAAATCTATATCTTTGATATTCATTTATTTATACATTTTTTATTAAAAATCTTATGAACAATTTTAATGCGTTGCCCCTGTGCAATTGAGTAAATTGCTTAATGATGTTTAATGCAACTTTCAATTGCTGATGAATTGGTAAAATCCACCGGTTTTCAATCGCCGATTAATCGTATTTTTGCAGAAAGCGTTTTCAATGGCTAAGCACAAAAAAGGGGGCAATTCGGACGACATATCGGCACTTAGGGTTCAGCAAGGGGTTGAACCTCCTTCGTCACTGAATCCCGAAGCTATGGAAAAATTTAGGAAATCGCAGCCTGGTTTACTTTCGGTGGATGCCTACATGGATGGGATTCTGAATTTTAACCGTTCGGTGTTCAGTAAAGCCATCACTCTGATTGAAAGTTCATTGCCTGCGCACCAGCAAATGGCCCAGGAGCTGATACTCAGGTGTCTGCCGCATGCTGGCAATTCGGTGCGGGTTGGAATTACCGGAGTGCCGGGTGCCGGCAAGAGTACTTTTATTGAAGCACTTGGAACACTTTTAACCGGCTCAGGACATCGGCTTGCCGTGCTGGCCATCGATCCGAGCAGCAGCCGGAGCAAAGGCAGTATTCTTGGTGATAAAACCCGCATGGAAGCTCTTTCGTCTGATGAAGCTGCATTTATCAGACCCAGCCCTTCGGCAGGTTCACTTGGCGGTGTAGCGCGCAAAACACGCGAAACCATTATTTTATGCGAAGCTGCCGGATTTGACACCATTTTTGTTGAAACTGTGGGGGTGGGGCAGTCGGAGATTGCAGTGCATTCGATGGTCGACTTTTTTTTGCTGCTGATGATTTCAGGCGCAGGTGACGAACTGCAGGGAATCAAGCGTGGTATCATGGAAATGGCTGATGCCATTGCAGTAAACAAAGCCGATGGCGATAATTTTACCAGGGCTGAGATAGCCTGCACACAGATTAAAAATGCACTTCACCTGTTTCCATTGCCCGAATCAGGCTGGTCGCATCCGGCTGTAACGTGTTCGGCAACTACAGGTAATGGCATTGCCAGTGTGTGGAAACTGATTGGCGAATACCTGCACTTTACGCATGATAATGGTTTCTTTATGCGTAAGCGCAATCAGCAATCGAAGCAGATTACGATTGACTTTATCGATCAGAAGCTGCACAATAACTTTTACACTCATCCTTTAATTCAGCCTCAACTTTCTGAAATGGAAAAGTTGCTAACTGCCGGACTCATAAGCCCTTATCAGGCAGCTACACAATTGCTCGATGTGTATTTCAATCAAAAAGTGAAATCTTAATCACAGGCAAGCCGAAACTGGAAATTATTTAGATTAATAACGACCGGTTCTCACCTTGTTTACAGATTCTGATCGTAATATTCAGCCAGTTTACGGTATAAATGCGCCCGGTCGGTACCCCTTACATTGTGCTCATGGGTTGGATAAATAAAATAGTCAACCTGTTTTTTAAGTTCAATGCACTTATTCAGGAACTGAAGGCTGTTTTGCCACACAACGGTATTGTCCTGTGCGCCGTGTATGATCAATAATTTACCTTCAAGTTTATCAATTTTGTTGAGTAAACTGGCATTTTCATATCCTTCAGGATTTTGCTCAGGGGTATCCATATAGCGTTCGCCGTACATTACCTCGTAATATTTCCAGTCGGTAACCGGTCCGCCGCACGTAGCTACTTTAAAGATTTCAGGGTGATTCAGTTTGAGCGTAAGTGTCATAAAACCACCATAACTCCATCCATCAACTCCTATGCGGTTTACATCTACCCATGGCTGGGATTTCAAATAATCAACACCCTTAAGCTGATCTGACATTTCGTTTACTCCAAGATTGCGGTGAATACAGCTTTCGAAAGCAAAACCTCTTCCGGCTGATCCGCGGTTGTCGAGCGTAAAAACAACGTATCCCTTTTGTGCCAGATAATGATCAAACAGTCCGCCACCGTTGAGCCAGCTGCCCGTTACAAGCTGTGCATGGGGCCCGCCATACACGTAAATTAGTACAGGATACTTTTTCGATGCATCAAAATCAACCGGTTTTGTAAGTCGGCCGAAAAGTTCGGTACCATCATCAGCTTTCAGGGTAACAATGCTTACTTCACCTATTTTGTAATCTTTCAGCGGATTAAGGTCCTGGTGCAGCATGCGATTGGTTTTGCCTGAAAATGACAGCAACTGCGTTCTTGATGCAATTTGCGGGTTGCTGAACCTTGTAATAAAAAACTTTCCATCACTTCTGATAATTGTATTATGCACACCTTCATCGGGGGTGAGGCGGGTGTTTTTTCCGGTGCTGAGTGAAACGTAATATAGTTGGTTTTGCAATGGGTTTAATTCTGTTGAGGTGTAGAAAATTCCCTTTGAACCGGTATCAAACCCCTCCATTTCTGTTACAATCCATTTCCCTCGGGTAATTTGCTTAATAAGGGATCCGTCGCGGTTATACAAATACAGATGGTTATAACCATCGCGCTGACTTTGCCATATAAACCTTCCGCTTCCATCAGGCAAGAATACCATTGGATGCAGCGGCTCTACATAGCGATCGTTGGTTTCTTCGAACAGTGTACGTATAAATTTACCGGTCGCCACATCGTATTCATTTAACCACATATGGTTTTGGTCGCGGTTGAGTACGGCAATAAACAATGATTTTTCATCGGGACTCCATGCAATATTGGTCAGATACTGGTCGGCCGGCTTGCCGGTTTCAATAAAATGAATTTTGCTGCCATCTGTATTATAAATCCCAACGGTAACTTCATGGCTTGTCATTCCGGCCATGGGATAGCGGATGTTGTTTACGGTAGCAATGCGTGTGGTTACATCCACCAGCGGATATTCAGTTACCATAGTTTCATCCATCCGGTAAAATGCCAGTAAAGCTCCTGTAGGCGACCAGAATGTACCTTTGCTGATGCCAAATTCATTGCGGTGAACGCTTTGCCCGTTAACAATTCCCTTGTTTGAGTCGGTAGTAACTGCAACATCCGTCATTCCATTGTTTACAAACAGATTGTTTTCAACCGTATAGGCCAGATACTTACCTGATGGATCAAAATCAGTATTTGATGCCTCATCTGCCAGGCCGAAAAGGTTTTTTAAACCTTCACCTTCGGCAGAATATATATACCAGTTATTCCCGATTGAAAACCTGAAATTTTTCTCATCTGTCCACTCTATGCGCGGAAAACGTTTGACGGGTTCCTTGCCAAATCCGGTTAAAAGAGAATTCAACCTCTCAAGTGAAAGGATTGTATCGGTGGTTTCATTGTTTGCATTGCCTGCTAGAAGTGCATTTCCGTCGACCCAGGTATATTGTGCACTATTGCCTCTGAATTGAAGGTTTGCTAATCCTGAAGGGTAAAGATTACGGTTACTGGTGATTTCTTCGGGTGTAAATAGTTTCTCCTGAGCCGATGCTGAAAGGAATGAGAAAATGATTGCAAAACCAACAAGTAATTTGCGCATAGTAAAAAAGTTTAGGTTGATAGCCTGAATTCTTATTCGTGGAATAATTTTACAGCATTTTCTTAGCTGCCGGTATTAGTAGTTTCTGACTCTTTGATAGCCTGCACCATTTCGGTGATAAGCCCCGGGTTATTTTCGAAAGCGTTGCCAATTACCAAAAGATCGGCTCCGGAAGTGGCAGTAAGTTTTGCCTGCTCTGGAGTGCGAATGCCTCCGCCAACCAATAGAGGAACCGAAATGCTTTGTTTAACATGACTGATCATTTTTTCTGAAACCGGGTTTACAGCTCCGCTCCCTGCATCCATAAAAATCAGTTTCAAACCCAGCATTTCTCCCGCCATTGCGGTACACATGGCTATATCATCCTTATCGTGTGGTATGGGATCAGAGTTACTCATGTACGAAACGGCTGTTGGTCTTCCGCTTTCAATCAGCATATAACCGGTTGATACCACTTCAAGCGGGCTGAGTTTGAGATAAGGTGCAGCAACTACATGGCGGCCAATCAGCATTTCGGCATTGCGACCTGAAATAAGTGACAAAAAAAGCATGGAATCGGCTCTCCAGCTCATTTGAAGGGTGTTTCCGGGAAATAGAACTACGGGAAGGCCTGCGATAGCTTTAATCCGACTGATGCAGGCATCCAGCTGATTGTTGATTAGGAGGCTTCCACCTACAAAAAAATAGTCAACACCCGCCGCACTTGCTGATTGAGCCATTTTATCAATGGCGGCATTAGTAAGTTTATCCGGGTCGATGAGCACTGCCAGCTGCTTTTTGCCCAATTGCGTGCGCTCTTTCACCGATTCGTAAAACGACATACCTTCCCAATTAAATTGCAATGATACGCAAATCAGCCAAATCAAATCTCATTCATCGGATAAAATAGATAACTGATTGCCGCCTGTAGCATTTTTCCTTTTTCAAGGTATTACTTTTTAGCCGGAAATTTATAAATTATAGAAGTCTGAATTATTTCAGATTCCGGAAAAAAATTAAATTCATGAAAAAGTTTCATTTTGTGCTGGCAGCACTAACCATGCTGGCAGTTGCTTCGTGTTTGAAGATCGAAGATACCGACGGCGATGCCGACGATGTTAAAAATGTTAAGGAAGTAACATTCCCGCCACAATTTGAATGGTCGACGTCGGACAAGGTTGCCTTACACATGGCGGGACTAACAGGCTTACCCGAAATTAAACAGGTACTGACTGTTGAATCAGAAAGTGGAGAGGTATTTTTAAAGGAGTTTATTCTCATAAATCAGGACTTCGATGGAGAGGTCACAGTGCCCTCAACCATTAAAACATTAAAAATAAATTGTGGAGCTTATGCTTTTACGTCTGAAATTAAAAACAGTAAAATTGACTTCACACTCAACAATGGTAATCCTGATGATTAAAGGAGGCAGATTATGAAAAGGAAACTTGCTTTTATCATTGCACTGTTTTTGCCAACAATCAGCTTTGCAACAGTCAACGGAGTAACACAGAACTTTGAATCGGGCAACCGTACCATTGAGCGCGGTTATTGCTGGCAGTTTGATGGAGCAACCATATCATCAACAAACCGTATAAGTGGTAATTACAGTGGATATACCAGTTCACTCAACAATCAAAACGATCCTAGGTATTTTGTTAGCCCCTGGATTCAATACAGTGGAAACGATCAGGCGCATTTTAAGTTTAAGATTACCAGTTTAAACGGCGCCACCAACCACTATTTCAGGGTTACCCTGATAAGTATGGGCGGTGTGCGAACCACCTTGCTTGATTATACCTTTGCCAACACACAAATTCAGGAACAAACACTGCCGATATCCGTGAGTGGCACATATCAGCTTGAGTTTCTGTTTACCGGAACCGGTGGAGGAAGTGCGCGCGGAATTCTGGATGATATTGATATTACCGGGTCGTATATGGCGGATCCAACAAATAATCCTAACGGTTCGGGCGCGTGTGCTGTACTTGTTTTAGATCCGGATTCTGATGGCGATGGGGTAACCGACTCAGAGGATGCTTACCCTGATGACCCTTTAAAAGCATTCAATTTGCTTATTCCTGCCCAGGGATTTGGTTCTCTGGCGTTTGAGGATATGTGGCCCGAAATGGGAGATTATGATTTTAATGACCTGGTGGTAAAATATCGGGTGAACCAGATTTCAAACAGCAGCAATCAGGTAGTTGAAATTCAGGCTACTTTTATACCACAGGCATTGGGAGCCGGATATAAAAACGGTTTGGGATTTATGTTACCGGTTCCGGCGGCATCCATTGCTTCGGTTTCCGGATCGTACATTACCGAGAACTTTATTGTTCAGGCGGCAAATGGGTTGGAAGCAAACCAGCAAAATGCCGTGGTTATAGTTTTCGACAACGGACAAACAGCTTTTTCAAATGTAACCGGCAGCAATCCACCGGGCATGGCGGGTATTAATTCCTGCATTGGCGGAAGATCAGGAACCGGGATGGAGATTAATATTAATATTCAGTTTTCACAGCCGGTTACAGCCAGTAATCTGGGAGTTGCACCGTATAATCCGTTTCTGATTGTGAATGCGCAGCGCGAAGTGGAAGTGCACCTGCCCGACATGCCTCCCACAGGATTGGCAAATACCGCATTGTTTGGCACAGCAAAAGACAACTCCAATCCAGCCCAGGGCCGTTTTTACAAATCATTAAACAACCTTCCGTGGGCGATGAATATAGTAGAACCATTTGAATATCCCATAGAGAAAGCCCAGATCTCAGAAGGCCATCTTAAATTCATTGACTGGGCTGAAAGCGGAGGATCGAATTTTCCGGGCTGGTATAAAAACCTGAATGGTTACCGCAATGCAAGCAAGGTTTTCTATTAAACCTAAACAAATCACGAACAACTCACAGGCACTACTTTCACAGGGTGCCTGTTTTTTTAAATAACAGATTATGACTGGCATATGCAATGATTTGTTGTAACTGCTTTGGAAATTGAAATTCCGGCATAGCGTTAAAATTCTTACAGAAAGCTCAGGGGTTTTAAAAACAATACCTACCTTTGCACACCTAATTAATTGGTGAATAACAATCATGAAAGAAACTGATTCAGAAGTGCTTGCTTACAAAGTAAAAGATATTGCCCTGGCGTTGTTTGGCCGCAAGGAGATCGAAATTGCTGAAAAAGAGATGCCCGGCCTGATGGCCATCCGCAAAAAGTTTGCATCGGAAAAACCACTTAAAGGCGCCCGCATCACCGGTTCGCTGCATATGACCATTCAAACCGCCGTATTGATTGAAACTCTTGCTGAACTTGGAGCCGATGTACGTTGGGCAAGTTGCAATATTTTCTCAACTCAGGATCATGCTGCCGCAGCCATAGCCGAAGCCGGAATTCCGGTATTTGCCTGGAAAGGCGAAACACTTGAAGAATATTGGTGGTGTACCCTTCAGGCTCTATCGTTCCCGGGAGGTTTGGGCCCCAATCTTATTGTAGATGATGGTGGCGATGCCACCCTGTTGGTGCACAAGGGCTACGCGGCCGAAAAGGAGCCTAAGTTGCTCGAAGCTTCAACCTCAAATGCTGAAGAAGCTGCTGTTATGGCTATTCTGCGCGAAGCATTTGTTGAAGACAATCAGCGCTGGCACCGTGTTGTTAAGGATTTGAAAGGTGTTTCAGAAGAAACCACAACCGGAGTTCACCGCTTGTACCAGATGATGGAGGCAGGCGAGTTGCTGGTGCCTGCCATCAATGTAAATGACTCAGTTACCAAATCCAAATTTGATAACCTTTACGGGTGCCATGAATCTCTGGCCGATGGCATCAAACGCGCTACGGATGTTATGCTTGCAGGCAAGGTGGTAGTTGTGCTCGGATTCGGTGATGTAGGTAAAGGTTGTGCCCGCTCAATGCGCTCATATGGTTCAAGGGTAATTGTTACTGAAATTGATCCGATTTGCGCACTTCAGGCCGCTATGGAAGGATTTCAGGTGGCAACCATTGAAGATGCGCTGCACGAAGGAAACATTTATGTTACCACAACAGGCAACCGCGATGTTATTACGTTTGAGCATATGCAACAGATGAAAGATCAGAGTATTGTGTGTAATATCGGTCATTTCGACAATGAAATTCAGGTTGATAAGCTCAATACTGCCGCCGGAGTAGTAAGAACTAATATTAAACCTCAGGTTGACAAGTATACTTTCCCTTCAGGAAACGCTATATTTCTGCTGGCCGAAGGCAGATTGGTTAATCTTGGCTGTGCAACCGGCCATCCTTCATTTGTTATGAGCAATTCATTCTCAAATCAAACACTTGCACAACTCGATTTGTGGAAAAATAACTATGAAGTTGGTGTTTACCGTCTTCCGAAAAAACTCGATGAAGAAGTGGCCCGCCTGCACCTTGAGCAGATTGGTGTAAAACTCACCAAACTCACCGATGCACAGGCTGCTTATCTCGGTGTTTCTAAAGAGGGACCATTTAAACCCGAGCACTACCGTTACTAAATACTTGTATATTCATAGTAAAAGAGGCGGCTTTAAAGGCTGCCTTTTTTATTGTTGAGGTAATAAAATCAGTTTGAAACGATTAGCGAATATCCGTCGTATCGGGTGCGGTATTGTTGCAGCGCTACCGAAGCCGGACCTTCAATGGGCGAACCATCGGTAAGCAGAAATCGCGAATTGCAAGTGGGACATTTGGCTATTATTCCTGAGTTTTCAACTTCGATGCGCGAATTGGAAACCAGCGGATCGTGGGTGCAGGCTCTTTCGAAGGCGAGAAATTCGTCGTGCATCGGGCGGTAGATAATAATGCCTTTGTAGGCTCCAGTGGCGTAAACAAAGCCACCATCGGGGATGAAATCAAGTGAATTGGGATAAATTGTGAAATTAACATACACATAAGGAATGTTTGTAGTATCATTTTCCTTTCCGCATCCGGAAGTCATAAAAAATAAAATCCCAATCGCAAAAATCCGAAGTGTATGCTTCATAAAACAATCGTTGTATTTGAAACGTTATACCTATATTAATAGTATATAACGCCATTAATTTTGTACTTCACGATGCCAAAGATACTAAAGATATTTTTCCTCCTCTATGTGTTTGTGCTGCTTTCCCTCCCATCATGTAGCGTAATTAAGCCCGGTAGCCGTGATAAAGCTGAGGCCGAGCAGCGTAAACTCGATCGGGAAGCACAGCGTAAGCTCGCCGAACTTGAACAAGCACATTATAAGGCTCAGTCACCTGCCACCAAACGTATGATGAAAAAGAACGCCTATAAGTCGCAGCGGCTTAACCGTTTTAAGCGGCGTTAGAAAAGTTTTCGTGAGAAATTGGTGCTCACCGGCAGGCAATTATTATATCATTTTAAAACTTTTACTATTTTTACACAATTGAAATCCAAAAAAGCAACAGCAATGGATGACTTTCTTTATATCATTCTGGGTCTTTTGTGGGTGGTTTTTTCGTTTTATAATAAAAAGCAAAAAGCTGACCGCAAGCGTGCCGCAGCCCCAAGGCCGCAGGGTGGTACTTCAAAACCCGGGCCCACTCCCCGGAGTATATTTGAAGAAATACTTATGGGCGGTGAAGTATTAAGTAAGCCCGCCGAAATTATCCTGGAACCTGAAGAACCGGCAAAGGAGATGCCTTATAAATCGTTGTATGAAACAAACAACGAAAACACTACTCCTGTTGAAGTTCAGAGCCTTGAATCTATTGCTGATGAAGTTCCTGCCGGGTATTTTGAGGCTGAATATGCCATGCGCTCAGCGATGCCGGTGGGCGGGCAATCTGATGATAAGGGTGTTGAAAAAAGCGTGCTCTATGATGAAAATGACGAACATCCTGCTTTTGATCTCCGTGAAGCAGTAATTTACGCTGAAATCCTCACTCCGCGGTACATTTAAGCGGTTTTTAAATTTGTTCAACCGATGCTCTAAAAAGTTTTGGAGCGTAAATTATTTTATTACTACCTTTACCCACTTTTAAAGGTACACACGACACACAAGTACATCTAAACATAAAATTTCATTGGTATGATCAGAAATCTACTACTAACTATCGGGTTGGTGCTGATTGCAGGCTTTACGGCTTTTTCCCAGTCGGGAAGCCTCAAAGGCAAAGTGACTGATAAAACCACGAAAGAAGCAATTCCTTTCGTGAACCTTATCGTCGAACTGAATGGCACACAGGCTGGTGGAACTACGTCTGACTTTGATGGTAACTTTACCATTAAGCCCATTACTCCCGGCAAGTACGATCTTAAAGCCACGTATGTCGGTTATAAACCAGTGTTAATTAAAGGTGTGGTTATCAAAGCCGACCAAATCACCTTCTCAAATGTTGAGATGGAATCAACCATGATTGAAATCCAGACATTTGAGGTAATCGATTACAAGGTTCCGCTTATTGATAAGGACAAAACCTCGGTTGGAGCTACTGTTACCTCCGAAGAAATTGCCAAAATGCCCAACCGTTCGGCCAATGCCATTGCAACCACTGTGGGAGGTGTGTTCTCGGCTGATGGTGAACGCGGAAGTGTGCGCGGTCAGCGTGCCGAAGGTACCGTTATGTACATCGATGGTATCAGGGTGCGTGGTTCATCTAACCTTCCTGAATCAGCCATCGAACAAGTATCGGTTATTCTTTCGGGAGTACCAGCCCAGTATGGCGATGCCACCGGTGGTATTATCAACGTTACCACCAAAGGCCCCAGCCGTGAGTTTGGAGCAGGAATCGAACTTCAAACATCACAGTATCTCGATGCTTTTGGCTACAACCGCGCCGGCTTAAACATGCAGGGACCCCTCTTATGGAGCCGTGACGAAAACAAGGAGAAGAAAAATGCTATCCTTGGTTACTTTGTCGCCGGTGAGGTAAGCTATAACAAAGACAGTCGCCCGACCGCAACCGGTATATATAAAGTTAAAGACGAAGTATTGCGTGAACTTGAGCTTAACCCACTCCGCCTTTCTGGTAGTGGCTTTGGTACCTATTACAATTCCAACTTTATCCGTAAAAGCGACCTCGAATATGTAAAGGCTACACCCAATACCAACAATCTTGATATCAATGGTTCAGGTAAACTCGATATCAAAACCGGTCCAAACATCAACCTGTCGCTTGGTGGTTCAATCAACTTCAGCGATGGACGCAATTTCAGCTTTGCCAACTCAATGTTCAACTACGACAAGAACATTCAGGTAATTGATAAAACCTGGAGGGTTTTCGGAAGGTTTACACAGCGTTTCCCAACCGCCAAAGACAGCAAGTCGCTGGTTAAAAATGTATATTATTCAATTCAGGCTGACTATACCAAGTACAATCAGACTGTTCAGGATGCCGATCATAAAGACAACCTGTTCAACTACGGATATTTAGGTAAATACGAAACCAGTAAAATAAGGTCATATACCGATACGCCGACCCTCGACACTGTTTCAGGTCTTACCGGATATATCCACAATGGTTTCCGCGATACGCTCGTTGCTTTTACTCCGTTTGGTGTAAATCCAATCATTTCGAACTACACCAGGCAATATTATGAACTGTACCCCGAAACCAGAGGTTTCCATGATAACCTTAATAATATCATTTCGGGTGGAGGATTGCTGAATGGAATGGGTGCTCCTTCGGTTTATGGAATCTGGGGTTCACCAGGCGGAATTCAGACCAATTACACCATTACCGATAACGAACAATATGCTATCAATGCCAACGCCAGTGCTGATATTGGTAACCATGCCCTGCAGTTTGGTTTTATCTATGAGCAGCGTGTTGACCGTTATTACACCTATGCTCCGGTTGGCTTGTGGAGCCTGATGCGTGGATTAACCAATGCACACATTGAGCAGCTCGATGTAACCAATCCTAAACTGGTTACCCTCGATGGCGTATTTCAGGATACAATCTATTTTGATCGCAAGTACGATGCTTTGTCGCAGCGTTTCTTTGATAAGAGCCTGCGCCAGAAGCTGGGCCTTCCGATTGATGGAACCGACTGGATTGATATTGACTCATATGATATCAACAGTTACACCATGAACTATTATGATGCTGAAGGCAAAATGCATACCGTTGCGTTGAGTGAAGCCCTTTCCATTGATATGTTCAGCCCGGATGAATTGTACGATAACGGTAACCTGCTGACCAATTACAGTGGTTATACCTACACCGGCCAGAAAATAAGACTGAAAGACAGCCCGAGTTTCGATGATTTTTTCTCCAAACGCGATGATAACGGCCTGTACACCCGCGAAATTGCTCCGTTCACCCCGATTTATATGGCTGGTTTTATTCAGGATAAATTTGCATTTGACGACCTCATTTTCAACATAGGTGTGCGTGTTGACCGTTTTGACGCCAACCAGAAGGTGCTTACCGATCCTTACACCCTTTATCCTGCCAAAACCGTTGCTGAAGTAAACGACCTGGGTGCTCATCCCCAGAATATGGGCAGTGATTATGTTGTATATGTTGATAATCTGCGTACACCCACCAGCATCATGGGATATCGTAATGGCGACACCTGGTACAATTCAGATGGATTGGTAGTTACCGACCCTACCATCTCGCTCGATGCCGGCAACGGTGTTATTCCTTACCTTCAGGACAGGAACAATGTAACTGTATCGTCGAAGGCATTCAGCGATTATGAACCCCAGATTTCGGTTATGCCTCGTATTTCGTTCTCGTTCCCTATTTCAGATGAGGCCTTGTTCTTTGCTCATTACGATGTACTCACTCAGCGCCCGACCTATGCATTGCGCATGAGTCCGCTCGATTATTACCTCATTCCTTTCACCGGAAGCCCAACCATCAACAACCCTAATCTGAAACCCGAAAAAACCATCGACTATGAGCTTGGTTTCCAGCAGAGACTTACTGCAAGTTCATCGCTAACACTTTCGGCTTACTACCGCGAAATTAGGGATCAGATTCAGGCTTACCGTTATACCGCTGCATATCCCAAAACCTATTACTCTTATAACAATATCGACTTTTCGACTGTAAAGGGTCTGACGGTTACCTACGACCTGCGCCGTACTTCAAATGCAAGGGTTAGGGCCAGCTACACACTTCAGTTTGCCAGTGGTACCGGATCAAATCCTGAATTTGCCAAAGGTTTGATTCAAACCGGACAGCCTAACCTGCGTACCCTGTTCCCGCTTAGTTTCGACCGCCGTCATGCCATCAACCTCATGCTCGACTACCGTTTTGCTGAAGGTAAAGAATACAATGGTCCGGTGATTCGCCGCACAAAAACCGATGCAGCCGGTAAGGAAGTTATCAAAACCACGCAGGTGCTGAAAAATACCGGTGTTAACTTCACCGTATTCGGAGGTTCAGGCACACCATATACCCGTTCGAGTAAGATTGTTCCTATCGGACAAAGTGGGATTATCGAAGGTTCGATCAACGGATCACGTTTACCATGGCAGTTTCGTATCGATGGCCGTATCGACAAGGATATCAACATTCAGTGGAGCGAGAAGCGTTCGTCATACCTGAATGTTTATATGCAGGTTCTCAATATTCTTGATGCCAAGAACATCATGAACGTTTATGCTGCAACCGGTAACCCTGATGATGATGGTTATCTGGCAGCTGCCGAATATCAGAACCTCATCAACACTCAGCTCGATCCTCAGGCTTTCCGCGATCTTTACAGTATCCGCATCAATAGCCCGGGTAACTACAGCTCACCACGTCAGATCAGACTTGGTATTATTTTCAACTTCTGATAACAAAACAGGTCTGTTAACTCAACACGATATACAGAAAACCAATCAACTATGAAAAATATTCTCCGCATACCAATGGTTGTATTGCTCGGCATACTTTTATCGATGCCGGCTTACTCCGATTACTACAAAGGCGCGGCAAACAAATCGCAGGAAACAATCAAGTCGACCGCTGCGGGATGTTTACCCGGAGCCGGCTTCAAATATCTTGAAGTAAACAATGTTCGCACCCGTATAAACACCGGTGGTGATATGTGGTGGGACTTTGAAGTAGCCCAGTATGAGATTCCAAAAGGCTCACGTAAAACCTCCATGTTCTCTGCAGCATTGTGGATCGGAGGTATCGATGTAAATGATCAGTTGAAGCTGGCTGCATTGCGTTACCGGCAGGGGCCCAACTCAGGTAGTCCGGGTTCAGGTAACGATTTCTGGCCGGGTCCGCTTACCATTGATGGTACAGCAGCCATTAGCGAAGCCGAATGCGCCGTGAGAGATAAATTGTACCCGATAACCCGTGCTGAGATTGATGAATATCTTGCATGGTGGGACAACAAATCGGCGTATCCCGGTTACCAGATTCCAACCTCGATTCTTGATTGGCCAGCACATGGTGATGTTACCCAAAAACAGAGTTATTATCTGGCTCCGTTCTTTGATCGCGCAGGTGATGGTAATTACGATCCCGAAGATGGTGATTATCCTTATTATGATATTTCAAACGAACTTTGCCATAGCAGCACTCCTACCAAGGAAGATGAAGAAGGAATTGTGAAGGGTGGCTTGTTATCCGACCAGGTAATCAAAGGTGATGCAACACTATGGTGGGTATTTAACGATAAAGGAAACATTCACTCCGAAACTCAGGGTACACCAATTGGACTTGAGATTCGTGCTCAGGCATTTGGTTTCGCCACCAACGACGAAATCAACAACATGACTTTTTATAGTTACGAAATTATTAACCGTTCAACCTACCGCTTAACAGGTACCTATTTTAGTCAGTGGGTTGATACCGACCTCGGATTTGCCACTGACGACTATGTAGGTTGCGATGTGGACCGTGGTTTGGGATATTCGTACAACGGAAAACCCAAGGATGGTGACGGACAGTTTTGGGCTTATGGTGATCAGCCCCCAGCAGTTGGAGTTGACTTTTTCCAGGGTCCGTATATGGATCCTGACGGATCAGACAACCCTTCATTCAAGGGTGATGGCCTGCTCGGCCCTTCATTTAATGGTGATTGCAGCATTGTAGGATTGAATGGCTCATCCATGACCATGAATTACGGCGAAGAAGGAAATCAGCAAACCGGAACTTTCATTGTTCGTTCCGAAGCTATAAACGGTGTTAATTTTGGTAATGGGATTGTTGATGATGAGCGTTTCGGCATGCGCCGTTTTGTTTACCACAACAACGCTGATGCTCCCGGCCCTTATATGCAGGACCCCAAATATGCTCCTCAGTATTACAACTATCTGAAGGGAATTTGGCTTGATAACACCAAAATGCTTTACGGTGGGAATGGTCACATTTCAACCGGTGCTTTCGGACCTGAGTGCGACTTTATGTTCCCTGGCGATACCGATGTTTGCGATTGGGGTACGGGCGGATTGCCTCCCAATGGACCAAAATACTGGACCGAAGAAATATCTCAGAACAAGGAGGGTGACCGTCGTTTTATGCAGTCGGCCGGACCCTTTGTACTGGAGCCGGGTGCAGTTAACTATATTACTGTTGGAATTCCATGGGCACGTGCCAATTCGGGCGGGCCATGGGCTTCGGTCAAACTGCTTCAGGTGGTTGATGATAAATGCCAACTGCTGTTTGATAACTGCTTTGCAGTTGTTAGTGGTCCGAATGCTCCCGACCTTACTATTCGCGAACTGGATAAGGGCTTGGTATTCTATATCTCGAACCGTAAAACCAATGATGCCGGTAATAACTTTAACGAAAGCTACAAAGAGCTAGATCCGGCTATTCTTGCAGTTGCCAACAGTACTGGATATAATTTTGATCCTTACTATAGCTTTGAAGGATATCAGGTATTCCAGCTTAAGGATGCAACTGTTTCAGTTGCTGATATTCATGATCAGGCAAAAGCGCGATTGGTATATCAGTGCGATGTAAAGAATGGGTTTACACAACTGGTAAACCACAATTTTGATCAATCGCTCAACGCCAATGTACCTATTGAAGAAGTTTATGGTGCTAACCTTGGTATTTCGCACACTTTCAAACTCGATGAAGATGCCTTTACCGGACAATCGCTGGTTAACCACAAGCAGTACTACTATCTGGCACTTGCCTATGGTCACAATGAATATATGAAATATAGTGCTGATCCGGGCTCACAGGAAGCAGGTATCATCGGACTGGGTGGTCAGAAAAAGGTTTATCTGGCAGGGCGTAAGAATATTAAGGTTTATACAGGCATACCCCACAAACGGGTTGGTACAACAGCTCCGGGTTCTGAGTTTGGCGACGGTGTTGAAATTACCCGTTTACAGGGTCAGGGCAATGGCGGCAACATTCTTGAATTATCGGATGCTACTATCGCTGAAATTTTGTCAAAATTACCGGTTGATTCGCTCAATCAGCTTGGCAGTGCCGATTATCCGATTTCGTATAAACCCACCTACAAACAGGGTAATGGTCCTATCGATGTTCGCGTAATAGACCCGCTCAATGTTAAGGATACGGAGTATACTCTTGCTTTTGACTCATTAACTCCTTACTACCTGTCTATTGGTTCCGACAGTACACTCGCTTTCAGGGCGCATTGGAAACTTACCGATACAAAGAATAATATCGTTTATAAGTCAGATACTACCATCTCGTATAAAAATCAGCAGCTCTTCCCTGAACTTGGTATATCCATTACTATCGGACAGGTTGTTGACCCGGGACCCTATCAGATAGGAACCAATGCAAGCAACGATCCTGTGTATGCGATTATCTCAGAGAACAACGGATTGTTATCCTCTGATATTGAATATGCCGATAGCTCTAAAGTTTGGATTACATCTCTTCCGGATATCGACGGTGTTCCATCGCTTAACTGGATCAGGTCAGGCGTTGTTACTGATATTGCCAATTCGGCCAATAACGACTACAACATGCCCAGCAAGCCTTTCGACCCTAACTCCAATTACGAGAAAGTTATTAGTGGTACATGGGGCCCTTATATCATGACCGCTTCAACTGAGCAGGATGCACAGTTTGCTCCGGCATTCCGTAATATATCAAAAGTTTCTTCAAGTTTCAGTGATGTTGCCAGTGTTGATGTAGTACTTACGGCCGACAAGAGTAAATGGACCCGTTGTCCGGTTATTGAAATGTGTGCAGATCGTACACTGTCTGAAGGTGGTGTAGAACGTTTCAATATCCGTGCTGCCCAATCGGTGGATAAGGATGGTAAACGTGCTGTTGCAGGAAGTGGACCAAGTACCAATCCGGATGATGCCAATTATATTGCTGAAACTGGTATGGGATGGTTCCCGGGCTATGCCATAAACCTTGAAACCGGTGAAAGGCTTAACATGGTGTTTGGCGAAAACTCATGGCTTGTAGGTGAGAATGGCCGCGATATGATGTTTAACCCGACATCAAATTTCTCTACCGCCAACGAACTTGTATTGGGTGGTATGCATTATGTGTACGTATTCGCTCATACGCAAAAGAAATCTATCGATATTGCCAATATCCCTGCTTATGATGCAGGTAAAACCCTGCGCAACAGTATTCCTGTAACACTTGGGGGCGGTACTCAGCGCGCACTGGTTTATTCAAGCGCTATGTGGGTAACCATTCCGATTGCTGTACCGGGTCAAACATGGCTTTCGACTGATGTTAAAGCCCATATCCGCATTGCCAAACCTTACAATCGGTATTACAGCACTGATCACGACAGTACACTTAAGGCAAACGATAACCAGAATCGTAACTTCCCGATGTACAGCTTCTCAACGAAGAACGTTGCTACTACCTACAACAATGTTGAAAAAGCCAAATCGGAACTCGACCTGATTACGGTAGTTCCTAATCCATACTATGCTTACTCAAACTATGAAACCAACCAGCTTGACAACAGGGTGAAGATTACCAACCTGCCTCAGAAATGTACTGTAACGATTTATTCGACCAATGGGTCTTTAATCAGGCAGTACACGAAAGATGCCGAAGGTACTTCCATTGAATGGGATTTGAAGAATTACGCCGGTATACCTATTGCTGGAGGCGTATATCTCATTCACGTGAAAGCCGATGGAATTGGTGAGAAAGTAGTTAAATGGTTCGGATCGCTCAGGCCTATCGACCTTAACGCATTCTAAGGAACACACATAAGACTCAGGAATTTATAACATACAAACCAGTGAATATGAACACGATCTTTAAATACGCAGCTGCTTTATTTCTTGCCGGTGCACTAGTTATTCCGGTAAATCAGGCATTTGCCGGAAATAAGGACAGAACCGGTCAGGCAGGCGCTTCAGAGCTGCTCATTAACCCTTGGGCCCGTAGTTCGGGATGGGGAGGTGTGAATGTTTCAAGCGTTTCGGGACTCGAAGGCTTATTCAGCAACGTTGCCGGTACTGCTCATACCAAGCAAACAGAACTTATTTTTGCCCATACCCAGTGGCTTAAAGGTTCTGAAATCGACATCAACACCTTTGGCCTTACCCAAAAGGTTGGTGAAACCGGAGTACTTGGACTTGGAATCATGGCGATGCGCTTTGGCGATATTCCTATAACTACCGAAGCTTTGCCCGACGGTGGCATTGGAAACTTCTCGCCTAATTATATGAACATTAATATTTCCTATGCAAAAGCATTTTCAAGCAGCATTTACGGGGGTATTAATATTAAGATAATCTCAGAAGTTATCTCTGATGTTAGTGCCCAGGGACTAGCCATTGATGCCGGAATTCAGTATATAACCGGCCCGCGGGAGAATGTTCATTTTGGTATTACACTCCGCAATGTTGGTCCAACCATGCGATTTAACGGCGACGGCTTATCCATCCGAAGTCTGCTTCCGGGACAGGAGAGTTACTTTACGCTGGAACAGCGTTCAGCCGACTTTGAATTACCCACACAGCTGGCTATTGGTGCTGCCTACGATTTCAAAATGGGCGAAATGCACCGGCTAACACTCGCAGGTAGCTTTATTTCGAACTCCTTTACCAAAGATCAGTTTGTAGCTGGTTTGGAATATGAGCTTAAATCATATCTGATGCTTCGCGGAGGTTATACCTACGAAGAAGGCATTACAAGCAATACCGACCGTACTACTGCCTTTACAGGGCTAAGCGCAGGATTCACTGTTGCTGTTCCATTAAGCAAAGAAAAAGGTTCTTCAATTGCTATTGACTATTCTTACAGGGCAACTGATCCTTTTAGCGGAACACACAGCATTGGTGCGCGTATAAACCTGTAACCGCTGTTTAGGCCAACAAGTTTACTGTACTGTAATTTTTTTTGAAAGGACCCTTATTACAGGGTCTTTTCTTCTTATTATCTGAATTTTAAAACAGGTGCAACATGTATTATACATCTGAAGGGCTCAATAAATTAAAAGCTGAACTCGACCACCTTATTAGTGTTGAGCGGCCATCTATTTCGCAACAAATTGCCGAAGCCCGCGATAAGGGTGATTTGTCGGAAAATGCCGAATACGATGCAGCCAAGAATGCACAGGGTATGCTCGAACTTAAAATCGCCAAGCTGCAGGAGACCATCCGGAATGCTAAAATTATCGACGAATCTAAACTCGATAATTCGAAAGTGCTTATTCTTACTACCGTTAAGATAAGGAATACCAGGAACAATGCTACCATGACCTATTCGCTGGTGCCCGAAAACGAAGCCGATTTAAAAAGCGGTAAGATATCGGTAAACTCGCCCATAGCCAAGGGTTTATTGGGAAAATCGGTAGGTGATCAGGCTGAAATTCAGGTTCCTGCCGGTAAAATGACTTTTGAGATTATAGAGATTGTACGCTAATTTTACCCATATGTCAAGCATATTTTCACGGATTGTAGCGGGTGAAATTCCGGCTTATAAAGTGGCTGAAAACGATCGTTTTCTGGCTTTTCTGGATATTAATCCGCTGGCCGAAGGGCATACGCTGGTCATCCCGAAACAGGAGATTGATTATATATTTGATATTGATGACTCCTTGTATGCTGATTACATGCTTTTTGCAAAAAAAGTGGCTATAGCCGTGAAGGCAGTAATACCTTGCGCAAAAGTAGGCGTTGCCGTTATAGGGCTTGAAGTAGCCCATGCCCATATCCACCTGGTGCCGATAAATTCGATCTACGACATTGATTTCAAACGCGAGAAACTGAAACTGAGTCCTGAGCGCCTTCAGGAAATTGCCGGCCTGATAGCAGTGCAAGTAGGTAACTGAGCCATAATAAATATATTGAAAATCAGGGAGATGGTAATGGCTATCTTCCTGATTCTACGTTATAAGGGAGCGATTTCCATCAATTGTTCTATATTTGCAGTTTATAGCTGGCCTTTATTCACCTTGATTTATTGATGATGTTTTCCGCTTCAGTTATTATTCCTGCATACAACGAAGTTACTGCTATAGGTGCCTTGCTTGACAAGCTCGTTTCGGGCAATTTTACCCAGCGATACGAAGTTATTGTTGTAGACGATGGCTCCACCGATGGTACGGCTGGTATTGTGGCGCAGTATCCGGTTCGATTGATAAAGCATGGTACAAATAAAGGATATGGGGCTGCTCTCAAAAGTGGCATCCGTAAAGCCAGTTGCGACAGGGTTATCATGCTCGATTCTGACGGGCAGCACGATCCTGCTTACATTGATCAGATAAATGGTTTACTCGACGATTTCGATATGGCCATTGGCGAACGAGATAAGGCTTCGCATCAGGTTGGCAGCCGCAAAAGTGGTAAGTGGGTTATCCGAAAAACAGGCGAAATGCTTGTTGATCAGAAACTGCCCGACTACAACTCCGGAATGCGGGGCTTCAACCGCGGACTTCTGATGCCCCTGCTGCACCTTATGCCAAACGGCTTTTCCTTTTCAACCACTTCAACCCTCGCATTTCTGAAAGAAGGATATAGTATTGGAACTTTCCCGATACGTGTTACCGAAAGGGTTGGTCGTAGCAGCAATGTAAAATTTCTAAAAGACGGATCCAAAACTCTGTTGCTCCTTTTCAGGATTATCATGCTGTTTAATCCATTAAAGGTTTTTTTTCCAGGTAGTCTCCTGTTTTCAGCCGGTGGCCTGGTTTGGGGTATTAATGGTTACCTGATTTTCGGGCGGTTTCCTAATTCGGCCACAGTGCTTATTTCGCTGGGTATGTTTTTGTTTTTCTTTGGATTATTGGCTGATCAGATTGCCCTGCTCAACCGGAAAAAGAGTTAACAATGGCTTTTCCTCATAAGAACACCTGGACTGATCGCGATGTGGAAACCCACTGGGATAATGTAGCTTCAATTTATATTCGCGAAAATAACAAAGTTAAAGCGGCCCATGATCAGAGGTTTCGTGAAACTATGCAACACCTGGGCTTGTCGGGCAAGCCAGTGGTGCTGAATATTAGCTCACGCGATGCCGAAGCAAACGACTATATCAGGCAGACGAATGCCGAAGCCATAGTAGTAAATGCAGAAATCTCTCGGGGACTGATGGATGTAGCCGCACAAATACGGCCCTATATTAACCAGGTTAAAATTGAAACCTACAGCAAATTACCTTTTGCCGATGCCCGGTTTAACAGAATTGTGAGCCTCGAAACGCTTGAGCATGTGCAGGATACCGTGGCGTTTTTGTCGGAGTTGCATCGCGTAAGCACCCCCGACGCCTTAATGGTACTGAGTTGTCCGCCGGCAACAAGTGAGGTTCCTTACCGTATATTTACCTTTTTGTTTGGCGGACATGGCGAAGGGCCGCACCGTTTTCTGCCCTCGTGTGAAGTCAGGAAATTGTTTGCCCTCACCGGATGGAAATTGCAGCTGCACCGGGGAACCGTGCTGCTTCCGGTTGGTCCACTTGCGCTTCAGCAAGCTGCAGAGCGGTTTATCGAGCGTTTTCAGCACACTTTTGTTTCAGAATTAGGAATACGCCAGTTTTATGTCTGTACAAAATCGTGAAAAATTAGCCCGGATTATGAAGTCTGACTTATGCAACCGCTGTGGCAGTTGTGTAGGACTCTCTGGCGGCACCGTTGTGTTTAAGGACCGGGAAGGCGGTTACAGGCCGGTAATTACCGGGAATCCTGATGAGGCCACCATTGACAGCATGCTACATGCCTGCGCGGGCCGCGATTTTGATTTTCCACAGTTTAGACAAGCTTTTTTTTCTGAAACGCCTTCGTTTCACACCTATACCGGCCCATATAACGGCATCTTTATCGCGCACAGCAACAACGACAAAATCAGACAGGCCGGGGCCAGCGGAGGTATGATCACTGCCATATTGCTGTATCTGCTTGATAAAAAACTCATTGATGGAGCCGTGGTTACCGGAATGTCGGAAACCAGCCCATGGCTGGCCCAATCATATATCGCCACCACAGCCGATCAAATTCTGGGCGCTGCACAAAGCAAGTATATTATTACCTCGGTAAACGAAATTCTTCCCGAAATCGCCGCCTTCAGCGGAAAGCTTGCATACGTCGGCCTTCCTGGTCAGGTTCAGAGTATACGTAAACTACAGCTGGCCAAAGATCCATCGGTGGCCAATATCCGTTATATTTTCGGACCATTTTATGGTAATACCCTTCATTTTTCTTCGGTAAAGAGTTTTTTGAAATCCTATAAAGTGAGAGACTACACCCAAATCAGGAAGCTATATTTCCGCTATGGCGAATGGCCCGGAAATATGCGGATTGAACTCTCATCGGGCCGCGTTATTGAATTGCCAAAGTTTCATGCCAATTACCTGATTCCGTTCCATATAGTTAAAAACAGCCTTTTGTGCACCGACCTGAGTAATGAATTTACCGATATTTCGGGTGGCGATGCCTGGGCGCCGGTTTACGAAGAGCGTGGTAAGGGTTTTTCGATGGTGATTTCGCGAAACGATACCGGCAAAAATATCCTCCTGCAAATGGAAAAGGATGGTTTAATCAGCCTCACACCCATTGCGCTTGAAGAGGCTATACTGATGCATTCACATGGCTACGACCTCAAGAAACGGGGTACTTTTATACGAATGCGTTACCGCAAATGGCTGGGATTGCCTGTTCCTGATTACGGATACACCATGAAAGGTTTCAGCCTGAGCAGGCACCTTATGGAGTTGGTTATAAGCGGTCTGTTTGTTATCCTGGGTACGCCATTTGCCCGCCGCATGGTTGAGTTTATTCCGCCGGCGGTAATCGGCCGCATTTTCGAATCGTCGCGCACCACCTGGAAAAAAGCTACCCGAGGCATAAAACGCGATAACCTCAACACATGAAAGCACGGCTGAAAACGATTTTACGTATTACAGGTTCAGTGGTTATCATTGCTTTGCTGGTGAGCCGCATTCAGTGGGATAAACAGGTTTTTGCAGAGGTTTTTGCCTCAATTGATCTGTATTGGTTTTTGCTTTCACTCACCGGGGTGGTATTGGTTTTAGGTGTTAAAAGCCTGAGATGGAGGTTGCTCTTAAAAGCAGAAGAATGCCCTTACAGCAGGCTGAACAGCTTTATTGCCTACATGGCATCGTTCACCATCGGACTGATAACACCGGGGCGCCTGGGCGAAATCGCAAGGCTTTACTATGTACGCGAAGATACCGGAATCAGCTTTTACCGCTCGTTTAAAACCCTGGTTGCCGATCGTATATTCGACTTTGCCATCCTCATCTGGTTTGGCCTTACCGGAATGCTATACTTTTACCGCGTGGCAGGCAATGTGTCTGCATGGGTGTATCTGGCTGGTTCAGCGGTGTTTATGCTCGCCTGCTGGGCAGTAATGGCCTGGCTTATGCAACGTTTTGTTGCTGAAAATAGCGCGCGCACAGCACTGCGGTTTACCCGCGAAACCTGGAATCAAATGTTCGAGCGGCGTATGTTAGCCCCCTGGCTGCTTACTTTGCTTGCCTATGTGCTGTTTTACTCGGCCAACTATTTTATTTTTAATTCCATATCAGTTCCGTTAAGTTTGATTGATATAGGTTTTATTCTCAGCCTGATGAGCCTGGCCACCCTGATACCGGTTTCACTGGCGGGTTTTGGCACCCGCGAAGCCAGCCTTGTTTTCCTGCTTTCGTTTTATGAGGTAAAACCCGAAGTAGCCATTGTTTTTTCATTGCTGCAATTTACCGCCTTCTTTTTATGGGGAGGCATTATAGGCATGGTTTTCTGGCTTTTTAAACCGGTTAAACTGGATCTGATTAAAGAAGATTACCAGGCTTTTTTACGATTTATAAAAGGGCAGAAACAATGAGTAACGCGTATTGTTTAATTTTGATTAACAAACATTAACCCTATGGCCTATACAGCAGCATTAAACCGATACGAAGCAATGCCCTATAAACGATGTGGCAGCAGTGGTTTAAAGTTACCGGTAATTTCACTCGGGCTTTGGCACAACTTCGGCGGTGTGGATATTTATCAGCTCAGCCGCGAAATGGTGCTGCATGCCTTCGACAAGGGCATTACCCATTTTGATCTGGCCAACAATTACGGGCCGCCTCCGGGCAGCGCCGAAAAGACCTTCGGGCGCATTTTAAAAGACGATTTGCATCGCTACCGCGACGAAATTATAGTGTCGACCAAAGCCGGTTACCTGATGTGGCCCGGGCCTTACGGTGAATGGGGATCAAAAAAATACCTGATAGCCAGCCTTGATCAGAGCCTTAAACGCATGGGCCTTGATTATGTTGATATTTATTATTCGCACCGCCCCGACCCTGAAACACCCTTCGAAGAAACCATGGGCGCCCTGGAACAAATCGTACGGCAGGGCAAAGCACTGTATGTTGGCTTGTCGAACTATACGGCCGATCAAACGCGTCAGGCTGTTGAGATTCTCAAAAGCATGGGTATACGCTGCCTCATACACCAGCCACGGTATTCGATGTTCGATCGCTGGGTTGAGGATGGATTGCTGGCCGTGCTCGAAGATGAAGGAATGGGATGCATTGCCTATTCGCCTCTGGCACAGGGCATGCTAACCAATCGATACCTGAATGGCATTCCGGCTGATTCACGGGCAGGTAAAGAGAGTGGATTCCTTCAGCCGGATCAGGTAACACACGAAAAAGTGAAGAAGGCCCGAAAGCTGAGCACACTTGCAGCCGGCCGTGGCCAAAAGCTGGCACAAATGGCACTTTCGTGGGTGCTGCGCGATACAAGGATTACATCGGTGCTGGTTGGTGCCAGCTCGGTTGCCCAGCTTGATGATAACCTGGCAGCTGCCGGATCCGGTGCATTCAGTCCCGGCGAGCTTCAGCAGATCGAATCTATACTGAGTGAAGGCTAAGCCATCGTTGCGACATTTTGTTCACCCTGCCAATTTCGTATCTTTACCCACTTAAATATACAGCCGGATAAGAGATATGGAAAACAACAATCCGCGTTTTCTGCTTCAGAGTGCTCAATTACTGCTGCTGGTTGCGATTCCTGTTTTACTGCTGATAACGTCACTAAACACGGTTAAGGAACGCGAGAAGGCGTGGTATGGGGGCGGTTACGATCCCGAGTATGCTTATTTATTCAATTCGCTGAATATTGCCCGCTTCAGGCTGGTGGGTCATATTGATCATCCCGGTACACCCATGCAGGTATTTGGCGGTTTGGTGCTTGAGGGATCGTGGCTGCTTGATCCGCAGCAGGGCTCGCTCACCGAGGCAGTGCTTCGTGATCCCGAAAAATATGTTCAATTGCTCAACCGTGCAGTAGCCTGGCTCACCGCCTTTGCATTTCTGGTTTTTCCGGCTATCGTCTTTTTGCAGACCAAACGTCTTTGGGCTGCCATATTGTTGCAATTGGCCCCGTTTATTTCCGGCTTTGTGCTGTACAACGGATTTACACGGGTAACTCAGGAGGCCATGCTTATGATTGCCTCACTGGCAATGGCTTCGGTGATGACTACCTGGTGGTTTGGTGATTCCGGCAGGAAAGAGGGCAGGTATCCGCTCATTTTCGGAATAGTTACCGGATTCGGAATGGCGTCAAAAATACTGTTCGGACCACTGGCATTAATCCCTGTTCTTCTGCTTTCAAAGCGCGGGGCCATCAAAAAGTACCTGTTGTTTGCGATGCTTTCATTTATTGCCTTTACCTTGCCTGTGGTGACGCTCTACCCGAATATGGCTTACTGGATTCTGAAGCTTTTTATTTTCACAGGGCAGTATGGTAGCGGACCGGTGGGGGTTGTTGATACGGGTGCATATCTTCCCAACCTACGGTGGTTGGTAGTTGCAAATCCCGTTCTGGCTGTACTGGCCGCCTTATCCATTATTTTTGCCATAGTATCAGCCCTTCGCAGCATAGCGAAAAACCGACAATTCAGCACTGAAAAGGAAATTATTTTTGCAGCCCTCTCGCTGGCTATTGGTATTGGTTATCTTGTGGTAGCCAAGCAGCCCAAGGAATCGTATCTGCTTAGTTATGAGATGCTGTCGCCGGTTGTCGCCATTGTATTCATTGATAAATTGCTCCCTGTTTCGGGCTTTCGTAAAGGAAACATGATTTTGCCACTGGCATTGGTAATTGTGCTTTCAGTCATCACAATTCCCTATGGTCTGGCTCAAAAAGGAAGGATATATTCTCCGGATAAGAATGGACAATGGGCAACCTTTTATCAGGCTACAGCTATTGCCGGAGAAGGAACAGCCCGATTGATGGCTTTCCCGGGTTCATCGCCCGAAGCTGCTCTTTACTTCGGAAATGCTTACAGTCACTGGCGCTATTCGGGCCGGCTGACTAAAATGTACCCTGATGTGTGGTTTATGGATTTATCGACCGGCGAGGTGTACAACTGGTTTCACCAGCCTGTGGATTTGCGTATTCTTTTGCTTAAATACCAGGGAAAAATCATGGCATCCGGGCCTGTGGAAGCTCAGCCAATGATGAAAAAGTTATTACTGGGGGCCAATCCGAATGCCACACTCACCATTCCATACAGCGATGACAAACAGATGTTGCTGGCGCCTGAGGTTAAAACGATAGCCGGTAAAATAGCTGCAGAATCATTGCTTTTTAGTTCGGCTGAGACTGGCAGTAGTGATGCTGCGCCTTTTATTGGTAAAGGATTCAGAAATGAAGGCCTCATATCGGCACTACCCTTCTCGGGGAACTGGAGTTTAAAAACAACCGCTGATGCCCCTTATGCATTTACCACTGAACCTTTGCTGATGGCCTGGGGCGATAGGGCTCTGATAGAGGTTTTTGCACAAGGCAAATGGTCTGATTTGTTTCTGGTAGCTTCTGAGCCCGATTCACTCAGGGTACTTGCGCAGACAGGCGTCAAGCTCAAAGGGGACCAACCCTGGCATAGGATTCAACTTATTTATACCGAAACAAGGGATTCGGGGCGCATTTTCTTTTATGCCCTGAATGCTGGCCGCCATCCAGCCTGGTTCGACGATTTTTCGGTAAAAATTACCCGTTTTCGCAACAATGATTCACTTTGATGAAGAAATATTCAGCAACCAAATCGGGTGTACTCGAAGCCTGTGAGCAAATTGCCCCCAGGCGTGATCGATACATCCGCCGCAACTGGTATTACTACCAGAATCTGACCCGTTTTTACCGGTACAATATACCTGAGGGATCGCGCGTAATAGAAATTGGTTGCGGCACAGGATACCTGCTCAATGCGTTAAAGCCTTCTGTGGGATTGGGCATCGATTTTTCGCCGGCAATGATTTCCAGAGCCCGCGAGAATTATCCGCAACTGCGCTTTGAAGTTGCTGATGCTGAGCAACAATTGCCAGATGAGACCTTTGATTTTGTGGTTATCTCCGATACTCTCGGCTATCTGTCTGATATTCAGTCGGCGTTTGCCCAATTGAAAAATGTTTGTCATCCGGGCACCAGAATCATCATTTCGTACCATAGCTTCCTTTGGGAGCCATTTTTGTGGCTTGTACAGCTATTGGGATTAAAAATGCCACACCGCAGGCTCAACTGGCTTAACCGCAACGACCTTATTAATCTGTTGCAACTCGAAGGCTTTGATGTAATTCAAGCCGGCAGACGCTTTCTGATGCCGCTTTATATTCCATTGATATCATGGCTGATTAATAAGTACATTGCGCATCTGCCATTGTTCAACAGCCTTTGCCTTACCGGCTATATTGTGGCACGCAGGTTGTCCGAATCGCCTGCCATCGATAAGCCGGTGGTAAGTGTAATTATACCGGCACGCAACGAAAAGGGAAATATAGAGGAGGCTGTTAAACGGGTGCCTGAAATGGGAGCCCGCACCGAAATTATTTTTGTTGAAGGTAATTCAACCGATGGCACACTGGATGAGATTAAACGGGTGTGTGAAGTTAATCATTCACAGCGCGATGTTAAATATTTGGTGCAGGACAGCAAGGGAAAAGGTGATGCTGTGCGCAAAGGATTTGCTGCTGCCACCGGCGATTATCTGATGATACTGGATGCTGACCTCACCGTGCCACCCGAGGATTTGCCCAGATTTTTCAATGCGATTCATTCAGGCAGGGGCGAGTATATTAACGGAACAAGGCTAGTTTACCCGATGGAGGAAGAAGCCATGCGCACACTCAACCTCATGGGCAATAAGTTCTTCTCGGTCATGTTCTCGTGGATTCTGGGCCAAAGGATAAAAGATACCCTGTGCGGCACCAAGGTTATAAGCGCCGTAAATTACCGTCAACTGGCGGCAAACCGCCATTATTTCGGTGATTTTGACCCATTTGGTGATTTCGACCTGATTTTTGGTGCTTCGAAGATGAACCTTAAACTGATTGAGGTGCCCATCCGTTACCGGGCCCGTACGTATGGCGATACCAATATTTCGCGCTTTAAACACGGCTGGCTGTTGCTTAAAATGGTTGTTTATGCCAGTTTAAAAATTAAGTTCAAAGCCTAACCTGCTATTGCCTTTTAAAAATAGTTACAGCAATCGTTTGAGGAAAAAAAGCGCTGTCCGCGGCTCTGTAGTGGCTGATCAAATAGGCGCCTATACCATCATCCCCGCCCTTTTCAGGTCCGTTGAGGTAATAGATAATCCGGGCCGGACGTCGTTGTTCAACCACATATTTTACCATATCAATTCCCCACACCGGAAATATATGCTCATGTTTTAACCGTTGATAAAAGTTGCGGTAATCCTTAAAAACGGCTTGATTGAAATAGTAAGCAAAGCCGGTGTCGGTCCAGTAAGGGTAAAGGATAATGACATCGCCATTTTTATAATTTGAACGCACAAATTCAGTGGAATTCCTGAATTCACGGTACGAAAAATCATCGGGTAATATGCGCATTCTGTTGCCCATCATAGCTATCAGTACAATTCCGGCCAGGGGAGTTAATATCTTGTTGTTTTGCAAAAGTGAGACAACCGCTGCAACTACAAAAAGATACATCCCGACTGAATTAAAGAGCAGGTAACGGGTAATAAATACCGGAATTTTGTAAGAAACAATGAACATCAGGGTAAATGGCACAAACCACCAGATAAATAAAAGAATTACCTCTTTTTTTACAGTTTTCCATTTTCGCGAGTAGGTTGTATACAAAACCCCGATGACGAAGATCCACAGTATGGCGTTCACGACTTCGCGGTGATTCAGCAGCTGGTCAATCTGATAAAGATATTGCAGGCCCGAATCAGGTGGCGCAACCCAGGTTCCTTTACTTGACTTCAGAAATTGCCTGTATAATATCATGAAAAAGGGCAGATACCCTAAGGCTGTGAAACCCGTTGAAATAAGTACCGATTTTATTGCTGCCTTATTTTGGTAGTAAAGTGCCAGACCAGCAAGCTGCATGAGCAGCACCAGCCACCCGAAATAATGGGTATGAACCAGGGCTGTATTGGTTAGGACAAGCGCAATAATGAGGCTTTTTTTGCCGGGCTCATTGAGTAGTCTCAGATAGAAATAGAGGGAACCTGCAGTTGTTAGCGTAAGCAGCGAATAGGTTCGCACTTCAAGGGCATGAAAAAACTGAAAATTTGAAACCAGGAAAAGCCCCGATGCAATCAGAGCAGCCGGTAAACCAAAGAATCTGCGACCTGTAACAAAAATAACCGCTGCACTCAGGCTGTTGAAAAGGAGCGGAAGTAACCGTACCGCTGCGATGCCAATGCCCGAACACTGAATCCAGAAGTGCATCAAAAGCATAAACAGGGGCGGGTTTGGCTCGCCTTCAACCGTGAGTCTTACAATATCTGAAACACTTTTTTGTGCGTTAAACAGCGTAAAGGGTTCGTCGATGCATAAATCGCGGTGCGTAATAAAGAGCAGTTTCCAGACAAATGAAACTGAAAACAACAAAACCGGCAGCAGGTATTTACTATCTGTAGCTTTTTTAAGCAGTTTAAGGTAATCGGTCAACCCATGTTTACCACCGGGGCTCATAAACATCGGCTTTCAGGTTATCGATGTAAACGGGCTGCTTGCCTCTGTGCCATACATAAATCTTGAACCGGTCGTTTTTACTCCGAACATTCGGTGTTATAAGATCGGCTTCAATGGTAGCCCAGGTGCCGGGTTTATAAAGGGTTGTATCGGGGCCGTATGAATGGTAGTAATATGATCCTTCGCGGCGTTCGAAGGTCATTACCAGCAACGGCAATTCTTCGTTGTACCCCTGTGGAATCAATACATCAACACTGGCCCTGGCCCATGCATACTCCTTCGAGGTAAGACCGTCGAACGTAGTACGGATTTCGGGCGAAAAAGCCAGGGTGCTGTCGAGCTTATATATGCCTACTCTCAGTGAATCACTCACAAAACCTTCGGGTTTGTCGGCAAAAGGTTTATCAAATGTATAAAATCCAATACTGCGCATGCTGTAATCCTGTTCATTGGTAAGTTTGCCTCCATCGCTAAAGGTAAGGTCGGGCGCCATCAGGTTTCTGTCGGCATCGGTAATATGTGTTTTGCCGAAAATGGCAAAATAGTACTTCTGTGTCATCCGGTAGGGGTCGAGGATGTAATGATTTAACTGCCAGGTTTGGAACAGATTCAATGCAATCATAAACAGCACAAGCACTCCAAAACTACTTTTGAGCCACATTTTTTTCGTGAATACCCACTGAATAAAATAACCCAGCGTAATTCCAAGCAACGGATAAAGTGTAATCATTGGTCTGATGCTGTAGGATGCACCGTACCACCATTCGGTCCAGCTTGACAGAATGTAAAAAGCAACCAGCGAATAAAGAAGCACCGGCCAGAAAACCTCCCTGTTTTTAAGATATAGCTGCCTGAATCCGATGAGTGAGAAGAGCATTACCGGAGTATAAACAAGCCAGCCTTTGCGGAAGCTGAAAAGCACATTTAAGATATGCGGCGAATCCAGATCGAGGCCTACACCGGGGTTTTTGTAACTGTCGAACAGCAGATGGCCGGTTTCGGAATACCAGTAAAGCATTTGCGGAAGTGCGATTGCGATAGCTATTCCTGCTGAAATCAGATACTCTTTTTTATAATCAACGAACTCGCGCAAGCGTTTGTAGAAGCTCATTTTATCGGTAACTCCCCAGAAAAGAGGTAGCAATACCACCATAACTTCGCTCGGCTTAACCAGTGCTGTCAGAACAGAAAATGCCGCAACCCCAATCAGGTTTTTCAGTTGATGCTGTTCGTGCCAACGTTTGGTATTCCATGCAATCAAGGCAACCATTGTAAACAGGATATTGGCTGTTTCGAGGTTCTTAACCGTCATAAAATGCAGGTAATTGGTGCCCAATACCACAATGGTAAGCACAAGGGCTGCTGTTTTATCACTTACAAACTCAAGCAGCAGTTTCCTGAAATAAATCAAGCCAATGATTGTATAAACTATAGCACCTATTCCCAGCGAATACTGGTATGGCAGGCTGAAGCCATCAGCCGGATATCCCGACCCCAATGCAAGCAGATGGCCGATAAAAAACCAGGGAGCATAAAAAAACGACATTCCCATCAGAAAGAAGAAGATAGGATTGCCATCGGGACCAGAACTAATCTGATAAAGGGTTTGAGTGAGCGGATATTTATCCATCAGCTCACGGATCCATTGCACACTGTTAAGCGCATGGTCGTGATAGATAAAAGCAGCTGGCAGGTGAATGTAATACCCGAAAACATCCCAGCTCAGCTCGTTGGCTGAGAGCGACAACAGGCGGATAAGCACAATTACTGCTGATAATACCAACAAAATGGCCATTGACCAGGGCTGCGCTTTAAAAGTGTTTACAACGGATCTGAACATAAATGCAGTTGCTAATTAAGGGTTACAATGTGTGTAGAAAGGCCATTACAGGTTTTTTTCTGCAACGACATAAACCGGCCTCCTTTTGTTTTCAATAAAAAGTTTGCCTAAATAAATGCCTATAATTCCAAGCACCATCAATTGTATACCTCCGATAAACAGCACACTGGCTGTGATAGAGGTCCAGCCGGGCAGAGCATCGTTGGTAAAAAGATAAATATACAGTGCATACAATCCGTACACAAAGGCAAGTGCAGCAATTACAGCTCCCAGCCCTATGGAAATATACAACGGTTTTATACTGAACGAGGTAATTCCGTTAAGGGCAAACCGGGCCATTTTTAGGAACGAATATTTTGTTTCGCCGGCATTCCGGTTGTTGGGGGTAAAGGGTATGCTGGTTTGTCTGAAACCAAGCCACGGGATTAGCCCCCGGATAAATAGAAAATTTTCGTTAAACTGAGTAATGGCATCCACTACTTTACGATCGAGCAGGCGATAATCGGCTGAAGCAAATCCAATATCCACTGAAGTTAATTTTCCTGCCAACCGGTAAAAAAGTGCCGAACTGATGCGTTTAAATACCGGAAGCGATTTTTGGTTGCCCCGAATGGTGTTAACCACGTCAAATCCGCTCTGCCAGGTTTCGATTAGCTGTGGTATAAGCGAAGGAGGATGCTGTAAATCGGCATCCATGGTAATTACACAGTCGCCGGTGGTATGATCAATACCGGCTTTAAGTGCAATCTGATGTCCAAAGTTGCGCGAAAACGACAGGTATTTAACCTTTGAATCACGGGCCGCCAAATCTTTTAATACTTCAGCTGTGCCGTCGGTGCTGCCATCGTCAACAAACAGAATCTCGGCAACGGAGTAGCGACTCAGAACTTCTTTCAGCTGGCCGTAAATGGCGTAAATATTGTCTTTTTCGTTGTAGCAGGGCAAAACAACCGATACCAAAAATCTCATAAGCAACCATTTTGCTTGTAAAGTGGCTAAGATAGCGATATTTTGAGCCCGACAGGTCGCAAAATTCTGCTTACTTTCGCTTTTCGAAACTGTTCTGCCTGATGATTGTAAAGCCCCCAAGGCATTTCTACATATACCTGGCGCTGCTTGCCGTTGCCATTGCTGCGTACTGGCAGGTTGCCTTTTTGCAAAACAGCCTGAAGTGGGATATGCTCGATTGCTATCTTCCATGGCGGTATCATGTGGGCGAGTGCATCAGGCAGGGAATACTTCCTTTATGGAATCCTTACACCAATGCCGGTTATCCTATTTATGCCGATTTGCGGTCGGTGTGGTATCCCGAAACACTTATAGTTGGCCTTACTACAGGATATTCGAACCTGACGATTCATCTGCTCTTTATTCTGCATATTTCACTGGCAGGTCTTGGGTTTTATCGTTTGTCATCAAAAGTGGCCGTTCACTGGAAAGCCTCATTTCTGGCCGCTGCTGCCTATATGATGAGTGGCTTTTTTGTGGGGCACGGACAGGAAATGTTCGGGATTATTGCTGCCACCTGGATTCCCTGGGTGCTTTTTTATTTTATTTCATTCCTTCAGCTTCAGCAGATCGCCGATGCAATTAAGACAGTGCTTTTTGCATTTCTGCTAATCAGTGGTGGATATCAGGCTATGTGGGCTATCCTGATGTATCTGATGCTGGTTCTTTTTATCAGATACCTTATTACTTTCATACGACTCGGCAACAGTGTTGCGGTAAAGCGAATGCTGATATATGGCGGCGGAATGGTCATAGCATTGGTTCTTACATTTGCTGTAATTGCCGTTTCGTTTGCTCAGGTAACGCCTTATCTGTCGCGTTTAAGCGGTGTAAGTCTTTCCGACGCCTGGTTTATGCCGTTTTCGCCGCGATCAGCACTTTCATTTCTTGTTCCGTTTTCAACGGTTAAAGATGCCGCCTGGTTTGATACCGATATGTCGATGAACAACGCTTACATTGGGCTGATTATGCTGATTTTTGCCGGTGTGGGTGCCCTGAAAAACCGCAAGGCATTGTTGGGAATCTTTCTCGTGTTCGGCCTCATTGCGCTGCTGGCATCGTTCGGTAAATACACGCCGGTAAGGGAAATATTATACCGGTTTGTGCCATTGATGAACCTTTTCAGACATTCATCATTCTTTAGCTATTTTGCTGTGCTGGCTTTGCTCTTGTCTGCAGCTTCAGGCCTTTCCGGATTTTTGTTCAATCCGGGCGGGTATCTTCGTTACGTGAGCAGTATGACCGGATTCATAGCTCTGATGCTCACAGGTCTGGCGGTTTGGTCTTACTACAGTCTGGCATCACCTGAGTTGTCGTTCTTTGCACCGGTATCTGATCTGGCTTCATTCCTTAACCGCTCCGGCCGGTATGAACATATTTTTATTCAAGCCTGTATTCAGATGGTGTTCCTGCTTGCCTTTATGCCTGCATTGCTTCAATTGCAAAAGGCTAGGATAAACCTTATCGGCATCGTGGTGCTGCTTGAAATGGTTGCAGCTGTTCAAATGAATATTTATTACACAGTGGTATCGGCCGGTGTTAAGCCGCTCGAACTTTACGGTTTTATCAAACGCATGCCCGAAGGTTTTCCTGTTCCTGATACTCAAACAGCGGTATCAGCCAACACGGCCAATCAGGCTTCATTTTCAGTGTTGTGGCGAAATACCACCATTTATACAAAACAGGTATCGTTCGAAGGATTTAATTCATTCAGGCTGAAAAATTATGAAACCCTGGCCGATTCATTTGCTGATCAGGCTGCAAAAGCCATTCAGCATCCGGTTGTCTGCTTTTCAGATACGGTAGCCAGTTTGCAAACCGCGCATGATTCCATCAAAATAACCGGATTTTATCCGGGCTTGGCAAAAGCCCTTGTTGATGTGCATCATAAGCGCACACTCACGCTGTTGCAGGCCTGGTATCCGGGGTGGGAAGTACGCGTTGATGGTAAAAAAAGCAATATTGCGCTTGCCAACCGTTTGTTTATGTCGGTAAATGTGCCAGAGGGTAAGCACGAGGTGGAATTTAAATACCGGAACAATGCAATATTGCTGGCTTTTTTTGCATCAGCAATTACCCTGCTCACACTAATTTCGGTGCTAATATTTTTGATGCCGGGTTTTGATAAACGAAAGAAAGTGCTGCTGCTTGCGCTCTTGTGGCTGATGGTATCAGGTTCAATAATGCTCAGGTATTCACCTTTTAAAAGTTATACCAGGGCCCGTGCAGATAACTATGCACGAATGGCCAGGCAGGCATCCCAGCAGGATTTCGCCATCCTTAACTGCGACGATCCCGGTTTGATGAAACAATTGATAGCCGGTGCCGGAGTAAAGGGACAGTATTTTATTTGCAATCTCAACCGGCATGAAGATCTTTCGCATTTCACAGCATGGGCCGATACTTCCAAAGCTGCACGCGCCACGGAAGTTGCAATGGTGTCAAGCTTGTCGTCTATTGATATTCCGGCTGTTCAGGCACAGTTATGGCGATTCTGGCCTGAAATACGCAGCGAAAGCTCCCGTCGCTTCGGAAATGTACGGTATGTGGCTGCCAGTCACGAGCTGCAAGGGTTTAACTCCCGATATAGTGTTGAACAAGCTGTTGAAGGCTGGAGCAGAGATGCCGCCTCACTGGATTCTGCGCATTCACATTCTGGTAGGTTCTCAAACCGGATTGGCAATGGCAGCAACGGGAGTTTCGTTTATAAATGGCAATGTACTTCTGATACAGCATTGGCCACCTACCGGGGTAAGGTAAACGTGTTGGCGAAAGTTTATCTGTGGGGAAATTGCGATGGAGCCTCATTGTTTATTCAGCACCGGCGCGATAATAAGGTAATTGAAACGTCAGCGGTATCATTAACCCCGTTCAGTTCGCCCTCAGCATCGTGGACTGCAGTTCCTGTAACCGGCACTTTCGGGTTTAAGGGAGATGGAATCGACGAGATTGTGGTATTTATATGGGGCGATGGGAATCGTATGTTTTATACGGATGATTTCAGCGTTGATATCCGTAAGCAGGAGACCTGGCTCAGATAACTGCCGTGTTACGCATCTTTTCTGAACACCCCCCGATCGAACAGATTATATTTAAGTACACAGTAAATGGCTCTGAATCCATCACTTGCCGATATTTTCTTCCCTTCCTCGTAAGTACGGCCGTAATACGAAATACCGACCTCGTACAGCCTTATGTCCGCAATTCGCGAAATGCGTGCAGTTACTTCGGGTTCAAATCCAAACCGTTTCTCACGCAATTTCACCCGTTTGATGATGTCGGACCTGAACATCTTGTAGCAGGTTTCCATATCGGTAAGATTCAGGTTGGTAAACATGTTGGAGATAAAAGTAAGAAACTGATTCCCGATTGAATGCCAGAAAAAGAGGATGCGATGCGGCCCCATACCCATAAACCGGCTGCCGTAAACCACATCGGCCACCCCTTCGATCAAAGGTTTGAGCAACAGGTTATAATCGTTGGGGTCGTATTCAAGGTCAGCGTCCTGTACCACCAGCAAATTGCCGGTTGCCAGTTCAATTCCTTTGTGAATGGCAGCCCCTTTACCTTTGTTTTTTTCCTGCCTGAAAATAACCATCTTGGTTTCAGGATGCGCCAGTTTGTAGGCGGTAAGCGTTTGGGTAGTAGCATCGGTAGAGCAATCGTCAACCACAATAATTTCCTTCTCAATCGGGTAATTGAGCTTAACTTCAATAATCTTATTAAGAATCAGGTGTATGGTAGCTGCCTCGTTGTATGCAGGAATTATAACTGATAAAACTTGTGAAGGTTGGTTGCTCATAAGGACTTGATTCGAAATTTGATGGTTAGTGCATGCTTTATCTATTCCTGGAAATAAACGCGTTTTACCCGGCGCGAAATGGATGTGAGAATCTCGTAAGGAATGGTGCCCATGGCCAGAGCAAGGTGTTGAATTGGCATCTCGCCGCCAAAAACAATCACTTCATCACCTTCAGAAACATCAACACCAGTAACATCAAGCATGGTCATATCCATACAGATGTTGCCGGCAGTGGCAACTTTTTTGCCGTTCACCATCATGATTCCTTTGCCATTGCCCAGGTTGCGGCTGAGCCCGTCGGCATAACCGATGGGTATGGTTGCAATCAGCGATGGACTGGTGGCAATCCAGCTGCGGTTGTATCCCACCGAATCGCCTTTTTCAACCCAGCGAAGCTGCGAAACGGTTGTTTTTAAGCTGGTTACTGTTTCTAGCATTTTTTGTTCTGATGCATCGGAGGCGATACCGTAAAGCGAAATGCCAAGCCTTACCATATCAAATTGTGCTTCTGGGAAACGTCTGATTCCAGCTGAATTTAATATATGGCGCATAAAGCGCTTATCCAGGCGGCTCTGAAGTACGTTGGTCATCCGGGTAAAAAGCCCGGTTTGCGAACGGGTGAAATCGTCGTACGAGGGATCGTCGCTGGCTACCAGATGCGAAAAAACGCTGGCTACCTGTATGGTTGAATGGCCCGACAGTCGCTGGGCAAGCTCTTCGGTTTGGTGAACTTCAAATCCCAGACGGTGCATTCCGGTGTCTAATTTAATATGCACCATCACTTTTTGGTTGCCTGCCTGTGGATGCATTTTTATTGCTTTTTCAAGCATATTAAGGGTGCGGAAACTGTAAATTTCCGGCTCAAGATCGTAGTGCAGTATGGCTTCCATGCCACTTTCTTCAGGATTCATTACCATAATGGGCAAACTGATGCCTGATTTTCGCAATTCAACCCCTTCGTCGGCATAGGCTACTGCCAGATAATCAACCCTGTGAAATTGCAATGCACCGGCAATTTCGAATCCGCCGCTACCGTAGCTGAACGCTTTTACCATAGCCATTACGCGCGTGCCTGGTGCCAGTGCAGAGCGGTAAAAATTGAGGTTGTGCACCAATGCATTCAGGTTCACCTCAAGCACAGTTTCGTGCGATTTCTGTTGCAGCAGGCGGTTAATGCGTTCGAAACTGAAAATACGGGCACCTTTGATCAAAATGCTCTCGCTGCCGAATTGCGAAGGGTTGAACGCAGCAATAAATTCGTCGGTATTGGCATAAAACGATTTTTGCATGCCAAACTGTTGCTGCTGATTGCTGAGTGCAGGCCCGATGCCGATAAGCCTGGTTACTCCCTTTTCGTTTAGTAGACTTGCAATTTCGCGGTAAAGTGCTGTTTCATCGGTATTCACCTGCATCAGGTCGCTCAATATGAGGGTTCGCTGATTGTGCTGGTTTTGCTGAATCATAAAATCAAGGGCAATGGCCAGTGAATCCTGATCGCTGCTGTAAGCATCATTAATTACCAAACAGCCATTGATACCTTCTTTCATCTCGAGACGCATTGCCACGCGGCTAAGCCGGCTCATGCGGCTGGCCGTTACATCGGGCCCATAGCCCATCCACAGCATAATTGCCCAGCAATGGATGGCATTTTCTATCGATGCATCATCGGCAAATGGAATCTCGATGGATGAGGCTTTACCCTGATAAATGCCTCGAATAATTGCACCCCCGCGACTTGCCACCACATCAGTGATAAGCAATCGGGCGTTGCTGTTACGGCCCCAATCGAGGAGCTGGTCGTGCTCAAAACCGGCATTTTTTACGGCATCGTTTATTAGTGCATGGTCGCTGCAATAAACCAACAGCTGACTTTTACCAAAAAGTTTCAGCTTTTCTTCTGCCTTTTGCCGCAACGAAACAAAAAACTCGTCGTGTGCATGGCCTATGTTGGTTAGTATGCCAATGGTTGGCCGGATAATGGCCTGCAGATTCTCCATTTCGCCCGGTTGTGAAATGCCTGCTTCTATAATGGCCAGGTTATGCAGCGCATTCATTTGCCAAACCGACAGTGGCACTCCTATCTGCGAATTATAACTTTTCGGACTTCGGACAATGGTTTTTTCGGGCGAGAGCAATTGCCAGAGCCATTCCTTTACAATGGTTTTTCCGTTGCTGCCTGTAACTCCTATAACCGGAAAAATAAATTGACGGCGATGGGCGGCAGCGAGATTCTGAAGCGCTTTTAAAGTGTTGTCGCACAGCAAATAGGCGGCTTCCGGCATCAGCGTAGCTGGCAAAACCGAGACACAAAAATTGCGCACCCCGCGTTCATAAAGTTCATCTATATAGCGGTGTCCGTCGTTTCGGGCAGTGGTGATGGCAAAAAACAAGGTTTGCGACGGAGCATTGAGTTTGCGGCTATCGGTAAGCAACTCTTCGATAAGTGCTTCACCGGCAGTTCCGTGCAAGCGGCAACCGGACATGCGGGCTAGGGCGTCGGCGGTGTATCCCTGTTTTAGCATACCGATTTTGCTCAGTGCTCTGCTTCCTGTTTGGCAGCCTGCAGAGGGTTGGCAGTTAGGGTCTGATATTCGCGGCGGTGATTGTAAATATCACAGGCAAGATACAATGCTGCTCTGAATGAATCAGGTGAGGCAATATCCTTTCCGGCTATTTCGTAGGCTGTTCCGTGGGCCGGCGAAGTGCGGATTATAGGCAGGCCGGCGGTAAAATTCACACCCGAGTCGAATGCAAGCGCTTTAAATGGCAGCATTCCCTGGTCGTGGTACATTGCAAGAATAGCATCAAACTGGGTAAATGCCGATGATCCGAAAAACCCATCGGCCGGGAACGGGCCAAAAGTTCTTATGCCGGCCTCATTGGCCTTGTCGATGGCTGGTTTTATAATGGTAGTTTCTTCCTTGCCAAGCAAGCCACCATCGCCGGCATGCGGGTTAAGACCGAGTATGGCAATTCGCGGACTGCGAATGCCAAAATCCTGCATGAGCGATTGATTCAGTATTCTTATTTTTCTGAGAATAAGGTCTTCAGTAAGGCTGGTAAAAACATCCTGCAGGGGTATATGACCGGTAATAACCCCAATGCGAAGATTGTGGCTTACCATAAGCATAAGATAATCTGATACACCAAAACGGTTGGCCAGATATTCGGTATGACCGGGAAAGTGAAAATCTTTTGACTGAATGTTCTTTTTGTTGATAGGTGCTGTTACCAAAACATCGATAAAATTCTTCTTAAGGTCGTCTACAGCAGCTTCCAACGCCTGCAATGCCATTTCACCAGCGATGGAAGTTGATTTACCAAGGTCAATTTTAACTTCCTGATCGTTGATGTTTACAATATTTGCGCGCTTGGGATTGGCGGCATCAGCGCGCTTGACGAGATTAAAGCTAAAATCGCTGACGTTGAGCGTTTTGCGATGGTATGAAGCTACCTTCGACGACCCGTATACTACCGGAGTGAGCAGTTCAAAAATGCGGTTATCGACAAAGGATTTTATAATGATTTCGTAGCTGATACTGTTGATATCGCCATGCGTTACGCCTACAACAGGCTTGCTGTCATGTTCCTGCGGTTTGTTCATTCCAAAAATATTTTTAGCAAAGATAAGATTTTGCTACATTAGCAGGTGTGATTCGCCATGTTATTGAAAGTAATTATAGGTGAGCTCAATAAATGGATCCTCTTCAATACCGCCTCAGGCTTATATGACAACCAGTTTCTTCGTTTCTGATATTCATGGCGATAAAGGCAAATACAGGGCCTTATTTGCAAAAATGATTTCCGAAAAGCCCTCGTTTGTATTTTTGGGAGGCGATTTACTCCCGCATATCAGGAAATCAGAACGTTTGGGCAGTGCACCTGTTCCCGATTTTATCAATGGATTTTTGATACCCGGATTTCGCAGTGTACAGCGGCAGATGGGTTGTAATTATCCCGAAATATTCATGATTAGTGGCAACGACGATCACCGTATTGAGGAAGACCGTTTCAGGCTGGGTGAGTCGATGGAACTTTGGCGCTATATTACGGGTGCACGTTTTAAATTTGGCCCCTATGTTTTTTTCGGATATTCGTTTGTTCCACCCACACCTTTTCAGCTCAAGGATTGGGAGAAATTTGATACCGATACTGCACTGCCTCATGGCAGCATTGAACCAGGTGGTGGTTTTCGTACCGTTGAGCCTGATTATGATCCCACAAAGGACAGCATTGGTATGGATATGGAAGCTTTGTCGGCTGAACCACTGCCACCAAAGTCGGTCTTTTTGTTTCATGCCCCGCCCTTTAACAGTCCTTTCGATGTTGCGGTTCCGATCTTGAAAAACGGCGAGCCCTCCGAAAAAATCAACATTGGAAGCAAGGCCATAAAATCATTTATCGCAACTATGCAACCATACATAACCATGCATGGGCATGCGCACGAATCGGTTGCTGAAACCGGAATCTGGATGATGCGAACTGGCAGCACTATTTCGTTTTGTGCTGTCCACAACGGTCCGCAACTGGCACTGGTGGTATTTAAACTGGATGAACCTGAGCGGGCTGAACGATTGCTGCTCGACGCAATACCTGATTAATCACCAGAGGGCTTATTGTCCCACAAAACGTGAAATTTCCTGAAGTATGATGGCTGTAGCCCCGGTGCGTGTTGCTACATAGTTGCCGGCTTTATCCGATACGGTTTGCAGAAGCTCCTGATTGTTGAGAAATTCAGTTACGTTGCCAATCAGCTGTTCTTTATTTTCAACACTGAAAGCAACTCCCTGTTCAGTCATTTCACGTGCTTCTCTGAATCGTTGGTAGTTTGGACCAAAAAAGACAGGAATGCCATAGGCTGCAGCTTCGAGGGTATTGTGAATACCAACACCAAACCCGCCACCGATATAGGCAATGTGCGCATATCGGTATAATTGCGATAACAGTCCGATTGTATCGATAATTAAAAATTCAGCAGCATGTAAATCAGCATTTTCAGCCTCGCTCAGCAAGACTGCCCTGCCTTTGCATTTATCGGCAAGGCTTTTAATATAAGTTGTATTGATTTCGTGGGGTACAATTATAAATTTAACCGAATCTCCGGTTACAGTTTGTAAGCTTATTAAAAGTTCATCATCCGGTGGCCAGGTACTTCCACCGGCAATCACAGTTTTGCCTGCAGCAAATTGCGCGATAAGCGGCAAATCACGTGGTTGGTTTTTAATTTGAAAAACACGGTCGAAACGGGTGTCGCCGCTCACGGTTACGTTGTCAATCTCAACCATATTCAGCAATTCAGCCGATTCTGTATCCTGAACAAAAATGCGATTAATTTTACGTAAATGTGTTCTGAACCAGCCTCCATACCATTTAAAAAAGTGCTGATCGGGTCTGAAAATGGCCGAAATGGTAAAAACCGGTATTTGCTTCTTAAACAGTTCGTTCAGGTAGTTGAACCAGAATTCATATTTGACAAATACGGCATACTGAGGTTTTATGATGGTTATAAATTTTCGGGCATTGCGCCGGGTGTCGAGCGGAAGATAAAACACGTGGTCGGCACCTTTATAGTCTTTCTTGTGGTTGTAACCCGATGGTGAAAAGAAAGTAAGTAAAATCAGGTGCCCAGGATGCATTTGCCTGAAGGCTTCAATCACAGGGCGGCCTTGTTCGAACTCACCAAGCGAAGCGCAATGGAACCAGGCAATCGGGGCCGGCTGTTCATTGGCATGGTGAGCGGTAAAAATTGCATCCAGTTTTTCAAAAAGGCCTTTGCGTCCGTAATGCCAGGCCCTGGCTTTGGGGCTATACAATGCTGCAGCCCTCAGCAAAAGGTAATAAACAGCAATGCCAGCATTGTAAAGTAGCCTCATACAAACAAAGGGTAATTTTGAGGTTCTAAATTACCAAAAAATATCAATAATAATAAAACTCTTTTGGAGCCCGGCGGTACACCGGAATAATCCATCCGATTTTTACACCGGTGAGCAGATCACTATATTTTCCGGTGTTATACGACATGGTGTTGAATGAATAAGGATGCACATAAACCGTGAATGCCATTGAAAAATCGATTCCTGCGTAAAAGTTTACTTTGTTTTGATTCCCTAAAAACAGATATCCTAAAAAGGCATTAAAAGATGGTCCATGTTTAAGTTCGTCATAGCCTTTAAGGTAATCGCCCTGGATTTGAGGTGCAGTTTTATCTTTATTTTCAATGTAAATTTTATGTCGCAAATATCCGGCACCCAGCGTAAGCAGAATGCCTGAATTGCTGTTTGGGCCAAATACAGGAATTACTTTTCCACCTTTGGCATACAGGGCATACCCGCGTTCCAGAAATCGGTAATCGGCATAAATGCCCTCCAGGTCAATCAGATTGCCATCAGATGTTTCAATCAGATTCATGATGTTGTTCTGATTTTTAACCTTATCGCCAAAAATAAAATTTCCATCAAAACCCCATACCCAGTTGCCGGCTGTTTTTACCATATAACCGCCTCCGATGGTCGAATTAACACCAAATCGCTCAGACATTTCGCCACCCGGAAACTGTACAGAGAAACTTCCTGAAATAAGGTTGGTTACAATCAACGAATCTTTGATGCTTTTTTGAGCAAATGTTGCATTTGCAATTGAAATAATGAAGAGAATCAGCAAAAGCCGGTATTTCATTCTGAATTGATTTAGGCAGTAACAATCAAAATCAGGGCACTACCCGATTTTATCTGACAAAGATAAAGAACTTAGATTATGGCAAACAAATGCCGGTTACGCTGATTAATATTTTAACAAAAATTGACTTTAAGTGGCTGTTTGTTGCCTCTGAAATATACAAATGCAGCGATAGTTTGTATCTTTGCCCGCCCGGCTGCATTTGTTAATCAAAAAACAGCCGATTGTTTAACTGACCATATTTCAAGGATTTAAACATAATAATACCGGTAATGTATAAAATTGCAATGGTTGACCTGAAGCGTCAATACGAAAAAATCAAACCTGAAATCGATCAGGCTATCAATGATGTGATAAATTCTACTGCCTTTATCAACGGCCCGGCTGTTAAGGCGTTTCAGGAGGACCTTGAAACTTATCTGAATGTGAAGTATGTAATTCCGTGTGCCAACGGAACCGATGCCCTGCAGGTTGCCATGATGGCACTGGGAATAAAACCGGGTGATGAGGTGATTACTACCAATTTTACATTTATCGCTACTGCCGAAGTTATTGCCCTGCTGGGATTTACACCTGTGGTAGTTGATGTTGACCCGCATACTTTCAATATTGATCCTGAGTCGGTACGCAAAGCCATTACCCCAAAAACCAAAGCCATTGTTCCCGTGCATCTGTTCGGGCAGTGTGCCGATATGGATGCCATGCTCAGCATAGCCAAAGAACACAACCTTTTTGTGATTGAAGATGCCTGCCAGGCCATTGGTGCTGATTATATTTTTGAAGACGGGTCACGCAAAAAGGCCGGAACTATTGGACATGTGGGATGTACCTCGTTTTTCCCCAGTAAAAATCTGGGTTGCTATGGCGATGGAGGCGCCATTTTTACCAACGATGATGAGCTGGCCAAACAGCTAAGGGTGGTGGTTAATCATGGAATGACCGTACGCTATTATCACGATTACATTGGTGTAAACAGCCGTTTGGATAGCATTCAGGCAGCAGTATTAAAAGTAAAACTGGCCCGCCTCGATGACTATGCTGCTGCACGCAATTATGCTGCTGATTATTATGACAATGCTTTCCGCAATCACCCGAACCTTCAGATTCCTGGGCGGTTCGGACGTTCGACCCATGTTTTTCATCAGTATACACTGGTAACAAAAGGTATAGACCGCAATGCACTGCAGGAATTTCTCACTTCAAAAGATGTTCCGGCTATGATTTATTATCCCGTTCCTTTGCACATGCAAAAGGCGTATATCGACCCACGTTACAAAGAAGGCGATTTTCCGGCCACCGAAGAACTGTGCCGCACCGTGATTTCGTTGCCTATGCACACCGAACTCGACGACGAACAGCTGGCCTACATTACCGGAGCTGTGCTTGAATTTGTAAATAAATAAAGCATTTTTGCGCAATGGAGTAAGAAATTTCCAAATCTTACAGTCATATTTGAAGGCCGAAAGCAATTTCGACCTTTTTTTTTACATAATTGAGTGACGAAACCTTAACTTTGAATATTAATACTATCATCTATCAACTACGGCCGTGTGCCGAAACTTTAACTTCATGACTAAATCTTTTTTTGCTCACGAAACGGCTGTTATTGATCCTGGTTGCGAAATAGGTGAAGGCAGCAAAATCTGGCATTTCTCTCATTTGATGAGTGGCTGCAAGCTTGGCCGCAACTGCAACCTTGGCCAAAATGTGGTGGTTTCGCCCGATGTTGTGCTCGGAAACAATGTTAAAGTTCAGAACAATGTTTCAATTTACACGGGAGTAACCTGCGAAGATGATGTTTTTCTGGGCCCGTCGATGGTGTTTACCAATGTGGTTAATCCGCGCAGCGCTGTGAACCGGCGCGGGCAATATTCTACAACCATTGTCCGAAAAGGAGCCTCAATCGGCGCCAACGCTACTATTGTTTGCGGTCATAATATTGGCGAGTTTGCTTTTATTGGAGCTGGTGCGGTGGTTACCCGCGAAGTGCCAGCCTATGCACTTGTGGTTGGTAATCCTGCCCGTCATGTTGGTTGGATGAGCGAGTACGGTCATCGCCTGAATTTTGATGCTTCGGGCGTAGCTGTTTGCCCAGAAAGTAAACAAGAGTATGAATTAAAAAATGGAATCGTAATCAGGCGGAAATAAATTAAAAATATTCACATGAAAATACTAGTTACCGGCGGAACCGGATACATTGGCTCCCATACTGTGGTTGAGCTTCAGAATAAAGGGTTCGAAGTTATTATCATTGACAATCTTTCAAATTCGTATGCCGATGTGGTCGACAACATCGCAAAAATAACCGGTATCAGACCTGAATTTCACCAGTTCGACCTGATTGACCGCGACAAGACCCGCGATTTTTTTGCCGCAAATTCCGACATCAGCGGCATTATCCATTTTGCTGCCTTCAAGGCTGTGGGCGAATCGATGGGCGACCCGCTCATGTATTACCGCAATAACCTCGAATCGCTGATCAATATCATGCAGGGGATGCGGGATAATGGAATTAAAAATCTTGTATTCTCCTCTTCATGCACAGTTTATGGCCAGCCTGACGAACTTCCGGTAAAGGAGACTTCGCCCGTAAAGGAAGCCTGGTCACCTTATGGTAACACAAAGCAAATGTCAGAGCAAATCATCCGCTTTGCAGTAGGATCGTACGGGCTTAAAACCATCGCTCTCAGATATTTTAACCCAATTGGTGCACACGATTCGGCGCTTATTGGCGAACTGCCTATCGGGGTTCCCAACAACCTTGTTCCTTTTATCACACAAACGGCCATTGGCCTGCGTAAATCGCTCAGTGTATTTGGCTCTGATTACAACACGCCCGACGGCACTGCTATTCGCGATTATATTCATGTGGTTGATCTGGCCCGTGCGCATGTTATTGCCGTTAAACGGATGATTTCCGGAAAAGGTAAATCTGATTTTGAAATTTTCAATCTTGGCACCGGCAATGGCTTCAGCGTGCTTGAGGTTATACAGTCGTTTGAGAAAACCAGCGGCCAAAAACTTAATTATCAGATTGTTGACCGGCGTCCGGGCGATGTGGAGAAAGTGTGGGCCGATACTACCTTTGCCAATGAAGAGCTGGGCTGGAAAGCCGCAATGAGCCTCGACGAAATGACCGGCTCCGCATGGAAATGGGAACAGGCTCTTGCCGCACGTAAAAAATAACCAAGGTTTAACCAAAATACCCGTCATTATGAAAACCATTCTGATTACCGGAGGCGCCGGATTTATAGGTTCACATGTAGTTCGCTTATTTGTGAATAAATATCCTGATTATACAATCGTTAACCTCGATAAGCTTACCTATGCCGGCAACCTGGCAAACCTTACAGATATCGAGAAAAAGCCAAATTATATTTTCGAGAAGGGCGATATCACCGATGGCGACTGGATTTTGAAATTATTTATAAAATATCAGTTCGACGGCGTTTGCCACCTGGCTGCCGAATCGCATGTTGACCGTTCCATTGCCAATCCTATGGAGTTTATCATGACCAATATTGTGGGCACGGTTAACCTGCTGAATGCCGCGCGCGCCATATGGAAAGATGATATGGACGGAAAACGGTTTTATCATATTTCGACCGATGAGGTGTATGGTTCGCTGGGTGATGAAGGCAAATTTCTTGAAACCACTCCCTACGATCCGCGTAGTCCATATTCGGCAAGTAAGGCCAGCAGCGATCACATGGTGCGGGCATACTATCATACCTACCATCTGCCAGTGGTTCTTTCAAACTGTTCTAACAACTACGGGCCATATCAGTTTCCCGAAAAACTCATACCACTTTTTATTCACAACATCCGTAACCTTAAGCCGTTGCCTGTTTACGGTAAAGGTGAAAACGTGCGCGATTGGTTATATGTTGAAGATCATGCCAAGGCCATCGACCTTATTTTTCACAAAGGCCGCGTAGGCGAAACCTACAATATTGGCGGTAATAACGAGTGGCAGAATATTAAGCTTATTCAGAAACTCTGTGAAATTATGGATACAAAAATGGGCAGGTCAGCAGGTGAATCGGCCAAACTAATTACCTATGTAAAGGATCGTGCCGGTCACGATTTGCGGTATGCCATTGATGCCACCAAAATTAATAATGAACTTGGATGGGAGCCCACCATCCGCTTTACTGAGGGGTTTGAGCAAACGGTTGAATGGTATCTGACCAACGAAGACTGGCTCAACAATGTAACTTCAGGTGAGTATCAGAAATACTACGAACAGCAATATGTAAAGCGGTAACCGCCTCATTATTTGATTTGCGTAAAGTACTGAACAGGACTGCAATTGCGGTCCTGTTTTTGTATACCGAGCATCTCTGGTTTTAACTCTGGATTAGTTTTTTAAGTCGGGATTTACACAAATTGTATATATGTAGTTGTGATATGGTGAGCCACGTTCTTTCTGTTAAACTGCAATAGGTATTTTTAAATACCCCAATCTTTTGTTTGACCTGAATTTAATGATATAAATTCCGCTGTGCAATGCTCGAAAATTCAGTTCAAGTTTATTTTGGCTGACCGAAAAATAATAATTTTCAGGTTCCACCCATGAGCCATCGGAATAAAGCATGGCAACAGATATATCAGATTCGCCGGGCTCTAAAAGTAAAGAAGTATAATCTTTTGCCGGATTAGGGAATGCCCGGATTATCGATTTTGATTCAAGCGTTTGTGAATTTGTATAGATTGAAGGATGGATTAACAGAGAATCAAAAAATATCATCGACCGGTCAAAGTAAACATCCGGCATTGAATGCCCCCCCCTTTATGGCTAAGGAATTCAAAACTAAGATTAAGATCAGCGAGTGTATCCTGTAAGGCTACATTTGGGAAATAAGCCTTGGTTTCATCGTTAGTTCCGCAACCAAACAAAAAACTCACACTGTCTGTCGGTGTTATATTGCATAATGAATGGGCTATATCATAGGTTAACCATTTATCGTAAACAGAATCAATCCTGTTTGCCCATTCATCAAATGGATATTCAACAATTCGTGGATTAATATATGTTTGCGACGAATTCTCATCTGGTGAAAATCCACTTGCTGCCAAAAACATGCTTTTGGTAAAGAATCCGGGAATCAGGTTGGTTTCATCAGAACTAAAGCTGAAAAAGTCATAAAAGTAGGGTGGAGTTCCGTTTTCGAGCATGATCATAAGCCTTACCGCAGGCATCCATACATCATTATTAACCTGCCCTGCATGGGCTGAAAATGCTCTGAACCGGTCTTTATGCTGTTAGGCTGATCTGAATGCTCCAAAAGCACCAAGTGATTGTCCAAACAATGCCCTTGCGTTTTTTTCAGGAATAGCCCTGAAACTGGATTCAATCCAGTCTACAATGTCAAAAGCTGCATAACCTTCATAATTTCCGGTTAGCGGAGAGTTTACATAAACCCCTGAACCAAAAGGATATGCTGTTTGATCAGCGCAAACAATAATAACCGGGTGAATAATTCCTGAACTGAGTAATTGGTTTAATCGAACCTGACTTGAATTCAGTGATTCCTGATTTCCACCCCACCCGTGCAAATAATAGACAGCTGAGTACTGCTCATCGGTTTCTTTGTAGTAATCGTCAGGCAGAAAAACTGTAATATTCCGTATTTGCTTAAGCGATGGGCTGTAAAATGAGGTGTCAATTCTGGTAAACTGGGCCAAAAGTAAATGCGGGTACATCACCAACAATAACATAGTTATTGATAGCTGGCTGGTAAAAGAAATAAATCTTTTTATCATGTCTCAATCTTTTGAATATTACTGAAGAGTAAGACCTGATTTGCATAAGGTCTGGGTTTTATTTCAACTTTCTTCATTCTCAGAGACAGTATTATTAACAAAGATGCTATTAATAAGGTGCTTTGTCAAAGTTTGCTTTGAGTCATCTAATATGCAGTTTTAGTTCTTGGTCATCAGGCCCTTAAGTGTGTGCGACTTTCTGATAAGATTTCTTTTGGTAGATCAGAAACTGAGTTTAGCAAGGAGTGGACAAACAGATGAGATTTGCTATTAGCCAGGTTTAGGAAATGTGCTGTGTTAATTTTTAGTTGGGACAAGGTATGCTATATCGCAGAAGATTATTTTTCGTTTGCCATGGCAGTAGCTTGCTTAAGAAATACCCATTTTACTTCCTTATATTGGGAATGGGGATAAATTTTGTCAAGTAATTTTGTTCTTTATGCTCATTCATTGCTTGAAATTGCCATAAAGGTTTTTTTGGGCTGAACATTGTGCATGGCATATTCGCTCAGCGCCAGAATGGTAAGACTAGGGTTAACACCGGGGTTACAGGGAATAACAGAACTGTCGAGAATATACATATTTGGGTAGCCATGCACCCTGAAATGCTTATCAACTGTTCCCATCCGGCTGTTTTCGCCAATGGGGCATCCGCCGATAATGTGTGCTGTAGTTGACATATTGAGCATGGTTTCGGTAAGGCTGTTCATGGCAGTGCCGTTTACCTTGGCAGCATAGCGATGCAGCACCTTTTGTCCGGTGGGGATGTACGCTGGAATTTTCCCACTCGTTTTATCAAAACTCAGGTTGTAGCCGACAGGGTTGCGCCGTAATCGCATTCGCATCGAATTGTCGGTGTTTTGCATAACCAGCATTACAATACTACGGTTACCCCATCGGAATGAACGCATCAGCCGGAGCACTTTTAGCGGATGCCTGAAGGATTTTAATACAACATTAACCGCCCTTTTCACTGGCGTGCTTCCTTCGGCGCTTAAACCGCCCAAATGTGTTATAAATCCGCTCCGGTCGTTAAATTTTACCATTTCAATGTGGGTGACTTCATCGGGGCTGAACACCGATGAGATGGCCACGCCGTTATTGAGTTTTTTGTCGGCATCAACCAGGCCGCTGATGCTTTGCGAGTTGGTACGCACCTGGCTTCCAAGGGTGTCAGAAAGTTGCGTCATGGTTTGGTACAGGTATTTCTGGCGCAACAGCAAGTCGAGCGTGCCCAGTGTCCCTCCGCTGATTATCAGACCTTTGGCCGTAATGCGCCCACTGTAGCCACCCCGAAGCGTTTTTCGGCAATCAATTTGGTATATGCCATTTTCAAAGCGAAGCAATAGGGCCTTGGTGCCAGCAAGTATTTGAGCACCCAGTTTCTCAGCAAACCAAAGGTAATTTTTGTCTAGGGTGTTTTTTGCATTTTCACGGCAACCAGTCATGCAGCCCGCGCATCCAGTGCATCCTTTGCGCAGTGGTCCCTTGCCACCAAAGTAAGGGTCTGTTTCCGTGTCCTGTTTCCCGTAATAAACAGCTGTTTCAACAAATCCAAACGACGATTCGCAGTTAAGTTCCTCCGAAATTTCTTTCAGAATCAGATCTTCGGGATTTTCTTTTTCCGGAGGCATAGCAGCGCCCATCATGCGTTTTGCCTTTTCGTAAAATGGAAGCAGTTCGTTTTTAAAATCTGAATTCCTTTGCCATGCCGTATGATTGAAAAACGAATCGGGAGGTGTCATCAGGGTGTTGGCATAAACCAGACTACCGCCGCCCACGCCCACACCGCTCAGAATAAATACTTCTTTAAAAAAGCTGCATTTTAGAATACCGCTCAACCCCAGTTTCGGCATCCACAGAAACCTGCGCAGGTTCCAGTCGGACCGGGCAAATTGTTCGGGGCTGAATCTCCGGCCCTGCTCAATAACTATTACTGAATACCCTTTTTCGGCCAGCCTTAACGCTGCTACACTTCCACCAAAGCCGGAACCGACAATGGCAAAATCGTACACTTTATTTACATTCATAAGATTCTGAGCCCTAGAATATTTTCGTGTAAAGTGATATAAAGGTAAATTAAATATTGAAATTAAAGGCAGGAGGAATAAAGAAAAAGTAAAAAGGAAAAAGGTTCTTAGTCAGGATTATGGGTATTTGGCTTCTTTGCTCCTGACGCTGAGTTTCCCATCGGGTACGGCTGTGGAACTACCTGTGTAATAGGCAGGCTCATGGCAAAAATTCTTGGATGAATCAGGATTTCATCCCCTTGTTTACTGTCTCCGGATTTTTTGGTTTCAAACCTCGTGATGCCATTCGTAAAAGCTGCCTTTTGGTTGATGGTATCAACAATTTAAACGTTCGGGTGTTATTCAATAAAAACCATAACCCATGAAAATTAGTGCCCGCAATCAGATAAAAGGCAAAATCATCGAAATAAAACTCGGCGTGGTTACTGCAAAAGTTACGCTCGATATTGGTGCCGGTAATGTGCTGAGTTCAGTAATTACTATGGACAGTGTGGAAGAACTGCAGCTGAAACCAGGCGATGAAGTGGTTGCCATCATTAAATCTACCGAAGTTATGATTGGCAAATAATATGCAATCGCTGTAAATTAAAAAGGCAGCCGGTATCGGCTGCCTTTTTAATTTTATTACAGGTTGCAGTTAAACGGTGGCGCTGCCGGCTTCAACCTGTGGTGCAATTTTTTTAACCAGTCCCTGCAAAACGGTTCCGGGGCCTACTTCGGTAAAATGGGTGGCGCCGTTGGCGACCATATTCTGTACACTTTGGGTCCAGCGAACCGGTGCGGTGAGTTGGGCGATTAGGTTTTCTTTAATTGCAGCCGCATCGGTATAGGGTTTTCCGGTCACATTCTGGTAAACCGGACAAACGGGCTTGCTGAATTGCGTTGAATTAATGGCTGCTGCAAGCTCAATTCGTGCGGGTTCCATCAATGGTGAGTGAAAAGCGCCGCCAACCTTAAGTGGAAGGGCGCGTTTGGCCCCGGCAGCTTTGAGCTGCTCACAGGCTACATCAATTCCTTTAACCGAACCACTGATTACGAGCTGCCCCGGGCTGTTATAATTTGCCGGTACTACAATTTCACTGATTCCGGCAAGCACTTCTTCCACCTTTTGGTCGTCGAGGCCCAGAATGGCAGCCATTGTTGAAGGTTCAGCTTCGCAGGCAGCCTGCATGGCCATGGCGCGGGCATATACCAGCTTAAGGCCGTTGTCAAACGAAAGTGCTCCGGCAGCAACCAGTGCCGAGAATTCACCCAGCGAATGGCCGGCGGTCATGTCGGGTGCAAACGAATCGCCCAGCGTTTTGGCTAATATCACCGAATGTAGAAAAATAGCAGGCTGTGTTACCCTGGTCTGCCTCATTTCCTCGTCGGTGCCTGCAAACATCAGGTCGGTGATGCGAAAGCCGAGAATTTCATTGGCTTTTTCAAACATGGCTTTGGCAGTTTCATTGCTGTCGTAAAGGTCTTTGCCCATACCCACAAACTGAGCTCCCTGTCCGGGAAATACGTATGCTTTCATGCTGTTCATTTTTCGTTGTTAAACCAGGCAAAGGTACAAAATAGGCTTAAGACCTCCACCGCTGAATTGCAATACTCAATACGGACTGTTCATGTTTTGACATGTCTAATCAATGCCTTCCCACTCCTGGTGAAAACGCTCAAGAAATTGTTCGAGAAAGACATGCCTGCCTTCAGCCATTCTTTTTCCGGATTGGGTGTTCATCAGGTCTTTCAGCAACAGCAGTTTTTCATAAAAATGATTCAGTGTTGGTGATGTACTCTTTTTATAAGTTTCCATATCCATATTCATATTTGGCGGTACCGAAGGATTGTAAATTTCGCGGTTCCGGTAACCTCCATAGTTAAAGGTTCGCGCAATACCAATTGCTCCCAGGGCATCAAGCCTGTCAGCATCCTGAACAACTTCAAGTTCGCGTGATGTAAAGGCTTTTGTTTCAAAGGTGTTCTTAAATGAAATGTTGCGGATTATATCAATCACATGGTTTTGTGTAACGGCATCTATACCAAGGTTGTTCAAAAATTCACCTGCTTTTCGCGGCCCTGCTGTTTCATCACCATTGTGAAACTTTGCATCAGCCACATCGTGCAGAAGAGCACCGAGTTCTACCACCAGCATATCAACCTGTTCATGTTCAGCTATTGTGATTGAATTTTTCCAGACACGGTATACATGCCACCAATCATGGCCACTCTCAACATCAGCCAATTGCGATTTAACAAATTCAATGGTTGCTTCCACTATTGCTTTATGATTCATTACAGTATTATTTTTTGTTCGATTTGCAAAGGTAATATCTGTAATGGAAGTAAACAGTAATGGCTGAAGCGGTAGCCCGAAAATTTTGAGTAAACCAAAATGCATGCCGGCTGTTTATGTGTTTATAATAGTCAGATTGGCATAATTGTTAAATTTAATTCCAAAAGATGCGCGAATCAGCTCCTGATGTTGATACTTATATTACACAATTTCCGCATGAGGTACAATCCCGGCTGCAGGCAGTCCGCCATTTGATCTTTAACACGGTTCCCGATGCGGTTGAAAGCATCAGTTACGGTATGCCGGCCTATAAATTTAATAAGAAGGTGCTTGTATATTTTGCCGCATATGAGCGGCACCTGGGTTTTTATGCAACGCCCGAAGGACAGGCACATTTTGCCATCGAACTTGCCGGTTACAAGCAGGGCAGGGGTTCGGTGCAGTTTCCGCATAATAAGCCTTTAACCCTTGATTTGATGAAGGCGATTATTGAGTTCAAACTTCATTTGCTTCTGCTAAAAACAAAAAAGGCCTGATAAACATCAATCAGGCCAAGGATAGCAAACATGGGCACTTTAGCCGTGAAGTTTTGATCCGATCAGGTGTATAAACTCGGCGCGTGTTTTATCAACCAGAAATGCTCCGGTAAAATCAGAGGTGGTTGTAACCGAATTTTGTTTCTGTATTCCCCTCATGCTCATACACATGTGTTGCGCCTCAATAACAACAGCTACTCCAAGTGGTTTCAGTGTATTTTGAATAGCTTCTTTAATCTGAGTAGTAAGCCGCTCCTGAACCTGCAGGCGGCGTGCAAAAGCATCAACCACGCGTGGAATTTTGCTGAGCCCTACAATGTGCCCGTTGGGAATGTAAGCCACATGCGCCCGGCCAAAAAACGGAATCATATGATGCTCGCACATTGAGTAAACTTCAATATCCTTTACCAAAACCATTTGGCGATAGTCTTCCTTAAACATAGCCGACCGCAAAATATCTTCGGGGTTAAGGTCGTATCCATGGGTAAGAAACTGCATAGCCTTGGCAACACGTTCAGGAGTTTTTTCGAGCCCCTCACGCTCTGGATTTTCACCAATCAGTTTCAAAATTTCCTTGTAATGGGTGGCCAGTTTTTTAATGGTCTTCACATTGTAAAGATCACGTTTCTGATACCCGTCTTTAATATTGTAATCATCCATCATGTTTTCAATGATCATATCCTTTACAATTTCGCTGCTCATTTTAGTTTTGTTAAAGGGTTTAGTTGCCATAGTATTCAACAAAGTTACGCTCTGTTTCGTAAAGCTTTACACAGTGCATATTTGCTCCGGCGGCTACTACAGGCGCTTCAAGTTCGTTGAAAATCGCAATGGCGAGATTTTCAGTTGAGGCAAGTTTACCTTGCATAAAGTCAACTTCAAGATTGATGTTTTTATGATCGAGTTTGTTTACAACCAAATCATTAATAAGGTTGCTCAGTAATTTCAGGTTCATCAGAAAGCCTGTTTCCGGATCCACCTCGCCTTTTACCGTTACAAACAATTCGTAATTATGCCCGTGCCAGTTGGGGTTTGAGCATTTACCAAAAGTGTCAAGATTTTTATCGTCGCTGTATTCAGGCCTGAATAGCCTATGGGCAGCATTGAAATGTTCTTTTCGGGTTATAAATATCATACCATCAGGGTTACGCACAGTAGGGTGTAAGGCATTAATTGTTCAACTTTAATAATCAAAATCTTAAACAAGATGATTCTCAAAAAGTTTGATTGGATTATAGAAATAATCCAAACTGAGGGGAAAGGTAGGAATAGTTAGTTTTGATAAAGCGGAAGCGCGTTACAAAAATTTAGTTTCTGAAAATTTGATTAAGGATAGTTTCAGAGGATGCTGCTGTTGCTGGCTATTTTTGCTTACGCAGGATATAAACAACTTCGAATATTGTAAAAATAAGATAGTAGACAAAAAAGGCAATGATAAAATTAACCGCATCAGCCCGGTTTAATAAGGCATACACTACAATAATTACCAGATAAAGCAGCAGCCTGATGATTGAATTGGCCATGAATGCGGTTACAAATCCGGTTGGGGAAGCCTTCATGCGTTTTTGCAGGAAAAGAAATGATAAGAGCGTAGCAGCAGTAAAAAATATGAGTAAATAAGGCAGTGAAGGGCTGATAAGCCGTGGTGGAATAAGCATTGCAAGGCCAATGATTAATAGGCCTGTGATGGTGGCCAAAGCAAGCAGTTGCCGGGTAAACAATCGCAGTTCAGGGTTCATGATTTTTGGTTTTTGCCTGTTTCTTTAATCAATAGCCAAATGGCTAAAGCGATAGCTGCAATTGAAAAAAGCAACGAAAAAACAGGAATTGAAATTTTAAGAAAGGTATCGGTAAAGTGGCCGGCAAATGCACCTGCAACTATTATAATGCCCATTTGCATCACAAATGCCGAATACCGGGCATAGGCTGCAAGCGGATTTGTTTTTTTGGGGTCAGGCGGTTGCTTCTTCATGGGCAGTTACTGCCTCCTGGTTCAAGGTATCCATTTTGCAGGTACCCGTAAACCGGGCACCCGGTTCAATGGCAAGTTTGCCAGTAAAAATATCGCCGGTAACTATGGCAGTTGATTTAAAAGAGAGTAACTCCTTTACTTTGATTATACCATTTACCTTGCCTTCAATATCAGCATTAATGCATTTAATCTCTCCGTCAACTGACCCGGTTGTACCCAGTATTACTTTACCGCCTGCAGTAATGGTACCATTCAGCGTTCCATCAATCCTGATATTGCCATTTGATTGAATATCGCCGGTAATGAGCGTTCCAGACTGAATCAGGTTCGCTGATGAAGGAGGTTCGGGTATTGTGTTTTTTGCCATATCGGTGGTAGTTGGTGAACAAATTACTTCTTCAGATAATTGTCGTTGAAAAACTTTAGGTAAGCTTCGGTGTTTTTCTCTTTAAAGTAAACCGGATAGTTTTCTGAAGAGATGATAAACTGCTGATAGCTATCTTCTTTCATACCTGAGAAAACATAATTATCGTTGCGAATGCCTTCGAAATACCTGAGTGCTTTGTCAATTTCAGTAAAACTGCTTACTGTGATCATTTGCCTGTTATTGTCGAGCAGCACGCTGTTTACCTGAAGGTTTTCGGTACTGAAATATTTTGTATTAAAATCGGTTACCCTAACTTTGGTGCCGTAAACATTTACCTGGGTACCATCCACAATCAAAGCATAAAAATGGGTGGCTTTGGCATTGTATTTATACATGCTGGCATCAAGCGGTTTCTCGGCAGGCTGTTCTTTTTCGTTGGCAGTAAGCTCTTTTTCTCCGTTGTTTTTAAGTTCCTTGTCTTGTCCGAGCAGGCGGCGGGCATAGGGTTCAACAACGCTCCCGGGATAATGGGCAATCAAAGCAGCCAGAAGCACTTTCATAGTGTCGGCACTTTCGGTTTTACCGCGGGCCACAGCGTTAAGGTAGGCAAATCGGGGCATCAGCTTATCGTTGGGGTATTTGGCCATGGCATCGTTGCTGTAGATGATGGCTGTGCGGTATTGCCCGCGTTCGAATGCCAGATAAGTCTCTTCATACAAAGAGATGACCCTGTTTCTGGCGGCTTCAAGTTCAACGTTGTAATTCGGGTCTTTCAGAATTCGGGCGTAATCACTATCAGGATAACCATTGATAATTTTGGCCTTATAGGCATTCATATTTACGGAGTCGCCTTCATCGCGGTAGGCTCTGTACAAATGGTATGAAGCCTGGAGCACATTGGTATCTGAAGGGAACCTGTTTATGAGCGATGTAAAGGTTTCAACAGCTTTAGGCTTATCGTTGAGCTCTTCCAAAAAAATCATGCCGGCATTGAAAAGCCCGTCAGCAATTTTATCGTTACTGGCTTCAACCTGTTCGGGTGTAAAAGGCAGGTTTTTGAGATAGGTATCCCGGTTTTTCGGGTCGCTGCCTTTGGCTTTTCCGTCTTTTGACTGGTCTTTCACCGAATCGGCAGCCTGCTCACCGTTGAGGTTTATAACCTCTGCTTCCTGCATTAATTCGCGCTTATTGCTGAGCCTCCAGTTATCTTCAAGTTTACGACGTCCCCATTTGCGCACAAATTCAGAAAATCCCATACTTATAGCCGAAGGGTTGTAAAAATACCAGCCGCCACCGCCAACCACCGACATGCCTTTGTCCTGGTCTACAATCTGGCGACCCTGCAATCCAACGCCTGCCATATCGGCAAGGCGCTGCTCTTCGGCAAGTTTTTTGGCTTCTTCTTCCTTGCGGATAACCTCAGCAATTAACTTATCAATAATTTTATTCCGTTCGGCTTCGGGCATGGCAGCAAGTGTCTGTAAGCTATCTTCAACATGCACCGTTTGCAGAAATCCTACCAGGCGGGTGAGTATATCGGTTTTGGTTGAAATCTGTTCATAATCCGGAAAATCCTTCGGCAAAAACATCAGGGTGCTGTCGTAATAAGCCTGCGCCTGCCCGTAATCAGGTCGTTTGAAATAAATATTAGCAAGCCTGAGTGCTGAAATGGATTTCTGATAATCGTTTGAAACGCTTGAAGCTACAGATTTTCTCAGGTAACGAACGCCAAGTGTATCGTTTTTGTCCTTAAAGGCGATATCGGCCAGTGCATAATAAATCTGATCCTGAAAATCTTTATTCTTGGCATCCTTAAGCATTTTGTTCAGCTCCTTAACAATCACTGTTTTATTGGAGCTGTTGGCATTGTAAACCCGCGCCAGATTGATGCGTGCATTGAATGCCATTTCAAACGAGGCATTCCCTTTCATAACCCGGGTGTAATATTCAGCGGCCTGACCGTCATTATTTTCAACCTGGTTAATCTGAGCCAGAATGTAATAAAGCCTTGTGCGCAATTTCCCTTTGTTATTCAGCGGGATAGCCTTTAGCAAATACTCTTTGGCTTGTTTGTATTTGCCCTGAACAAGATACAGATCAGCATAGGCAAGCGGTAAATTCTTACGCACCTGCCATGGTAGTTCAAGCTCCTTTTTTTCGGAAGCTATCAATTCATACATCGAAATAGCTTTATCGTACTGTTTTAGCTGCTGATAGCTCTTGCCCATCCACAAAAGGGCTTCGTAACGGATAGGATCGGCGCTGTATTGCCGGCTCACAAAGTCAAAAGCGCGGCGGGCAGCATTATAATCCTGCTTGTAAAAATTGGCTTTCCCAATAAGCAGGTAACTATAAATAACCCATTTAACATGCTCTTTCTTGTCGAAATACATCGAATGCCGCTGTATAACCTTCGAGGCTTTTTCGATTGCCCGGTCCATGTTCGGATTGATGGACTGCACCTTATTGGCGGCGCCATAATTATATACCTGCAACACAACCGTGTAGTTATCCTTGGCGCTCTTAGCGAGCTCGGCAACGCCCTCTTTCAGGCTTTCGTTGCCATTCCAGTAGGCATTGTAATGTGCGGTAAGGTTGTGGTAAACACGTCGCGAAAAGGTGTTTTTCTTGGTCGAACAACCACCAAGCAACAGCAATGCAACTACGAGTAGCGAAATTGAACTTCGAGAGCCGATAATTTTTGGAGTCAAAGGGAATGCAGGTTAACAGTTTTACTAAATAACTGATTATTTGCAAAAATATTTTATTTTTTTGAAATGGCCTTGAACTATTAAAAGAAACTAATCTATGTTAGTAAATGATAGTTAACTTTTAACTTGTTTCTGACCTGTACCTATCTGCCACCTTTTAATGCGGGAACCTTTTTTTAACTTTATTCAAACGGTAAATATCGATATTCAGCAATGTGGACAGTCAATACTGCATATTTTTCCGATATTTGCCGGCAGTAACTCTTTTTAAATCCTGAGATGGCCAAAAAAAAGGCTGAAGCCGATTCTTCTACTGAAGTAAAAAAGGTAAAGTGGTATTACCGGCTCAGGGATAAGTACCGGTTAATCATACTGAACGAGGATACCTTTGAAGAAAAGTTGTCGTTCAGGCTATCGCGCCTCAATGTGTTTGTGATAACCGGGATGCTGGCTATTGTGCTTATTTTTTTCACAACCTATATTATTGCCTTTACAACTTTGCGCGAATATATTCCCGGATATATGGCAGGCAATGTTCAGCGCGATTTATATGAGCTTCAGTTCAGGGCTGATTCAATTGAGGAGGCCCTGCACAGCAAAGACCTTTTTATTCAGAATCTGAAACATGTTATTGCCGGCGAGGATCTGCCAACTTCAACGCAATCGGTTTCAATGCCCGATTCAGCCACCGGAAAGAAGTATGTTGCCATTACCAACGCGCGAAGCAGTGCCGATTCTGTGCTGCGTTCCGAGTTCGATAAGCAAAATCAGTTTAACCTAAGAGTAAGCGACAAACAAGCAGCAGCCAAAAATATTACCTTAACACATTTGCGGTTTTTTACGCCTTTGCGCGGCATAGTTACCAATAATTTTAACCCTACCCAGCAGCACTTCGGCATTGATATTGCGTCCGAAAAAAACGAAGCTGTTAAAGCCGCCTACGATGGCACGGTGATTTTTTCGGAATGGACAGCCGAAACTGGCTATGTAATTGCAATACAACATCCGGGCAACATTATTACCATTTACAAGCACAATTCGGTGCTATTACGCAAGCAGGGCGCATTTGTGAGAGCCGGCGAATCTATAGCCATTGTTGGCGAATCGGGCGAATTTACCTCCGGCCCTCACGTACATTTTGAACTCTGGATCAATGGCAAGGCAGTGAATCCGGCCGATTATATAGTTTTCTGATGAAACAGGAGTCCAACTCAATCCGAAATATAGCAGTGCTGGGCTCAACCGGATCAATTGGCACTCAGGCATTGGAGGTAATACGGCAACTACCTGAGCATTTTTGTGTTGAGGTGCTTTCAGCCAATACCAATGCTACGCTGCTGATTGAACAGGCTGCTGAATTTAAGCCCAATGCAGTGGTTATCGGAGCCGGGCACCTTTACGATAAAGTAGCATCGGCCCTTCAGCCGCTGGGTATCAAGGTTTATTCAGGCGAATCGTCGCTATGCCAGATTTTAGCCATGGATACCATAGATATTGTTTTAATGGCCCTGGTTGGATATGCAGGCCTCAAACCTACCATGTGTGCCATAGAAGCAGGCCATCAGCTTGCCATTGCCAATAAGGAAACCTTTGTGGTAGCCGGCGAACTCGTTACCGCCCGGGCGCGTGAAAAGGGGGTAAATCTCTATCCGGTCGATTCGGAGCATTCAGCCATATTCCAGTGCCTTGCCGGCGAATACCATAATCCGGTTGAGAAAATTTATCTTACCGCTTCGGGTGGGCCTTTTTTGGGAAAAGATCGGAATTTTCTTGAAATTGCTACTAAAACCGAGGCACTTAAACATCCCAACTGGAATATGGGATGCAAAATAACCATCGATTCGGCCACGCTCATGAATAAAGGCCTTGAGGTAATCGAAGCCCACTGGCTCTTCGGTTTGAGCTCGCAAAAAATAGATGTTTTGGTGCATCCGCAATCAGTTATCCACAGCATGGTTCAGTTTTGCGACGGTTCCATTAAAGCTCAGATGGGACTGGCTGATATGAAACTGCCTATTCAATACGCGCTTTCTTATCCTCAAAGACTTCCGTCGGTTTCACCACGCTTTAATTTTGCCGATTTTCCTTCACTAACCTTCGGTCGGCCAGATACCGGCAATTTTCGTTGCCTTTCGCTTGCCTATCAGGCGCTTGCCGAAGGTGGAAATATGCCTTGTGCGCTCAATGCAGCCAATGAAATTGCAGTGGCTGCATTTTTAAAGGATAAAATCGGATTTTTGCAAATAGCCGATGTGGTTGAACAGTGCATGGCCAAAACGACATTTGTTAAAAAACCCGATTTCGAAGCTCTGGCTGAAACCGACCGCACAGTTCGGCTTCTGGCAGCTTTATATACCGGTCAGGCTCCGGCCTGAACCATCATGCGTTTACTTTGTTTAGTAACTTCAATTTGAAACCTTACCCTTACGATGGAAATTCTGATTAAAGCAGCCCAATTACTCCTAAGTCTTTCAATACTAGTAATTTTTCATGAATTTGGCCATTTTATAACTGCCAAACTCTTTAAAACCCGTGTTGAAAAGTTCTACCTCTTTTTTAATCCCTGGTTCAGCCTGTTTAAGTTTAAAAAAGGCGAAACCGAGTACGGGGTAGGGTGGCTTCCTTTGGGTGGTTATGTAAAAATCTCTGGGATGATCGATGAATCTATGGATAAAGAGCAACTTGCGCAGCCGGCTCAACCATGGGAATTCAGGAGTAAACCGGGGTGGCAGCGGCTGATTATAATGCTTGGAGGTGTTACAGTAAATATTTTGCTGGCAATTGCCATTTACATCGGAATGCTCTGGGCGTGGGGCGAGCAATATCTGCCGACATCCGAAGTAAAATATGGTATTGTGGTCGATTCGGTAGCTTACCAGATGGGATTGCGCAACGGCGATAAAATTGTTTCGGTTGACAATGAACCCGTTGAGGACTTTTTTAAAATTCCGGGTCGTATCATACTTGATAATGCCAAAACCATACAGGTAATTCGCCATGGTGAACCGACTCAGGTTGACATTCCCGAGGGTTTTATTGCCCGTTTGCTTAAACATCAGTCACCTGAATTTATCAATGCCCGTATGCCTTTTGTGGTGGAAGGATTTTCAAAAGGCTCTCCGGCTGAGGCTGCGGGTGTACTGATAGGCGATCGGATTATTGGAATTAATGATTCAACGGTTTCGTATTTCGACGAATTTAAAGCTTTGCTGCCCAATTACAAATCGTCGCAGATACAACTGAGTGTACTCAGGGGGAGCGATACACTCAAATTGAAAGTGGATGTTCCTGAAACCGGCCTTATCGGTGCATATACCAACCCGTCAGATATGTTCATATTCAGCGAAAAGGAGTATTCTTTTTTTGCAGCTATCCCGGCAGGATTTGCCAAAACCTGGAAGGGGGTAGGCAATTATCTGAAACAACTCAAGCTGCTTTTTTCGCCCGAAGTTAAAGCGTATGAATCAGTAGGTGGATTTATTACCATTGGCAATATATTCCCGTCACAATGGGATTGGGCTGCTTTTTGGGGATTAACCGCTTTCCTTTCGATCATGCTGGCCATTTTGAATGTTCTGCCTATTCCGGCACTTGATGGCGGACATGTTATGTTTCTGCTGTATGAAATAATTACCGGACGCAAGCCTTCTGATAAGTTTCTGGAGTATGCCCAGATTGTCGGGATGATTCTGCTGTTCGGACTGCTTATTTTTGCCAACGGAAACGATATAGTGAAGTTGTTCAGATAAGAAAAACAACAGGTTTCAGAAAAGTTAGTCCTTGCGCTCTTTGCCGTGTGCTGTGGGCGCTTTGCCTTGCACTTGATGTTTTTCAGGCACCCCATCACCTAGCAGTAGTGAACAACCCTAATCTTCCAGTTTATCCTTTAGCGACTTAAATCCCTGACCCAGAATTTCATTGGCATCCATCACCGATAGAAATGCTTTAGGATCGGTTTTATTGATAAATTCTTCGAGCATGGCCAGTTCGCGCCGGTTTACCACTGTGAATATGATTTTCTTGCTGCTGCCGTTGTACATGCCCTCGCCATGCAGGAATGTTCCGCCACGGTTGAGGTCGTGGATAATCTTATCCCTTATCGCCTCATATTGATCTGAAATGATAAAAATGGTTTTCTCGTATGAAACACCTGATAGCACCGCATCAATAACTTTGCCCATCACAAAAATTGTAATCCACGAGTACAATGGAATCCGCCAATCGCGAAAAGCGAGAAACCCTAAAAGCACAATTACCGAATCAACAGCCATCATAAGCTGACCGAGGGGAAGCCGGGTATAACGCGAAATAATCATGGCTATCACGTCTGAGCCACCTGATGTTGCCTTTGACTTAAAAATCAGCCCTACACCGGCACCTACCAGTGCACCGCCAATAATCGACGAAAGCAGGGGATCGCTGTCGACCAATGGCTTGAACCCGCTGTAATACGAGAGCACATCCACAAAAACTGATGTCAGCACAAATCCCAGAACGGTTTTGGTGCCGAAACGCGGACCAAGCACCCGGGTTCCGATAATTGTAAGTGGAATGTTAAACAGCAGTGCGATGCCTCCAACCGGTAGATTAAACAGGTAATGCAATACGATGGAGATGCCATATATGCCGCCGGGTACAATCCTGTAAGGCGTTATAAAATAAACATATCCCAGCGACACCAGAAAAGTGCCGGCAACAATATAGCTGTAGGATATAAACCATTTTCTTGAGAAAAGCTTTTCTGTTTGAAGAAATGCCATACTGAATCAGGTGTTTGAATCTGATTTATTCCGAAATCTTATCACGCAGCGATTTGAATCCTTCGCCGAGAATCTCATTGGCATCCATTACAGTAACGAAAGCTTTAGGGTCAACCTGATGAATGTATTCCTCAAGTATGGCTAGTTCACGCCGGTTAAGTACTGTAAAGATGATAGTTTTTTCAGCATTGTTAAACATCCCTTTTCCAGGAATATAAGTGCCTCCGCGGTTCAGGTCGTTAATAATTTTATCGCGGATTAGTTCAAACTGGGTTGATACAATAAACATTGTCTTATCGTAGCTAACGCCTTGCATGGTGATATCAATAACTTTACCGGTTACAAAAATCACAATCCAGGAATACAAGGGGATATGCCAGTCGCGAAATACAATTAGGCCAAACAAAACAATGGCTGAATCAACATAAATCATCAGTTGCCCCAACGGAAGGTGGGTATATTTAGCGATAATCATGGCCACGATATCAGAGCCGCCTGATGTGGCTTTGGATTTAAATATCAACCCAAGCCCGAAGCCTATAAGCACACCGCCAAATACACAGGCCATCAGCACGTCGTTGGCTAATCCCAGTGGATCGTTTTCGCCAACAATACCGGTAAGCAAATCCATAAATACCGATGTAATTACAAATCCTACCACCGTTTTTACGCCAAAGCGCGGGCCCAGTACTTTAACCCCGATAATGGTAAGCGGAATATTGAGCACCAGGCCAAACAATCCGACCGGAATACCAGTTGGCCAGAAACCGATTAAACCCGCTGTCAGATGATGAACCACAATTCCGATTCCATACACACCACCCGGTACAATGTTGTAAGGATTGATAAAAAACACAAATCCCGCTGCCAGAATAAATGAACCAACCACAATCAGAATGTAGGATTTAAACCAGCTGACTGAAAAGAGCCTGTCATTTTGCAAAAATGCCATGTTAGTATGTTGTTAATGAGTTATTTAAATTTTCTGGCTAAAAGCGATGCAAAGCTACCTGCTTTTTAGTTCAAAACCAATAACCAACGCCTCACATTTCTTTATTTCAACCTGCATTACTATTGCTATAGTAGATAATTCGGCAGGCAAAAAGACTGTTATAGGTTAGAAATGGCCGGGTTCGTTAACTTTTTTAAATAGTTCATGATTTACATCCACTAAAATATTACTTTTGTGACTGAAAAGGATAAATGTTCAGTTTGATAAAATAAAACAGGAGAAATCCGGTTAGTACTGTCGTATCCTCAATGTTTCCGGAAGCACACGATCGTGTTTCCGGTACTTATGTATTGATTTGTCAATTTTTGTAATGACACACTGCAATACCCGATTTATACATCGCATTTGTGCATTTGCTGCATGGCTTTTGCTAGGTTTTGGTTTGTTTCTGCCCTTTAATTCAGCAGGACAGCAGGAGCCTCAGATTACCATGAACCGATTTAACTCAATGGCAGTGAACCCGGGTTATGCCGGTTTGCGCGATGCCATTTGTGTTACCGGATTTATACGTGAGCAATGGATGGGCATCGAAGATGCTGATGGTAATAAAGTTTCTCCGCAAACTTTTATCATTTCTGGCGATTCGCCGGTAAAGCTGCTTCATGGTGGGGTTTCGGCCACTATAATGCAGGATAAAATCGGGTATTTTAAGGATGTATATGTAAAACTGGGATATAGCTACAAAAGGCCATTTCTCAACGGCCAGCTTGGTTTGGGTTTAAATGTTGCTTTTTTAAACAAATCACTCGATTTTGGAAAGCTTAAGCCGGTAGATAGCGGCGATCCGCTATTGAATGGAGGCAACGCCAGCACTATGTTTACAGATATGGGCATTGGTGCATTTTATCTTGAACCCGACGGGTTATTTGTCGGATTTTCAGCCTCACAATTGCTCGAAGGAACACGATCATTGGGCTCGGGCGATGGGGGCACCGATTTTAAACTCAGACGACATTACTATGCTACAGCCGGGTACGAGATTTCGTGGATACGAAATCCGGCCTACGTGCTTATCCCAAGTATATTTACAAAATTCGACGGTTCTACTTTTCAGGTTGATTTGAATGCAACTGTTGAATATAACCGTAGGTTTTGGGGTGGTTTCTCCTACCGTTTTCAGGAAACAACTGCTCTTATGGTCGGAATGAATGTGAAAGATATCAGCTTCGGCTATGCTTACGATATCCCTCTTTCGAGGATTGGCGGGGCAGGAAGCCATGAGGTAATGCTGCGTTATTGCTTTAAACTTGAGCTTGAAAAAGCCCGTAAGAGTTATCGTAATACACGCTTCTTGTAAAAGAAATTTGGTTGGAAAGATTATATTATTATTTTTGTCGGTTCAAAAAAAATCGGGAGGAGGTTCATACTAAATCGTATGACCGGTCGTTATTTGCATTAAAATCAGGGACAAACACATGAAAAGACTCTTCAACTACATTATTGCTGCCCTAATACTGAGTAGCTGTGGAAACTCAGGAAACGGAGAACTTGTAGGTGTAACAAAGCGTGAGAAATTCTATCAGCCCGATCCATTCGGAATGGCTTACATTCCTATGGGAAGCTTTACAATAGGCGTTGGCGATCAGGATGTGCCGTATGCACACATCAACGATCCGCGAACCGTATCGGTAAGTGCATTTTACATGGACGAAACCGAAATCACCAACAACGAATACCGCCAGTTTGTTTTCTGGGTGCGCGACTCTATTGCCCGTCGTAAACTGGGCGAAGTTAAACCTGAACTCTATCTGATTGAGGAAAACAAAAAAACAGGTGAAACTTTCGATCCTCCTTTCCTCAACTGGAAAACCGACATCAAATGGAACGGTGAAGAAGAACGCGATGCGCTTTCTGATATGTTTCTGCCGGAGCATGAACGTTATTTCCGCCGCAAGGAAATTGATACCCGCAAACTATTTTACGAATACTATTGGGTAGATTATAAAGCTGCTGCTGGTAAAGACTATTCAGCCGGTGATCCTGTAAATGCAGGTCTGGCCAACCGTCCGCAGGGTTTGAAAGACCGTTCTTTGTATGTTCGCAAAGAAATTATTAATGTATATCCCGATACACTCGCCTGGATTCATGATTATGCATACGCATACAATGATCCAATGACCGAGCGTTATTTCTGGCATCCGGCCTACGATAATTATCCTGTTGTAGGTGTAAACTGGAAACAGGCTAAAGCCTTTGCCATCTGGCGTACTGAGTTACTCAGAGCCTATCTGAACGGCCGCGGAAACGCTGTTGTAAACGAGTTCAGGCTTCCGACAGAAGCCGAATGGGAGTGGGCTGCACGTGGTGGCAACTCATTCAGTCCGTACCCCTGGGGTGGCCCTTATACACGTAACGAAAAGGGCTGTTTCCTGGCTAACTTTAAACCGCTGCGTGGCAACTATGTTGATGATGGCGGTCTTACTCCGGTAATTGTTGCTCACTATCCGGCCAACGACTTTGGTTTGTACGATATGGCTGGTAATGTTGCCGAATGGACAAACGACGCTTACGATGAATCGTCCTACAATTTTACCTGGGATATGAATCCGGCATATAGCTATAATGCAAAAGACAGCGACCCGCCTGCACTCAAACGCAAAGTTGTTAGGGGTGGATCATGGAAGGATATTTCGTATTATCTTCAGGTTAATGCCCGTACCTACGAATTTCAGGATACTTCAAAATGCTACATTGGTTTCCGGTGTGTGCAGAATTATATGGGTCGTCAGAAAGATGATAATCCTGCACGTGCATCGAAAATCTATAACTAACACGCATTTGCGGCATTGAGTCCGGATGCGAATTAGATAATTCAATAGATAACAAAAACAACCACTAACACACAACAATCATGGGATTGAATAATTTAGTCAGAGGAAGAGGGTTCAGAAACTTCATGGCAAAACTCTATGGATGGGGAGCTGCCGTTGTTATTCTTGGTGCACTTTTCAAAATCAACCACTACCACTTTGCCAACGAAATGCTTATAGTTGGACTTGGAACTGAAGCAATTATCTTTTTCTTCTCTGCTTTTGAACCGCCCCACGTTGAACCTGACTGGAGTCTGGTTTATCCTGAACTTGCCGGAATGTACCATGGTGGTGGTGAAACCAAACCTAAAGGCAAAACTCCAACCCAGGAACTCGATGGGATGCTTGAGAAAGCTAAAATTGGCCCCGAACTTATACAAAGCCTTGGAAATGGTTTACGCACGCTCAGCGAAAACGCTTCTAAAATGGCTGACATGTCAAGCGCAGCAGTGGCTACCAACGACTATACAAAGAATCTTACCAATGCTTCAAAATCGGTAAACGAATTGTCGCTCAACGTTGCCAAAGCTGCTGAATCAACAGCCCAGCTTACAGGTACTTATCAGCAATCGGCACAGGCATTGGCCAAATCAATCGAGAAATTCGACTTTTCAGGCCTCGATAACAAGGCTTACGGAGAACAACTCCAGAAAATTTCAAGCAACCTTGCCGCTCTTAATGCTGTTTATGAACTGCAACTTAAGAGCTCCAACACTCAGGTTGAAGATACCAATAAGCTGCATACCACGCTGAACCAGTATCTTACAAACCTCACCGACTCTAGCCAGGAAATGAACCGTTACAGGCAGGAACTCGATACCCTTACCAAAAAGGTTACCGCCCTTAATCAGGTTTACGGCAACATGCTTGCAGCCATGAACGTAAATATAAAGTAAGGCTGGTTTTTTAACGGATTTTCTAACATTACTATAAAAACAAACTATGGCTGGATACAAGGAGACACCGCGACAAAAAATGATCGCGATGATGTACCTGGTGTTGACCGCGCTCCTTGCTCTTAACGTTTCGGTAGAGATTATCAATGCATTCGTTGTTGTAAACAAAAGTATCGAAGGCACAAATGAAAATCTCAAAACAAAAAACGAAGAGACCTACGCGCGATTTGAGCAGCAGAACCTATTGAATAGCAAAAAAGTGGGCCCTTACTGGGAAAAAGCAAAGAAAGCCCGCCAAATGTCGGAAGAGCTTATCGCTTTTATCGATCAGGCTAAGTATGAGGCAATATCACGTTCCGAAGGAATAAGCCTTGAACAGGCAAAAACCACCCCACTCAGCGATATCGCTTCTAAAGATAAGTACGATGTAACTACCAATTATTTTATTGGTAATTCGCAGGATGGATCCAAGGGAATGTCGCGTCAGCTTAAAGATAAGATTGAGGATTATAAAAAGAACATTGTAACCTTACTCGATCCAAACCAGGCAAGTGCCATTAAACTTGGGCTGGATACAAAAGGCCCTTTCCGCGATGCAAGCGGTTCAAAGCAGAACTGGGAAATGCACAACTTTTACCATACCATTCTGGCTGCCAACGTTACATTCCTTAATAAACTGATTGCTGATGTGCGCTCAGTTGAGGGTGATGTAGTCGGACAACTGTTTAGCGCCATTTCTGCATCAGATTATAAATTTGATCAGGTGGCAGCCCGCGTAATTCCTAATTCGCGTCTGGTTTTCCAGGGCGATAAGTACGAAGCTGAAATTCTGGTAGCTGCCCTCGATTCAAAGCAAAATCCTGATGTTACCATCAATGGCCGGACCATTCCTGCAGAAAACGGTATTGCTACCTACTCGGTGAATGCCGGTTCAACCGGACTGCAGTCATACAGTGGAACCATCCGCGTTAAAGGCCCCGAAGGCGAACTTAAAGAGTATCCTTTTAAAGAAGAATATTTTGTGATGACCCCTTCGCTTACTGTGGCTCCTACCAAGATGAATGTATTTTATGCCAACGTTGACAACCCTGTATCAATCGCTGCCTCAGGTATTCCTGAATCTCAGATCTCTGCAGAAATCAACACCGGAACCATTAAGCGCGCGTCTGACAGAAAAAGCTGGATAGTACGTGTTCCGCTGGGTAAAAATGCAGTAGTTACTGTTAAGCACAACGATGGTAAAGCACTCAGAACCATGGGTAATGCAGTGTTCCGTGTAAAAAGGGTTCCCGATCCGAAAGCATACATCGCCAATACCGATGGCGGACCTGTACAAAAGAATATGCTGCTTGCCTCACGCGCCATTATTCCCAAAATGCCTGATGATTTTGACTTCGACCTTAATTTCGAAATCGTATCATTTACCTTTGTTGGTGTTCGTGGTGGCGATATGTTTGAGCGCCCAGGTACCGGAAATGTACTTACACCCGAAATGCAGAAGTTTATCTCTGATGCCAAGCGGGGACAGCGTATCTGGCTTGAAAACATTATGGCCAAAGGGCCTGATGGTAACCGCAAACTGGGAACAGTAAGTATTATTGTACAATAAGCGCAAAGTAATCTGCGTTTTAACTGATAAACTCTTGTACCGGATTTTCCGGGTGCCGCGAACCGGCAACTCAATTTGAAAACTTACAGGCTTCTGGCCATAGTTAAAAATAACAACGGATGAAAAAAGTAATTGGTTTTCTCGCCATCGTGCTTGTAATGGCAGGTTTTGCGAAAACAGCATTGTCTCAGGTGCTTGATAGCCCTCCACGCGATGGGTTTTACGACAAAAAAGTTACCATAGAGAAAAAGCCGATCACCTATCCATGGGTTCGTGAAGCTGATGTTATCTGGAGCAAACGCATCTGGAGGGTAATTGACCTGCGTGAAAAGATGAATCAGGCATTTTACTATCCTGAAGTACCTCACAACGACTTGCGTAGCCTCATGCAGGTATTGATGGATGCACTCAAGGAAGGTTCAATTACCGCCTACGATGCATCGTCGACTACCGATGAATTTCTGGTGCCGCTTACCTATCAGGAAATTATGAGCCGCCTCGAGCGCACTGACTCTGTGCCTATGCAGCGTCCATATCCTCCATACGACTGGTATGATACCGTGATATCTGTTAAATTTAATCCTTCCGACGTTAAGCGTTTCAGGATTAAAGAAGACTGGTTCTTCGATAAACAGCGCTCGGTTATGGAAGTTCGTATTATGGGAATTTGCCCCGTTCGCGACAATTACGACGAAAAAGGCCTTTTCCGTGCTTACGATCCCCTCTTCTGGGTTTATTTCCCTGAAGCCCGCCCTGTGCTGGCTAAAGCTGAGGTTTTTAACAGGCAAAACAGCGCCGCTCGTAAAACGTATGACGATATTTTCTGGAAACGCATGTTTACTAGCTATATCTATAAGGAAGACAACGTTTACGACAGGCGTATTTCCGATTATGCTGTTGGTATCGATGGCTTGATGGAAGCTGAGCGCATTAAAAACGATCTGTTTACTTTTGAGCACAATTTATGGGAATTCTAGTTCCTGCCAAACAGAATGAATTCAGCCGCCCTGCCCGATAGCAGGGCGTTTTTTTTCGGCTACTTGCTCCGAAATTGTATCTTTGCTTTGAACCAATACTGCAGTGATAAGGTGCCGCATATTCTCGATACTCCTGTTGAATACCTGAAAGGCGTTGGACCTGTAAGAGCGGAAATTTTACGCAAGGAACTCAAGATTGCTACTTTTGGTGATTTACTGCTTTATTACCCTTTTCGATATGTAGACCGCAGCAAATTTTACCGTATTAGCGATATTGAATCAGAAAGCACCTGGGTGCAACTTAAGGGTAAAATTGCAGCAATGCAGGTGATTGGTACCGGCAGAACAGCAAGGCTTACAGCAACCTTTCGCGATGGCAGTGGAGAAACTGAACTTGTTTGGTTTCAGGGACTAAAATGGGTTAAGGAAAAGCTTCGTTCCGGCAGGGAGTACATTGTTTTTGGGAAGCCCAATGTATTCAATGGTAAATATAATTTTACCCATCCCGATATTGAACCTGCCGATGAGGATGTAAATCTTCAGAATGAACCTTTGCAACCTTACTACTCGACCAGCGAAAAGCTTAAAAGCAGGGGATTTACACCGAAGAATTTTGCCCGCATCATGCGTACGCTGTTAAATCAGGTGCAAAATGCAATACCCGAAACCCTGAGCCTTGATGTACTCAGGGAAACTCAGCTAATGCCAAGAGCACAGGCTCTCTTTAATGTACATTTTCCTGCAAATCCGACTATACTCGAACATGCACAGAAGAGGATAAAATTTGATGAGCTCTTCTTTATTCAGCTCCAACTGCTTCGCCTTAAATATGTTCGTATGGAAAAGGTGCATAGCCGCACATTTGGGGTTATTGGCGAATTTTTCAATAATTTCTATCATAATCATCTGCCCTTTGAATTAACCAGTGCCCAAAAAAAAGTGATTCGTGAAATTCGTAATGATTTGGGTAGCGGCAAACAAATGAACAGGTTGCTTCAGGGCGATGTTGGAAGTGGTAAAACACTGGTAGCTCTCATGTCGATGTTGATTGCACTTGACAATGGATGTCAGGCTTGCCTTATGGCGCCCACCGAGATACTGGCAACCCAGCACTTCAAAACAATATCGCACTTACTTTCAGGAATGCCAGTAGAAATAGCACTGCTAACCGGCTCAACCCGAAAAGCAGTCCGCACGGTGATGCATGAAAAGTTGCGAAACGGTACTCTGCGGATACTTATTGGAACGCATGCCCTTATCGAAGATCAGGTTCAGTTTCATCAGCTTGGCCTTGTTGTGATTGATGAACAGCACCGCTTTGGCGTTGCACAGCGGGCCAGGATGTGGGAGAAAAGCCTGATTCCGCCACATGTTCTGGTTATGACTGCAACCCCGATTCCCCGTACCCTTGCAATGACACTTTACGGTGATCTGGATATCTCTGTAATTGATGAACTCCCTCCGGGCCGTAAACCGATTAAAACCTATCATTTTTTTGAAAAAGACCGTTTAAGGGTGTTCAGGTTTATGAAAGAGCAAATTGCCCTGGGGCGTCAGATTTACGTGGTTTATCCTATTATCAATGAATCTGATAAACTGGAGCTTCAGGATCTGATGGATGGCTTCGACACTGTTTCCCGGTATTTCCCGCTGCCCGAATACCAGATCAGCATTGTGCATGGTCAGTTGAAGGCTAGTGATAAAGAGTTTGAGATGAAACGGTTTATTGAAAAACGGTCGCACATTATGATGGCTACTACAGTAATTGAAGTAGGTGTTGATGTTCCGAATGCAACGGTTATGGTGATAGAAAATGCCGAACGTTTCGGACTTTCACAACTGCACCAGCTGCGCGGGCGGGTTGGAAGAGGCGGTGATCAGTCGCACTGCATCCTTATGAGTAGTTATAAGCTTACATCAGATGGTAAGAAGCGCCTCGAAACCATGGTAAAAACTACCGATGGTTTTGAAATTGCTGAGGTTGATCTTCATTTAAGAGGTCCGGGCGATATACAGGGAACACAGCAAAGTGGTTTGGTTGGTCTTAAAATGGCCAGCCTTGTTAAGGATGAAAAAATATTACGCATTGCCAGGGAATACGCTCATAGGGTGCTATCTGACGATCCCGGCCTTACCCGGCTTTCCAATCAGCCTATGGCTGTTTTTTTGCAGCAAAGCGAATTTCAATGGGGTAAAATCAGCTGAAGCTCATCAACACTTTGGTTTCTCCCTGAAATGCAATTCCCTGATTGCTTAATTATCCGTAAATTTGCCACTCAAAATTTTATCTGATGAAGATTTCCTATAATTGGTTGAAGGATTATATCCAAACAAACCTCGGCATTGATGAGATTTCAAAACTACTTACCGACATAGGGCTCGAAGTGGAGGCTGTTGAAGCCTTTGAGTCTCTTAAGGGTGGGCTTAAAGGCGTTGTAACAGGTCGCGTGGTTTCTTGCGAAAGGCACCCCAATGCCGATAAGCTGAGTCTTACAAAGGTTGATACCGGTGGCCCCGAATTATTGAGCATCGTTTGTGGCGCTCCAAACGTTGCTGAAGGCCAGAAGGTTGTAGTTGCTACAATAGGGACCCTGTTGTATAAGGGCGACGAAGCGTTTGAAATCAGGAAATCGAAAATCAGGGGTGAATTGTCGGAAGGAATGATTTGTGCCGAAGATGAGTTGGGCCTTGGCTCTTCACATGAAGGTATAATGGTTTTACCCGACCATGTGGAACCCGGAACACCGGCAGCCGATTATTTCGGAATCACCAACGACTGGGTATTTGAGATCGGATTAACTCCTAACCGGGCCGATGCTGCATCGCACATCGGTGTAGCCCGCGACCTTGTTGCTGCAATCAATGCCAGAGGCTTAGGCAATGCACCGGTAAATCTGTTGAAACCTTCAGTTAGTGAATTTGTACCGGATAATCATTCGTTGCAGGTTTCAGTTGAAATTGAGGATGCTGATGCCTGCCCAAGATACTCAGGAATAACCATTTCGGGTATTAAAGTTGGACCATCGCCCGACTGGCTGGCCAACAGGTTAAAAGCCATAGGTGTAAGGCCAATTAATGCTGTAGTTGATGTTACCAATTATGTGCTTTTTGAGTACGGACAACCCCTGCATGCTTTCGACGCTGATGCCATTACAGGCAATAAGGTAATCGTTAAAAAACTTCCTGAAGGAACCTTGTTTACCACGCTTGATGCCGCAGAGCGTAAGCTTGGCGCCGGTGATCTGATGATTTGCAATGAAACTGAACCCATGTGCATTGCCGGAGTTTTTGGAGGAAGCAAGTCAGGAGTTAAGGACACTACCTCACGCATTTTTCTTGAGAGTGCCTGTTTCAATCCGGTTTCGGTAAGGAAAACATCTAAGCTGCATACCCTTAAAACCGACGCATCGTTCAGATTTGAACGTGGTACAGATCCGCTTATTACTGTAACAGCCCTCAAGCGTGCTGCCATGCTCATTAAAGAAATCGCTGGAGGTGACATTTCATCAGATGTTGTTGATATTTATCCTGTGCCGGTTGAGCCAAAGCGCATTTCATTTTCATTGGATTACCTCAATAACTTTACTGGGCAACCCATACCGGTTGCTGATGTTAAAAAAATACTTACCGGACTTGAAATCAGCATAATCAGCGTAAGCGGTAACGATTTACTGCTTGAGGTGCCTCCGTTTAAGGTTGATGTTACCGGTAAGGCTGATATCACCGAAGAGATATTGCGTATTTACGGCTATAACAAAATTGATGCAGGAGAAGGATTGCACTCAAGTATTTCGCACCTGCATAGGCCCGACAGGGAGAAGCTGCAGAATATCATGGCCGATTATCTGAGCAGCAATGGTTTTAACGAAATTCTAACCAATTCGCTGAGCAGTTCGGTGTATTACGAAGGAGGGTTATGGTTTGATCCTGAAAAGAATGTGAAAATTCTGAATCCACTTTCGCGCGAACTTGATATTATGCGGCAAACCCTCGTTTTCAGCGGGCTCGAATCGGTTGCCTATAACCTTAACCGTAAGCAAACGAATCTGCGTTTGTATGAATTCGGTTTTGTTTATGCACTCACCGGCAATGCTGAAAAGGGCAATGTTGAACGAAGCTATCGCCAACAAAAAATGGGAGCACTCTTCTTAACCGGAAACGCTGCTCCTGAAAGCTGGTATGCACCCGACCGAAAATCAGACTTTTATTTATTGCATTCATTTGTAAATGGTGCATTAATTAAAACCGGACTTTCCATGGCATCGCTTTCGGCCTCTGATAATGTGCCCTCATTTATGTCGTCGGGAATGGTTTACAGCTTGCAGGGGAAGGTAATTTATTGTATCGGAAGGCTTAACGATAAGCTGATCAAAACTTTCGGTATTTCACAAGTTGTTTACTATGCAGGCTTGCACTTCGAAAACCTGTTGTCTGTGATTCGTAACCATACGGTTACTTACAGGGAAGTATCCCGGTTTCCCGAGGTAAGACGCGACCTTGCGCTGGTTCTTGATAAAAAAGTAACCTATGCCGATTTAGAGACAATTGCCCGCAAAACCGGCAAACAGTTGTTAAAAAGTGTCAACCTTTTCGATGTGTATGAGGGCGATAAAATTGAAGCAGGCAAGAAATCCTACGCTCTTGGTTTTATTCTTCAGGATGAGCATAAAACACTTACCGACAAGGAAATCGACAAGTTTATGGAGCGGATGGCCGAAGCGCTGGAGCGTGAAGCCGGAGCCCGAATCAGGCGTTAACCTTTTATAAATAAGGGATCATTAATGGCGGTTACCATACAGTTCTCCCAGGGGGCTGTTGAACCCCTGCATCTTTCAAATGCCATGATGGCTGTTTTGATGGATACGCTATGCATTGCCGGAAGCCTGATTGCCCGTACTGAATCTGAAATTAACATCCTTTTAAAACTTGCTGAACAGGATGCTTCAGTTTTGGGTGATGGTTTGAATGGTTTCGATATCGGCGTATTACTGTCTGGTTTTGATGCTTTTGAGTCAGGTAACTTCCTTTACCGTGTTTCCAGCGCCACGGCTGATACTGCAACGCTAAACATGCTTCCATACAAGACCAACATTGAGTTACTAAAAAATGCAGCTGAGCATTTTGGAAAACTTGCGCTGGCATTTGCCTCTACAGGCAGTGCAAAATTATTAAGCATTCCAGCTAAAGTGAAACCCCATCAGCAATGTAGCTTACACAATATATTTATTGGCCGATACGGCTGTATCGTGTGCAACAACAACTGAATTTAGTTCCCGGGAGTTTGAAACCATCTGTTAGGGTGATTGTTATTCTTTGGTCATACTAAAAACGAAGAAGCGCTATGGAAACAAAATATGGATTTCAGCTCATGACATTACCTGAATTCAAACAGTGGCTCAATCAGCAATCAGTTAGCCGGACCATTGGTTTGATTCAGAATCACCACACTTTTTTACCAGATTACAGTCATTTTACCGGTTCAAATCATTTTGAACGCCTGCGTTCGATGAAACAATACCATATGGTAAATAATAACTGGAGCAATATAGCCCAAACTTTTACTACCTTTCCTGATGGTAAGGTAGCTGTATGCCGTCCATTGAACGATGTACCGGTTGGGATAAAAGGGCACAATTCGAAGGGTATCTGTATAGAGCATTTCGGAAATTTTGATACAGGTAAGGATCAAATGACCGAAGCCCACCGCACAACCATTGTTGAAATGAATGCCGCACTTTGTCAGAAATTTGCTTTGCCGGCCGATACCGATCACATTGTTTACCATCACTGGTATGACCTGAACAGCGGTATCCGCACCAATGGCAGTGGCAGTACGAAGTCATGCCCCGGCACTGCTTTTTTTGGAGGTAATTCGGTTGATGCGGCAAGGCAGGGTTTTATCCCATTGATTTTAGCGGCCATCAATACAAATGGCTCTGTATCGGCGCCGCAGGCAGCCCCGGCAGCCGTTCAAAGCACAGGGGTGGTTTTGGTGGCTACACTCAACATCAGAACTGGCCCAGCTGCATCTTACCCGCTTGCAGGTACGCTGAGTGCCGGCGCAATGGTTTCTGTGTATCATATCGAAAACGGCTGGGCCCGGATTGCCGAAAATAGTCAATGGGTGGCAGCCCGTTACCTTATTATAGCACATAGAAAGCATGTTTCAGCTTCGTCGCTATCGGTTAGGAGTGGCCCCGGAACGCAATACGGTAAGCTGGGCTCCCTGCCGGCCGATTCTGAAGTGCTGGTTTATGAAGAGCGTGGCGGCTGGAGCCGTATTGATCTGAATGAAAAATGGGTATCATCGGCTTATCTGGTGTAATTTTGATTTAAAGGCTGTGCTTTATAACAGTGATGCTTTCAGAAGAACAGTCGCACCATGTTAAAAATTGACAAAATGTCAGTTTTTTTAAAAATGTATGACAATTGCTGTCGGTCAATTGTTAATTTTGCATTCATAACATTTTTGCATACGATTTCGAATGGACATACAATCAATAAAACAACGTTTTGGAATCATTGGTCATTCGCCTCTGCTCGACAGAGCCATTGATATTGCCAGGCAGGTTGCGCCTACTGACATAACCGTTTTAATTACGGGTGAAAGTGGCGTTGGTAAGGAGGTTTTTCCGCAGATTATACACAATCTGAGCGCCCGGAAACATGGGCCATACATTGCTGTAAACTGTGGTGCAATACCAGAAGGCACCATCGATTCTGAGTTGTTTGGTCATGAAAAGGGGTCGTTCACAGGCGCTCACGAATCGCGTAAGGGTTATTTTGAAGTTGTAAACAGCGGAACTATTTTTCTTGACGAAGTAGCTGAATTGCCGCTATCAACCCAGGTTAGGCTGCTCAGGGTGCTTGAAACCGGTGAGTTTATGCGCGTAGGCTCTTCAAAAGTTATTAAAACTGATGTGAGGGTGGTAGCAGCCACCAATGTTGATATACCGGAAGCCATCAGTAAAGGCAGGTTCAGGCAGGATCTTTATTACCGTCTTAATACTGTGCCAATATACATTCCGCCTTTGCGCGAACGTAAGGATGATATTGTTTTGCTATTCAGAAAATTTGCCATCGATTTTGCCGAAAAGTACCGCATGCCGCCACTCGAACTCGATGAATCAGCACGGCAGATGCTGATCAATTACCGATGGCAGGGCAATGTGCGGCAATTAAAGAATATTACCGAACAGATCTCTATCATCGAAGAAACGCGTTTGATTACTGCCTCCAATCTTCATCGGTATTTACCGGCCGAACATCGTGAATTGCCTGTACTTTATCAAAAGGAACCTGCCGGAAGTGAATTCTCGGAGCGGGAAATCTTATATAAGGTGCTTTTTGATATGAAGCGCGATATTGGTGAATTGCGCAAGCTGGTTGCCGATATTATTGAGAATGGCGGTATCTCGTCAGAGCTAAAACGCGAGCATCAGCCGGTAATAGCGCAGCTTATAAAGGATTATGGCGGTGATGATAACGCATTGCCCCATGTTGAGGTGCTTTCGAGGTCTGATGTACAGGAACTGGATGCCTTCTCGATGCACGAAGTATTGGAAGAGTCGTTGTCAATTCAAAAGAAGGAAATAGATCTTATAAAACGTGCCATTGAAAAGCATGGCGGAAAGCGAAAAAATGCAGCACAGGAGCTTGGAATTTCAGAGCGCACACTGTACCGCAAAATAAAGGAATATGGCATCAGTTAATCTCCTGATCATGGCGAAGCGATTTCGAATTTCATACAGTTTACTTGGGTTGGTGTTGTTTTTTATAACAAATAGTTGCGGGGTGTACTCATTTACCGGAGCCTCCATCCCGCCCGAAGCCAAAACCATTTCAATTGCCCTGTTTCCCAATAAAGCCGATCTGGTACAGCCTACTTTAAGCCAGTCGTTTACTGAAGCACTGCGCGATAAATTCTCCTCACAAACCAGTCTGGCATTGGTTCCACGCAATGGAGATCTGAGCATTGAAGGCGAAATAACCGGCTATTCCACCGAACCGGTAGCTATAACCGGCGAACAACAGGCTGCTCTGATCCGCCTCAAAATAACTGTAAATGTGAGGTTTGTGAATAAATACAGTCCCAAGGATAATTTTGAAACCTCTTTTACCCGTTATGAAGATTACAGCAGTGCGCTGAATCTGGCTTCGGTTGAAGATGGGCTCATTTCGAAAATTAATGAGGCGCTGGTAGAAGACATTTTCAATAAATCGGTTGTAAACTGGTAAATTATGAAGCCTGCCGAATTTGAGAGGTACCTTGGCAATCCATCGCTGCTTGGCGAAGCATCGCTTCCGCTGCTTGAGCAGATTGTGCGGGAACTTCCCTATTTTCATTCGGCTCAGATGCTGCTTGCACTTAACTACCGTAAAGTCAACAGCATCAGGTATAACAACCAGATGAAACTTGCCGCGGCTTATGCACCCGACAGGCGCAAACTAAGGCAGCTACTGGCCAATGAACAAGAGCAGGAAGCTACTCTTGCTGTCTTACCTACGTTAACGCCTTCAAAAAGTGATACAATTCCGGCAGAAAATGTAAACCCCGCTGCCGATATTGATATACCTGAATCAGAGATAAAAATTTCTGCACTGGAATTTAATTCATCACCCGAACGGGCCGGAACTGTGATGGCTGAAACCGAGGTGCAGCACACTGACTCTTCGGATCTGACAGATGGAGTACTTCGATATGTTCAGACTGAAGAGGACGAAGTAGCCCATTTAAAGCACTTGCAGGAGATTGTTGCCAGGCGGCTTGCTGAGATTCAATCTGCATCAAAACCTGCGCCGGTGGCAGATGAAGAGCATGAATTAAGTGAAGAAGTTTTTCCTGTTGAATTCCCGGGGGAGCAGCCCGCTGAAATAACCATGCCGGATGAAAGCCAGGTTATTCCGGGCACGGAAGAAGACAATGATGAAGATTCTGACGCTGAAGGTTTTCCGGATGAATTATTGGATTTGAGTACGGGTGCTGTTTACAGGCTCGACGAGGCCGGATTACCGGTAAATGATGCAGAAGCCAATGTTTCAGGTGTAACAGATACTACCGGCCAGCCTGACGCCGCCAGTAAAAGGGCAGAACTCATCAACAGGTTTATTCGTGAAGAACCCAGAATCAGCGCTCCGAGGCGCGAATTTTTTAAACCGGTTGATCACGCCCGATTGAGTAATGTTGATCAGGATGAGTTTGTTACTGAAACCCTTGCACTCATTCATCTGAAGCAGGGTAACCCTGAAAGGGCCATTAAAATTTATGAGAAATTAAGTTTGAATATTCCGGAAAAAAGCAGTTACTTTGCAGCCCGAATTGCAAAAATTAAAGAAGACCGCGAAAGTGGTTCATTTTAACGTAAATAACACAAAATCAAATGGGAGCTTATATTCTTGTTTCGGTGCTGATTCTGATCACCTGCGTTTTGCTGGCTTTGGTTGTATTGGTGCAAAACTCAAAAGGTGGCGGACTTGCCTCAAACTTTTCATCTTCTAACCAGTTTATGGGTGTTCGTAAAACTGCCGATTTTCTTGAAAAAACTACCTGGACTCTTGCTATAGTGCTGCTGGTATTAAGCCTGTTCTCAATATTTGTAATTCCGCGCAACAGTGGCGTATCAACAAGCAGCGATACCGAGCTGCGTCAGCTTATCAATGAGCAGTCGGCTCCGGTTCAGGATTTTGAAGCTCCTCCTGCAGATCAGCAAGGTGCACAGTCAGGATCAGAAGCTCCTCAGGCTCCTGCGAAATAATCCTGTTTAACGATTTTTTCTGAATGTCAGATTGTCACTACAATCTGACATTTTTTTTTGCTGGTAAGGTTTGTAGTAGCTGGCAACTGACGGATGCAAGTAGGCATAGTAATTATTCAAGTGAATTGTAATCAACGCGTTAGGATGGTTATAATTCATTTCCGCCGATAAATTTTGATGATTTATAGTATTTTGGCACAAATTATGTCAGATGCGCATGAAATCTGACATAAATCATAAACCAAAAAAACAATAGCAATGACACAAGTAAATGTAAAACCATTAGCTGACCGAGTATTGATTGAGCCAGCAGCAGCAGAGCAAAAGACTGCCGGCGGAATTATTATCCCCGACACTGCCAAGGAAAAACCGCAGCGCGGAACTGTTGTAGCCGTTGGTCCTGGAAAGAAAGATGAGCCACTCTCGGTAAAAGTGGGAGATTTGGTACTTTACGGAAAGTATGCCGGAACCGAAATCAGCATTGAAGGAAAAGATTACCTGATTATGCGCGAATCGGATATCGTTGCTATCATCTGAAATTATCTCATTGTAAAAACTCAAAACAAATAAAAAATGGCTAAAGAAATCGTTTTTAATATCGAGGCCCGCGAAGAGCTCAAAAAAGGTGTTGATGCTCTTGCCAACGCAGTAAAAGTAACCCTTGGCCCTAAAGGCCGTAATGTAATTATCAGTAAAACCTACGGGTCGCCTGTTGTGACCAAGGATGGGGTTACTGTTGCCAAAGAAGTTGAGCTGAAAGATGGTATCCAGAATATGGGAGCCCAAATGGTGAAGGAAGTTGCTTCGAAAACAGCCGATGTTGCAGGTGATGGAACCACTACCGCTACTGTACTTGCTCAGTCGATTGTTACAACCGGAATGAAAAACGTTACCGCCGGAGCCAACCCAATGGATCTGAAACGCGGTATCGAAAAGGCAGTTGCCAAAGTTGTTGATTACCTCAAAACCATTTCTATTAAAATTGAAGAGGGTAGCGAAAAGATTACCCAGGTAGCAACCATTTCGGCCAACAACGACAGCTTTATAGGTGAGAAAATTGCCGAGGCTATGAATAAAGTCAAAAAAGAAGGTGTTATCACCATCGAAGAGGCCAAAGGCATTGAAACAACCGTTAAAGTAGTTGAAGGTATGCAGTTTGACCGTGGTTATATTTCACCGTATTTTATTACCGATACCGAAAAAATGGAAGCCGTTTATGAGAATCCGTTTATTCTCATTTATGACAAGAAAATCTCGGTAATGAAAGATTTTCTGCCGATTCTTGAAAAGACCGTTCAAACAGGCCGCCCGTTGCTTATTATTGCTGAGGATGTTGATGGTGAAGCTTTGGCAACACTCGTTGTTAACAAGATTCGCGGATCACTTAAGATTGCTGCAGTTAAAGCTCCCGGCTTTGGCGATCGCCGTAAGGAGATGCTTGAGGATATCGCTATCCTGACAGGCGGTACTGTTATTTCAGAAGAAAAAGGCTATCGCCTCGAAGATGCTGACCTTTCGTACCTGGGCCAGGCCGAAAAAATTTCGGTTGATAAGGAAAATACAACCATCGTAAGCGGACGCGGAACCAAAGAAGCTATTGCTGCCCGCGTTAGCATGATCAAAGCTCAGATTGAGACTACGACCTCTGATTACGACCGCGAAAAACTTCAGGAACGTTTGGCTAAACTGGCCGGTGGTGTTGCGGTTATCTATGTTGGTGCAGCCAGCGAAGTTGAAATGAAAGAGAAGAAAGACCGTTTTGACGACGCCTTACACGCAACCCGCGCAGCCATCGAAGAAGGAATTATTGCTGGTGGCGGTGTAGCCTATATCCGTGCTATCAACGCCCTCGATAACCTTAATGGTGATAACGAGGACGAGGAAACCGGAATTGCCATCGTGAAACGTGCGCTTGAGGAACCACTAAGGCAGATTGTAGCCAATGCAGGCCTCGAAGGTTCAGTAATTGTGCAAAAAGTGCGCGAAGGAAAAGATGACTTTGGTTTTAATGCACGTACAGAGGTTTATGAAAATCTTTTCGCAGCCGGTGTAATCGATCCGACCAAAGTATCGCGAGTTGCACTCGAAAATGCTGCTTCAATCGCCGGAATGCTGCTTACCACCGAGTGCGTTCTGTCTGATATTAAGGAAGATAAAGAGCCAGCTATGCCTAACCCCGGAATGGGCGGAATGGGTGGCATGTACTAATTTCCTGTTTTTACCGTTATTTTACGCAAAGCCCCGGTTTCGGGGCTTTGTGCTTTATAGCGAGTCGGATATTGAATATTTATTTAATTTTGAGAATCGAATGTTTTTCTTACACAAATCGAATGTTATGAAAAAGCGCGGAATAGCTGTTCTGGCAATATTTGGACTGGTAATGGGTTCTTTGGGGCTTTCGGCCCAGGAAATGCAGTCAATGATGCCTTTAGACAAGGATACACAATTGATTTCGTATCAGGAAGTGGTGAGTGAACCGGGCACGGCCGATGTACTTTATGTACGCTGCATTGAATGGATTAACACGCAGTATAAGAATCCGGCCGATGTATGTAAAGTGCGTAACCGCGAAAGTGCAGTGATCGAAATTCAGCACCGTTTTGAAATATTTAACAGCAGCAGCGGTTCTAAATTGCTGGCGGGCATTGTAAATTATGACCTCAAAATTGAATTTAAGCCTGGCCGTTATCGCTATACCATCAGTGATCTAACACTTAGGCAATCATCGCGTTTCCCTATTGAGCGGTGGTTCGATAAATCCGACCCGATGTATTCGCCCATCTGGGAAGATTACCTGCAGCAGGTTGATACGCAGATAAAGGAACTTATCGCTAACCTGAAACAAGGAATGGCCCCGCCTGTGGTGAAGCATGAAGAAAAATGGTAATCTGGTTTTTGAAGCTTGTTAACGCTTGAATGCCCTTACCACACCATTATAATCTATCTCTTTTTTCTGTTCAATATAATTGATCAGAGCCTGGGCTGTGGTTATATACATCGATTCACCCGGATCAGTATGATCAAATGAATAACTGCTCATGATATAACTGTTCATGCCAGCGGTAAATATTTGTGCATCGCTGATGGCTTGGCCCGATTTCCCTTTTAGTTCTACAGATATTCCTTTGCCCGAGGCATCAGTAATAACGGTATATGTTAAGCCTGACACCTGGAGATCAATCTCGTTTTCGCGGTTGAAGGCATTAAGCAAAAGCATTCGAATCTCAGCACCGGTCATTTTTACCCTGATAACTTCGTTGCCAAACGGATCAAGTTTAAAAATATCCTTGATGGTAATACTGCCCTTTGCCAATTTGTCGATTCTGATGCCACCATTGTTTTGGAAAGCAACATCAATACCTTCCAGGTTGCAAACACCATCCGTCATGAGCGACCCCAGCTGATCGTTGCCGGCTATCTCATTCAGAGCTACGCCAATTTGCCTGTTTAGTTCCTGGTTGTCGTTGTATTGGTCAACTATTTTCTGCAGTTCCTCATCGGTGCGTGGATAATTAAGAATACTTAAGGTTTCTGCTTTTTTCGAAACAACCTTACCATTCACAAGTTGCAGGGTAATTTTGGAAATAAACTTAAGTCCTGATCCTGCTTGCATAACCAACACGCCATTGAATTCGCGCGGTTGATTTACAATGGTATGAGAATGCCCGCCCAGGATAACATCTGCTTCACCAAATGATTGAGCCAGTAAAGTGTCGGTTTCGTATCCCAAATGTGTGAGGGCGATCAGAATACTACAGCTGTCGCGTAGCCATTTGTATTCCATAATGGCTGGTATTGCCGGATTAAACTTAAGATTGGCCAGTTTCGACGGGTGCGAGTCGGGCAAACCCGAAGCATTGGTTTGTATCGCTCCAACAAACCCGATTCGGATCCCATCGGCGAGTGTAATTATTTCGAAAGGGTCAGGCCGGACCCCTGATGGCTCAAGGGCAATGATATTACAGCTTATCAGTTTGAAACTGGCTTGTTGCATGCGCTTTTTCAGGGTTTCCTGGCCATAGTCAAACTCATGATTTCCAATAGTACCCAGGTTGAAACCTGTACGGTTCATCAGATCAATCATCGGAAACCCCTTATCGGGATATTGATCTACCACCGGATTGCCTGTGAACATATCACCGGCCGAAACGAGTAAAACATCGGGATTTGATTTACGCACATCGTCAACCAGCGCTTTAAGTTTCGGAAAGTTATCAATCTTGGCATGCATGTCGTTGGTCGACAGAATAATAACCGTAGTTGTGTCGCCTACACTGGCAGCTGAAACAGTTGACTGGAGAATGAGCAGAAATGCTGCAATAACAATCCGGCAGATTTTCATAATGGGTTGGTGGTTAAATGAATAAACAGTTGCTGATTTTCGTTCAAACGGCCTTCGGCATCCAATGTATTTCCAAATTGGTCATTAACAGTAAGTAATTGTTTGTGAACCGGAATGTTATGATCTGTCATATACCTCAGCACAGCATCCTGAACACGGGCACCTCTGAAAAGTTCAACCGGAGACGAATTCACATAAACCAGCATCGATGTAATTTGCAGCCAATTTACAACTATTTTCAGTTTATGAACCTGATAAACCGATATGGTTCTATTTTTTTGTTTAATAACAATCACAAAAGATTGAACAATTAACTCGTTCTTAAGTTATTCAACTGATGTGTTGGTAAATAAATAATTGCAGTCAGATAGTACATCCTTATTGTATTGAATTAAACTGATGAAATCGGTACATTTGCACTACGGCTGAGACTGGTTTGCAGGTTCACCGAAAACAATTCTAAAAGTAAGTTTAATGGCTGAAAATAAATTGATTAAGGGATTTTCAAAATTAACAAAGGAAGAGAAAATCAAGCTGGTAGCCTCGTCGTTTGCAAATTCTATAGAGGTGGAAGCCACAATTAAATCATTCTGGAATGAGGATGCTGCTATCCAGAAATTGTTTGACGAATTCAGCGAAAACACCATAACCAACTATTATTTCCCTTACGGTATTGCTCCCAATGTGATGATAAACGGCACGGTGTATATGGTGCCCATGGTGATTGAAGAAAGCTCGGTTATTGCAGCTGCTTCGAACAGCGCAAAATACTGGGCTGGCAAAGGTGGTTTTCATAGCGAAGTGATTTCAACCACCAAGGTTGGTCAGGTTCATTTCATATGGGATGGGGATTTTGCTGCCCTTCATTTGCATTTTCCACAATTAAGGCTATTGCTTACTGGTCGGACCAGCACAATAACTGCCAATATGGAAGAGCGCGGGGGAGGGGTTCTGGATATGGAACTGGTTGATATGACCGCCGAACTGGAAAATTATTACCAGCTTAAAGTAAAATTTGACACCCGTGATTCGATGGGTGCCAACTTTATAAATTCCTGCCTCGAAGAATATGCTCATGGCTTACGTGAATTTATCCTCGAAAGCGGACTGGTTGAGCCGGGGAATCTGCACATCATCATGTCTATACTTTCAAACTACACCCCTGAATGCCTGGTTAAAACCTGGGTTGAATGTCCGGTAAGTGAGCTTGGCGATATTGATGAATCGCTGAGCGGGGCTGATTTTGCATGGAAATTTGAGAAGGCAGTTAAAATTGCAAATGTAGATGTGCACAGAGCCGCTACACACAACAAAGGAATTTTTAATGGTGTTGATTCTGTAGCATTGGCCACCGGGAACGATTTCAGGGCTATTGAAGCCTGCGGCCATACCTGGGCCGCCCGCGATGGCAGATACAGGAGCCTTACTGAAGTGAATATCAAAGACGGAATATTTCATTATAGTCTTACACTCCCTATTGCCATTGGCACGGTTGGAGGCCTTACCTCGCTGCATCCGATGGCAAAATTTTCATTACAGCTTCTTCACAATCCGGGGGCAGTACAGCTGATGCAAATTGCATCGGCTATCGGACTGGCTAATAATTTTGGCGCTGTTAAATCGCTTACTACTAAAGGAATTCAGCTGGGACACATGAAAATGCATCTGCTTAATATATTAAATGTGTACGAGGCAACTGAAGACGAAAAGGTAAGGGCGGTTGAATTTTTCAAGCATCACAAAGTGTCGCACAATTTGGTTGCAGCGTTTATGCAATCAATCCGCGAAGAAAAAAATTAAAAGCATGCCTGATCAGATGCTGTTTCATGCTCAAGGTAAAATACTGCTTACAGGCGAGTATCTGGTATTGTCAGGCGCAAAAGCACTGGCATTTCCGCTTACCTGTGGCCAAAGCATGCATGTTTCTGTTTCTGATTCCTTGCCGGTATTGCAATGGGAAGCCAGCGACCCTGATGGTGTGTGGTTCAGGGCAAATCTACAACAAACAGATTTTAAAGTAATAAACAGCACTTCACCCGAAGTTGCGCATAGACTTTCGGCTATACTGGCAGTTGTGCGTAAATTGAATCCGGGATTTTTACCGGATACAACCGGTCACCACATTACGACCACCCTTGATTTTAAGCGCAGTTGGGGATTTGGCAGCAGTTCTACTTTAATTTCTCTTGTAGCTGAGTGGGCTGGCGTTGATGCTTTTGAGCTTCACAGGCTCACTTCACGTGGATCGGGTTACGATGTAGCATGCGCGAAAGCTATTGGCCCTATAGTGTTTCAACTTAAAAACGGCATTCCTGAATTTACCCTTGTACATCCTGATTATGCTTTTGCAGGGAGTCTTTACCTTATATATCTTGGCCACAAGCAGGATTCAGCGTATGAAGTAATGAAATTTTCGCACAAAGCAGCTAAATTTACTGCTGAATGCGAAGCAGTAAGTTTAATCACTGATTCATTGCTGAGTGTTTCTGAAATGAGCGATTTTATGCGTTTATTGCAAGAGCATGAAGCGATTTTATCAGGTGTGCTGCAGCAAATAAGTGTTCAATCACGTTATTTCAGCGATTTTGATGGTGTGGTAAAATCGCTAGGGGCCTGGGGTGGTGATTTTGTTTTGGCGATGTCGCTTCGCGGAGATGAATACCTGGTCAAGTATTTCACAGATAAGGGATTAGGAATCCGGCTTGCGTTTAACAAATTAACAGCAACAGTTAAACAAACTTGACTATTAGCTGTTTAAGCATAGGTAAAATGGAAAAAGCAGTATTGCCGGCCAACGAATATCTAGTTGCATGCTGGAAAAGTTCTTCAAACATTGCCCTTGTCAAATATTGGGGCAAAAAAGGGCATCAGATACCAGCAAATCCCTCATTGAGCTTCACCCTCAGCGAGGCTTATACAGTTACCCGGTTAACTGCTATTCCGCTAACTGATGGTTCTTTGAGTGATGTAAAGTTTTGGTTTGAAGGTGTGTTTAATGAAGTGTTTGGCAAAAAAGCTCACCAGTTTATCAGGCAACTTGAAGGCTATTTTCCGTTTGTGAACAATTACCGTTATGAAGTGGAAAGTGGTAACAATTTCCCGCATAGTGCAGGTATTGCTTCATCAGCTTCAGGTATGAGTGCACTTGCGCTTTGTATGTGTACGCTAAACGAACTTGCCGGTAATGAAGCCTGCAATGAAGCCACTTTTTATCAAAAGGCTTCACATGTAGCCCGAATTGGCTCAGGCAGTGCTTGTCGCTCGGTGTATGGAGGGTTTTCCGTTTGGGGTAAAACCCCGCTCCTTGAACATTCCAGCGATTATTTTGCTGTTCCCTTGCCTTTTGAAGTGCACTCCGTATTTCGCGATATCAGGGATTTGATTCTTCTGGTTGATGCAACCCCCAAGAAAGTATCGAGCAGTGTAGGCCATGGACTCATGAACGGGCATTCATTTGCTTCAGCCCGTTATACTCAGGCCGGCGAAAATTTGGCTTCCATAATTCAGGCGCTTCAAACCGGAGATTGGGAACTTTTCTCTGAAATTACCGAAAATGAAGCGCTTAGCCTTCATGCTATGATGATGACATCGCGCCCGGGATATTTGTTACTGCATCCTGATACAATAAAAATAATTGAGCGGATAAGAGAATTTCGTGATCAAACCAAATCCCGGGTTTGCTTTACCCTGGATGCCGGGCCAAACATTCATTTACTTTACAGTAGTAGTGACTATAAGCAAATTGAGCCATTAATAGAAGAGCTTGGAACTCTCTACCGTGGAGGAAAATTTATCAGCGACGCCATTGGAAGCGGTCCTGAAAAACTTAAATGCAAATAAAATGAAAAACAGATCAGGGATTTTTTATGCAAAAATCCTTCTTTTTGGTGAATATAGTATACTTTGCGACTCCATGGGGCTCAGCATCCCCTATACGCATTTCAGGGGCGAACTGAGCTTTATAAAAGACGATAAGTACACCGATTTTGATTTTGCTGTTAGCTCCAACAGGCTTCTTCGTGAGTATGCCGTTTATATCCGCGACCTCAAAGATAAGGGTACCTTGCTCTGCAATTTTAATATCGATGCTTTTGAAGAAGATATCCGTAAATCCCTTTATTTTGAATCTACCATTCCTCAGGGTTATGGTGTTGGAAGCTCAGGTGCATTGGTTGCAGCCCTTTACGAAAAATATGTTCAGGGTCCGATTGCCGGTTCGCGCAGACTGGCCAAAGAAGAGATTCTCACATTAAAGCAGGCTTTTGCACAGCTTGAGTCTTATTTCCATGGCACAAGTTCAGGCATGGATCCACTAAACTGTTACATCAAACATCCACTGCTAATCCACAACAGGCGCGATATCTGCATGGTTGGTATTCCACGCAACAAACATGATGAGAAGGGTGCTATTTTTCTTATCAATACCGGTAACCCGGGTAAAACAGGCCCGCTGGTCAATCTGTTTCTTGATAAATGCAAAATTGACGAGTTTATGTTGAAAATCCGGGAAGAAATGATTCCGCTCAACGATGCATGTATCAGGAGCCTTATTAAGGGTGAAACGCGCAAATTTTTCTCGAGTCTGCGCGAATTATCAGGATTCCTGTATGAAAACCTTTCGCCTATGATTCCCGAAACCTTCAAGAAAATATGGAGATATGGCCTCGAAACCCAATCGTTTTACCTGAAACTCTGTGGTTCGGGCGGGGGTGGATTTTTGCTCGGATTTACCGACGATTTTGAAAAAGCAAAGAAAGAGCTCAAAGATCTGAACGTAGATATCATACCCGTTTATAAAACACTTCGCGAAGAACAATAATTGAGTGAAGATATTGCACCGCTGTATTTAATCCCTCATTTACCATGTTCGAAGGATATCCGCCAACGTATAGAATTTGATTTGTAAGCGGAATTATAAATGAGCAATTTATCCTCAGCCATTCGGCTGATCTGGAAAAGGACTGTTTTGCTACTTAAAATTCAGGCAGTGGAACGTGAAGTTTAAGAAATATTCAGATTAAGCAATCTGCTTCTACTGAGAAATATAAATAATTAATCACGGAAACGAGGTTATAATTTCAGGCCAAAGTGGTTTTTGAAGCTATTTAAATAATCCTTATTTTGGCTGAATAATCAGCACAAATTTAAATCTTTTTGTATGGATCAGACACCACGTAGTTTCTCAGTATCCGGGAAGATCTTCGATGTAGTTTCAGGTAGGATTATTGAAGGTACAATTCATGTGAACAACGGAATTATTGTATCAATTGAGCAAGTGCCTGGCATGGCTGGCCCTGTAATACTACCCGGACTGATTGACGCGCACGTGCATATAGAGAGCAGTATGCTGCTTCCCTCTGAATTTGCAAGGCTGGCAGTGGTGCATGGTACTACGGCTACTGTTTCAGATCCGCACGAAATAGCCAATGTGCTTGGGAAACCCGGCATTCGGTTTATGATAGATAATGGAAATAAAGTACCTTTCAAGTTTAACTTTGGTGCACCATCCTGTGTTCCGGCAACTCCTTTCGAAACTTCAGGAGCCAATCTTGGTCCGGCTGATGTTGATGAATTGCTCTCCTGGCCCGAAATCGGATATTTATCTGAAATGATGAATTTTCCGGGCGTTTTAAATGGAGATGCTGAAGTTATGCAAAAGCTTGAAGCGGCGCGTCGCAGAGGCAAACCTGTCGACGGGCATGCTCCCGGTTTGAGTGGCAACGATTCAATGCGCTATGCCGCAGCCGGAATAACTACCGACCACGAGTGCTTTACAATTGAAGAAGCCCTCGATAAAATACAGGCCGGAATGCGCATATTAATCAGAGAGGGTAGTGCCGCCAGAAATTTTGACGAGTTGATTCCGTTGGTTGATACGCATCCTGAGTCAATTATGTTTTGCTCTGACGATAAACACCCTGATGATTTGGTAAAAGGTCATTTAAATCTGCTTATCAAAAGGGCTTTGTCAAGAGGGCATAATGTTTTGAATGTGTTGCGCGCCTGCACATTAAATCCTGTAAAGCACTACAAACTGGATTGCGGATTGTTGCAAATAGGCGACAAAGCCGATTTTGTTATTGTTGACAGCATTGAGAACTTTGAAGTTCAGGCAACCTATATCAATGGGATAAAAGTGGCTGAAAATGGCCATACATTATTGCCACAAATTCATGAAGAGCCTGTAAACCAGTTTAATGCGCGAATGATTGCAACGCATGATCTGGAGGTTGTAGCAAAATCAGAAGGTATTAAAGTGCAGCAAGCCCTCGAAGGTCAGTTGATTACCATGAAGAAGCTTTACAGCGCGACGATTGATCAGGGCCTGGTTGTTACCGATACAACACGTGATATCCTTAAAATGATGGTAATGAACCGTTATCAGCCGAGCAGCCCGGCCATAGATTTTGTTAGTGGTTTTGGTTTAAGGCGTGGAGCCATCGCTTCGACGGTTGCACACGATAGTCACAATATCATAGCCGTTGGTGTTGATGACGATTCCATTGCCAGGGCTGTGAATATGCTGATAACCACTAAAGGAGGTATCTCAGTGGTTGATGGCAACGAAGGTTTTATTTTACCTCTGCCGGTTGCCGGACTAATGTCGGCTGACAATGGCTATGATGTTGCTGCCAAGTACAGCGCTATGAATCAAAAGGTTAAAGACCTGGGTTCTGACCTGGAGGCCCCTTTTATGACACTTTCATTTATGGCGCTTCTTGTTATTCCGGCCCTCAAACTGAGCGATAAAGGTATTTTCGATGGCACCACTTTTTCGTTCACCGAATTATTTGAATAAAATAAACTAGATACATAACATATTTTTATATCATATTAATATTTATGTACCTTTGCTGTGAAATTTAATCATCGCGTTATGGCAAAAGACATTGTTTTAGACATCGTAAAATTGGAAGCAGCAGCTTCTAAATTACGTGCTATTGCTCATCCCATGAGGATAGCAATCATTGATCTGCTTAACGAGAAGAAAAAACTAAGTGTTACCGAAATTTACGAATACCTCAGAATTGAACAGGCTGCTGCGTCTCATCACCTGAATATTCTGAAATCCAAAGGTGTTCTGGTTTCCAAACGTGAAGGTAAACAGATTCATTATTCTGTTAAATCCACTTCGCTGACCGAGATTGTTCAGTGCATCGACAGATGTAATTAGGGTTTTCTCCTCTTTTAAAAAGCATTGAATATTCCTGAAACGTCCATTGATGTTTCAGGAATTTCTGTTATGGAGCAGAAGGCAACGAAATGAACCAGTCTTCCTCGAGTGTCCAGTTGGCTCTGAGTTCAAAAACCTTGGGATGAAAGGCAACATACTCGGGTTGCCGCTTTAAGAGGTATTTGCCGGTGTCCCAATATCCATTACCATTGTTGTCGTAAATCACTTTAAGTCTGTATTTTCCCGGGCTCAGGTATTTGTATGTGATTTTTGTATCCCCGGTAATTGTTTGCTGTGTAAGTACTTTATCTTTTTCGCCAAGCAGCTGAATGATATATGATGTGTTTTGAAGGGCAACCTGTATATTGAGTGAAAGCATCGAAGTTTCCGATTCGGTATAGGGTGTAAACCTGAAAGCGACGCTATCGTTTGTGCTGCCAAAAATGTTGGTGAATACGCTATCAGAAATGGTAACGCTGTAGGTAACTCCTTCTTTCCAGGGATAATTCACGAGCAGTTGCATTTGAAGCGTATCGGTAAATTCCATTTCGGGTTTAATCATAACTGTATCAGCCCTGAATCTAAGCTGATCAATATGAGCGTGTTTTAGTGGATCAGCAAAACTTATAATCAATGGCCTGTCGGGCCTCAGTCGGGCGCCGGTGATGTTGTTTTTGATATTGAGTGCGTTGCTTACAACGGTTGATTTGCCTTTTGTGCGCGCAGTCGGGCTAACTCTGGGCTTTATTCCCATTTCAATGGTATCAGAAGTCCTGCCTGAGTCAGCTGCTATCATGCGTATGCTATCCGAAGTGATATCGGGAAACCATAACTGCAGGGAGTCGTGGGTTGGATTAAAAAGTACGATCACTCTTTCGTCTTTTGATGGCAGGCCTGCGCTAAGACTGAATTTTTTAACAGGATAACGGTAAACCAGTGAAACAACCCTTTCGCGGAGCAGCGATGATTTCGAAAGTTTCTGAACAGAATCCGTTTCATGGAAAAGCCTCAACTGAATACCTTTACCCTGAGGTATCAGTATTGCTGATGAATCTGATTTTGAAGTGCTATCCTGTACTTTTCTGGGCGGGAGTATTGGTATTACCAGGGAATCGGTAAATGCGATATCCTCATTTGGCTGATTGTACAAGTAATCAGCGTTGCCATCCTGCAGGGCAAACATCAGGTAACGCCCATCACGCAGGTTGTTGAGGCTGAATTCGCCATTGTCGCTGGTACGTGTCAGATAATAGGGTCGGCTTTTGTAGGGGATGGAGTCGTAAATGGAGTCGTACAGCATAACAAAAGCGCCCTTTACAGGCTGATTGGTAAAGGCATTGGTCAAAACGCCGGACATTTGCATTGAATCGATAACCGGCCCTGTGGCAAAAGTATATCGATATCCTGCCAGCGGATTTGATTCGGTGATGTCAACAATGGCATTGCCGAAAAAAATATTGTAGGTGGTATTGTCTCTGAGGGGTTCTTTAAACCTGCATAATAGCGTTTTACCTTTTTGTAAAAACTCAGGCTGCTTACCCAGGGGAGGCGATACAATGAGCTGGTTCGAAATGTCTTTAAGAGTTACGAATTCGGTAAAAGAAAGGCTGAAACGATCGCTGCTGAAATTTGTACTCTGGTTCCCGGGGGTTGTGCGCGTAATTGCCGGAGGTGTTTCGTCTTTTGGCCCCCCGGTTGGTGCAACCGGATTGGCACACGAGAAGACGAGTGCTGTAATTGCAAACAGCAGATTTATTGGTAACCGAAAGGATTTTATTTGCACAAACATTGGAATCATAACTTTTGCAAAGATGATAATTTTATGCCATTTGCAGCGCATTTTAAAGGATTTGTGTAGAATTGGATAAATCGTTTCAGCCATATGATTTGTTGCTTCCGGAAACTAAAAATAGCAACCGGCATAAGTGCCGGTTGCTATTAATATCCCTGCCGGAGATTCAGTAGGCTGGCAGGAAGCAGAATGTGTAATCCTAGTTTTTAATTAATTTTCGTGTAATGCTGTTACCGTTTGCATCGCTGATGCGGATCATATATATGCCCCGGTTTAATAGGGCGAGCGGTAATGTAAGTCTTGCTGTACCTGTTGAAAGGTCTGATTGTGTTGAATAAACCTGTTTACCGGTGGCAGCAAAAATATCAATGTTCAGCGTAACCTTTTTACTGGCATTTACAGTGATTGCTGTGAATTCTCCAGCAGGGTTGGGATAAGGCTGGCTCATAAATTCAACACCTTCGGGCAGACTGTTGTCGATACCATACAAAACATCCGTAGCATAAATAAACAGATTGTTGGTTGCAGAATTATTATTGTTGTTGTTGAGTGTAATGGTGCGGAATTCAGCATTTTTGCCGATCATTTCGGCAAACATGGTGTAGGCGCCAAGATCAAGATTTTCGAATACAAAATGGCCTTCATTGTCCGATACAGCCATTGCATGTTTGTTCTCCTGACGAAGTACGATACTGATACCGGGAGCCGGAACGGCTGCCTCGCCCGATTTGCCTTCGCCCGCCTGATAAATATACCCCGAAATGGTGCCTGGGCCGCTATTGTTTCCAAGAACAGCTCCCAGCAGGTGAATGTCGGCATTATATATATTCTGGTTTACTTCAAGCACTGTGGCATCGGCCCAGTGAACTACATCTCCGTAATAAGTAGGTAAGTAGCTGCCTGTATACTGAGACCCGAATGCCGGTTCTGCTTTAATGCGGTAAGCACCCAGCGGAAGTTCAGCAAAACTGTAATATCCGAGGGTGTCAATCAAGTCGGCAAATATATCAACAACTTGTCCTTCAACTGTTTTAAATGCATTAACATATCCCATATCAAGCTGGTAAATTCCGGCAAATACAGTGCCTCCCAATATAAAGTGCGTAACTCTGGCCAGTGCCAGTGAAACTTCGGTGGTGTGGTTGAACTGAGCCAGAACGCCATCGCGGTGTGCTGTCACATAGCCTTCCTTTGAAAACGACATTGCGTAGATTCCGGGTGCTACCACCATTTCATAATGCCCGTTTGGGCCGGTAGTGGTCGTGTAATCGCCGGCTGTAACGGTAACTCCTGCAAGTGCTTCATTGGTTTGCGCATCGCGAATGGTTCCCACAATCACCGGATTTGAAACTACAGTCATCAGGTTATAAATTGGAAGCGATTCGAAACCGGCAGCAGTGGTTGAGCATTGTACTGTTTGCTGGTAACTTCCCGGTGTATAATCAACTGAACTATAGGTGAGCGTAACAGGCTGATTCGACCATGCCGGTATCTCGCCCGATGCTGGTTCAACAGCTACAACAAAACTTGCCGGTTCGTTGTAGGTTTTTATCTGAATAGTGAGCTCAGGGTGAATGTATTGCTGATTAAAAGCTACCTGCAATCCAACATTGGCTTCAGGTGACTGAATGCCAATGGTACAAGTGTTGGTTATAAAATTTTCGGTGAAGTTTTTGATGTTGATGAGTATGGTGCCATTGATCCTGATGATGATTTCAAATGTTACATATCCTGTTTCCATATAATGTTTTACACCCTGGAACTGAATCACGGTTTGCTCATCAAAATTCTGATAATACACCTTGCTTTCGGGGTCGTTCAGATTCAGATCATCCCATAAACCAGCAATAAAATCGCGTTGTGTGGGAAGCCCGGTTGGGATAGGTCCGTTGGCAAAATTTATTAGCGCATTATTAAACTGAATCAAACCGTTGGAGTTAATCCAGAACTGATTGCGTGTGTGGTTATAGAACGGAAAATCAAAACCTATGTCGAATGGTCCTACAATATTGTCGTCCATAAGCCCGGTAACTTCGGTGCCGGTTTGTGAAATTTCAGTCCACGACCAAGATAAATTACTCTCATCGCTGTCAATCCATCGGTAGCCGTAGGCATCCGGGCCTCCTCCGCTGCGGCTTCCGGTAACCACATAATCCGGAAAACTGAAGTTGATGGGAGCATCAGTATTGTTATAAATAGTGCTGGTAACGGTAGTGTCGGTCCCCGGCAGCATGCTGGCCCCCTGATATGTTGGGCTGATGGCAACACCGGGAGCCTGTGCCATAATTGATCCGGCAAATAGAATGGCCAGTACGGACAAGAGTAAGTTTCTTTTCATAGTTGGTGATATTGGTGATTTAAGGATGTTTGTTTAAAGGGATTGCTGACGCGCTTTTGGTTTCACTCAGCGCTGATTTATTTTGCAATAAACTGTAAAATTAATACCCGGGCTGCCTGAATTACTGAAATCGCTGTCTTTACCTTTCATGCGGTACCATCGGAAAAACGGAGCAACGGATAGGTCCCAGTTGTTGGAAAAATGGTAACGCACATCCGCTGAAACACCAGCTCCCCAGAAAGCCGCCGGATAGGCTTTTCGATTATAGATGGTGTGTACCAGACGCGAATCAGCCTGATTAAACGATTGCACCGAACGTGAGTCGGAATGCATAGTGTAATAGGTTCCTTCCAATAGTAGGTTTACGGTAATGTTATTTGATCCGGCAATACGACAACCAAACGCAAACGGCACTTTCAGGTATGAATTTCGCTCATGCATGGTTTCGGTATAGGTATAGTCAATTGAGTCGTAAACATCAACCAGAACAGTAAAATAGGTAGTTTCATGCGTTATAGGATCAATGTACACCGAATCAACATAATCGTAAGAGTGAATAAGCTCGTTTTTTCTGAAATGATAGTCAACCGGACTGTTGTTTCTGAAGCGGATAGTGCCGATACCGGCATAAAACGAAAACCTACCGGGTTCAATGCCAGCACCAACCGCTACATCACTTACCGGTGCTGCAAATTGGGAAGTTTCGGGTATCGCATTTCCCAAAGAGGCAAACAATACAAAGGGCGTCTCACGGTGATTGAATTCACTGCATTGTTCATAGTATTGTTTGCGTTCTATTGGGACAGGGGCTAAAGTATTTGCTATTTGGCCTGCTTTAAGAAAATGCACCGCAGAGATTTGTAAAGAATGATGCAGATTGGTATTGTAAGCCAATGCTACAGGTAATTCAAAGTTGTCATTATGTGTTACAAAAGGCTTATTTTTCTTGTAGATACTAACCTGATTAGCGGGTATTTTGTTACTTACTTCCTGATTTTCACAGGCAATTGGCGCTGCATCATGTTGAATTTTCAGAGTTTGTTGTCCGGAGTATTTTGATGGCGTTTGTGACGATATCCGATAAGGATTGTATTTGCTCCCTGTGTTAATTGAAAAAACTAAAGTAAGCATTAAGCTCGCAACTACCAGTGATAAAGAACGAGTTAATGAGCCAATGCCGGATATTCCGGCACCAGTGGCAATAGCACTCCATGCTGATGCCGGAGCCGTATGCATAGGCAGGGGCGCCACAAGTGGTTGATTAACCTGCCAGTTGATCTCTTCCCAAACCCATTCAGCTGCTTCATGTTGAGGCAGCATTGCGATGGCGCTGTTGAGGTTATGTGAATTGATCTCTTTCATTAAATCTGATAACCGGTAAGCAATTTCCGAAGTTGTTGCTTGGCTCTGAATAGTTTTATTTTGGATGTGCCCTCCGGGATGCCCAGCATGCCTGCCACTTCGCGGTGGGTGTAGCCTTCTACTTCGATAAGCAGAAAAACAACTCTGTAATGCTCAGGAAGGGCCAGAATAGCTGTTTCCAGATCGTGCGCATTGATCCATGCGGGCCATTCAACCATTTCGTTGCCCGTAAATGTTGAATCTGATTCAGGCTCGTATTTCTGAATGTCGCGCAATTTTCGCAGTGCCGACCTTACAACAATGGTCTTAATCCACGCGCCGGGTGTTGAATCACCCCTGAAGGATGCAATATCGCGAAACACCTGAATAAATGCATCCTGAAGCACATCATTGGCGGTGTCAGCACTGTTTACAATGCGGTAAGCAATCGTAAACATGGCATCCTTGTATTTATCATAGAGCTGTTTCTGAGCCCTGTATTCCTTACGTGCACAGGCTTCAACCAGTTGTTGGTCGTTGCTTTGCTTTTTCGACTGTGGTATCTTAAAAGGAAACTTCAATTGCACCTGATTTTAAACCTGAATTCATAAAGGGTGATGAAAATACAAAATGGTTACACCCGACTTCAACTTTTTTATAAAAAAGGGTGCTTATTCTTTACCCAGTCAATTGTGGGTTTAATAAAGTTAATTCAATTAATTTGTGAGTGTAATAATGTTTTTGTCTTTTGATTCTGAAAAACGTGTTTTGGCTGATGTTTTGCGTTAATTTTATCCTGGAAATTTTTATAGTTTCTGAGGTTATGCGGCAAATTCTGATACTGGTAATTCTGATTGTACTCTCTTTCTGTTCTGGATACGGACAGAATATACCGCTGACCGGCGCTTCTTGTTGCGCATACAAGGCAAAGGCAAGCCGTCCTGCCCGCGAAGGAAAAACAACAGTTGAGCAAAACTGGGACGTCACTTCTCTATGGTTCGATCTAACCATTGATCCTGCCATTGAATACATTTCAGGATCGGTAACTACCCGTTTTGTGGTGCGCGGCGATTTATCAGCCGGCTTAACCATGGAATTGTCAACCGAGATGCAGGTCGATTCTGTTTTGCTGAACAATGCAATGGTCGATTTTAGTCAAACGGGTGAATATACACTGCATATTGCTGTGCCGCAGATGCTTGCAATTAATCAAACTGGCCTTGTTCAGGTGTTTTATCAGGGAGTGCCGGTTTCAGGAGCCGGATTCGGATCTGTTGGTTGGCAGGAGCACAACGGCGTTGCAGCCATGTGGACATTATCGGAGCCCTTTGGCTGTCGCGATTGGTGGCCAGGCAAAAACGACCTTACCGACAAAGCCGACTCGCTTGATATTATCGTGCATTCACCTGAAATGTACCGTACAGCTTCAAATGGTGTTCTGGTTGACGAAAAGGTAATCTATGGAATCAGAACATGCCACTGGAAGCACAACTATCCAATCGTACCATATCTCATTGCTGTTGCAGTTACAAATTATACGGTTTATTCCGATTATGCTCAGGTGGGCCATAAAACTGTTGAAATTCTCAATTATGTGTATCCCGAAGAGATGGAGTCCATCGTTCCTTATACAGCCAAAACGGTACCTGTTATGGAACTTTATAGTCAGCTTTTTACTGCATATCCGTTTTCGGAAGAAAAATATGGTCATGCACAATTTGGCTGGGGAGGCGGAATGGAGCACCAAACCATGTCGTTTATGGGGCGTTTCGATTTCGAAATTATTGCCCATGAGCTGGCACACCAGTGGTTTGGCAATATGGTTACATTAAACTCGTGGCACGATATCTGGCTCAACGAAGGTTTCGCCACTTACCTCGCCGGCATTTCGTATGAGCATTTGTTCGATGGCTATTACTGGCCTTACTGGAAAGCTCAAAATATAAGTTATGTAACTTCTGAAGTTGGCGGTTCGGTGTATGTTGTAGATACAACCAGCGCAGACCGGATTTTTAATGCAAGGTTGTCGTACAGTAAGGGTGCACTGGTTTTGCATATGCTGCGGTGGGTTTGTGGCGATGACGCTTTTTTCGAAGCAGTGCGAAATTATCTCACCGATTCAGGATTACAATATTCTTTTGCCGGCACTTCCGATTTAAAACAGCAGTTAGAGGCTAGCTCAGGAAAAGATCTCAGTGGTTTTTTCGACGACTGGTATTACGGCGAAGGATACCCAACTTATCGGCTTGAGTGCACACAGCTCGATAACTTTAATTATCAGGTTGATCTGTCGCAAACACAATCGCATACTTCGGTTTCTTTCTTCGAAATGCCTGTTCCTGTGAAATTTTCAGGCAGCGGTTGCGATACAACCATTGTCTTTAACCATACTTCCAATCATCAGCAGTTTGAAATTGAACCGGGTTTTGCCATCGATTCAATACATATCGATCCTGAACAATGGATTATCTCGAAAGGCAATCAGGTATTGATGAAAGACAAACTCTCAAAACCAGGTTTGTATCCGAACCCGGCTACCACTGAAACTTTGCTGAGTAAGAAAGGACTTGCCGCTGAAGATGTGCGATTTTATGATATGTCAGGTCGTGAGATTCTGTTGCCGGTTGTGGCCGATGCCGCCGGACTCCGGTTGCATCTGGAGGGTTTATCAGCAGGAATTTATTGTGTTGAAGTTAATATGCAACAGGGTTCGGTTGTGCTTAAGATGATAAAATCACCTTGAAATACATGTAAGATATTTAACCAAAATGAGTATTTAATTGCTTTAATAGCCTGATCATGCCTTATTTGAACTATTTCTAAATTGATATTTTCAATATAGAATAGCTGATTTCTCCGTACCTTCGATACACTAAATCTAATCCCCAACCATTATGAGAAAACCCTTATTCCTCCCCGCAATTCTGCTTATGCTACTTGCCATAGCATGCCAGAATAACAAAACTGCCACCCAGGATCAGACCAGCCAAAAAGCTGACAGTCTGATGAATATGGCGAAAAACATTTTCCAGCCACTTCCTGCTGAAGCTCCCAATCCCGATAACCCGGTTACTCCCGAAAAGGTAACGCTGGGTAAGGCGCTGTATTACGACAATATATTGTCGTTTAACAAGACTCAGAGTTGCAATACCTGTCATAATCTTGCAACTTATGGTGTCGATAACAAACCAACCAGTCCGGGCGACAATGGCGTGTCAGGTACACGCAATTCTCCAACCACCCTCAATGCAGCCCTTCATTTTGTGCAATTTTGGGATGGACGTATGAAAGATGTTGAAGAGCAGGCCGGAGGCCCCGTTATGAATCCTGCTGAAATGGAAATGCCCAGCGAAAAGGAAGTGGTTGCCCGCCTAAAGGCATCTGATAACTATAAAACTATGTTTGCCGCAGCTTTCCCTGAGGCTAAAGATGCTGTTACCTTTGAGAATATGCGCAAAGCTATTGGTGCCTTTGAACGAACCTTACTTACTCCATCGCGCTGGGATAAATTTCTGGGCGGCGATAAAACAGCCCTCAACGAGGCTGAACTCAATGGCCTTGGAACTTTTATGAGCAGTGGCTGTACTGCCTGCCATATGGGTCCGTTGCTTGGTGGTAGCATGTTCCAGAAATATCCGCTTTTCGGAACTCACAAAGACTACACCGGAAGTACCGTTGACGACCTGGGAAGAATGCAGGCTACCAAAAACGAAGCCGATAAATATATGTTTAAAGTGCCCAGTTTGCGTAATATTGCTGAAACATGGCCTTATCTCCATGATGGAAGTGTAAAAGATCTCGACAAGGTGGTTGCCATTATGGGTAAAGCTGAACTTAACAAAGATCTCACTCCACAGCAGGTTACCGAAATTGTTGCTTTTTTAAAAGCCTTAACCGGCGAAGTTCCGGCAGCTGCGAAACAATAACAATCAGATATAAACAGAAAAGGGCTGCTTATAAAGCAGCCCTTTTCTGTTTATTCAATTGGCTCAATTGCTTAAGCTGCTGAAGGTATACCCTTTCAGGCTGAAGTATTCAATAAACCTGGGAAGTGCATACAGCATGCGGTCGGCAGCTTTTAAACTATCGTGAAAAACAACAATACTTCCACCGCTGGTATGCTGAATCGAATTTTCAAGAATTTTCTCAGGTCGGGCTTCTTTATCAAAATCGCCGGTAAGAACCGACCACATTATAATGGTATAATCCTTTTTTATCCGGCCGATAAGCGAAGGGCGCAACTTGCCATAAGGAGGTCTGAATAGTTTGCTGTTCACTACTTCGCTGCATCTGGCAATATTATCAAGGTATGTTTCAGGATCAGTTTTCCAACCGTCGAGATGATGAAAGGTGTGGTTGCCGGTTGCATGCCCTCTATCGATTATTTGCTGATAAATTTCAGGGTATTTACGCACATTATCGCCCACGCAAAAAAAGGTTGCTTTCGCCTGAAATGAATCAAGGATATTGAGTACCTGAGGTGTAATGACAGGAATAGGCCCATCGTCGAATGTGAGAAAAATTTCATCACTCCTGCCTGCCATTTCCCAGGTTAAGTTTTTGCGTGTGAGGCTGCGGATAAAAGTTGGTGTGCTGGTTAAATACATTGGTTAGTAGTTAGCGCTTGCCTGTTCTTTGAACATACATGTCGTAATATTTTTCGAGCGAAGTCCTTGCTTTTTCTGCCAGATCAGTATTGTCGTTTTTCGAAGCAGTGATGTTTATGCGGTTGATAATTGCCATTGCCTGTTGCATATCACTTTCGAGGGCATTGAGTTTATTGTTCGGAAACCTGAAATAGTAGTTCAGGTCTTCAGCATAGAGCGAGTAAAGGCGTTCGAGTACCGCAAAACCTTTTTCGGTGGCTCCTGCATTGAGATAAGCTTCTGCCAGTGGCAGTACAAAATAATCATAGTGCACTGATGCATCAGGGATACTGCTGAAACAATAATCGCACACCTTGATGGCCTCTTTTGTTTTACCTTCAATTACCAGTTGTTCGGCAAGTTTGCCAAAGTTATTGCGCAAATTGGTAACCATTCGGCGATTTGTTTCGTCGAGATAAACTGAAGTCTTATTCATATTGCCAAACCTGAACGTGTGCATAAGCTTTTCGTAAAGGATTGAAGTGTTTATATGGCCGATGTAGGTTTTGGCTTCTGGCTTTTTAACCGGAACCAACCGGTATGCCATACCTTCGAGCCTCAGGTAATCGTTAAGCCCCAGATAGGCGCCTTCACCGGCTGTTGTTGAAAAGTACACCGGACGATTCCAGTTGTTATGGGCCAGAAGGTCGAGTACCATGAGCGAATTTTTCGTAATAAGGTTGTCATTGATTGTCCAAACCATGGTATCAACCATATTTTTAACATCTTCGGGCGGCACAGTTCCGTTTGATACCACTTTTGCCGAATCAACCTTAAGGCTGAAGTGGTTAGTCGGAAAATAATCAACCAGCCCAATGGATGAGTTTACCTGCAGCGCTTGCGGTTGATTGTGGATGATACCAAAAAGCTCCTGCAGGTCAACCGGGCCTTGCAGGCGCTTATCAACCGAGATGTATACCACATCGCGTGTGCCTGCTTGATATTCCTCTTCGGTTAGGCTGAACGGAACAGGATCGGATTGGTAAACCTTGCGTTTCATCTGGCTGATATACCAATCGGCATTCAAAAGGCTCAGGTTTACAACTCTTACATCGGTTCTGATGCCTTCAACCTCCTGGGCATACCAAAGCGGAAAGGTGTCATTGTCGCCCATGGTAAATAAGATGGCATTTGGCGCACACGACTCGAGGTAATTACGCGCCATTTCACGGGCAGTATACCTGTCGGACCGGTTGTGGTCGTCCCATCCCTGGGTAGCCATAACAGCCGGCACCGCAATAAGGCTGAGCAAAGTAGCTGCCGCCGGGGCAAGCCAGCCTTTGAGTAATTTGCCGGCAAGCGATGCCAGTGCGGCTGTTCCCAGCCCAATCCAGATGGCAAAGGCGTAAAATGATGCAGCATAGGCATAATCCCGCTCACGGGGTTGGTATGCGTATTGATTAAGATATACAACAATGGCAATACCTGTCATTAAAAACAGCATGAAAACAATCAGGGCATCCTTATAATTGCGGTTGGTTTGCCAGATTATTCCTGCTAAACCAAGTAAAAGCGGAAGCAGATAAAAGGTATTACGTGCTTTGTTGTCCATGCTTTCGGGCAGCTGGCTTTGTGGGCCAAGGCGCCAGCTGTCGAGCAAGTTTATACCGCTAATCCAGTTGCCGTTTAGATCGTCACCAAAGCCCTGGTTGTCGTTCTGGCGTCCGGCAAAGTTCCACATAAAGTAGCGCAGATACATATATTGCAGCTGATAGCTGAAGAAGAACCTCAGGTTTTCGCCAAAGGTTGGCTTCATGATGGTTTGGGCTTCACCTCCGGTATTGCTCGTTACAGGTGTGCCTTTTATTTTTCCCCATTTTTTGTACCCTTCGGCATGTGATCTTTCCAATCCGCTCCACATGCGTGGAAAAAGGGTGGTAAAAGCCGGATCATAAACGGGCTCCATATTTCTTTTCGCATCGGTAATTACATATTTGCCGGCAGCATCGTCGCGTTTGTAAACAGGATTACCATCGGCCCGTTCAATAACCGGAGCATTATAGTAAGGCCCTTTTAGCAATGGCCAGTCACCATATTGCTCGCGGTTGAGGTAAGAGAGCAGATTGATGGCATTTGATGGCTCGTTTTCGTTGATGGGAGTGTTGGCATTTGACCGGATAACCAGCATAAAAAAACTTGAATATCCGATCAGGATAAAGGTGAAAGCAAGCAAGGCCAGGTAGGACAGGTTTTTTTTGAGGGCAATGGTTTTGCGGATTCCGAAGACCAAAGCAGTTATCAGTGCAGTAAAATAAACGATGGTACCAGTGTTGAAAGGAAGTCCGAAACCATTTACGAAAAGCAATTCCGAGTGTCCGGCAAGTTTTACCAGCCATGGAATAATAAGGTTCATGATCAGCGCCAGCAACACAATTGAAATAAATAATGCAGTTATTATGCCTTTGGTTGTGGGTGTGTATTTTCTGAAATAGTAGATAAGTGTGATTGCCGGAATTGCGAGAAGGTTGAGCAAATGCACCCCGATACTGAGTCCGATCATAAAAGCAATAAGTATAATCCACCTGCCTGACTCCGGTTTATCTGCAGCTGATTCCCATTTTAGCATTGCCCAAAAAACGAACGCGGTAAAGAATGACGACATGGCATAAACCTCGCCTTCAACCGCCGAAAACCAGAATGAATCGCTGAAAGTATAAGCAAGAGCCCCTGTAAGACCACTTCCGACAATAGTTATTAGCTGGGTGAGATTGGGTGCGTTTTGCTGAGCCACTATTTTTCGGGCCAAATGGGTGATGCTCCAGAATAAAAACAAAATGGTAAATCCGCTGCTCAATGCCGACATGGCATTTACCATAAAGGCAACACGTTCAGGATGGCCGAAAGCAAAAATCGAAAAGAACCGGCCGATCATTTGAAAAAGCGGCGCTCCGGGCGGATGACCTACCTGAAGTTTAAAGGCTGTGGCAATGTATTCGCCGCAATCCCAAAAACTGGCGGTTGGCTCGGCAGTGAGCAGATAAACAGCCGAAGCAAGCGCAAACACAGCCCATCCTGCGTAATTATTCACTTTGCGGTATAGTTCCATTGTTGGATGCTGTTGATTTCAGAATTGAAAAAGATGTGCGAAGATACTAATTTTAATGTAAGGGATTTTATGCACCTGCACTTATCAGCAGCTTATGCTATTTTGACAAACAAAAACATAGGACACAATTTTGTATCTTTGCATCTTTCTGATTCGACGATTATACCACTAAATATCTGCATTTTATGAAAAAACTTGTTTTATTGCGCCACGGCGAAAGTGAATGGAATAAAGAAAACCGGTTTACCGGCTGGACCGATGTTGATTTATCGGAAAAGGGTGTTGGTGAAGCCCGTGAAGCCGGTAAGGTGTTGAAAGAAAATGGATTCTTTTTTGATCTGGCTTACACTTCATTTCTGAAAAGGGCTATAAAAACCCTCAATCTTGCGCTTGAAGAAATGGATCAGCTATGGATTCCGGTTGAGAAAAGCTGGAGACTAAATGAGAAACATTATGGAAATCTGCAGGGGCTGAACAAAGCTGAAACTGCCGAAAAATATGGCGATGAACAGGTGCTTGTATGGCGCCGTAGTTATGATGTTCCACCAGCACCGCTGGCCGATACCGATCCGCGCAATCCGCGGCTTGACCCGCGCTACAAAAATGAAAATCAGGCTCTGATCCCGCTCACCGAATCGCTGAAAGAAACGGTAGAGCGCATGATTCCCTACTGGGAAGGCAGCATCCGCGAATCGCTCAAAACCAACAATCAGGTGCTGGTGGCTGCTCATGGCAACAGCCTGCGAGCGGTTATTAAATACCTCAAAAATATAAGCGATCAGGATATTGTAAGCCTCAACCTGCCAACCGGCATTCCTTATGTATTTGAGTTTGACGACAATCTTGTTTTGCAAAAGGATTATTTTCTGGGCGATCCCGAAGAAATTAAAAAACTGATGGACGCTGTTGCCAATCAGGGAAAATCCAAAAAGTAGCCCGCATGCCTAAACAATGGGTTATACCTGATATTCACGGCTGTATCCGCACCCTGCGCATGCTTATCGAGAGGCAGATAGTGCCATCGAAACAGGATGCCCTTTATTTTCTGGGCGATTATGTGGATCGTGGGCCCGATTCAAAAGGTGTGCTTGACTACGTGATGCAGCTGCAGCAGGATGGATATAATGTGTTTCCGCTGCGTGGTAACCACGAAGAGTTTATGGTTAAAACTTATGATGAGGAAAAGCTGCGCCGCAATTTTTTGTTTTTTAAACAGGCCAATAAATCGAAAGCCCAGTGGGTAAAACATGGCGGTGGTGATACGTTACAAAGTTTTGCAACCGAAAATCCATCTGATATCCCGGTGCATTATATCGACTGGATGCGCAACCTGCCTCATTATGCCGAACTCGATAAGTTTGTGCTTGTGCATGCAGGTCTTAATTTCGATATCGAAAATCCCTACGATGACACAGAAACCATGCTTTGGGTACGTGAGTTTAAAGTGAGGTCGTACAAAGTTGGTTTCAGACGTATTGTACACGGTCATGTTCCTGTGAGCCTCGATTTTATCGATCTAACCATAAAATCGCCATCTTATTCGTTTATCGATCTGGATAATGGCTGTTATATGGTAAACCGTGCAGGATTTGGGAATCTGCTTGCCCTTGAGTTGGGTTCGATGGATCTTAAAGTTCAGCCCAATCTCGATATGGAATAACCATGCAAAGCTTTTAAAAAAGAGCCGGACTCTGATAAAGCCCGGCTATTTTTTATTTGTAGCCGATAGGGCGCCGCTGATTGTTTTCGGGGCTGCCACTGCGGATGTTCACCATTAGGTGTATGGCCGCTTCAATGTCAGCCTGGGTGAAGGTAATCATTTCTTCACGTGTGATGCCTGCGGAAGTTGCAATACGGTTTGAATGCGCACGCACGAGTTTTTCGTAAAAATTGCGCACCATACGGCCATTGCCAAACGAGGCGGTTCGTTCGTTGTATTGGGTGGTCAGGTATTTTTCAGCAGCCGAAACAGCATCAGCAGTAATTTCAAATTTCTTACGTTTTACCTTCTGCACAAATATTTCGAGTAATTCATCAGGGTTGTAATCATTGAAAAAGAAATAGTTGGTAAATCTGGATTCGAGGCCCGAGTTGGAACTGATGAAGCGCTGCATTTCACGCGTGTATCCGGCAACAATCACCGCAAATTTATCACGTTCATCGTCCATACGTTTAAGAATTACTTCAATGGCTTCGCGGCCGAAGTCGTTGGTGGCATGTTCGGGTGCAAGCGAATACGCTTCGTCGATAAACAACACGCCATACATTGCCGAATCAATGGCTTCGTTGGTTTTAGGGGCTGTGTGCCCGATAAATTCGCCAACAAGGTGCTGCCTTCCAACTTCAACCAGGTGGCCCTTGGTGAGCAGTCCCAGGGCTTTAAAAACACGGCCTAAAAGGCGCGCAACCGTTGTTTTTCCAGTTCCGGGAGGGCCGAAAAATACGCTGTGCAGGGTAATATTATCAGCTTCCAAGCCCTGTTCAAGCAGCATTTGCTGCGTTTTAATGTAGTTGATGTAGGTGTGAATGCTCTCTTTTACCTCTGTGAGCCCGACCAGGGTGTCAAATTCAGCCAGAACTTCCTCTACCGTTTCAATATGCTGGTCTTCAAATTCATCCCTTACCGACTCACCAATATCTTCAACCTGAATGGTGAGCAACTCTTCGTCACTGAGGTTATCCACATCAAAATGGCCCAATCGGGCCGACTGATACCTCACAGCTTCTTCGAATAGGTTTTTGGCCGACCGCGCATTGCCAAACTGCTTGTCCTTCGAATTGTAAAGAAATTCAAAATAGCGCTTCACCTTGGCCTGTGCATCAAAGGTGAGAATAAAGCGTTTTTCGGCACAAATAGACTCAAAAATGGTGGTTAATTCGGCCGGAGTATAATCTTTAAAGTAAAAATACCTGGTGAAACGGTGCTTGAGTCCTGTATTGGATTTAATGAAGCGTTTCATCTCTTCTTCATATCCGGCCACAATTACAATGAGATTGTGTTTATGGTCTTCCATGCGCTTTACCAGGGTATTAATCACCTCTTCGCCGAAATCGTTGCGCGAATCCTTTGGAACCAGGCTATAGGCTTCGTCGATAAATAGAATGCCATCGAGGGCCGAATCAATTATTTTATTTGTTTTAATGGCTGTTTGACCGATGAATTCGCCTACCAGCGCCGATCGGTCGACTTCAACTACGTGCCCTTTCTTAAGAATTCCGAGGGCTTTGAAAAAGCGTCCCATTAATCTGGCCATGGTGGTTTTACCGGTTCCCGGAGGACCGGCAAAAACAGTATGCAGAGTGGTTGCTCCAACCGCAAAACCACGTTCGCGGCGTTCTTCTTCAACCCGAATGAACTGAATAAGGGTTTCTACATCGCGTTTGATTTCGGCCAGTCCGGTAAGTTTATTAAGTTCCTTAAGCAGGAATTCAACCGTATCGGTTCCTGTTTCGTTAACTATTGCGTGGTTTGATTCCGGTTTAACAATGCCTACCTGGCTATCGGCTTCGGCGTTAACCGATTCTTCGCGGTTCTGACGAATCACTTCATTGTCGGGCTCAAAGGCTAGGGATTTATCGTAGTATTCAATGGCTGTTTTGTGATCCCCCTTTTCGGCATAAGCAAATGCGATATTGTTGAAAGCAGTTGCATTGGTTATCTGACCGGTAATAAGCGCGCCGGCTTTTTCAACTGCATCTACAATTTCTGTAACAGATTCCTGATTTTCAACAATCTGGCACACGAGATTGCTTAGCACAATAGGGTCGTCGGTGCTCAGTTCAAATGCTTTTCGGAAACACTCAAGTGCTTCGTCTTTTTCACCTTCAATATCAAGAGAAACCCCGAGTGAATTGTGTGCCAGGTAGAAATTGGGATTCAGGCTCACTGATTTCCTGAATAATTCAATGGCTTTTTTGTGTTTTCCATTATTCGCCAGTTCGCGGCCCTTTTCGTAAACATCCAATGCCTCTTCTTCGTCAATATCACCGGCATCGGGTTCATTTACCGGCAATGTTGCTTTACTGCCTCGTCCGGCTCCCTGGGATGGGATTCCCTGTGCGGAGTCGCCGAAAGTTGTAAAAACATAATTCCACATATCATCGGCATAGAAAGCACAACTTATTTCGTTTCCGGCCTTGAGCTTATCGGTGATAAGTTTGGCATCGAATTTATTGCGTGTAGCCCAGCTTTGGGTTTTATATCCGGTTTTGGCCGACATAACCAAAGCCCACTTTTTTTCACCAAAGGCAAGTGCAGTTACATCCTGGTTGTTCGACCAGCCTTTGCTTATGGCATCTTCGGGAAATTCATCAAAAAGTTCAAAGGTTTGCTCACCCAGTTTGCAGCCCTTCGACATTACGACAGCCCAGCGGCCGTCGCCATAGGCTAGGTTGGTAATGCTATATCCGTCTTTAATTCCCTGATTTATCTCCTTTTCGGGGAACCTGCTGCTGGTGCGCCATATCTGATCTGTAAAGCCGGTGTCTTTCGATTGAATAACCACCCACCGATCGTTTACATATTCAAGAAAAATAATATCAAAACCATTATCCCATCCCTCTTTTATCTCCGATGAGGGAAACTCTCCGTTTGTTGCCCACCTTTGCAGGCATTCGGGCAATTTGTTGGTGGTAAAAAGTACCCAGGTTTCATCGCTGAAAGCAACCGCCTGTATTTGTTCTCCGCGGTCCCATGCTTTGTTAATTTCTTCGTCGGGGAATGCAGCTGTAAATTGGTAAAAATCAGATCTCATAACATTAGGCTCAAAAATTATTCGTATGCAGCAATTAGTATCTGCGGCGTGAAAGTAGCACCAAAGCAAGTATAAGAAAAAGAATAAACCCGGCAATAACCAGGAAAAATCCGATAGAAAGATAAAAAGCAACCACCACTGCCATAGCATTGAGAAGCATCAGCATCAGTATTCTGAGCAGTCCGGCCATGTAACCTGCTATGTAGATGCTCTCAACCATCAGTGAAATAGTTAGTAGCAAAATACCAGTCATGCTTAGCCAAAGTGCCCAGTGAATGGGCAAGGTAAGATTGCGAGGAACAATTGAGATACCTTCACTGAAATACCATTGCATTTCAGGTGCATCCCACAATGAACCAGCTATCAACATCAGCCCGAATAAAAGTCCGGGAGCTATCATCCACCATTTGACCTTTAACACGGGAAAATAGCCAGCTAATGCTGAACGAGCATTCGCCATCGAGGTGCCCTGACTCCTTGAGCCAAATCCTCTGTGGTTATCGGCATGACCAAAACGGCTGAACCATTGATTGAGCGACTCTCTTGACCTGATAGCCATGATTAAGACAACGGTAAAAATGGCAACTACCAGCCAGTTGGCCATGCGGTTGAGCATAAACAGCTGCGACAACCAGTTGAGAAAACGGAAAATAAATTTATTCTGACCGGCTTTATAACAATTTGATTCAAGGGTATGCCCGCTAACGAAACCTCTTTTACCGGATTGGTTTTCTACCATAAACCATTCGTCAGCTTTGGCTTCAAGCACTTTAACTGTGTCACCTTCGGCAAAGACGGCCTGAACATTGGGGCTGTGTACCGAATCGCGGATCAGTAACTCATTGTACCCGACCAAAAGTAAATCTCCGGATTTTATCTTTACTTTTCGCCGCTCTTCCATTTTGTTGCGGTAGCTGCTACGGTCGGTTATCGGATAATTGCCGGCATTTACTGTAATGCTATCTCCTAAAAGTACTTCAAGTTCGTTGAGCGACAGAACTCTTTTATAGATGCGGAGTTCATCAATGGCACCATTGAATGAGCCAACCAAAGTTTTGCAATCGCTGTGCAATAGGCGGGCACGTCCGGCATAAACTTCATTGTTTACAATCAGCCGCACCTGTTGGTTTGGGTTATCATATATCAGTGCAATAAAAGTCCATTGGTCTTTGAGTAAAGGCGGGCCCTGCACCAGACCATCTTTTCCGGCAGTAACCGACCAGCGCTGCGCTCCGTTATAATAATCTGTGGTGAGTGCCCTTCCGTTGGTGCCGGTCGAGAATGGGACAATTTTTTTGAATGTTTCGTTTGCCTTAACCCAAAATGTGATGCTAACCAATGGCATACTATCGGGCGAAATACATACCGGCAGGCTCAAATTTCCGAAAACATTCTGGCTGATTGTTTCAAACTGCAGGGCTGAATTTTTTTGCTGATTATGGCCTGCAACAGGTTTAACATGGGCGACATTACCGTTGAATCTGCTCTGCGAAATTTCCCGGGCGTTGCCATCGAGCGGATAATAGTAATCGGCTTCAGTTTTTTGGGCCGACACGCAGATGGTTGGCCAAAGAGCGGATATCGCCACGAAGAGCCCGATTGTTGAAATTTTCCGGGTGTAGGTAATTAAATCCTTAATGATGAAATAAGAATGGGTTTTGCAGACCATTCGTGTAATACAGAAACACTTGTTCATAATTTTGCCAAAAACCATTTGCCAAACAAATATATTGAATTGATGCAATTGTTCTGAATGCCTGATAATTTAGAATCAATCCATATTACTAATACCAGGGGAATAATCTATGGCGCTTCCTTGATGTTAATTGTAAAATGCCAATCCTGATAAATAGCTGTAAAAAACCTGTGCTTTGGTGTTTCCGGGCTACTCATTGCTCAGATTCCAAAGCACAGGGAATTTATTTAAAAAGGTTTTTACCTTCTTTGTGCATGTATGTTAGTCTCTGTGTCGGTGGTTTGGGCGACTTTTTTCATGGTCATGTTTGTATCGGTGATCGTCGTGCCTGCTTTCCCATTTCTTGTGATCGCGGGTATCGCGGTGGTTGTCCCATTTGTTGTTGCGGAAGTGTTCGCGGCGTTCATCAAAACGATAGTTGCGGTAGTCGCGGTCGCAGCCATTAAAGCGGGTTATATGCCTGCGGTGCTCTATAAAAGGGTTGCGCCCGTAATAACCTACTTTATAACGTGTAAGCCTGTTGGTATATGATACCGGATAGCATGCCGGCATTTTGCGGCTGTATACCCAATGACCATTAAGCTGATACACATATTCCGAAGTGCTTGTAAGATAATAAACGTCAATATCGGGATAGAAATAAACTACGGCCCTTACCTGGGTGCGGTAGTTTGGGTTTGCGGCAGCCAAAAAGGGGAGTGTGGCTATCAGGATGGCAGTAAGAATAAGCGCCGGGTTCTTGGTGATCATTGTAGTTTTCATGGCTGTGTGAGTTTGGTTAGTAAAGCGGTAACTCCAATTTACATGCCAAAATGCAGGCCAGATTGTAAAATTAATTAAAAAAATTATTTAATATCATTTAATTATATGATTAACAAGGTAATATAATATATTACTTTTTAACAATAAAAAAAATGAAATAAATGGAGGGTCAGAAAAAAGAGTTGAAGAATGAAACGCGACTATTTCATTCGGGTGAGGTAAGCTGCAGAAATATCGAAATAGATGCCTTCGATGCCGTATTTAGCCGCATCTACTCGGTAAAAATCATATGGGCCTGAGCTGATCAGATGAATGTCGGCATTATTGAATCCAAGTGCGCGCATCAGGTCGGCTTCGTGAGAGGTGCTTATAACATGAAAAGGGGTATTCTCACTCAAGCCGTCGCCGGTTGAGAATATAGTTTCAACTATACGTCCGAGTTTGAATTCGAGCATCGCAGCCATGGATTGATGGCCGAGCATACGTGAGGCCTGAATCAGAGGATCGATGAAACGCATATCAAAAGGGGCTTTTATAAGCAACTGCTGGCAGAGGTCTCTGATTTTCAGATAGTCTGGTTGCTGTCCATCGGTAACTCTCAGAAGTTTTGGCAGGCTATCGCTCAGTGCCTTGCTTTCTAGTTGTTGAAACTCAGGGGTATAAATATACCCGAAATACAGCAAATGATACTGATAAGGTGTGAGGGTGGTGTCGTTGGCGCGATAGCGCTTCATCAGTTCCGGATAATAGTTCACAGAGCCCTCTTTAGAGATGGCTTTGCTGATTTTTTTGAAATCGGGACTGTGGAATCTGACTTTTTGAGCAGATGAAGGTATTGGCCGTAACGAGATTAGTGTAAGCAATAAAATGGCTGCCAGTTGCAAAATTCCTGAAAGCCGGAAAACCGTTTTAGCTCCAGGATTCATCCTCTTCGAGATTAAGTTCCTCATCGGTAAGGCTGATCCAGGTATA
>Ga0172375_10000131_pt1 | contig 113085 bp, 113 predicted proteins | sample LakKiv1m_FD_114537 | JGI IMG/M metagenome (GOLD analysis project Ga0172375, IMG submission 114537) | Freshwater microbial communities from Kabuno Bay, South-Kivu, Congo - kab_092012_11.1m | ecosystem: Environmental > Aquatic > Freshwater > Lake | place: Democratic Republic of the Congo...
AATGTCTTATATTCACGATAGCGAGCAGGAATTAGCCCAGGAAATCTCACCTCTTAAGATTGTTGCCGAAGCCGTTTTCACTAACGATACGGCAAAGCAAGCCGCCATGCTTACCACCGGGGAAACTGGACAATCCACCGAGATTGTCCCGGTGGAAACGGAGCCTTCGACTGTTGATACCTTGATAGCGGAAAGTTATCCTTTACCACTTGAGGATACTGTAATCAGAACTCAATTTGATTACGATGATTTACTGCTTATTCGTAGATCTTTCATAGCTATGAATAATGGCACATCAGCAGTTGATGACCCGAACAAATCACGTATCCTATGGCGAAGGATGTTGCGAAAGGCTAAATTCCAGTAACCTATATCCTGAAGGCGGTAGTACTTAGGTATTACCGCCTTTTTTTATAATCGGAAACATCAGAACTCACTACTCGTTCACACACCCACCAACCAAAAAACAGTCTTAGTCCCCCTCATCATCCCGGATGCTAAGTCTGTTTTTTTCACCTACAACTTATACGGATTTTCATTGAAGGAGTGAGCAGTTTTCACACCTGTCGGTTCTAAGATCCTTTACAGATTTGTGTCAGTTTTTCCTATGATATAATAATTGTTAGTCCAGTACCTTAAAGCACCTTTAGAATCTAATCCAGGAAGGAATGTCCATTCGCCATAATAGTATTCGACTCTCTTCGCTGGCTCCAGGTTGTGTTAGCGTTTGACGTTTCACGCCTGAAAAGGCTATAATCAAATTCGTTGGCGCGCTTTAGGGCGCCGGTGTCCGCGGGTCGTTAGCTCAGTTGGTAGAGCATCTGACTTTTAATCAGGTGGTCGGAGGTTCGATCCCTCCACGACCCACCACTGCAAAAGTTCCAGGATTCAAATTCCGATAAGCAATTCTGTATTTCATAATCTGCTTGCTAAAGTCAGAATTCAGTGCATCTGTATACGTGGTAAATTTATTATTAACCGGCACAAAAAAGAATCAGGCGGCAATTACTTGCCACCTGATTCAGGTTAGCTTCTTTTCAATTTTCATATCGCCTGCGGTTTAAGCCTGCACTTTTTGCGCCAGCTCCCGGGCGGCTTTCTTCGCTCTGGCTTCTTTGGCCGCGGCCACCATGCCACCGACGTTCAGGTACCAGATAAAGGCAACCGGGATCACCACGATGGGGATGGCGAGTACCAGGGCTACAATCATTAATGCGTTCATTGATTTGCCTCCTTGCTTATTTCTTACTTTCTAATTGAAGTTTAACATTCCCATCGTGTCCTGACTTCCGACGCACTACTTAAATGCGGCATCACAAAGTACTTGAAATTTTGGCGGGAGATATATAGCGCGGTGCTTATCCGGGGGCAGGCGGGCATAGGTGCGGCTACTTACAGGAAAGTAGGTAAAGTGAAGAGCTTTACGTCTGGTCGTCGTCGTTGCCGTAGAAAAAACCGGGGTGACACAGTAAATACACCAAAGAGCCGATGAACACCAGCGAGACGATAAGGATGACCCAGGGGGCTTTATGTCTCCGCCGCATCTGCTGGCGGCGCGTCATATCGTCCAGCAGGATAAACGCCAGCATCCAGTGCAGGATGCCGAGGATGACGAGGGCGCAGATTCGTTCCGGTTCCAATACTGTTTACCCTAAAAAAGGTGTGACCCCATTATAAGGGAAGATTATGCGATTGTCACTAATAAAACAAGGAGGTCTTTGCCTCCGTTTACAGGGGTTTACGTCCCGGGTGCTGCGCCGGGGTGATATCCCGCAGAATCGTAAGCTGGCAGGTCACGCCGTCAACATCGCGGAAGGGCGAAGCCTGCGCCTCGAAGACGCTGCCGTCGGGGAGTTTGTATTCCCACCGGGCGCTGCTGCCTTTGAGCACTTCCGCCAGGTAGCAGTTCTCCCCGCAGGGAGCGCTAAGCCCGCGCAACTGCTGATAGCACAGGTTGTTTTCCAGCGCCGGCAGCTTTTTCCGCAGGTTCTGGTTCATATAGCGGATGCGGTAGTCCGGTCCGATAATCGCCACGCCGTCATCCATCCCCTCCAGCATGTGGAGCATGCGGTCTCTTTCCTGGAGCAAATGCTCCTGCAGCCGAGTGCGGTGCAGGTACTCGCGGCGGGCCACGGCGGTCACCAGGCTCATTCCCCCGGCGATGAGCATAAACAGCAGCATCCGCAGTATCGGGTCGGGGTAGGGGGAAATGAAAATGGCGCGCGGCAGGAACAGCATCATCGTCAGGATACTGAGAGTGAGGGCGACCCTGACGCCGAAGATGTAGCCGGCATAAACCAGGGGGAAGAGAAACAGGGCGCGGTGAAAGTCGTGGACGGAGTAAAGGAAATCCCAGCGGACGGCGACCCAGTTGAAAAAGTAGACGATTTCCCCGAGGTAGTAAAACAGCCCGCACAAACCCCAGACGATGAACAACAGCGTCAGGCTGTAGCGGTTGGGACGTGTGAGGGCGGACAGGAGGCGTTGGCGGTTCTCTTTACTGTTTCCCATCGGCCGGCGCTCCGTATTTTTTATCCAGCCATATATTAAACTTAAGCGAAACTTAAAACAAGTGGGGGGGCCGGTAATGAATCATACTAGACGCTGAATAAGCACATATCACCCAAATTTGTGGTAGAATATCAGGAAAGTTGATTGTTTGCCCCGGGGAATCGCGCCGGGGCTGACGGGAGGGAAGACGGTTTTGAACGTACTGGACAAACACCCCGTTTACATCGCCGGGGTAGCGGAAAGTCCGCTGGGAGAAATCTATGACCACACCGAGCTGTCGATGGTGGCGGTGGCGGCGCGGGAGGCGCTGGCGGAAGCCGGGATGACGCTGAAAGATGTGGACGGCATCTTCGTGAACTATATGGGGGAACAGGGGTCGGTGCAGGTGGGCGAGTATCTGGGTATTCATTCCGCCCGGTATCTCGATTCCTCCGACCTGGGGGGGGCGGCTTTCGAGGCTTTCGTGCAGCACGCCGCCCTCGCTATCGCCGAGGAAAGATGCGAGGTCGCCCTGGTCACCTACTCCTCGCGGCAGCGTTCTTTGAGGGGGCGCTCGATGGCGCCGCCACCCGGGCGCGTGTCCATCACCTCGCAGTTCGAGGCTCCCTACGGTCTGCCGTTCCCCATCGGCTACTACGCCATGATTGCCGCCCGCCATATGCACCTTTACGGCACCACGTCGGCACAACTGGCGGAAATCGCCGTGGCGGCGCGCAAATGGGCGCAGATGAACCCCAAAGCCTGGAAACGGGACCCGCTGACCGTGAAAGACGTGCTCGACTCGCGGCTGATTTGCGACCCGCTCCACGCCCTCGATTGCTGCCTGGTGACCGACGGCGGCGGGGCGCTGGTGCTGACCAATAAATCCCGGGCGCGGGGCGCCGTGAAAAAACCCATCCGCGTCATCGGAATGGGAGAAAGCCAGACTCACTGGCACGCCGCCCAGATGCCGGATATGACCGTTTCCCCCGGCAAGATTTCCGGGCGCGAGGCTTTCGCGATGGCGGGCATCACTCCGGCGGACGTGGACTTCATCGAGCCTTACGACTCGTTTACGATTACGGTGCTGATGGCGCTGGAAGACCTGGGCTTCTGCCAGAAGGGGGAGGGCGGCAGTTTTGTGTCCGGCGGGCGGCTGGCGCCCGGGGGCGCGCTGCCGGCGATGACGATGGGCGGCGGCTTATCTTACAACCATCCGGGCGCGCTCGGCTTGCTGCTGCTGGTGGAAGCGGTGCGGCAGTTAAGAGGCGAAGCCGGGCCGCGGCAGGTGAAAAACGCTAAAATCGGGGTGGCGCACGGGGTAGGCGGGGTATTTTCAACTTCAGGAACGGTGGTGATGACAAATGAGTGAGAATGAAAAACTGAAATACGGCGACGCTATCAGCGCGCCTTTCTGGGAAGCCGCGGCGCAGCGGCGGCTGGTGATTCAGCATTGCCGCCAGTGCGGCGCCTACCAGTTTTACCCGCGTCCCTACTGCATTGCCTGCGGCGCCGATGACATCGTCTGGGAAAACGCCCGCGGCGAAGCCACGATATATTCGATGACGACGGTGCGGGTGCAGATTGCGCCGGAGTTCAAGCCGCCCTACATCGCGGCGGTGGTGCAACTGGCGGAAGGTCCCCGGATGCTTGCCAACATCGAAGGGGTCAGCCCGAAAATCGGGGACAGGGTGAAAATTGCCTGGCGGGAGAGGGAAAACGCGCCCCCGCTCCCGGTGTGGACGCTGTAAAAAGACCCCGGGCGGAACAGCTTCCCCCCCTTCCCTTTTGTCATACTGAGCATAGCGCCTGTCCTGAGCGTAGCCGAAGGAAAGTATCTAGTATCCCGGGGCGGGGAGTAGAACGCGGGATTACCGGAACACGTCCGTTAATGACATAAGAGATGAAGGGCTGGCGCCATCCCGTCATTGTGTATGCTCATTCTCTCCCGTGAAGGGAGAAGGTAGGATGAGGATAGCTTAGGTGTTACAGCTATCAATGTACCAGATTGTTTCACAAGAACCAAAAATCTAAACTTGTATATGAGACTAGATACATGATAATCCAGCACAACGCCACAGCAATAATTCCAATAACCGACCATATTTTGGATTTAACAAATAGTGCCGCAATTCCACACATCAAACTTATTAAATCTATCACTAAAAAAGGTATCCAACTAATGATGAAATCGAGGGGATAACGATAATCGGGGCTAACCCCAGCCCACATCAAGCCCATCAGAAAAAACAAAAACGGAGGTATGCTTAAGATAATAGTGCTAATTGCAACGATAATCCGAATACTAAACTTCATAAGAAGAACCTTCCTCAAGTTGGCATAATGCTTATACTTGAGGTATGTAAATTATTCCAAATCTTATCATAAATAACCGATTTATTCCAGCCATTTTTTATTCCTGATTTATTTGCTGGTTTTTGGGCTCAACCCACCAACCTTTGTCTTTGCGAGGACGCAAAAGGACGAAGCAATCTGAAGCCGCGGGGGAAGACAAAATGGCGGTAATCAATGAGTGTCTTGCCGCAGCGTTACTACATTACATTTGGGGTGTAACAGACGACCGCCTGAGATTGCTTCGGCAGTGTTGAAGAAAAGGATTGCCTCGCAAAGACAAATAGAGACTGGCAGCCTTCCTCCCTACATCCCCCGCCCCCCAACCCCTGTGCTATAATAACCTTGTTTTCATTGCTATTACGCTCAGGAGCTTTTCATGTTTACCCACCTCCACACGCACAGCGAATTCAGTCTGCTGGACGGCATGTGCCGCATTAAAGAACTGGTTGCCCGCGCCAAACAAATGGGGATGGACAGCCTTGCCCTCACCGACCACGGCGTGATGTACGGCGCCATCGCTTTCTATCAGGCCGCCAAGGACGTCGGGGTCCGGCCTATCATCGGCTGTGAAATCTATATCTCCCAGAACAACGGTGCCCGGGTGGCGGGAGAAAAGAGCAATTTTCACCTCGTATTGCTGGTCAAGAACCAGACCGGCTACCGCCACCTGCTGCAAATCGTCACCAAAGCCCACCTGGAGGGCTTTTACTACAAGCCGCGCATCGACAAGGATTTTCTGCGGGAACACTCCGAGGGGCTGATTGCCCTCTCCGCCTGCCTCGCCGGGGAAATACCGCAGCACATCCTCTCCGGGCGGATGGACGCCGCCCGCGAAGCCTCGCTCTGGTACAAAGAGACCTTCCGCGGCGATTTCTACTACGAAATTCAGCGGCACCCGCTCCCGGAACTGGAGACCGTTGACCGCGGGCTGATTGAACTCGGCAAAGAACTCGCCATCCCGCTGGTCGCCACCAACGACGTGCATTACCTTGACCGCGAGGACGCCCGCATCCACGAGCTGCTCATCTGCGTGGGCACCAATACCACCATCAACGACGAAAAACGGATGAAAATGGCGGGGGACTTTTTTTACTTCAAGAGCCCGGAGGAAATGGCGGAAATGTACCGCGACCTGCCGGAAGCCATCGCCAACACCGAGCGTATCGCCGGGATGTGCGACCTCAAGCTGGAGTTCGGGCGGCTGCACCTGCCGGAGATTGAAATACCCCCGGGACAGACCCCGGAGGAATACCTGAAGGGTTTGTGCTACGAGGGCTTGCCCCGCTTTTACCCCAACCCCTCGGATGAAATCAAGCAGCGGCTGGAATACGAGCTGGACGTCATCACCCAGCAGCAGTTCGCCAACTATATCCTGGTGGTCTGGGACATCGTCAGCTTCGCCAAGCGGCAGGGCATCCACTACGGGGTCCGCGGCTCGGCGGCTTCCAGTATCATCTTACACTGCCTCGGCATTACGGAAATCGACCCCATCGCCCACCGGCTGGTGTTCGAACGCTTCCTCAACGCGGAGCGCAAGGAAATGCCGGATGTGGATTTGGATTTCCAGGACGACCGGCGCGAGGAAGTGATTACCTATGTTTCCCAGAAATTCGGGGCGGATCACGTGGCGCAGATTATCACCTTCGGCACGCTCGGCGCCAAAGCCGCCATCCGTGATATCGGCCGGGCGCTGGGGATGACCTACGCCGACGTCGACCGCGTGGCGCGGCTGGTTCCATTCGGTCCCAACGTAACCCTGGATAAAGCCCTGGAGCAGGTGCCGGAGCTGGCGAACCTCCACCGTGAAGACCCCATCTTGCGCAACCTCATCGATACCGCCCGCAAGGCGGAGGGGTTGTCCCGGCACGCCAGCACCCACGCCGCCGGGGTCGTTATCTCCAAGGAGCCGCTGGCGAACCACGTGCCGCTGCAGCGCGTCTCCAAGGGCAACGGCAGCGAGCACGGGGTCATGGTACAGTTTGCCATGGAAGACGTGGCGCGCATCGGGCTGTTGAAGATGGACTTCCTGGGGCTGGCAAACCTGAGCATCCTCGGCAGAGCCATCGAACTCATCAAAGAATACCGCGGTATCGATGTGAACCTGCACAATATGCCGGTGGACGATAAGAAGACCTATCAACTGCTGGCTTCCGGGGAAACCGGGGGCGTTTTCCAGTTGGAAGGCTCGGGGATGCGCCGCTACATCCGGGAGCTGAAACCCACCGTTTTCAACGATATCACGGCGATGGTGGCGCTCTACCGCCCCGGGCCGATGGAGCATATTCCCACTTTTATCAAAGCCAAGCACGGCGAGGAGCAGATTTACTACCTGCACCCGGTGCTGAAGGGCATACTGGAAGAGACCTACGGCGTCATCGTCTATCAGGAGCAGGTACTGTTCATCGTGCGGGAATTCGCCGGCTACAGCCTCGGCAAAGCCGATATTTTCCGCAAGGCGATGGGCAAAAAGAACCCGGAAGTCATGAAAAAGGAAAAGGTCAGTTTCATCGAGGGCGCCAAGAAACGCGGCTTCACCGCCGAACTGGCGGAACAGGTCTTTGCCCTCATCGAACCTTTCGCCGGGTACGCCTTCAACAAGGCGCACGCCGCCAGCTACGCCCTGATTGCCTACCAGACCGCTTACCTCAAAGCCAACTATCCGGTGGAATATATGACGGCGCTGCTGGACGTGCACGCCGGGGTCACCGAAAAAATCACCACCGCCATCAGCGAGTGCCGCCGGCTGCTGATCCGGGTGCTGCCGCCGGATATCAACCGCAGCCAGGCGAATTTCTCCATCGAAAAAGACGAGCGCGGCATCAACTCCATCCGCTTCGGGCTGACCTCGATTAAGAATGTGGGCGCAGGGGCAATTGAAGCCGTCGTCGCCGAGCGTGAGAAGAATGGGGTTTTCAAGTCGATTGAAGACCTCTGCCGCCGCTGCGACCTGCGCAACCTCAACCGCCGCGTGATGGAAAGCCTGATCAAAGCCGGGGCTTTTGATTCATTGGGGAAAAACCGCGGCACCCTGCTGAATAACGTCAACGAGATTATGGCGCTCGCCCAGCGCGAGCAGAAAAGTCGCGACTCGGGACAGACTACCCTGTTCGACCTTTTCGGGGAACAGGTGGCGGCGCCGCTCCCTACCATTGAGTTTACCGAAACGGAAGTAAGCGTCAAGGAAAAACTTACCTGGGAAAAGGAATTGATGGGCGTCTATCTTTCCGAGCACCCCTTCAGCCTTTTCGCGGAGAAAATCGCGGCGGACAACGTCATGCTCTGCGGGCAGGTAGAGGCGGAAATGGCGGGGCAGACGGTACAGGTGGCGGGCATGGTGGCGACGGTGGCGCACCTGATGACTAAAGCCGGGAAGCCGTTCGTGAAAGCCAGCCTCGAGGATTTGGACGGGAGCATCGAGGTGATGGTCTGGTCCGATGTTTACACGGAAGCCCCGGATTTGTGGGAAGAAGGCAACACCCTGCTGGTGGAAGGACGGGTCACCACCCGGGACGAGGGGCTACAGCTCAGCGCGAAAAAAGCCAGCCGCTACGAACCGGGGCAAATGCCGGCGCCAAAACCTGCATCATTTACCCCGAAACCGGGCAACGGCAGATTGGCGGGCAATCACTCCAGTAATATGCCTCCTGGCAATAGCTCGCCTGCTGTCAGCGGCAAAGCTGCCGACTACAAACCGGCAGTGAATGAAACCCCCGCCGTGAGCTACGACCCGGTCGCCCGCTATCGGGTGAATATCAGTCTCACCGGCACGCTCAACTCGGAGGAGGATGTCAGCCGGCTGCACCGCGTCATTACCGCCCTCAAAGAGTTCCCGGGGCGTGACGATGTGAGCCTGCGCATCATCAATAACGGCAAGACCGTCAATCTCAAGTTGCCAAACGTTTACACCGGCTTCTGCCCCCAGTTAAGAGACCGCTTGACGGAACTGGTGGGAGAAAACGGGGTCAAGGCGGAGGCGATATAATGAAAGAATCCCGGGACGGAGGTGAGGTATGGAATCTGGTATGTTTTTAATCATCGGCTACGTCGGCATTCTGCTGGCGGCGGTGGTGGAATCTTTTTGCACTTTCAGCCGGACGGCGCTGCCGCAGTACAAACCCGGCATTATGAAAACATGGTTCCGCTGGGTAATGGAGGCGTTATGGGTGATACTGCTGCTCGGGGGAGGGGTGATGCTGCTGGCGGACGTGATTATCAACGCGGCGCCCTGGTATTTTACTGTAATTGCCATTTCGATGTTCTGGCTCATCTTTCCGCTGCTGCTCGGACCGATTATGCGCCGCCGTTTCCTGCCCCACTGGGAGGAAGTGAGAAAAGAGCTGGCGCCCAAAGGTTTGCACGAGAATAATTACTGGCGCGACGACTGGTGGATGATAGAATCCAAACGCCGCAAGAAAAAAGTAAAGCCGGCGGCACGTGGGGAAGACCGGTGAACACCGAATCCAGCGCCGGGCACCGGGAGCGCTTGCGTCAGCGCTTTCTGAAAGGCGGACTGGAGGGTTTTGCCGATTACGAAATCGTCGAGCTCCTGTTAAGCCTGGGTTTGCCGCGTAAAGACACCAAGCCGCTGGCGAAAGAAGCCATCAAGCGGTTCCATTCACTGCGCGGGGTGCTGGCGGCGACCCCGGCGGAACTACAGGAAATCCCGGGCATCGGCCCCGGGGCGGTTTTCGGCATCTTGCTGGTACAGTCCGTCGCCCGCGAGTACCTGAAAGCGCAGATTGTCGAAAAGCCTTCCATTCAGTCCGCCCAGGAACTGTACGATTATCTGCGGCACACCATGCGCGACCTGAAAAACGAGGTCTTCCGCGTGATTTACCTCACGGCGCAGAACCAGATTATCGATACGGCGGTACTCTACGAGGGGACGGTCAATTCCAGCGCCGTTTCCCCGCGGCAGGTGATGGAAAGCGCGCTGGCGAAGCACGCGGTTTCCCTGATTTTCGTGCATAATCACCCCTCCGGCGCCTGCGAGCCCAGCCAGAGCGACAGGGATTTGACGCGCGACCTGGTGTTCGCCGGCTATCTGATGGAGGTCAAGGTCGCGGACCACATCATCATCGGCAACGACCGCTATTACAGCTTTGCCGCCAATGACTTAATCTCCCGGTACGAAATGGAGTACCTGGGATTGAAAATGAAAAAATGAAGTACAAACTACTTTGCCTTTGCCTGCTGGCGGCGGTGGTATTACCGCTGGCAGCCTGTAAAACGGAGACGAAGGCAGGCTTCGGCATTTACCTGGAGGAGACTGGCGAGCTGGTGCTCGCCGATTACCACATTGCCATTTACGATTGGGAAAACCACACGCTCACGTTGAACAAACGGGGCATCGACCGGTGGAACTCCTTCCACACTTATTCCGATATTCCCAAACTGCACCAGACTCTGTATCAAAAAGATTTCATCGTGAAGGTGAAAAATGAAGAAATTTACCGGGGGCGATTCTATTCCCTGCTGTCATCGATGAGCTATGACGGCATCGTGATACTGGACGCTGTATTGAAGCTGGACGAGACGCGGAATACGATACAGATTGATTTCGGGTACCCGGGGTCCGGGTTCGGGACGGGCGATGACCCGCGGGGCGACGCGCGTATTTTTAACTATCTGGAAAAAGCGGGCTTGATTGCCCCTTAAAGGTGCCGTTCATAGATTTTTCACGCCGGGAGGCTGGCTTCCGCGCCATGCTCAGAATGACAGCAAGGTGAATGGCGGCACAGGCGTCCCGCTGTGCGTGTCAAATGGACTCCGGACTGAATCCGGAATGACAAGAGAAGGGAGTTAGCAGAGCGTGCCGCCGTCCACGGCGATAATTTCCCCGTTGACCCAGCTCGCCGCGTCGGAGGCGAGGAAAGCTATTACCGCCGCCACTTCCTCGGGCTCCGCCATTCTCGCCAGCGGCGGCACCCCGCGCCACTGATTGGCGGGCGCCATCTCATCCCATTTTGCCTTCATCGATTCGGTGTTAATGTACCCGGGAGCGATTTCGTTGACACGAATGTTATATGCCCCCAGTTCCCGCGCCATACCCCGCGTTACCAGGTGCATCCCGGCCTTGGAAACCGGGTAGGTTTCCGCTTTGCCCCGGAAAACCTTCATCGATTCAATCGAGGAAACATTGATGATGGTGCCCTGTTTCCGCGGCATCATCTGGGCGGCGACTGCCTGCGAACAGAGATAGCAGCTCTTGAGGTTAATATCCAGCGCCGCCTGCCATTCTTCCTCGGTACTTTCCAGCAGCGTCTGGCTGGCAAAAGTGCCGGCGTTATTCACCAGAATGTCGATTTTACCGAATTCCGCCAGCGTTTTTGCTACTATCGCATCGACATCCGGTTTTTTAGATACATCGGCGCCGATAACCAGCGTTTTTCTCCCCATCCCGCGGATTTTCTCCGCCAGCTCTTTGATTTCCGGGCTGTCGGGATGGAGACAGACCAGCGCCACGTCCGCCCCGGCTTCCGCCAGCATTATGGACGTGGCCGCCCCGATGCCGCGCCGCGCCCCGGTAACAATCGCCACCCTATCTTTTAAGGAAATCTTATCCTGTAAACTCATCTTCACCCTCACGTAATGTTTAAAAACTAGATTCTTCGCTACTTCGTACTCTCAGAATGACAATCAGCAGAGCGCGCCGCCATCGACGACGATGGTGGCGCCGCTGACCCAGCTCGCCGCGTCCGACGCGAGAAAGACCGCCACGCTGCCCACTTCCTCCGGCTCTGCCATTCTGCCCCACATCGGGCTGCTTTTCATTCTTTCCTGAAAATCCGGCTTGCTCCAGAAATGCCGCATCATCTCCGTGCGGATGCTCCCGGGGGCAATTTCATTGACCCTGATGCCTGATTTCGCCAGCTCCCGGGCGAGGCCGCGGGTCACCGCCGTCATCGCGGACTTGGTGACCGCGTACGGGTGGGAATGGTCCAGTACCGCTCTCAGGCTTTCGACAGAGTTGATGTTAATGACGTTGCCTTTTTTCTGGGTTTTCATATAAGGCACGACGATTTTACACCCCAGGTAGACACTCTTGAGGTTGACGTTGAAGGTAAAATCCCAATCCGGCTCCGGGCAGGTGAGCAGGGTGCCGCCGCGACCGCCACCGGCGTTATTGACAAGGATATCGATTTTCCCGAACTCTTTGATGGTCTGCGCCACCATCGTTTCCCAGTCAGCCCGGGAGGAGGCGTCCACTTTGACTGCCAGCGCCCGGCGTCCGGTCTGGCGTATCTTTTCCGCCACCTGCTCCAGTTCCCCGGTCGAAACATCGATATCGCTGATGCAGACATCCGCCCCGGCTTCCGCCATCATAATGCCAGTGGATGCCCCGATACCCCGGCGCGCACCCGTAACGATTGCCACCTTGTCTTTGAGGGAGAATAAATCGCAGGTATTCATTGGCAGTTTGCCCCTTTCTCAGGACATTACCTGTGTTACTTGAATTAAAAGGTACTGCTCAATAATATAATCTTTCCGCCAGTCTGGCGTCAAACTCAATACACTGTCCGCCAATCTGATAAAATAAGGAACTATGCTGGAAGTACTGAAAAACGGCGCAAAAGAGCTGGGTATTACACTGGGGGAACGGGAGCTGGCGCAGTTTCAGACCTATTATGAGGAACTGGTGGTCTGGAACCAGCAGATGAACCTGACCGCCATCACCGGTTACGAAGCGGTGCAGGCGAACCACTTTCTGGATTCCCTGACGGTGGCGCTGGCTTATGAACCCCGGGGGAAGGTAAAAGCGATAGACATCGGCGCCGGGGGCGGGTTCCCGGGCATCCCGCTGAAGATTGCCTTTCCTGATATTGATTTGACTTTGCTGGAGGCGACCGGCAAGAAGGTTTTGTTTTTACAGCACATCGTCAGCAAGTTGGGACTGGAGAACGCGCGGGTAATCACCGGGCGCGCCGAGGAAGTGGCGCACCAGCCCGCCCGGCGGGAGAGTTATGACTTAGTGCTCGCCCGGGCGGTGGCGCCGCTGGTAACGCTGGTGGAGTACACCCTGCCGTTCTGCCGCGCCGGGGGCATCCTGGTGGCGCATAAAAAGGGTGAGATTGCCGATGAGGTCGCCCGCGCCAAATCCGCGATAATTACCCTGAAAGGCCGGCTGCTGGAGACAAAACCGGTGATTTTGGCGGAGTTCCATGACCGCCGCTGCCTGGTGGTGGTGAAAAAAATCGGGGAGACCCCGGCGGCGTACCCCCGGCGGTCGGGGCTGCCGGTGAAAAAGCCCCTCTCCTGACTAATATTCAATAGTCAAAAAACAATAGTCAACATATTAGGTTTGAAGCTTGATGTTTGATTATTGATTATTTCCCTTTTTTTATTGCTATTCACACGGGAACAGTAGTAAAATAGCCTTGTAATCTTTAGTTTTTATTCCCTTTTTTCAGACACTGGAGGAACCAATGGAAACAGCTACTTTTAAAGTAAAAGCCGGCCTCGCCCAGATGCTCAAGGGCGGGGTGATTATGGATGTGGTAACCCCGGAGCACGCGAAAATCGCCGAAGCTGCCGGCGCCTGCGCCGTGATGGCGCTGGAACGGGTCCCGGCGGATATCCGTAAGGCGGGCGGCGTCGCCCGGATGAGCGACCCCACGGTAATCAAGGGCATTATGAAGGCGGTTTCCATTCCCGTGATGGCGAAATGCCGTATCGGGCACTTCGTGGAAGCGCAAATCCTGGAGGCGCTGGGGGTGGATTATATCGATGAGTCCGAGGTCTTGACCCCGGCGGATGAGTCCCACCATGTCTGGAAGCACGATTTCAAAGTGCCGTTCGTTTGCGGCTGCCGCAATCTGGGCGAGGCTTTACGCCGTATCGCCGAAGGCGCGGCGATGATACGCACCAAGGGCGAAGCCGGCACCGGGGACATCGTGGAGGCGGTGCGCCACATGCGTACCGTGCAGGATGAAATCCGCAAGCTGGTGAATATGGCATCGGACGAACTGCCGACCGAGGCGAAAAACCTCGGCGCACCGCTGGAACTGGTCATCGCCGTGCACAAGACCGGCAAGCTCCCGGTGGTGAATTTCGCCGCCGGCGGCGTGGCGACCCCCGCCGATGCCGCGTTGATGATGCAACTGGGCGCCGACGGCGTGTTCGTGGGTTCCGGCATCTTCAAGTCCAGCAACCCCGAAGCCCGGGCAAAAGCCATCGTGAAAGCGGTAACCCATTACAAAGACGCTAAAATTTTGGCGAAAGTATCGCAGAACCTGGGCGAAGCGATGCCGGGAATGAGCGCCAAACAGATTCCACCCGACCAGTTGCTGGCGGGTAGAGGATGGTAGTATGAGAATCGGTGTCCTTGCGTTGCAAGGCGCCTTTGCGGAACATATCGCCGTGTTACAGCGGCTGGGGGTGGAAACGGTGGAAGTGCGGCTGCCGCGGCAACTGGAACAAATTGACGGGCTGATTATCCCCGGGGGCGAAAGCACCTCGATTACCAAATTGATGCGGCATTACGCCTTGACCGCCCGGCTCCACGAGATGGCAACCGCCGACTTCCCGATGTTCGGGACCTGCGCCGGGATGATTGTGCTGGCGAAAGATATCAACCGCGACCATAAGGTGAAACCCATCGGGGTGATGGATATCACCGTGAGGCGCAACGCTTTCGGGCGGCAGGTAGACAGCTTTGAGGTTGATATTCCCATTAGAGCGCTGGGCGCGGCGAAATTTCACGCCGTTTTCATCCGCGCACCGCTGATTGAAGCCGTGGGCAAAGGAGTGGTCGCGCTGGCGAAACTCCCCGACAGCACCATTGTAGCGGCGCGGCAGCGGAAATTGCTTGCCACATCCTTCCACCCGGAACTCACGGAAGACACCCGGCTGCACCGTTATTTTCTCGATATCGTCGACGGTCAAAAATAAATCCAGGAGGAGATGGACTTGCAAAAAGTAATCACCGATGACCTGGAAGCTTTACTGGATATCCTGCCGCCCGGCATCCGGGGGCAAATCAATCTGCAGTCCGATTACCGCGAATTAATCGAAATCATTCTTGATTTGGGCAGGGCGCCGGAAGCCCGCTTTTTCACGCGGGATATTACGCTGGATTTTGCCGAAGTCACCGATGGCGACCTCGAATACGTGATTTCCCGTATCGGGGAGTTCGGCGATGACAACCGCGCCGGCATCCCTCGCACCCTGCACCGTATTTCCGCCATCCGCAACCGCAAGGGACGGGTGGTGGGGTTGACGCTGCGCGTGGGGCGGGCGGTCTTCGGCACCATCAATGTTATCGAGGACCTGGTGCAGAGCGGCAAGAGTATTCTATTGCTGGGGAGACCCGGCGTGGGGAAAACCACGATGCTGCGCGAGGTTGCCCGGGTGCTGGCGGATGATGTGCGCAAGCGGGTGGTAATTGTGGACACGTCGAATGAAATCGCCGGGGACGGCGATATTCCCCACCCCGCCATCGGTAAAGCCCGCCGTATGCAGGTGCGCACCCCGGATATGCAGCACGCGGTGATGATTGAGGCGGTGGAAAACCACATGCCGGAAGTGATTGTCATCGATGAAATCGGCACGCAACTGGAAACACTGGCGGCGCGTACCATCGCCGAACGCGGCGTGCAGCTCGTCGCCACGGCACACGGCAACACGCTGGAAAACCTGATGATGAACCCCACGCTGGCGGACCTCATCGGCGGCATCCAGTCGGTCACGCTGGGAGACGAAGAAGCCAAACGCCGCGGCACGCAGAAATCTATCCTGGAGCGCGTGTCATCGCCTACGTTCGATATCCTGGTAGAGATACAGGAGCGCGATAAAGTCGCCATTCACAAAGACGTTGCCACGGCGGTGGATGCCATCCTGCGCGGGGAGCCGCAGCCGTTGGAAGTACGCTCGGTGGATGCCGATGGCGAGGTGAAGATTGAAAGCCAGATGCCGGTGACGGACTCCCGGCGTCCTGTTAACCGGCACAACCACCAGAACGGGCAAAAACCGGAAACGGCAAAGAACGGCAGCGGCGCGCCGCGATTATACCTTTTCGGGGTCAACCGGGGACGGCTGGAGCAGGTGGCGGAGGATATGCAGATTCGTCTGAATATCGTGGAAGATATTGACAGCGCCACGCTGATGGTGACTTCGAAAAAATATTTCCGCCAGAAACCGCCGCGCATCCGCGATGCCGAGAACCGTAATCTGTTAATATACGTACTGCGGGGCAACAGTCCACCCCAGATTCGCCAGCTTTTAAGCTCCGTGTACCCGGTGGAATACAGCCAGGCGGCGGAGCAAAATGTATCCTTTAAAAACGCGCTGGACGAAGCGAAGGAAGCCGTGGAGTCCATCAAGGGCGGGACGGAGACTGTCGAATTAAGCCCGCAGAGCGCCTACATCCGGCGGCTGCAGCACCTGGTGGCGGAAAGGAACGGAGTTTTTTCCCAGAGCACGGGTAAAGACCCCAACCGCCGGGTCAGAGTATTTAGAATGTAACTGGGGGAGGGAATATGGGAGACACCAACGCCGCCAAGGAAGAGTTCGCGAAGGGGCTGGCAGCTTTCGAGGCGAATAAATTCGAAGAAGCCCTGCAGGCTTATGACAAAGCCCTGGAGATTTATCCGGCGATTGCCGAAGCCTGGACGAATAAAGGCAATACCCTGAGCGCCCTCGGCAGGGATGAAGAGGCGCTGCTGGCTTACGACGAGAGCATTAAACTGAATCCGAACCTGGTGGAAGCCCGGATGAATAAAGGTATTGTTCTTAGCGAGCGGGGCAAGTACCCGGAGGCGATTGCCGAATACGAAGCCGGGCTGAAAATCAAGCCGGATGACCCCGACCTGTGGTATAACCTCGGGGTGGCGCATCACCGCGCCGGGAACCCGGAAAAAGCCGTTACCGCCTACGATGAAGTCATTAAGCTTAATCCCCAGCGGGCGCAGGTGTGGAATAACAAAGGCGCGGCGCTGTGCGATTTGAACAAATCCGGGGAAGCAGTCAAAGCTTTTGACGAAGCCGTCAAGCTGAATCCGCGCTACGCCAAAGCCTGGAATAACCGGGGCAACGCCTGCCTTGACCTGGGGAAGTACAGCGAGGCGCTGAAAGCCTTCGACCAGGCGGTGAACATCGAGCCGTTATTCGGAGAAGCCTGGCACAACCGGGGCGACGCGCTGACGGAAATGGCGCATTTCCAGGAAGCCATCGCCGCTTACGAGAAAGCCCTGAAAATCAACCCGAAAAGCGCGCTCACCTGGAACGGCTTGGGGCTGGCTTTACAGAAATCGGGGCAGCAAATTGAGGCATTCCGCGCGTTTGTCAAAGCCACGGACACCGACCCGGCTTGCGCCGAGGCGTGGTACAACAAGGGCGCCATTTTTGCCAAGACCGGCAAGTACGATGACGCCGCCGCGGCTTACCAGCAGGCGGTGAAAAGCGACCCCGCCTACGCGAAAGCCTGGTACAACCTGAGCCAGATGTACCATCAACTGAAAAAGCACGATGAGGAAACTAAAGCCCGGGCGCAGGCGGCGAAACTGGACCCCGGCTATAAATAGGCTGTACGTCACGAATTTTTGCACTGAAAGCTGACTGCTGTCAGCTAGAAGCTACTTAGCTTCTAGCTGTTTACTTCCCCGTGAACTTCGGGGGGCGTTTTTCCAGGAACGAATCGCGTGATTCTTTAAAATCCTGCGGCGCCCGGCCGCTGACGATCAATCCCAGCGCCTCATTCCTTAACTGGTCCTCAAAGGTCGCGTCCATACTCTGTTGCATCACCCGCCGGGAGGACTGCATCGCCACCGGGGGCAGCGACGCAATCCGATTGGCAATTGTCAGCGCTTCATCTATCAATTTACCGGCAGGGACAAGCCTGTCCAGCAGCCCTATGCGGTAGGCTTCCTCGGCATTCACATCGCGGCTGGTATAAATGAGGTCGCAAGCGCGGCTGTAGCCGATAATCCGCGGCAGAAAATAAGACATATTGGTATCTGTGGACAGGCTCCGTTCTGTGAAAACCGCCCGGAACCGGGAGTTTTCGCACCCTATCCGCATATCGCAGGCTAAAGCCACCGACATCCCGGCGCCCGCCGCCACGCCGTTCACGGCGGCGATGATGGGTTTATCCAGCGTGCGGTAAATGGAAATCGCCAGCTTACCCACCCACCCTAACGTGTCCAGCCGGGTTTCCCGCGGGGTGGTCTCATCAATCACCGGGCGGGGCCCCCCGCGTAAGTCAGCCCCGGAGCAGAAACCGCGTCCGTTGCCCGTGAGTACCACCGCCCAGACGCTATCGTCTTTTCTAATGTTCTCCATCGTTTGCATAAAAACATTCAGCAGTTCGGTGTTCAGGGCGTTGAGGTTCTGGGGACGGTTAAAGGTGAGCAATGCCACCTTATCGCGTTTCTCAATCAGTAATACTTTCTCTTCCATCGTCTCTCTCCTTCAGTTGCGGCGGTTTGGTGTTTATTCTATCATATTGTCAATTATTGTCGTTGCGAGGAGGACGGCATTAGCCGGACGACGAAGCAATCTCTGCACCCAAAGGTGGATGCCAAGCAAGCTGTCGTTTTGGAAAAAGATAGATTGCCACGTCCCGATTTCATCGGGACTCGCAAAGACAATTGAAAAGGAACCAAACAATGAAAACCATTGACCTGGAAGCCCATTTTCTAACCCCGGAACTGCTAAAATTCGGGGAAAAGCGGGGGAACCCGGTGCCCGGGCTCCAGCCCCCGAAGCTGGCGGACATGCTGCTGGATGTCGGGGACAAACGGCAGGCGCTAATGTCTGCCGCGGGCATCGATATGCAGGTCTTGAGCCTGGTAACACCCCCTCTCCAGATGTTCGAGCCGGCGGAGGGCTACGCCTGGAGCCAGGCAATCAACGATGAACTGTCGCTAATCGTGAAAAAGTACCCGGATAAGTATATCGGGCTGGCCGCCGTGGCTCCCCAGGACCCCCAGTCCGCCGCCGACGAAATCGAGCGGGCGGTGACCAAACTGGGACTGAAAGGCGTCTGCCTGCTCTCCCACGCCCGCAACGAATATCTGGATAATCAAAAATACTGGGGCATTTTTGAGCGGGCTGAGAAACTGAATGTGCCCGTTTACCTGCACCCGTCCACGCCCTCTACGCTGATGCTGGGGGCGTTTGTCGATTACGGGTACCCGTTCTCCGGTCCGATGATGGGGTTCGCCGCCGATGCTTCCGTGCACGTGATGCGGCTGATTTCCAGCGGAATGTTCGATGCGTATCCGAATCTAAAAATGATATTGGGGCATATGGGTGAGGGCTTGCCGTTCTGGCTGCCCCGGCTGGATTTTGCCTGGAACGCGTGGTGGGTCTGGAACAAACCGAAGATTGAGAAGAAACCGAGCGAATACCTGAAAACCAATTTCTGGATAAATACCAGCGGACTTTTCTACGAACCGGCGCTGCAGTGTGCCTGCGCAGCGCTGGGGGTAGAACGGGTGATGTTCGGGGTGGATTATCCCTACCAGTTGAACGACGAAGCAATGCAGTTTATGAAAGAGGTGGAGCTCCCGGACGGGGACAAAGAAAAAATCCTCGGTCTGAACGCGGAAAAGCTGTTTGGGTTGCAGTAGTTGTCAATCTGTGGATATTGGGTTGTCTTTGCGAGGAATCCGCCATGAGCGGACGACAAAGCAATCCTGCACCCAAAGGTGGATGCCAAGCAATGTTGCCGTTTCGGAAAAAGAGAGATTGCCACGTCCCGATTTCATCGGGACTCGCAAAGACAGCAGGGCATATTGTTGTCATTATCGGACGTGTTCCGATAATCCATAAAAATCACTGGATTCCGGACTAAATCCGGAATGACAAGAGAAGGAAAGGGGGCGTTAACAACGCCCTCTTCCTTCTATCGTTTAATCGTAGTGTTTGGCGACCAGCTCCCGGTGATATTTGCCATCACCGAAAACCGTATCCAGCGCCCGGGACCGCTTGAAATACAAATGCATATCGTGGTCCCAGGTGAACCCGATGCCCCCGTGAATCTGGATACCCAGCCCCGCCACCATTTTGAAAACATCGCCGCAGTAGGCTTTTGCCATGGAGACGGCTAATTCCGCCAGCGGGTCTTTATCTTTCACGCATTCCGCCGCCCAGACCATCAGCGCCCGGGCATATTCGAGTCCGGTGTACATATTTGCCAGGTGGTGCTTGATTGCCTGGAAACTGCCGATGGGCGCGCCAAACTGAATTCTGGTCTTGGCGTATTCCACGCAGGTTTCCAGCACCCAGTCGCCGCCGCCGACCATTTCGGCGCAGTGCAGTGCGGTGGCTTTCAACGCGGCGTCCTTGAGATACTGCCAGCCTTTGTTTACTTCACCCAGCACGTACTTCGCCGGCACCGCGATGCGGTTGAAAGTAACCTGGTACTGCTTGCGGGTCTCGTCCATGGTTTTCAGGGGATTAACATAAATGCCCCAGTCGTCCTTATTTACCAGGAACAGGGTGATGCCCTCTTCCGGGGCCGCCGAAGTTTTGGTGCGGCAGGCGACCAGCAGCCAGTCCGCCGCCATCGCGTCCGCCACAAACGACTTGGTGCCGGTGAGAATGTAATCCTCGCCGCGCTGGTAGGCTTTCATATTCACGCCGCCGGGCCAGAAATCGCCATCGGTTTCCGTGACCGCCGCTGCCATTATCATCTGCCCCCCGGCGATTTTGGGCAGGAATTCCTGTTTCTGCTCCTCGGTGCCGGCAGCTAAAATCGGCAGTCCGCACATCACCAGCGTGGAGATGAACGGTCCCGGCATTACCATCCGCCCCATTTCTTCGCAGAGGATGGCGAGGTCGCGGAAGGACATATTGGCGCCGCCGTAGGCTTCCGGCAGAATCAAGCCGGTCCAGCCCACTTCCGCCATTTTCTTCCAGTAATCGCGCGTGACCCCGGCTTTATCGCTCATCATCGCCCGGGTGTAGGTCTTGGGGCATTCCTTTGCCAGGAAGTCCCGCGCCATCGTTTTCAGCATTTCCTGTTCTTCGTTAATACCGTATTCCAGCATCTTATCTCTCCCTCAGCTTAGTCCCGGGGCATCCCGAGTATTTTTTCCGCGATGATGTTCCGGTTGATTTCCGAAGTGCCGCGCTCGATGGTGGCGCCGCGCCAGCGCAGCATCGCGTAAACCCAGTTGCCCTCGTCCACCGCCAGCGGGGAGCCCTCGACCATTTGAGAATAAGCCCCCAAAATTTCCATCACCATATCATCGCTGCGCTGCCGCAGTTCCGCGGAGTAGTTTTTGCTCACGGAAACTTCGTTGGGGTCGATTTTCTTGCCCTGTTTTACCATCGCCGCCTGCAGGGCGCCGTTGGCTTTCATCGCCTCGCCTTCGATGGCGAACTGGGCGATTTTCTGCCGGAAGACGGGGTCTTCCCACACGGACTTGCCGTAGTGCTTCGTTTCTTTGGCAAGCTCGACGATAGATTCCATGTTCCCCCAGCCGCGGCGTGCCGTGCTCCGACCGCCCACGGCGAACCCGCCGCTTCTTTCCGCCGCCAGCCCGGTGAGAGCGACATACCAGCCCATATTCAGTTCTCCGAGCAGGTTCTTGTGCGGCACCCGGACGTTATCGAAGAACATTTCCCCGAATTCCGATTCGCCGCTCATTTGTTTCAAAGGACGGCGGCTGAAACCCGGGCTGGTGCAGTCAAAAATAAAATAACTCAGATTGCGGTGACGTTTGGCCGTCGGGTCGGTCTTGACCACCAGCAGACCGAAGTCGGCGTAAGTCCAGTTGCTCGTCCAGACCTTCTGCCCGTTGACCACCCAGTCGTCGCCGTCACGGACAGCGGCGGTACGGACATTCGCCAGGTCGGACCCGGCGTCCGGCTCCGAAAAGCCCTGGCACCAGCTCTCCTCGCCGCTGAGGATTTTAGGAATAAAGCGTTTTTTCTGCCACTCCTGTCCCCAGCGCAGAATGGTGGGTCCTGCCATCAGCAAGCCCTGGGACATCGGCCCCGGGGGCGTGCCGCACAGCGCGAATTCCTCGCGTATGATGCGGATTTCCCAGTCGGGGCGTTCGATGCCGCCGTATTCTTTGGGGTACCCGAAACCGGCGTACCCGGCTTCGTAACATTTTTTCGTCCACTGTTCGCCCAGCGTCTGCGCCGCTTCGCTCTGACGTTCCGGGGCTTTATACTCCGGAGTACCCCAGCCTTTGGGGAGGTTGTTTTTCAGCCAGTTCCTCACCTGTTTTCTAAATGCCGCTTCTTTGCCCGATTGCTCCGCAACCATTAACGCCTCCTTAAATATCTAAAAATGTGGCAAACCTTGCCTGTTATTATAAAGTATCGTCACGGGTGGGGCAATTTTCATATTAACGACGACCTCAGTTCGGTAAAATATTTTTTCAAGGGACTATGAAGAAAAGGAAAATAGGTATATAATGAAACAAATATTTCAATTCTCACGGGCGACCGGGGAATCTGGAGGAGGTAAATATGGCACTCTACATAATGCTATCGAAACTGACTGCCGAGGGCAGAAAAACCATGATGAACAATCCCCGCCGTATGTTCGAAGTCAACAAAGAAGTGGAGAAGATGGGCGCGAAAGTTATCGCCCAGTATTCGGTACTCGGGCAATATGATTTTATCAACATTATGGAAGCGCCGAATAACGAAGTCATCGCGCGGGTGGCTTCATCGCTGGGCTCCCGGGGCACGATGGAACCCCTGACGATGGCGGCGATGAGCGTCCAGGATTATGTCCGCGAGCTGGAAACCGCGAATATCATCAAATAACGTATAGCGCAGCGTTCATAACCTAGCAGTATACAAGAGCCGTTGCTTTCCGGGGTTAAGATGCTCCCGGGGGCAACGGCTTTTTATTGGCTTACAGAAGTCATGCGTTTTTGTTACTTACTCACGGGTAAGACATCTTAACGATTAAAAATATGATTAATGCAGACATTATTTGGCAAATTGTTCGTTTTTACAACATAGCGGACGTTCAATTGTGAAAAAAAAATATTCAATACGATACGAATTATTTGTTGCAAAAGGTAATAATATAGGATAAAATATGTGTAATTTAATAAGGGAGGACGGTCAACATGAGAAAATTGAATGAGAAATATCTACCCAAGGATGAAGGCACGCGTACCTGGTTACTGTGGCAGCACATGAGCGATTTGCTCTCCAACTATTTCGAAGACGCCTTCGTGCGGGCGCAGAAGCTATCGTTCGAGCAGTTTATGGTACTGCTGACGATGAGTTTCACCGGTAATGAATCCACCGCCACGATTCTTTCACGCCAGTTGGAAAGAAACCCCAATACTTTAAGCACCATTCTCGACCGCATGGAAAAAGGCGGGCTGGTGAAAAAGACCCGGGACACCGTGGACCGCCGCCTAGTAATGGTGACGATGACGGAGAAAGGGAAGAAAAAGCTGGTAGGCGCCAAGAAAGCCGGCTGCGAAGTGATGAAGAGACTGAACGCTGTCTTTACCCAGGAAGAAGTGAAGACCTTTCTCGGGTTAATCAGCAAGGTGGAAAAGGTAATCTACACCGACCTCGAAGAGCGCGAAGCCAAGGCGCGCCGCGCCCGCAGATTAGCCCGCTACTAAACCTTACGTTTGCCTAAAAAAATAAAATATATTTTCAGGTTCAGATATAGTCCCTGCCATCTGGTGGGGACTATTGTTTATAATGAAAGCAGGATGACCGCAATGTTTCAAAGACCGGAAATAGTACGCCCGCCCAGCGAATGGAAGAGTTATTTTTTGCCGTTGACCGCCGGTTGCTCCAACAACGGCTGTACCTTTTGCGGGAATTACGGCTCGAAGTTACAGATACGAGACCCCGGCGCAGTGAAAAAAGAAATCGATGCTATCGCTCTCTATTTATCGCAAAATCTGGCGTTGAGCGGCATTCCCCGTGTGGTTTATGCCATTGCCAGCCAGTGGGACGGGGAGAGGATTTTTTTACAGGACAGCGATGCCCTGGTGTATCCTTACCCGGACATGGTCGGTGTGCTCGAATACCTTAAACAGAAGTTGCCTTCCGTCACCCGGGTGGCGGCGTACGCCACCGCGCAGGATATCCTGCGCCGGAGCCCGGCAGAATTGCGGCGGTTGCGGGAACTGAAGCTGGGAATCCTGTATATCGGGCTGGAGAGCGGCGATGACGCGGTGCTGCAGCACATTAGCAAGGGAGTCAATGCCGCCCAGCAGATTGAAGCCGTGCGCCGGGCGAAAGCGGCCGGGATTTTAACCTCGGTGACGGTGATTTTGGGGCTGGGCGGCAAGTCCGGCAGCCGGCGGCATGCCCTGGAAACCGCCCGTGTTTTGAGCGCGATGGACCCGGATTATGTGGGGGCGCTGACTCTGACGCTGGTCCCCGGCACCCCGCTGCACGAGGAGTGGGAAAAAGGGGAATTCCAGACCATCACCCCGTTCGAGTCGCTGGAAGAACTGCTCATCATGATTGAGCATGCGGATTTTACCAACTGCTTCTTCAGCTCGATGCATGCTTCGAACTATCTCTCGGTGCGGGCGCAAATGCCGCAGGACAAAGCCGAAATCGTAAGGCAACTGAAGGCGTTTATCAAAAAAGGCGACCCCGCGTCCCTGCGCCCGGAATTTCTCAGAGGGCTCTAGTTCGCTTGGAAATTAATTATCTTAGAGATAGGGCTTTATAGAAAAGTTTCTCAGCCCCAGTCTCTGGGATGAATTCCGGAGAGTAAATATTAAAAGAATGAGTCCCAGATGCCCAACCAACCCCATTGTAAGGTGAAAATAATTTCATTATATCCACCGTGCGTAGAGATATGTCGATATGCTCGCCACACTCAAGGTCGGTTATCAAATAATAGATGGTATCTTCACGTTGCTCTAAACGGAATTTACTTTTATCGTAAGAAACAGCATTGTTTTTCAACTCGATAAAATACCGATTTTCAATCTCCCCGAATCTCGTATCTTTATAAACTAGTATAACAGCGAGTCTGTTGGGTAGTGAGTCCCGATATTTAACGGACGCTGCGATTCGCTCCTTGTCCTTACCAAAAGCTAGATCTTCGTATTGTACATTATCAGGATACTGAAAATAAACTGCAGAATACTCATAAATTTCAACCCAAGTGTTATCTGCCAAACTACCACTTGTTGAAACCGGGTGGAGAGTCATTTGTAGAAAAATTGTACCTAGAACTATCACCAAAATGAGCAGCGGTTTCCTCTTCGTATTTAGAGTTTTTAAAATAACGAAAGTCGAAATACCAACCCCAAGAGGGAAAATGGCTATTAACAATATCACTCCGAATAATCCGGCTATGTCAAAACATGGGAATAAATAGGTGAGCAAATACTCAATACTTGCTAAAAAAATAGTTATGAAGACAGATAATAATATGGCGTATCTATTTTTCATGTTTTCATTTTATATCATATAAAGGATTTGTCAAATACACAGTAAAGATAGTTGGAGAGAAATATAATCATTAGCTATAAAAAAGGAAAATATTAAAGATTGATTGGTCGGGGTGGACGGATTTGAACCGTCGGCCACCTGAACCCCATTCAGGTGCGCTACCAGGCTGCGCTACACCCCGTTTGCTTTGACCGGGAGCCGCGTGTGGAAAGAAGGCGCTCCCAAGAGTTTATTGTCATATATTGCGCGGTAATAGTCAAGGGCGGCGGCTTAATTGTACAATAGGAGTCATGAGCCATATCACGCAAAATGTCAGGCGCCTCCTGGCTGAATTGCCGCCCGGCGTCCAACTGGTCGCCGTGGCAAAAGGCCGGACGCCTGCGCAGATAAAAGAGGCGCTGGACGCCGGCGCCGGCATCATCGGGGAAAACTACCTGCAGGAAGCCCGGGCGGCTTTCGCGGAGATTGGGCAGGCGGCGCGGTGGCATTTTATCGGGCATTTGCAGCGGAACAAGGTGAAACCGGCAGTTGCGCTGGCGGATATGATCGAAACGGTGGATTCGCCCGCGCTGGCGGCGGAGATTGACAAACGTTGCCGTGAAATCGGTAAAATCATGCCGGTTTTAATCGAGGTCAACAGCGCCCGGGAGCCGCACAAATCCGGCGTTCTCCCGGAACAGGTAATGGATTTGGTGAGAAATCTGGCGGCTTTGCCAAATATCCGGGTGCAGGGGCTGATGACGATGGGTCCGCTGCTGCCCGACCCCGCCGGCATCCGCCCGTGTTTTCAGGAAACGAAGCGCCTGTTTGCCGATATCCAGCGACTCCGTTTGCCGGGGGTGGAAATGCTTTACCTTTCGATGGGTATGTCCGAAAGTTACCGTATCGCCATTGAGGAAGGGGCGAACCTGGTGCGTCTGGGCAGGGCGATTTTCGACCCGATCGAATCCCGGGATGTGGCTAAATGAAATGGGATAAACAGACTATCAAAACCCGGCTGGCGGCGGAAGCGGGCGTTATCCGCAAGGACTGGGGCGGCAAGCTCCCGGTGGCGCTGGTCTACCCCAACTCCTACTACATCGGGATGTCCAACCTGGGCATACAGGCAATTTACCGTTTCTTAAACAATTATCCCGATGTGGTCTGCGAGCGGGTTTTTATTGACCCTCAGGACGGCTCCCTGCCGCTTTCGATGGAATCCACCGTACCGTTGACAGATTTCGCCGTCATCGCTTTTTCCGTGAGCTACGAACTCGATTATTTCAACATCCCGCGCCTGTTCAAAGCCGCCGGGATTCCTCTGTTCTCAAAAGACCGGGACGCAACCCATCCGTTAATCATCGCCGGGGGTCCCTGCGTTACTGCCAACCCGATGCCGCTGGCGCCGTTTTTCGATTGCCTGTGTATCGGAGAGGCGGAGGCAATACTGCCGCCGTTGCTGCCCGTATTGCGCGCCGGGGTCAGTGAAGACCGCCCCGAATTTCTGCGACAACTGGCAAAGCTCCCGGGAGTTTACGTGCCGGGGTTTACGAAAGCTCCCGTCACCCGGCAGTGGGTGAAAAACCTCGACGATTTCCCCGTGCATTCCACGGTGCTGACCTTTGACACGGAACTCGGCGAGATGTATCTGATTGAAGTCGAGCGGGGCTGCAAATGGGGCTGCAAGTTCTGCCTGGTGAGCCATTGCTACAAGCCGGCGCGTTTCCGCGCGGTGGAAAGCCTGCTGGCGCAGGGTAAAGAGGGTTTAAAATACCGGAAGAAACTGGGTTTGCTGGGGCCCTCGGTGACCGACCACCCGCAGATTGAGCAAATCGTGAGCGGATTGACCGAAATGGGCGCAGAAATCTCCGTCAGTTCGTTGCGTATCAAGCCGCTGGTAAAATCGGTATTGGGGGATATGATTGAGAGCGGGGCGCGTACCGTGGCACTGGCGCCGGAAGCCGGGTCCCAGCGGTTAAGGGATTTTATCGGCAAGCGCATCGACGAAGACGACATTCTTGACGCAGCGACGAAGGTCGCTGTTGAGGGCATCGGGCAGCTCAAACTATATTTTATGATTGGACTCCCCACGGAGACGGATGAAGATATCGAGGTAATCGTGACGTTGGTAAAAAAGTGCCGCGCGGCGATGGAAAAGCGCCAGCCTGCCAGCCGTATTACGCTCACCGTGTCCGCTTTTGTTCCCAAAGCGCAGACGGTCTTTGAGAGGGAAGGTATGGCGCCGCTGGAGACGCTCAACCAGCGGCTGGCGTTAATGAAAAACAGCCTGCCCAACAAGGGATTCAGTGTGAAAAACGAGAGCGTAGAGTGGGCGGAGGTGCAGGCGGCGCTCTCCCGGGGCGACGGGAAATTGGCGCCGGTGCTGGCGAATATGGAAAAAACCTCGCTGGCGCAGTGGCGCAAAGCCGTGAAAAGCGCCGGATTGGATATCGATTTTTACGCGCACCAGAAATGGGGCGACGGGCAAAAACTGCCGTGGGCAATTATTTCACGTTGAATCTTGCGCCGTGATTAGCGATAATAGAAGTTACTTTACTATTGTCATACTGAGCGTAGTGAAGTATCTAGGAATCAGAGTTAAACTAGATACATTCGTCCCGATGGAATCGGGACTCAGTATGACAAAAAAAGGCTAATATTATGAAAAAAACAGTATTTATCGACGGGCAGCACGGCACCACCGGGTTAAAAATCCACGAGCGGTTAGCCGGGCGCACGGACATTACGCTGGTGTCCCTGCCGGAAGCTGCCCGCAAAGACCCGTCCGCCAAACAGAAGTTACTTAATGAAGTAGATATCGTGTTCCTGTGTCTGCCGGATGACGCCGCCCGGGAATCAGTGTCGCTGATTACCAACCCCAATGTCTGCGTCATCGATGGCTCCACCGCCCACCGGGTGACTCCCGGCTGGGTCTACGGATTGCCGGAAATCAACAAAAAGCAGCGGACTATAATCAGAAATTCCAAAAGAATTGCTGTTCCCGGGTGCCACGCCACCGGGTTCATCTCGCTCTTATATCCGCTGGTCGCCGGGGGCATCGTTGCCCCGGATTACCCGATTACCTGCCATGCGGTCGCCGGATACAGCGGTGGCGGCAAAACGATGATTGCGGACTATCAGGCAGCCAATCCGTTGCGAGATATCCTCAACCCCCGGCCTTACGCCCTGGGGCTGACGCACAAGCACGTGCCGGAGATGACGAAAGTGGTGGGGCTGACGCAGCCGGTGATTTTCACCCCCACCGTGGTCAACGTCTACAACGGCGAAATTATCTCCATCCCGCTTTATGCCAGTCACCTGAAAAGTAAAGCCTCCGCCGCGGACATACGACGGATGCTGGCAGACTATTACGCCGGCGAGCGGTTCATCAGGGTGATGCCATACCCCGCCGATGCGCACCTGAAGAATGGGTTCCTGACCATGACCGACTGCAACGGCACCAACAACATCGAGCTGTTCGTTTTCGGTAATGCGGAGCGTATTTTGCTCTCGGCGCGGTTCGATAACCTGGGAAAGGGAGCCTCCGGGGCGGCGGTGCAGAACCTGAATATCGTTCTCGGGGTGGACGAAGCCACCGGGTTATAATTGTCTGTTCGTGTATTTTAACTATCTGTAAAACATAGTTGTCAGAATGTTATTGGCTTGCTATACTGTATACAAAATTGTCAACCGTGAGGTGAGAAAATGGTGAAAATCAATACGAAAACCCTGGTCTTCCCGATGCTTTCCTTTAAAGAGCGCGACCGCCGTTTTGCCCTTGCCCGTAAAATGATGGCGGAGCAGGGTGTCGATTGCCTCGTCGTTGCCGGGGGTGGCTTCGACGAACCGGATGCCTGGTTCACCAACGACAGCCACGGCGGTACGGTGGTTTTTCCCTTGAAGGGGGAGCCGGCGTACCTGGTCCATCTGGCGATTCACGGCATCACCGCCACGGAAGTCAACCGCCGCCGCGGTATTATGCCCTGGATTGAGGATTACCAGGCGTGGGAAAATACCGCCGAAGGTCTAATTACGGTATTTAAATCACGCGGGCTGGAAAGCGGGACCATCGGGCTGGTGGGGCACCGCGACCTCGTGCCCGCCATCAACGCCAAATTACCCAAACTGAAATTTACGGACGCCATGCTTTCTCTACTGGTGCCGATGGCAATGTTCAAGAGCGCTGAGGAACTGGCAATGGCGCGGCATTCGGCGCGCATCGGGGAAATGGCGTGCCAGGCGATGCTGGATACGGTCAAGCCGGGGGTCGGGGAAAACGAGGTGGTCGCCGCCATTGCCCACACCATCCTGCTACACGGCGCCCATGCCAATTTAGCTATCACACAGACGGGCACCGGTCTCGCCAGTCTCTCCTGGGGCCCGCCGTTATGGTGGATACAGGCACAGCCGCCGCCCATCATCGGCAAGAGCGATTTGGTACAGTCGGAGATTTTCCCTACCTACGCCGGGCTCCAGACGCAGCAGCAGATGAGCGTGGCGACCGGGCCGGTACTGCCGCTGGTGAAAGAAATGGGCGAAGTCGCCCGCGCTTCCTACGAGGAAGGGATTAAATTCATCAAACCGGGCGTTACCTTCGGGGCGCTATGCGACGTCATGCGGAAGCCGCTCGATGCCGCCGGGTGCTGGAACTTCACGCCGCTGGTACACAGTATGGACCCGTTGATTTTATGCAGCCCGATGCAGACGATAGTGGAAGAACTGCCCGATTTGAAAAAATACCACGCTGAAAAATACAATCCCCCGGCCTTCGCCCGGGACTTCGTGCTGAAACCGGGTTTGATACTGGAATTGGAGCCGAACGCCGTCCGCGATAACCAGCGAGTGAATTTGGGCGGTACCGTCGTCGTGACGGAAACGGGTGTCGAGGAACTGAATCACCTGAGCACCCGGTTGAATATTAAAGATTAATCCCTTTGTCATTCTGAGTGAAACGAAGAATCTAGTTTTTGGGACTGTTTACTAGATACATTCGTCCCGACTAAATCGGATTCAGTATGACGCATATCGAGGAGTAAATGAAACGCGTCTTTTTTAATGATCACGGAGAACCGGATGCAATCCTCCGGATTGAGGAAATACCGACCCCGGAACCGGGATCAAATGAGGCGCGAGTGCGTATTCCATTACGTCCCGTTCACGCCATCGACCTGGCGTTTATCCGCGGCGTGTACCCGTTATGGGCACCATTGCCGCAGGTCGCCGGGACCGAGGGTATCGGCATCGTCGAGGCGGTGGGGGCTGGTGTCAACGGTATTAGAATCGGGCAGCGGTATTCCACCAGCTGGCTGGGTACCTGGGCAGAACAGCTCGTGCTCCCGGCGCAGATGCTGATGCCTGTGCCGGACGCCGTCAGCGATGAAATCGCCTGCCAGATACGCTCCAATCCTATCACGGCCTACGGGCTGCTGTATGATGTCAAAGGCCACGGCTACATCATCAACAGCGCTGCGGATACCTCGGTGGGGCGGCTGCTCATCCAGATTGCGAAGCGGGAAAAACGCCCGCTTATCAACCTGACGCGTTTTTATAAGGATATCCCCGGCCTGCGGGAAATCGGGGCGGAAAATATCATCGCCACCGAGGATAAAGACTGGCTAAAACAGATTAAGCAGACCGCCGGGAGCAAACCCATCATCGGTTTGCTGGACGCGCTTTCCGGCGAGATGGGGGCACAGTTGAGCGGGCTGCTGGCGCCCGGGGGCATTCATATAAATTACGGGCGGCTTTCCGGTCGGCCGTTAGCCTTAACCCCGGAGCAGGCGGCGGCGCATAAGGTCAACTTACAGTTTTTCGTCATCGCTGAGTGGATGAACAAGGTGGGTCCGGAGAAACGGCAGCAGGTTTTCAACGAGCTGTGGGGTTTATTTACTGAGAAGCAAATATTTGTCCCGGTGGCGGCGGTCTATCCTCTGGAGCAGTTCCGTCAGGCGGTTAAAGCTGCCGAGGACCCCAGCACCCGGGGCAAAGTACTGTTGAAATCGTAAATTTAATTTCTTGTGTGGGAATTATGGACGGAGAGAATGTTGACAGTAATTACCTGCCGCCGCTGACAACGAGGTAAGGCGTGCCGTTATTTAACCGCACGATGCCGGTAACCGTAATTGTCTTCCCCACGTCGCCGGGGTATCTTAATCCCAGTGTGCTGCCGGTAACATAAATCGCCGCGTCACCGTCTTCGATTACCCAGTCACTTCGGGTCACGGGAGGCGTACCGTAAGCTGATGCCCAACCCTGGTACACGCCGGTAATGGTCACCGTCATCCCCTCGTAAATCTCCGGGTTGACCACAATGCCGCCAATAGTAAAGGTGCCGTCCGGCACGAAATTCGCCGTGATATGCCAGTCCCAGTTCATGGCGATGGTGATTTCGGGAGAAGCGGGGTTGCCGGTGATTTCCCACAAATCTCCGGTCCAGCGGTCGAAACGGTAGCCGGGGTCCGGGACGGCGGTCAGCGGCACTACCGACCCTCGGGGGTAATCGTTGACCCCGGCGGGGGTGACCGCACCGTGCCCGCTGATATTGACGGTCAGGGTGTAGTTTTGTTTGAGATAAAAGGCATCAATCTGTTTATTCCAGTCCATGTTTACGACCAGCGATGGCGTAAACACCTGGGTATGGATGAGCCCAAAAGAACCGTTATCATAGACAAGTTCCGGGACCGTCCAGAATTCGAAATCGTAGCCGGCGTCCGGAGTCTGGGTAATGTTGACCTGAGTCAATGTGGGAGTTTCCACCGCGGCAGAAGGGACATAAGCCGGATAAAGGTAAACACCGGCCGCCGGGTCGGTAACACCGTTCGGCGCGGTAATGGTGAGCGTGAACATAATATCCGGCATTTGACTGACGTTCGAGTTGTTAGTCTCATCCCCTTCATAAATATGCCCGTTGCCGGTGGGCACGCCTTCAACATTACCGGTATCCAGGAATATCGCCAGCCCCCATTCCCGGCGGCGTACAAAATCGCGTAAATCAACTCCTGTAAAGGTGATTTCGTAGGTAAGGTCGGTCACATTGGCGGCGATGCTCGTTGCCAGGTGCCGGACGGTTTTCTCGCCCAGGTCATCCACGTAGACCGCGTAAAGCTCGTCGTACCAGCCCCCGGTTATCGGCAAACTTGCGTCACCGATGTTCCGAATAGTAGCTTCTACGGTAATAATTTCTTCCGCGCCCAGATTCTCCGGAACAAACCACTCCTGAAGGGCTAGATCCGGCGCGCGCACCTGAAAGGTATCGGTCAGGGTGTTGTTCCCCACGATGGCTTCCGCACCGGTTTGGTCGACCACTCTGACCATGATATAGTAAGTGCCCGGAGGCTGGTTGCCCAGATTAACGCCCGTGATTCCGGAAGAATAAGCCCCGCTGTATACCCCGTAGGCATAGTAATCGTAAGAATTTACCAGGTCGGTCTCTTCAAATTCGCTGTTTGATGAAATGTAAACGTTAATCCGCCAGTTGATAACACCAAGACCATCCGGGGTATTCACCAGATAGCGCACGGTCAGATTAATCGGCAGATGCATCAACCCGGGAGTGAAGCCTTCCGGGCCGCGGTCGGTCTCGATGTACCAGGGGATTTCCAGGTCACCCGGTTCGAAATAATAATCGTATTCCGGCACTTCGCGGGTCAGAGAATCATCCGGGAAAAACGCGCCCGCTATGGCACCGGGGATGAAAACAGCGGCGGTTAAAACAACCAGGGCAATGTTTACGGCAAGCCAGAATCTACGCATCAGCCTTATTCCGGCTTAATCATATTACCATCTCATACGATAGTCAATAATTGTGTAGATTGCTATATAATGTGTTTTCTTGTTTACGGGACAATGAAGAAAAAGCTAAATCTCTTTAGCGGACTTTACGGCGTTCTGGAAGATGATAAACCCCTCGCCGTATTTTTTAGCGCCCAGCCGGGTCCATTGCGGATGCTGCGTCCCCATGATGTGTCTTTCCGGGTGGGGCATTAAAGCGAAAATCCGCCCTGTGTCATCGCAAATCCCGGCGATGTTCTTAATGGAGCCGTTGGGATTGTACGGATAACCGGCGCTGCGGTTGCCTTGCTCGTCGGCGTAGTAAAGCACGATATTGTTCGTGCTGATTGCATTCGGGTTGCCGATGAGTTTCCCCTCGCCGTGAGCCACCGGCACATACAGGCTCTCGATGCCTCTAGTGTAAATGCAGGGACTTTTCCGGTTCACGGACAGGTGCACCCAGCGGCACTCGAACTTGCCGGAGTCGTTATAGGTCAGGGTCAATTTAGGCAGTTCGCCGGCTCTCAGTTCGGGCAGAATGCCGGCTTTTATCATAATCTGGAAGCCGTTGCAGATGCCGATGATGAGCTTGCCGTCTTTAATAAACCGGTTGACATCGTCTCCCAGCTTCAGTTTCAGCTCGTTCGCCAGCACCTTGCCGCCGGAGATATCGTCGCCGTAGGTAAAGCCGCCGGGGATGAGGAGGATGGAGTAGTCCGTCAGCTTGTACTCGCCGCGGCTCAACTGGTTGATATGCACCAGGTCCACGGCGGCGCCGGCTTTCTCCAGCGCGAAGACCGCCTCGCCGTCGCAGTTAGCGCCCGGCGACCGGATGACAATGGCTTTAACTTTACTCATAACCCTATCTTAGCGGCTGCTGCCAGGCTTCTTTCAGGTCCGCCAGCTTTTCCTTTAAAATTAACTTGCCTTTAAGTCCGGTGACGGTGAAATCCGCCGTGTTGTTCACGGCGCCGATTTCCGCGAAAACCACGCCTTTGAGAGCCTTTTCAAAAGCGGCTTTTTTCGCCGGCGCCACTTCCGCGATAAAGCGGCTGTTAGACTCGGAGAAGAAGATGTAATCGTCCCGGGTGATTTTGCCGCCGAGGGGCACGTTTTTCAGGTCGATAGCGGCGCCCAGTCCCCCGGCGAACGCCATCTCCGCCACCGCCACCCCGATGCCGCCCTCACTGCAATCGTGGCAACTGCGCACCAGCCCCTGATTTATCGCGGCGCTGAGTTTTTCCATCGTCAATCTGGCGGTTTGCGGATTAACCGCCGGCGCTTCGCCCCCGCTGATCCCCTGTTTCTCAAAATAAGCCGCGCCGCCGAGTTCGTTTTTGGTGGTGCCGATGATGTAAATACTATTCCCGGGAGCTTTGAAATCCATCGTGATGGCTTTATTGACATCGTCCATCACGCCCATCGCCGAAATGAGCAGCGTGTGGGGGATGGAGATGAGCTTGCCTTCGTAGTTGAACTCGTTGTAGAGGCTGTCTTTGCCCGAGATGAACGGCGTGCCGTAAACAATTGCCATATCGTAACAGGCCTGAGCGGCGCGGATGAGCGCCCCCAGCATCTCCGGGCGCCGGGTGTCTCCCCAGCAGAAGTTGTCCAGCAGCGCCACGCGGTCTAAATTGCCCCCGACGGCGATAATCTGGCGTAACGCCTCGTCGATGGCGGATGCCGCCATCCGGTAGGGGTCGAGGCGGCTGTACTTGGGGTTAATGCCGTTGCTGACGATGACGCCTTTATCGGAGTCCAGCACCGGGCGCACGATGGCGGCGTCGCCGGGTCCGTCATTTTTAACCCCGACCAGCGGCTTGAGGACGCTCCCGCCCTGTACCTCGTGGTCGTACTGCCGGATGACATCCTCTTTACTGCAGACATTCCATGTAGCGAGGATGCCTTTTAAATCATTGCCTAAATTCGCCGGTTGTTTGCAGGACGGCGCGGGATATGACGGCGGCGACCAGGTCGCCTCGAGTTCCCACTGGGGCAGTCCCTTGTGCAGAAAGTCCATCGAGAGGTCGGAGACGCGGTTGCCTTTATAAAAGAGGCTCAGTCGCCCGTCATCGGTGAATTCGCCGATAACCGCCGCCTCCACGTCCTCGCTGGCAAAAAGTTTCATAATTTCGTCGACGTGCCGCGGCGGCACGGAGATGAGCATCCGCTCCTGAGATTCCGAAATCCAGATTTCGGTATATGACAGACCCGCATATTTCAGCGGCACTTTTTCCAAATCCACCCGGACGCCGGTCTCGGCGCCCACTTCGCCTACGGCGGAAGACAACCCGCCGCCGCCGACATCCTGAATCCGGTTGTAAAGCCCTTTGTCCCGCGCCTGTAACAGGATGTCCAGCACCTTTTTTTCCACGATGGCGTTGCCAATCTGCACGGAGGTAAAGGAGACTTCTCCGGACTCCTCGGTCAACTGCTCTGAGGCAAAAGTGACGCCGTGAATGCCGTCGCGCCCGGTCTTGCCGCCAATCACGACCACTTTGTCGCCGGGTTTTTGCTGACCCATCTGGGTTTTATTTTTTGGCATTACCCCCAGCGTGCCGCAGAAAACGAGCGGGTTAGCGAGATAATCGTTATCAAACAGAATGGCGCCGTTCAGCGTGGGAATGCCCAGCCGGTTGCCGTAATCGGCGACCCCGGCACGCACGCCTTTATAAATACGCTTGGGATGCAATACGCCCTTGGGCACTTTTTCTTTTGGGAAATCCGGCGGGGCGAAGCAGAAAACATCCGTGTTGAGAATGGGGTCGGCGCCCAGTCCCACGCCCATCACGTCGCGCACCACGCCCCCGATGCCGGTGGCGGCGCCGCCGTAAGGCTCCACCGCCGAGGGATGATTGTGCGTCTCCACTTTGAAGCAGACGGCATTCCGCGCGTCGAACTCGATGACGCCGGCGTTGTCTACGAACACGGAGAGGCACCAGGGTTTGGCGAGCTCTCTGGTAGCGCGGGCAATGGTACTTTTCAGAATATTGTTGACAATCGTCTTATCGTAGCTGATTTTAGCTTTGAAGGTCTTGTGGACGCAGTGCTCTGACCAGGTCTGCGCCAGCGTTTCCAGTTCCACGTCAACGGGGTCGCGCTTTTCTTTGCGGTAATAATCGCAAATGGCTTGAAATTCCTTGGGGGTGAAGCCGTACTGCTGGCGGATTTTTTCCAGTTGGGTTTTGGCGGCTTTCAGCAGCGGCACCCGGGTGAGCTGGAAATTATAGACGGGCGTCGCCGCGAAGGGGTGCCAGCCCGGCCTCACGGCGTGCTGGATAATGGGGTTGACCAGCAGTTTGGCGGTAATATCGTCGAGCTGTTTTTTCGTGAGCTTGCCGCTGATGTAGTAACGTTTGGCGGTTTTTACGGCGCGGATGGATTTAATTTTCAAATCCCCGGCGGCTTTGAGCACCGTCTCCTCCACCGGGTCCACCACCCCGGCGTTGTAGGCGACTTCCACCACGTGGAAATCAGCGGAACTTGCTTCATCCGGGGGCGCGTCGGCGGTAAAGTCTTGCGAGACGGGATCCGCCAGCAGGTCGCGGCAGAGGGTAATCAGCGGTTTTTTCGCCAGGTCGGCGTCGAGGTAATAAATATCGGTAACGCGCGCGGCGGAGACGGTTTTTATCCCCAGGTCGGCGATATCTTTAACCAGTCCCAGACCGCGGGCGTCGGTAAGGTGGCTTTTGAGACGGATTTCAATTCTGTGCATAGAGTTTCAGTCGGGGCAGACAACCTTATGATAACAGAAAAGGGGGGTGAATTGGAATAGCGCCGACGCCTCGGATTAATATCGCATCTTGACAATTACGCATCCCGTACCGCATAATATGCTCACTATGGTAAAAATACGTCTTAGCAGAATGGGTGCCACCAAACAACCGAGCTACCGGGTAGTAGTGATTGACAGCCGGAACGCGCGCAACGGCGCTTTTCTGAGTATTCTCGGGCATTATGACCCGAGGACACAACCGGAAACCGTTTCGATTAACGAAACGGAGGCTTTGAAATGGCTGAAAGACGGAGCTCAGCCATCCGCGACTGTCGCTAGACTTCTCACCAAAACGGGTATCATGGAGAAGTTTAAACCTAGCAAGGAGAAAGCATGAAAGACCTAGTAGAGTACATCGCTAAATCCATTGTCAACCAGCCGGATTCCGTCAAAGTCACCGAGGAAACGGACGAGCAGGGAATCATCCTCAAGCTGTCGGTCGCCGATGAAGACAAAGGCAGAGTAATCGGCAAACAGGGCAGAATTGCGGAAGCGATGCGTACTCTCATCCGGGTGAAAGCCGCCAAGAAAGGCACCAAGGCTACCCTGGAAATCATCTAAAACCGGTCCCTGATAATCCCGCCCCGTAACTTGAAAGAATCGCGGTAATTTCCCCGAATGATTTCTGGCGCGGCGGGTTTTATCCCGGCAAATCACAGATTATGACTTTTCAGTAGTTGATAAATGGGGTAAACGGGAAAATATTTTAGAAATGGCGGCAGTATGACAACCGGCGCTTCTCCTGAAAATCGCGGCGAAACCCAAGACCAACTCTGGCTGCTTTGCCCTATCTGCAAAAACCCCAATCCTACCGGGACCCTGCACTGTAAACACTGCTGGGGTCCTTCTTTGTATGCCGTCGAGCCGATTACCTCGGCGGAACTGGCGGCATTCCAGCAATCCTACCGGCAAAAACAGAAAAAATACGGCGTTCTGCGCAACCTGCTAGTTTATGTGGGAGCGCCGCTGCTGATTGTCGCCGGGATTATGTTCTGGCTCTACAATTTCACCGATTTTATCTTCGCGCCCCCGGCGCGGCTGAATTCCGCATCGTTCCCGGGAGAAGCGGCAATGTACCGCTACGACCTGGGACGCAACGGCGCTACCTCGCTGAGCGCGGTCATTCCCTCCGGAGAGCTGAAGTGGTCTTTCCAGGCGCAGGCGCCGATACTCTCCACCCCGGTTGCGGTGAACGATACGGTTTATATCGGCTCCAACGACGGCTACCTGTACGCCCTCGATGCCGCCACCGGCGACCTCCGCTGGAAATTTAAGACCGGGAGCTGGGTGGAATCGTCCCCGGCTGTGGTCAACGGCATCGTTTACTTCGGTTCCAACGACGGTAAACTGTATGCCCTCGATGCCGCCACCGGGCACGAGTTCTGGCATTACGATACGGGGCGCACCGTCAAATCGTCCCCGGCGGTGGCGGACGGCATCGTTTACTTCGGCAGCTTCGATAACTTTCTCTATGCGCTGGACGCCCGCACCGGGGCGGTGGCGTGGAAATACGCCACGGGCGGTTATGTTTATTCCTCGCCGGTGGTCGCCAACGGCATTGTGTACTTTGGCTCGAACGACAACAGCTGCTACGCCCTCAACGCCAGCGATGGCCGCTTCCGCGTGAAACTGACGCACCGGGAAGTCCTTTCTTCGCCGTCGGTGAACGGGGACACGGTTTATTTTAACAGCCAGCGTTACCTGGTGGTGATGGACGGCAAAGCCCGCAACTGGCCGATGGAAAAGCCCATCCGCTATTGGTGGGGCCGGTTGTACCTGGCGCGCATCGTGCCGCCGCCCCCGGGCATGACCGGCTTGCTTTGGGCGACGCGCCTCTCCTACGGCAATACCAATACCTCCCCGGTGTATGCCGACGGTAATATTTACACTACCGGCGATAACCGCGTGTATCAGATAGAGGACGAAACCTACAAAATCACCTGGACATTCACCACCGGCGGCTATATGGAAGCCTCGCCGTGCCTCGCCAACGGGGTGGTCTTTGCTGGGTCCCGGGACGGCAAGCTTTATGCCATTGACGCTGATAATGGCGAGAAAATCTGGGATTTCAACGCCGCCGGTCCGATTCACGGCTCGCCCACTTACGCCAAAGGCGTGGTTTACGTCGCCACGGAAAACGGCACCCTGTACGCGGTGAAGTAACCCCTTGCCCACCGCCAAGTCCCACGCCAATAACCAAGCTACAATAATCAAACAAATTCTAAATCCGAAATACTAAATCCTAAACCTTGTCATCCACAATTCCTCTTCTCCCTCGAGAGCCTGTCCCGTACTACGATACAGGAGGAGAAGATACAGAACTTGCACTGAGCGAAGCGAATGTGTGAGGGTGACACTAGTTTGTAGGGTGGGTAAACAGCCGTTTGCTAAGTTTACCCACCATTAACGCAGTAGCCAGTCACTGGTTCACAAAGTGATTTGGAAAGAGAGAGATTGCCACGTCCCGATGAAATCGGGACTCGCAAAGACAAACGGTTACATTCCGCTGCGACGGCGTTTCACCTTTTCCGCAATCTTGAGGCGGGTCAGGGAGCGGCGTAAAGCGGCTTCGGCGCGCGCCACGTCCATATCCGAGGTGCGCTTGGAGAGCCTTTCCTCGGCGCGTTTGCGGGCGGCTTCCGCCCGGGAAACATCGATTTCTTCCGCCCGTTCCGCGGCGTCCGCCAGTATGGTGATGCGGTCAGGTTTCACTTCCAGGAAGCCCCCGGTTACCACCAGCGAGAATTCCTCGGCGCCCTTGCGGATGCGGATTTCTCCCGGCTGCAGCACCGTCATCAATTGAGTGTGCCGCGGCAGGATGCCCATCTCGCCTTCCACACCGGGGGCGATGACGATGTCCACGTCGCCGGAAAAAACCAGCCGTTCCGCGGTAACCACATCAACCTTGATGGTCATCTTTATGCAACCGCCTTCAACTTTTCGGCTTCCGCCACCACGTCGTCGATGGTGCCCTTCATCAGGAATGCCTGTTCCGGAATAGAGTCGTGTTTGCCTTCGAGGATTTCTTTGAAGCCGCGTACCGTTTCTTCCCGCGGCACGTAAGCGCCTTTCAGCCCGGTGAACGCCTCCGCCACGAACATCGGCTGGGAGAGGAAGCGCTGGATTTTCCGGGCGCGGGCGACGGTGAGCTTGTCTTCTTCGCTCAACTCTTCGATACCGAGAATGGCGATGACGTCCTGCAAATCCTTATATCTCTGTAAAACCCTTTGGAGTTCACGGGCGACGCGGTAATGTTCCTCGCCGACGATGAGCGGGTCGAGCACCCGGGAGGTAGAAGTGAGCGGGTCCACGGCGGGATAAAGCCCCTGCTCGGCGATGGAACGTTCCAGCGCGATGACGGCGTCGAGGTGCCCCATTGAGGTCACGACGCCGGGGTCGGTGTAGTCATCCGCCGGCACGTAAATTGCCTGGAAGGAGGTGATGGAGCCGTGCTTGGTGGAGGTGATGCGTTCCTGCAGTTCGCCCATTTCGGTGGCGAGGGTGGGCTGGTAGCCCACGGCGGAAGGCATGCGTCCCAGCAGCGCCGAGACTTCCATCCCCGCCAGGGTATAGCGGTAAATGTTATCGATAAACAGGAGCACATCCTGTCTTTCCACGTCGCGGAAATACTCCGCCATCGTCAGCCCGGTGAGGGCGATGCGGAAGCGCACGGCGGGCGGCTCGTTCATTTGCCCGAAGACCATGACGGTCTTTTCGATGACCCCGGAGGCTTTCATTTCATTCCAGAGGTCGTTGCCTTCGCGGGAGCGTTCTCCCACGCCGGCGAAGACGGAAAAGCCGCCGTGTTCGGTGGCGATGTTGCGGATCAATTCCTGGATAACGACGGTTTTGCCCACGCCGGCGCCGCCGTAAGCCCCGATTTTACCCCCCTTGGAGAAGGGCGCAATCAAATCGATAACTTTTAACCCGGTTTCCAGCAGCTGGGGGGTGGTTTCCTGTTCCTCGAAAGATGGCGGCGCGCGGTGAATCGGCCACTGCTCGCTGGCTTTGACCTCGCCGGCGTTATCGATGGCCGTGCCGGTGACATCGAATAACCTGCCGAGGCAGCCTCTGCCGACGGGTACGGAGATGGGTTTGCCGGTATCCACGGCGGACATTCCCCGGGCGAGACCCTCGGTGGGGGCGAGGGAGAGGCAGCGTACCATATTATTGCCGAGGTGGTCCTGCACTTCCAGAATAGTCTTGCCGTTTTCGTTGTTGATTTCCAGCGCGCTGAAGAGCGACGGTAAAGCATTCGGCGGGAACTCGCAGTCGATGACCGTGCCGATGATTTGCGCGATTTTTCCAGTTGCCATATTTCCCTCCAGTCCTGCCTGACTGTTTTTTTATTTTATTTCTGCAAAGCCGCGGCGCCGCCGGCGATATCCAGCAGTTCCGTAGTGATGGCTTCCTGCCGGGCTTTGTTGTACATCAGGGTAAGGTGCTGTATCAGTTCACGGGCGTTTTCCGTGGCGTTGCGCATGGCGACCATCCGGGCGGACTGCTCGCTGGCAATCGATTCCAGCAGGGCGTGGTAGATTTCCATTTCTACGAACCGGGGCAGTAAAGCGCCCAGCACGTTTTCCGCGGCGGGTTCGTATTCGAAGTCGCCGGTCTTGGGCGCCTGCGAAGTCTCCGGTATTATCGGCAGCAGACGGTCCATCACCGGGGTCTGCAGCATGGTGGACACGAATTTGGCGTAAACTAGGTAAACCTCGTCGAATTCCCCTTTGACGTAGTCATGGTTCACGATATCGGCGATGGGGAGGATATCGTAGAGTATCGGGCGGTCCCCGAGGTTGGTGAACTCGGCGCGGATATCGCGCCCGTAGCGGTGCATAAACTCGGTGCCTTTACGCCCCACGCAAATCAGGGTGACGGGTTTATCCTGTCCCAGCACGAAGCCGCCGGTCTTGCGGTTGAGGTTGGCGTTAAGGCCGCCGCAGAGGCCGCGGTCGGGGGTGATATGTATGACGGCGATTTTTTTAACCGGTCTTTTCTGCAGCAGCGGGTGCGGCGATTGCCCGGGGATTGCGGCTAAATCCGCGATTACCTGACGGATTTTTTCATCATAGGGGCGCCCGGCGATGCCCGCTTCCTGGGCGCGCCGCATTTTAGAGGTGGCAATCATCTCCATCGCGCGGGTGATTTTCGCGGTGGACTGCACGCCTTTGATACGCCGTTTGATAAGACGGATATTCGCCATCGGTACCTATTTCCTAACCGGTAATAAAGGTCTGTTTGAATTCGCGGATAGCCACTTTCAGAGTGTCTTCAGTGGTCTGGCTGATTTCTTTTTCCCGCGCGATGGCGGAGCCGACCTCCGGGTGCGCGGTATCCATAAATTTCTGGAACTGCAGTTCAAATTCACGCAGTTTTTCCACCGGGACGTCGTCCAGGTAGCCGTTGATGCCGGCGTAAAGAATCATGACCTGTTTCTCCATCGGCATCGGTACGTAAAGCGGCTGCTTCAGGATTTCCGTAATCCGCTGGCCGCGGTCCAACTGGGCGCGGGTGGATTTATCCAGCTCGCTGGTGCCGAACTGGGCAAAAGCCGCCAGCTCCCGGTACTGCGCCAGTTCCAGCCTCAATCTGCCGGCGACCTTTTTCATGGCTTTGGTCTGGGCGCTGGAGCCGACGCGGGAGACCGAAAGACCGACATTGAGCGCGGGCCGGATGCCGGCGTTGAAAAGGTCGGTTTCCATATACATCTGCCCGTCGGTGATGGAGATAACGTTGGTGGGAATGTAAGCGGACATGTCCCCGGCCTGGGTTTCGATGACGGGCAAAGCCGTCAGCGAGCCGCCGCCGGCTTCCTTGTTTAATTTTGCGGCTCTTTCCAGCAGGCGGGAATGCAGGTAAAAAACATCGCCGGGGTAGGCTTCGCGTCCCGGGGGACGGCGCAGCAGCAGGGAAATCTGGCGGTACGCCCAGGCGTGCTTGGAAAGGTCATCATAAATCACCAGGGCGTCTTTGCCCTGTTCCATAAATTCCTCGCCGATGGCGCAGCCGGCGTAGGGGGCTAAATACTGCAGAGCGGCGGAATCGGAAGCGTTGGCGGCGACGACGATGGTGTGCGCCATCGCGCCGTGTTCCTCCAGCGTCGCCACCACGCGGGCGACCTTGGAGGCTTTCTGCCCGACGGCGACATAAATGCAGGTGAGGTTGCCGCCTTTCTGGTTGATAATGGTATCGATGGCGATGGAGGTCTTGCCGGTGGATTTATCGCCGATAATCAGTTCGCGTTGTCCGCGGCCGATGGGGATAAGTGCGTCCACGGCTTTGATGCCGGTCTGTACCGGGGTATTGACAGAGGAGCGCTTGGTGACATCCGGCGCCACACGTTCCAGCACCCGGGTTTTTTCCGTTTTCACCGGTCCCTTGCCATCCAGCGGTCTGCCCAGCGGGTCCACCACGCGGCCGATGAGCGCCGCGCCCACCGGCACGGAAGCGATTTTACCCGTGCAGCGGACTTCATCGCCTTCCTTGATGCGGGTGTAATCGCCCAAAATAATGGCGGCGACATTATCCTCTTCCAGGTTCATGGCGATGCCCATCACGTCGCCAGGAAATTGCAGCAGTTCGCTGTATTTCGCGGCCGCCAGCCCGTGGATTCTGGCGATGCCATCGCCGATTTCTACCACCGTGCCGACGTCATAAACCGAAAGGGATGTCCCGAACCCTTTAATTTCTTCTTTTAATATGGAAGCGATGTCTCGCCCTCTGTTTGCCATTTATCCTGTACCTCCACTTGCCGGTGTTGTTACTTGACCCCGCCCAGCTCTTTACGCAGCGCCGCCAGCTTGTTGCGGATACTGCCGTCGATTAATTTATCGCCCACGCGGATGACAATGCCGCCGATGATGGCCGGGTCAACCTGTGGTTTTAATATGACCGGTTTGCCGACGATTTCGGTCACGCGCTGCGCCAGTTTGAGCTGGTAAGCTTCATCCAGCGGGACGGCGGTAATCACCTCGGCGATTTCCGCGCCCTCGATGCCGCGGTAATTGTCCAGCAGCCGCTGGTATTCATCCGCGATTTCGCCGACCAGCGCCAGTTTGCCTTTGGCGGCGAGCGCGGCGACCAGCTTGCTCAGGGTGGGGTGAACTTCCCCCAGCCGCCGGCTGAGCTGGTTTTGTTTCTCCTCCCAGTTGACCTGCGGGTTATTCAGTAAAGCCAGCAGCGCCGGGTCCCGGAGGACGCTTGCCACCTGGTGCATATCCGTTTGCCACCGGTTCAACTCTTTACCTGCCAGCGCCATTCTAAAGATGGCTCTGGCGTAGCGGCTGGCATAGACACTAACGGTCATGGTTATCTCCGTTTCCCTTTAAGCCTTCTTTTTCAGGGCGGGGCTGTTTTCCAGCACTTCCTCAATCAGTTTCTCGTGGGCGGACTTATCCAGCGACTGGGCAATGACTTTCTCCGCTGCCACAATGGTCAGGTCGGCGAACTCCTGCCGCAGTTCGGAAATCGCTTCCTCGCGTTCGCGCTGAATTTCCTGCCGGGTTTTTTCCACCACTACCTGCGCCTCGGCTTTAGCTTCCTGCAGGGCGCGCTGGCGGGCTTCTTCCCCGGTGCGCATCGCTTTGGCGATGACTTCCTGGCTTTCCCGGCTCACGGCATCGATGCGTTTCTTGAAATCATCTTCAGATTTCGCCGCCTGATCCTTGATTTTCTGGGTTTCATCGATGCTGTCCTTGATTTTCTGCGCGCGCTGGTCCAGCATTTTCATGATCGGTTTGTAGGCGAAGAAGTAGAGCATTACCAGCAGCACGACGAAGTTGACAATCTGTGCCGTGAAAAGCGGCCAGCTAATGCCTAACTCTCCCAGTTTATCAAAAATATCCATAGTCCATCTCTCCTGAATGGCGCAATACTACATGACGAAGAGCAATAAGATAGAGACCACCAGCGCGTAAATTGCCACGGCTTCCGCCATCGCGATGGCCAGAATCATGTAGGTCATAATCTGGCCACGGGCTTCCGGGTTGCGGCCCAGCGCCTGCAAAGCTCCCAGACCCACCAGACCTACGCCGATACCGGGACCAATCGCCCCCAAGCCCATCGAAAGGCCCGCGGCAATCAATTTCGCAGCATCTACGGTCAGTTCCATTATGTGTCCTCCTTCAGGTTTTTGAGCGAACTATCTCAACTAATGTTGACCCTTATTAATGTCCCTCGGACTCGTGTTTCTCGGTCGCCATGGTGGCAAAAACCAGCGTCAAGCCGCTGAAAATGAGCGCCTGCACCACCCCGACCAGCATTTCGAACAGGTAGCCAATCTGCACGGCGCCGAAGCCCACGAAAGCCAGCAGGAAAAAGAGAATCATAATCAGGATTTCACCGCCGGTCATATTGCCGAAAAGACGGAAGGTGAAGCTGACGATTCTGATGAAGTAGCTGAAAAGCTCCAGGATGCCGACAAAGATGTCAATAAAACCGAAAGCGATATCGCCCAACCCGGGCTTGAGTTTACCCGTGAACAACTTGCCCCAGCCTTTGAAAAATCTGCCGAAATTAAAGAACTGTTTGAAGAATCCTAATTTGTTGCTCTTGATGCCCCAGTAGGTTACGAAAACGAAGGAGAATAAAGCCAGCGACAGGGCGGTGTTGATATCGGTATTGGCGCCGCGGAAAAGCATGGTTTCGTGACCGTGAGCATCTGGAATCAGGATGGAGCCGAACCCCGGTACCAGGTTCATCAGGGCATTCACCAGCACGAAGAGGAAAATGGTGGTGACCACGGGGAAGAATTTCCTGCCCATGTGCTCGCCCGCCACGTCTTTACAGAAGTTGTACATCCATTCGATGATGGCTTCCACGGCGCTCTGCAGCCGGCCGGGAATCAGCTTTGGTTTGCGGGTAACCAGCAAAGCTACCAGAATCAGGATGGCGATAGTAATCCAGGAGGTGATGATGGTGTTGGTAACGGGGAAAACGCCGATATGGAAGATAACCTCCGCCGGGAGCTCTACCTCCGGGGGCGGGATAAAATTCTTGCCGAACGCGCCGTTGATAACGCCGAAAATAGAAAGCGGGAGAATGATGGCTAACAGTATAATGAAAGTGACTAAGGGAATGGAGCACCCGAGACAACCGCAACCGATTTTTTTCTTGGACACTGGCGCTTATCCTTATTCTTTTTTATTATTACCGTTTTTATTCACGCTCTTAATAAAAGGGCGGAGCATATTATAGGTGCCATAAACCGCGACGATGATGCCCAGTACCAGCCCGCCGATGGTCCACCACCGGTCGACGCCGAATTTGTCGTCCAGCCATTTGCCGCCAAGAACACCCAGTATGATAGCGCCGGCGATATAGAATCCGATGCCTAACAGAGACAGTGCCGAAAGCCACGGATAACGCATATCTATGAGAGCATAACAAAAATCGGGGGCTCCGGTCAATGTTCGGCTGGTCGCTCTAGTGGCGAATTATTCTAGTTTCTTTCTCCCGCTGCTAAATTTATTCCGCTTATGTGTTAAACGCGTTGGTGTTGAACAAACCGGTGATGTTGCCCTGATAGCCTTTGAGGTAGGAATGCATATCTAAAACATCATCTGAGGTGAGCGGATTGGCACGTTGCAGCCGGGAGTAGTCTGCAGGGGTAAGGTCAGTGAGGGGGGCGGTATTTTCGGAGGTCACGGAGGCGGCAATGAAAAACTGGTTTTTGCAGCCGGGGCAATACACATTGAAGAACCACATTTGCTGATGGTGCCCGAGCACCTGGACATTTTCCGAATGGTAGGGCTGTCCGCAGGAATTGCACCTGACGGACGCCGTCAGTTTCCTTACGATGCGTTCTTCCATGTGCTCCAAGTTTCCGCAACCTTTCTTGAAACTAATTATGACTTACGTTTATCAAAGTCGTCAAGGTTCAGGTCTTTAATGAACTCGTAGAAGGCGGACATGCGTTTAATTTCTTCGTCGGTTACCTTTTTATTTTCCGCCTTGCGGGTTTTCGCATCGGTCTTTTCGGATTCCTCCGGGAGCAGTTTGCCGCTTTCTTTATCCAGCCAGATGCCGGCTCTTTCCAGCACATTTTCTTCGGCGAAGATGGGCACCTGCACGCGTACCGCCAGGGCAATGGCATCGCTGGGGCGGGAATCTATTTCAAGCTGACTGCCATCGATATTGACAATAATCTTGGCGAAGAAAGTATCGCTTTTCATATCGTTGACCACGATAGATTTGACACGGGCGCCGAAGGCATCGAAGATGGAATGAATCAGGTCGTGGGTCAGGGGGCGCTGGACGGTAACTCCCTGGAGTTTAACGGCGATGGCGTCCGCCTCGGCGGCGCCAATCCAGATAGGGAGATACCGGCTGTTTTCTTTTTCTTTGAGGAGGACGCATCGCTGGTAGTTCATCAAACTCACCCGGATGCTGTCTACCACCATTTCAATCATGTTAAAAGTCTCCTCTCCACTACCGCCCTATTTCAGATTCTAACCCTATTTCTTTAACACTGTCAACCAACCGTCCGCATAAATATTTTATTCATAATCATCTTATACGACTTGAAAGTATTCCCAAAATTTAATAATCCTGCCGCGAAAAATTGACATAATACTCAATACTTGCTGGCGGGTGTAATGATAATGTTATAATTAGGGCAGATGTTTCAGCCACGCGTTTAAAAATTTAAGACTCATACTGAGGAGGAAGCACTGCATGCTAACCGGTCACAAGGCAATTGTCTGGTTTACCGAGGTTACGAAAAAAGACATACCGCTGGTCGGCGGTAAGGGCGCGAATCTGGGCGAAATGACCAATGCCGGTATTCCGGTGCCCCCGGGTTTCATTGTTACCGCAGATGCTTATTACGATTTTCTGAAAAAAGCCGGCATCTCTGCCAAAATCCGCACTTTGCTGGCGCCGCTGGATTCTAATGACAGCAAGCAACTGCAGGCGATTTCCTCCAAAGTTAAAGACGTGATTGTAAAAGCCCAGATGCCCAAAGAGTTGGCGGACGCCATTAAAAAATCCTACAAAAAACTGGGCGAAGGGCTGGTGGCAGTACGTTCCTCCGCCACCGCCGAAGACCTGCCGGACGCTTCTTTCGCCGGACAGCAGGCGACCTTCCTGAATGTGCACGGAGAAAACGATGTGGTAACCGCCGTGCAGAAATGCTGGGCATCACTCTTCGAAGCCCGTGCCATTTTCTACCGCGTGGAAAACAAGTTCGACCATTTTAAGGTCGGTATTGCGGTGCCGGTACAGAGAATGGTGCAGTCCGAAGCCTCCGGCGTGATGTTCACGCTTGATCCCACTACCAGCGACACCTCTAAAATCGTCATTGAGGCGGTGCTGGGACTGGGGGAAATGATTGTCTCCGGCGATGTGACCCCGGACCATTACGTCGTCGATAAGAAAGCGATGAAAATCGCGCACAAAGAAGTGAAAAAACAGGAATGGAAACTGGTCAAAAGCGATGCCGGCGAGAACGTAAAAATCAACCTGACCAAAGCCGAGCAGGCGAAACAGAAAGTAACCGATAAAGATATTGTTACCGTCGCTAAACTGGGCAAAGAGCTGGAAAAGCATTACAAACATCCGCAGGACGTGGAATGGGCGAAGGAAGACGAAAAAATCTTTATTGTCCAGACCCGTCCCGTGACCACGGTGGATAAGATGGCGACTTCCACCAAGCACGAAATTACCGCCACGCCGATACTGGTCGGCTCTGCCGCCAGTCCCGGCATCGCCTCCGGCGCGGTGCGCATCGTGCCTGACCCGTCGGAAATCGATAAAGTGAAGAACGGCGATATCCTGGTAGCCGAAATGACTACCCCTGACTTTGTACCGGCGATGAAACGCGCCGCCGCGATTGTGACCGATAGGGGCGGACGTACCGCCCACGCCGCAATTGTCAGCCGTGAGCTGGGTATTCCCTGCGTGGTGGGTACCGGCGAAGCGATGAAGAAGCTCAAGGACGGGCAGATTATCACCGTCGACGGCAGCGGCGGCAAAGTGTATAACGGCAAGCTGGATATTAAAGTCGAAAAGAAACAGTCTTCAGGTGTGAAGCTGAAGACCAAAACCAAATTGCTGGTCAACCTGGCGCAACCGGAACTGGTAGGCCGGGTTTCCAAGCTGGATGTAGATGGCATCGGGCTGCTGCGGGCGGAATTTATGGTAGCGCAAATCGGCGAGCACCCCAGCTATATGCTGAGTCAGGGTCGCGGCAAGGAATACACGGATAAATTAGCCGCCGGCTTAATGGAATTCGCCCGGTCGTTTTACCCGCGGCAGGTCGTCTACCGTACCAACGATTTCAAGACCAACGAATACCGCGCCCTCAAAGGTGGTGAAAAATACGAGTCCACGGAAGAAAACCCGATGCTCGGGTACCGCGGCGCTTCCCGTTACATTACCGATATCGCTACCTTCAAGCTGGAACTGGACGCCATTAAAAAGGTCAGAGCCAAATACGATAACCTCTGGGTGATGATACCCTTTGTCCGCACGCCGAAAGAACTGGCGGACACCATCAAACTGATGAACGCGCAGGGTCTGAAACGGTCGCCGAAATTTAAAATCTGGATGATGGCGGAAATCCCGGCGAACGTCATTCTGCTGGAAAAATTCCTGGCGGTCGGTATCGATGGCGTCTCTATCGGCAGCAACGACCTGACCCAGCTCACTCTGGGCGTCGATAGGGATAACGAGAAGCTTGCCGCCGCTTTCGACGAGCGTGATGAAGCCGTCATGCTTTCGCTGGAAAAAATTATCAAGGGCTGCTTCAAAGCCGGGGTTACCTGCTCTATCTGCGGTCAAGCTCCCTCGGTCTACCCTGAACTGACGGAGAAACTGGTAGAATGGGGCATTACCTCCGTTTCCGTGAGCCCGGATATGATTGACCAGACCCGCGAGATTATCGCCAACGTCGAGTCCCGCCTGAAAAAATAGTGGGCGAGACGCTCCGCGTACGTGAGTTAATCGAAGCTAAAGAAGAGGGTTTTTCTCCCTACGCCTGCCAGAGCCGCTTGTCCAAAGGCAGAGAGAGGTACGAAGACCCTCCTTCTATTCGTACCGAGTTCCAGCGCGACCGTGACCGGATTCTGCACTGTAAATCGTTCCGGCGGCTCAAGCACAAAACGCAAGTATTTATCGCACCCGCCGGCGACCATTACCGCACCCGGCTGACGCACACGCTGGAAGTGTCGCAGATTGCCCGCACCATTGCCCGCGCCCTGAATTTGAACGAAGACCTGGCGGAAGCAATCAGCCTGGGGCATGATTTGGGGCATACTCCTTTCGGACATATCGGCGAGGATGTGCTGGATGAACTGGCTCCCGGGGGTTTCCGCCATAACGAGCAATCCCTGCGGGTGGTGGAATTACTGGAAAACGACGGCAAGGGTTTGAATCTCACCTGGGAAGTCCGGAATGGGATTGTGTGCCATTCCAAGTCCCGGGCGCCGGTACTGGGGGAGGATTGGGGCAAGGTCGCCACGCTGGAGGGGGAAATAGTGAAGCTGGCGGATATCATTGCCTACATCAACCATGACATCGACGATGCCATCCGCGCCGGGGTAATCACGGAAAAGGAATTGCCGTCAAGTGCCGTGAAAACACTGGGGAAGTCGCCTTCGGCGCGCATTGATAAAATGGTAACCGACGTGATTGAGACTTCCTGGTCCGCCAGCGGCCGGGCGCCGGTAAAAGCGGGGGAGAAAATCGGTATCAAGATGAGCGAGCCAGTGCGCGTGGCCACCGGGGTGATGCGGGACTTTATGTTTGAAAAGGTGTATTATGTGCAATCCGCGCAGGCGGCTTCGGCGAAAGCCCGGATAATCGTCAACAATCTGTACCAGTATTACCTGGCGCACGTAAAAGAACTGCCGCCCGAATACCGCCGGCACGGCGACGCCGCAAGCCGCTGGGTGGTAGATTACGTGGCAGGGATGACCGACCAGTTCGCCGAAAATATTGCCCAGAAACTCTCTTTACTATAACCGTCCGTCGGGGCATAATATATAAGCCAGTTTTTAAGTAACTCCTTTTGTTGTTAAATTATGACCGCAATTGATGAAGTAAAACAGAGGCTCGATATCGTCGAGGTGGTGAGCAAGTACACCCCGCTCACTAAAGCCGGACGTAATTTTAAAGCAGTGTGCCCGTTCCACCAGGAAAAAACGCCGTCTTTCTTCGTGTTCCCGGAGCGTCAGAGCTGGCATTGTTTCGGCGCCTGCAACACCGGGGGCGACGCTATTTCTTTCGTGATGAAGAAAGAAAGCATGACCTTTGGGGAAGCGCTGCGCTTCCTGGCGGATAAGGTGGGGGTGCTCCTGCCCACGAAAATCGAACCTGCCGCCGGGCGCGATGAGAAAGAGCGGCATTTCCAGGCGAACGAAGTGGCGATGCAGTTTTACCATAACCAGCTGGTCACCGCCGCCGGCGCCGAAAAAGCCAGGGCTTATCTGCAAAAGCGCGGCATCAACGATAAGACCATCACCACTTTCCAGCTCGGCTACAGTCCCGCCGGCTGGGAGGCGCTCAAACAATATTTGCTGGAAAGAGGCTTCTCCGAGACCGAACTGCTGGCGGTGGGGCTGATTGTGCAATCGGACAGCGGCCGCACCCACGACCGGTTTCGCGACAAGCTGATGATCCCCATCCGGGACGCGCGGGGGCGGACCACCGGCTTCGGCAGCCGGGTGCTGGATAACTCCCTGCCCAAGTATATCAACTCCCCCCAGACCCCGGTTTTCGATAAGAGCGATACCCTTTACGGCATCGACCTGGCGGCGAACGCCATCAAAAAGGAAAACCGCGCGGTGATTGTGGAAGGGTATATGGATGTCATTCTGGCGCACCAGTACGGGTTCCAAAATGTGATTGCCTCGATGGGTGTGGCGATTACGGAAAAACAGGTAAGGGGTCTGAAAAGGTACACTCCCAACCTGGTGCTGGCGCTGGACCCGGACGCCGCCGGCGAAGAGGCGATGCTGCGCTGCATCGATTACGAAAACACTCTTGGGGTGGAGATAAAAGTTATCGTGTTGCCGGATGGCAAAGACCCAGATGAGGTGATAATCGCCGACCAGAACCGGTGGCGGGAACTGGTCGAGAAGGCGATTTCCATTGTGGAATTCACCATCGAAAAGAAAACCGCCGGGCTGGATTTGAACAACGCCCGTGATAAGTCAACCGCGGTCAACCTGCTGCTGCCGGTCATCGGCCGCGTGAAAGACGACATCCGGCGCGACCATTATCTGACACGGCTATCTAAACTGACGGGAATTAGTTATAATAAATTGGAGGATGTATTACAGAATTTTCTTACCCGTCCATCAGTAGCAGCCAAGCCGCGGCCGCCTTTAGCCGCCGCCCGCACGCAGCAGACCTTGACTATTAACCCCCGTGAAGAATATTGCCTGACTTTATTGCTGCATTTCCCGGAATTGAAGACGCTGGACGTGAATTTGCTGCCGGACTATTTCCAGGATACGGAAAACCGCGAGATTTATGTTCACTGGCTGGAAACGGATGATATGGTGGCGTTAAAAAACCGCCTGGACCCAGCCGTGCGCGACAAGGCGGAAGCCCTGGCGGCAAAAGAAATTTTACACAACCGCATTGCGGAAAAATACGAACATTGCGTCCTCTTGATGGAAAAAGAATACCTGCAAAACCAGGAAGCGATGCGGAAAGAGATATTTAACCAGGAAGCCGAAACCGGCGGGCAGAAAGCCGCGCTGGAAAGGTTGCAGAAAGAGGGGATGGAGCCCAGTAAGAAGCTGGGAGAAATCGATTCCCAGAGAGCGCAACTAACAAGGAGAGCTAGAAAATGACCGTTGACGAATTTGCCGCGGCCGCCCCGGAATTTGAACCCGATGGCTTAAAGGAAGAAGCCCCGGAAGAGGCGGTAGCCCTCGACGAAGAGGAGCCGTTACCCGAAGAACTGGAAATGGAGCCGGCGCTGGAAGCCGTGGAGGCGGAGGAGCAGGAGGTCGGGGATGACCCGGTGCGCCTCTACCTGCACGAAATCGGGCGGGTGCCGCTGCTCACGGCGCAGGATGAAAAGACCATCGCCCGCCGCATTGAAATCGGCAAACGCCTGGCGGAAGTGAAGCGCGAACTGGAAAAACAGGGCAAGCGCGCTACTGCCAGTGAAATCTTTTTAACTATTATCCGCGACCTGGGGCAGTCTTTTGAGATTATCCACCAGTTACAGGAAAGAGTAGGTTTGCCCGCCAGCGCGAAATTCCGACAGATAATCAACGACGAGAAATTCCGCGGCTGCATCGACGGCGTGATTGACCAGGTAATGGTGCAGGAAATCGCCGCCAAGATGAAACTGCCCCCGCCCACGGTAGAGCAGCGCCTGATCGGGCTTTCCGTGAACAGTGTCATCGTGCCGGAAAAGGTGTGGACAGTCATTGGCAGCAAAGCCTCGCTGGCGAGCATCCCGAACCTGGTTACCAAAGAAGATTTTGCTGCGAAAATCCAGGCGCGCGAGGCGGATTTGAGAGAATACCTGGACAGGACGATAAAAGAGGCGGAAATCGCTAAGGACCACCTGACGGAAGCTAACCTGAGGCTGGTGGTCAGCGTCGCCAAGAAGCATATCGGGCACGGGATGTCCCTGCTGGATTTGATACAGGAAGGCAACATCGGGCTCATCCGCGCCGTGGAAAAATTCGACCCGCATAAAGGCTACAAGTTCAGCACCTACGCCACCTGGTGGATACGTCAGGCGATTACCCGCGCCATCGCCGACCAGGCGCGCACCATTAGGGTGCCGGTGCATATGATTGAAACCATTAACAAGTTGTTAAGACTCAGCCGTCGCCTGGCGCAGGAATACGGCCGGGAGCCGACTTCAAAAGAAATCGGGCAGAAAATGGGGATGTCCCCGGAAAAAGTGCGGGAAATCGTCAAGGTTGCCCAACTACCCATCTCGCTGGAACTGCCGATGGGCGAGGAAGAGGACAGCCACCTCGGGGACTTCATCGAGGACCGCAACGCCACGCCCCCGGTGGACGCGGCTTCCAAACAATTGCTCAAGGAGCAGATTGACGAGGTGCTTTCCAGCCTGACGCACCGGGAGCAGCGGGTGCTGGTGCTGCGCTTCGGGCTGGAGGACGGTCGGAGCCGGACGCTGGAAGAAGTGGGGCAGGAATTCAATGTCACCCGGGAGCGCATCCGGCAGATTGAAGCCAAAGCCCTGCGGAAACTCCGGCACCCGAGCCGCAGCCGGAAGCTGAAAGATTACCTGGAATAAACTGAAGGGGGAGCGAAAACTCCCCCTTCCTCATTTTTATTTCTCAATCTCTCTGCCGATGGAAAAGACCTTGCCGATAGATTCTCCGAAGGCAAAGTAATCTCCCGGCAGCGCCGCGCTGTAAATGAACGGTTGGATTTTCCGCATATCCGGCTTGCCGTCGGTCAGACAATTTTCCGAGACGTGAGTTTCTTTTACTTCCCCTATAACCAACTCATGGCTGGGGAGGGAAACGATTTGCGCAACTTTGCAGGCGAGGTTGACCGGGCACTGCTGGATAAGCGGGGCATTTTTCAGGCTGCCGGTGAAAATCTCAAAGCCGCAGGCCGCGGTCTTATCCACCTTTGCCCCGGAGACGATGCCGCAGTAATCGGCTTCCTTGACCTGCGCGACCGAGGGCACGCAAACTGAAAACTCGGAGAATTCCAGTATGCCTTTGAGCGTGTACCGCGGCCGGCGGATGGCGACCGAGACCATCGGCGGGATGCTGTTAGCGACGCCGCACCAGGCGACCGCCATAAAGTTGGATTTGCCGTTGACCATCGAGCCGACCAGTACCGTGGGGGTGGCGCCGATGAGGGGCTGAGGAGTTACTTTTTCCTGTTTCATTTGATATCTCCCTGAAGTTACTTCTTGTTACGTTCCCGCAAAGCTTGCCCCGTACTCCGATACGGGGGCGGGAATCCAAACGCTTTTTATGATTATCAAACCAATGGCGGCTTAGAGTTTAGATATTAGAATTTAGCCGTCTGTTTGTCAATCTGCCATCTGTGTTAAAATAATCCCGTATGATTCCCATCAAGCTAACCCTGCGTAATTTTATGCCCTACCGTGAGAACGTGCCGCCGCTCAATTTTACCGGCATTCACGTGGCGACCATCAGTGGCGATAACGGCGCCGGGAAATCCTCGATTATCGATGCCATTACCTGGGCGCTGTGGGGAGAGTCCCGGGTCAAAGCGCGCAAAGATGGCGGCACCCAGGACGACATCATACACCAGGGGCAAAATGAGGCGCAGGTAGAATTTGAGTTCGCGGTTGGACACCAGCAGTTCCGCGTGTTACGGCGGCGCGCCCGACCCAAAAAAGCCGGCGGCGCCGGGGTCACTAACCTCCACCTCTATATTTACAACGTGGGGGATGAACAACCGCGGCTGCTGGACGGCGATACTATTACTCAGACCCAGCGCAAGATTGAGGAAATCCTGCACATGGATTACGAAACCTTCACCAACAGCGCCTATTTACGGCAGGGGCACGCCGATGAATTTACCACCGCCACTCCCGGCGACCGGAAGAAGGTGCTGGCAAACATCCTCGGGCTGGAAGTTTACGAAGGACTGGAAAGGCGCGCCCGGGAGCTCGTCGCCCAACGGAAAACTGTCAAGGAACAACTGCAGAACAGTCTGACAGAGATAGATAAGGAACTGGCGGAGCTCCCGGTTTATGAAGCCGAGGCGGCGAAAGCGGAAGCCGGGCTGATAGCGCTGGCGGCGGCGATGAAAACGGTCGAGACGGACTTGAAAGAACGGCGCGCTCAAAAGGAAATTCTGGAGACGAAGAAAGCGCGGCTGGAACAAATCAAACAGAGCATTCACAACCACCAGCAGCAACTGGCGCAAACCCAGCCGCAAATTGCCCGGCTGCAGGCGAACATCCGGGAGCACGCAGCCGTACTGGCGCGGCGGGATGAAATCGAAGCCGGCTACCGGCAGTTTGCCGCGGCGCGCCAGCAGGTGGAGGCGATGAACAAAAGCCTGTCGACCGTCAACGAACTCAACCAGAAAATCAACAAACTGGACAACATCATTGAGCGGGAGAAGCAGGCAGTTTTGAATGAGCACGCGCTGGCAAAGAGCCGCGCTGGGGAATTCAAGAAGACCGCCGACGGATTGCCCCGGCTGCGTGAGGACTGGCGGCAGACACAATCGCGGCTGGAACAGATAAACGCTAAAGAAGAAAATTTGAAACAGCACAAACAGTTGGCGCAGGAGCTGATGGCACATATCCGGGGGCTGGAAAACGATAGAACCCGTCTGGAACGGGAGATTACCGAAATCAATGATAAATTGCATTTGCTGAAAAACCAGCCGGGCGCCGCCCGGTGCCCGATGTGCGGCTCCGACCTCGGGGAAAACGGCCTTCAGCACATCGAAAAAGAGTATAATCAGGAAAAACTGAAAAAGACGGATATGGTCAAAGCCTGTCTCAGCGAAGCCCAGCTAAAAAAGACGGAGTTGAAAAATCTGGCGGAAGAAGCCAACCTGCTGGAACAGACGATAACCCGGGAGAAAACGAAAAACCAGACGATGCGAGGCGGCTTAGAGGCGGAAATCACGCGCGCGGAAGAAGCAGTGAGGAGTCTGCAGGCGGAGACCATTTTATTGCAGGAGATTGAAGCCCGTCTCACCGCCAGGGATTACGCCGCAACGCAGCAGGCGGGTCTGCAGCAACTGGTGGCGGAACTAGCCCGGTTGAACTACAATTCAAGCGCTCACGAGTCAGCCCGTCAGTTAATGGAAAAATACCAGCCATACGAAGAAGCCTGGCGTTCTCTAGACGAAGCGGAAAAATTGCTACAGCAGGAAAAAGAAAGCGCCGCGAGCTTTGAAAAGATCGCGGCGGAAGCACAGAAGAGTTTGCAGGCGAACGAGCAACAGCGGCAGGCGTTGCTGCCGGAAATAGCCGCGTTCGACACGGTGCTGGCGGAACTGATGCAAAAAGAGACCGAATTAAGGGAGCTGGCGGAACAGCAGTCCCGGGCGCAGCAGGCTATCGGCAACATCAAGGGGCGGGTAACTTATCTTGAGGGACTCAAAGAGAAAAAGAAGGAGCGCGCGGCGCAGTGGCAACAGGCGGCGCAGGAAGAGCAGATTTACCGCGAGCTGGTTGAGGCGTTCGGGAAAAGCGGCGTGCAGAACCTGCTTATCGAAACCGCCGTGCCGGAGATAGAAAACGAGGCTAACCAGTTATTGAGTAAAATGACCGATGGCAGAATGAACGTGAAATTCGAGACGCAGGGGGCGACGCAGAAGGGCGCCGTCACCGAGACGCTGGATATAAAAATCTCCGACGAACTGGGCATCCGGAGCTATGAGATGTTCAGCGGGGGGGAGGCTTTCCGCATCAATTTCGCTATCCGGATTGCTTTATCCCGGCTGCTGGCGCATCGCGCCGGCGCCCCGCTGCCGACGTTAATAATTGACGAGGGCTTCGGCACCCAGGACACGCAGGGTATCGAAAAACTCAAGGAAGCTATCGTTGCCATACAGGACGACTTTGAGAAAATTTTGGTGATTACGCACATCGATGAGCTCAAGGATGCGTTCCCGGCGCGGATTGAGGTCACCAAGACCCCGGATGGCTCGATGATTAACTTAAGCTAGAGAACCAGACCGAAGTTCACCCAGAATTAATTATTTTGTTACTGTTCGAGGTTTTGGCGTTATCAATCAGTAACGGTAATAATCAAGACCATACCATTCTTTATTACACAACTTGCAACGACAGTCGGACTTATACCAATATCCAACCGAAGCAGCTTCCTTTTCTGATAATGGACCTTCTATTATTTTTCGTTTTATTTCAGTAGAACTGCAAAAAGGGCATTTCCCATCATTTTTAAAATAGTCTTTTAAAGATTGATTCTGACCTTCAATCCAGAATTCTATAGCTCCATTTTGGGGATTTTGCGGGTCTTGGATAACTATAGATTCAAATCCCCTCCCACTAGAGAATAGATTAGCGGCGATGTTTTTTGCTTCTTCCACGGAATTTGCTATCATACGAGCGCCGACTACATATCCGTCAACTTTCTCCAATATACCAAGGGCATTTCTACGAAATAAAGGGAGTTTCCCAATAATCTCAAATGGCATTACTACACCTATAATTCATAAAAGTTATCCGAATTATAACATTACGAAAGGTATATATCCATTGTATGTCTTAGAGAAAATAGAAGTGTTGTAGGGTGGGTGAAACCCACCAAAATCCTGAGATGGGCGCGCGGAGTTTATACTGAGTGTAATGAAGGTATTCGCAATGACAGATAGCCTATAACCCCAACTCTCCCGCCACCCCTTTCATCGCTTCCAGCCCTAATTCGATAAAGGTGTCTAAATCCAGCCCGATATCCGTGCACTTCGCCATTTGCTCCCGGTTAGCCCCGGCGGCAAAGCTCTTCTCCTTGAAACGCTTGCGGATTGATTTTGCCTCGACAAACGCCAGCTTTTTTTCGGGGCGCACCAGGGCGCCGGCGGTAATGAGCCCGGTGAGAGGGTCGGCGCAAAAGAGAGCTTTATCCATCAAGCTTTCACAGGTAATTCCGTGAGCCTCGTTGTGGGTGAGGATGGCGTGGCAGGCGGCTTCCGAGGCGCCCAGCTTTTTCGCCATTTCCGCGGCGGGCTTGCTGTGGATTTTCAGGTCGGCGTTGGTCAATTCCACGTCGATATCGTGCAGCAGTCCGGCTATTGCCCATTCCTCTTCATTTTCGCCGAAGCGTTTTGCCAGGGCGCGCATAATGGCTTCGGTGGCAATCATATGCTTGACTAGGTTTTCATTCTTTACGTTCTCCCGGATGGCTTTTAAGGCTTCTTCGCGGTTCATACTTCCCTCTCTTTAGATTCACCCTCACCTGTATCCTCTCCCTTGAGGGAGAGGATGATATAGCATCTCTTCTCCCTCGGAGTGAAGAAGGGAGGATGAGGGTGTCCAAATTGTCTTTGCGAGTCCCGATTTCATCGGGGCGCGGCAATCTCAACAGATTATACTGGATTCCAGCTTTCGCTGGAATGACGTTCTAGCGGATGACTGATTCTTCACGGCACTTCGACAAGCTCAGTGTAAACGCTCAGAATGACAACTAAAGCGCCAGCTTGGGTTGGGGTGTGCCGTCAACCAGCGGAATTTCCTCCCGGTGGCCGGCGAGGATTTGCTTGAGGTACTGCCCGGTAATAGATTCGGGTACTGCCGCTACTTCTTCCGGGGTCCCCGCCGCGACCACGTAACCCCCGGCGTCCCCGGCGCCCGGGCCCATATCGATGATGTAATCGGCACTCTTCATCACGTCCGGGTGGTGCTCAATCACGACGACGCTGTTGCCGGCATCCACCAGCCGCTGTAAAACCCGCAGTAATGCCGCTGCATCGTCAAAGGATAAACCGGTGGTGGGCTCATCCAAAATATAGAGCGTTTTCCCCGTCGCCCGGCGCGAAAGTTCCGTTGCCAGTTTGACCCGCTGGGCTTCGCCACCGGAAAGGTGCGGCGCCGGCTGCCCGAGACGTATATAACCCAGCCCGACATCGTTGAGCGTTTCCAGCTTCTTTCGAAGCTGCGGGATATTTTCAAAAAAACCGAGGGCTTCCTCGACGGTCATATCCAGCACCTCGGCGATGTTTTTATCTTTAAACCTGATTTCCAGCGCCTCACGGTTGTAGCGTTTGCCTTTGCAGACTTCGCAGGGGACGGTCACATCCGGCAGGAACTGCATTTCGATTTCGATGTAACCTTCGCCGCCGCAGGCTTCACAGCGCCCGCCCTTGACGTTGAAGGAAAACCGCCCCGCCTGGTAGCCGCGGATCTTGGCTTCCGGCACGGTGGCGAAAAGCTCGCGGATGGGACCGAAGACCCCGGTGTAGGTGGCGGGATTACTGCGCGGCGTGCGCCCGATAGGGGACTGGTCAACGTCGATAACCTTGTCAATCAACTCTATACCGTCCACGCCATCGCAGTCGCCGGGGCGTTCTTTGGCACGGTTGATGACCTGCGCCAGCTTGCGGTAGAGAATGTCGTCGATTATAGTGCTTTTTCCCGAGCCGGAGACACCGGACACGCACACGAACTTACCTAGAGGAATCTCCACGTCGATGTTTTTCAGGTTGTTCTGCCGGGCGCCGCGGATGACCAGCCTGCTGCCGTTGCCGTTGCGCCGTTTTTTCGGGATGGGGATGATTTTAGCGCCGCTGAGGTATTGCCCGGTAATCGATTCCGGGTTGTTCATAATATCCTGCATGGTGCCGGTGGCGACGACCCTGCCGCCGTGTTCCCCGGCGCGCGGTCCCATATCGATGATAAAGTCGGCGGTGCGCATCACGGCTTCGTCGTGCTCCACCACCAAAATGGTATTGCCCAAATCCTTCAGTCGTTTTAAAGTCTGTATCAACCGGTAGCTGTCTGCCATATGCAGACCGACAGTCGGCTCATCGCAGATGTAAAGCACGCCCATTAAGCCGCTGCCGATTTGCGTCGCCAGGCGGATACGCTGCGCCTCACCGCCGCTCAGGGTGGCGGCGGGACGGTCGAGCGAAAGGTAGTCCAGCCCGATGTCCTTGAGAAAGCCCAGCCGTGACAGGATTTCCTTGATGATCTGCCGGGCGATGGTCTGCTCGCGTTCCGAGAGTAAAGGTTTGTCCGCGGCGGCTAAAGATTTTACCCAGTCCAGTGTTTTACTCACCGGCAGCCGGGTGATATCGATGATATTCTGTCCGCCGATGATTACCGCCAGAGCCTCCGTCTTGAGGCGTTTGCCCTCGCAGGCGGGACAGGGGCGGGTCACCATATACTTTTCCATTTCGAACCGGGAGTATTCCGACTGCGTCTCGCGGTAGAGGCGCTCCATCCGGGTAATGACGCCCTCCCAGCCTTCGCTGTATTCTCTGACCTGCCCGAAGCGGTTGCGGTAAATCCGCTTCTCGCGGTTTTCTCCGTAGAGCACGAAATCCATCTGCTCTTTATTCAGGTTTTGCAGAGGAGTATTCAGGGAAAATCCCCGCTGCCGGGCGCTTTCTTCCAGCCGGTAGAAAAACCAGTACTGCGTGGCGTAGGGCTTGATGCCCCCCTGCGAGATGGAGAGAGATTTATCCGGGATGACCAGCGCCGGGTCGAATTCCAGTTTAAAACCGAGACCGGTGCAGTCGGGACAGGCGCCGTAGGGGGTGTTAAAGCTGAAAGTCCGCGGAGCAATCTCACCGATGCTGAGCTCGCAGTGAATACAGGCAAACTGCTCGGAGAAAAGCATTTCCTCACCGTCGATAACCGAAATCAGGACGATGCCGCCGCTCAGCTTCAGGGCGGTTTCCACGGAATCCGCCAGGCGGCTCTGGCTGTCGCTCTGCCCGATGACGAGGCGGTCCACCACGACTTCGATGGTGTGTTTTTTGGTTTTCTCCAGGGTGATGGTTTCGGAAAGCTCCCGGATAGTTTTATCCACGCGCACGCGGACGTAGCCCTGTTTGCGCAGGTCGTCGAACACGGCGGTGTATTCGCCCTTGCGGTCGCGGACCAGGGGAGACAGCACCAGTATTCGGGAGCCGTTGGGCAGTCCTTTGATGGTGTCCACGATTTGCTCCACGGTCTGGCTGGCAACCTCCCGGCCGCATTGCGGGCAGTGAGGATGCCCCACCCGGGCGAAAAGTAAACGCAGATAATCGTAGATTTCGGTGATGGTGCCCATGGTGGAGCGGGGATTTTTCCCCACCCCTTTCTGGTCGATGGAAATGGCGGGGCTGAGCCCCTCGATATAGTCCACATCCGGTTTTTCCATCCTGCCCAGAAATTGCCGGGCGTAGGCGGATAGCGACTCCATATAGCGGCGCTGTCCTTCGGCGTAAATCGTATCGAAAGCCAGGGAGCTTTTCCCCGAGCCGGAGACACCGGTGATGACGACCAGTTTATCCCGGGGAATGGTCACATCGATATTTTTGAGGTTGTGCTCCCGGGCGCCTTTGACTACGATGGCTTCTATCGGCATATCTTCGCTCTTTCTGCGGGGTATTGTAATACAAATGTGCTATTAACGCAATCCGCTTTCAACTTAAATTTAGCACAGCCGGGGATTTACGGCTACATTTGGCCTTGATTATTGGCTATTGTTTATTTTTATTATTTTCCTGGGGGGGCTTGACAAAGTTAATAAAATACTTTAATATAAATTAAATAAATTAATAAACAAATTAAAAAAGTTAATAAATAGCACCGACGGAGTGAAGAAAATGGCGCAAGAGTGGCAGGAACTGACCAGACTAACCCAGGGGAAACCGGTAGTGGTGGAAAGGATACGGTTGACCGGTAGCCGCATTGCCATCGAAGGGGAATTCGAACTACCGCCACTGGCGCGGTTAACCTACGAAGATCAGGTTTTCGTGATGGCTTTCGTGCGGTGCGAGGGCACCATCAAGGAAATGGAGAAAGCCTTCGGGGTGAGCTATCCTACCATTAAAACCCGGTTGAGCAAAATTGCGATGCAGATGCAGTTTGTGGAAGCCCTGCCGTTAACCATTATGACCGAACCGGGACCTGCCCCGGCTGCCGGCCGGAAAACAGAAAAGGAAAGCGTTATCGCCGCGCTGGAGAAAGGCGAAATATCCGCCGCGGAGGCAATCGAGAGGTTATCGAAATGAAATGGCCGCCAATGGTGCTATATATGAAAATTGTCCATCATAATGGCAGGTTTGGTTTGTGGATCCCGCTCTTTCTGTTAGGTCCATTGTTTACATTGTTCCTTCTGGCAGTCCTGCTGATTATCTTGCCCTTTGTGCTGGTGGCGCTCCTCATCGCCGGGCTGGCGGTGTTGTTTGAGTTCCAGACGGAGTGGTTAAGAGAAACAACACGGTACGCGCGCTGGGCAGGTTACGCCGTAAAAGGCACGCCGGCGCTGGTCAGGGTCTTATGCTCGCTGCCGGGGTTGAAAATCGATGTCACCGGTCGCCGGGAGCAGGTTTATTTAACCTTTCACTAAATAACAGGTAAAAAAGGAGGCAAGCAAATGCATGATTTCTATAACACCGAGATGTACACCCGGAGCCGCTGCCAGGATTTACTGGCGGAAGCGGAAAACGAACGGAGACTGGCGCAGGTCGGGGAAGCACGGCAGCTTCGGACCCCGGCGCCGGAATTCCCTTTCACTCACGTCCAGATTGTCATTGAGCCTCTGGTGGAGGGGAGAAAAAGAATCATGGTGGAGGTACGCTGATGGGCGAGGAACAGAAACGAATTTTACAAATGCTGGCAGAAGGGAAAATTAACGTGGAAGAAGCCAACCGGCTGCTGGCGCTGGTGAGGAAAGAACCCGGCCGCGAAACGGGTGAAACCAAGAGGAAAGAAAAAACTAACTACCGCTATCTTTACGTGAAAGTGGAGCCAAAGCCGGGGGTAGAAGCGATGAACCCGGACCGGGTGCTCATCCGGGTGCCGGTAGCGCTCATCCGCGCCGGGGTCAAACTGAAGAACCTTATTCCCCCGCAGGCGGCGGATGAAATCGATAAGAACCTCAAGGGGTCAGGGATTGGTTTTGATATCCGCAATCTCAAAGACGAGGATATCGAGCCGCTTATCGATGCGCTGGGGGAAATGTCGATTGACGTGGAGTCCAACGACCATAACATCAAGGTATATGCCGAATAGGGGAAGGTGAGGGCGATGAGTGAAAATCAGAAAAAAGTTTTGCAGATGGTTGCCGAGGGGAAAGTCAGCGTGGAGGAAGGGGAGCGGCTGTTAAGTTTGCTGGCGAATGAAAAACCGGAAAATCCTCCCGCGGCGGCGTCCCCGGCGACGGAAAATGCCACGGAGGCAGCTCCCGGCAGGACCGACTTTACCGGTTTTAAGCGCCTGGATGTGAGCGCGGCGGTGGAAGTGGATGTGGCGCAGGGTAAAGAATGGGCGGTGGAAATAGCGCCGGGTGACCGCAGGGATTTACGCGTGACACAGGAAGGCGAAACTCTGAAAATACGGCGACCCAGCTATTTCGGTTTCGGGTGGTGGGGAACCTGGGGCGGACGTCCCCACGTCAGGATAACGATGCCGGACCTGGAAATGGTAACACTCCACGGCGCCAGCGGCGGAGTTGTCAGCGGATTCCAGTCCGACCGCGAGTTAAGGCTAAACGTACAGGGCGCCAGCCATCTCAAGATGACCGGCATCACCGCCGGGAGCTTCCATACGAATCTGGTGGGGGCTTCGGGGATTAAGGGCGATATTAAAGTCAGCGGAGAAGCCCGGTTGTATTTAACCGGCGCCAGCACGGTAAAAATCAGCGGCGCGGCGGAGCGGGTGGTGTTGAATTTAAGCGGCGCATCTAATGTGAGAATGGGTGATTTTACGGTGAACAGCGCCGATGTCAGCTGCGTGGGCGCCAGCGGCGGGGAAATCGCGGTGAAAGAAACATTGGATGTATCGCTGGTCGGCGTTTCCAACCTGACCTATACGGGTAATCCCAAAATCGGTAAAAAAATGATTGTGGATATGTCCAATTTACACCACGGATAAAATAAATTAAGCTGTAAAGTAATGAAAGTTGCAGGAGGAAAACAATGGGTTATTTTAGAATTCTGGCGGCGATTCCCGGTTTCTTTTTAAGCGCTTTGATTTTGATGCTGCTGTGGAACGCGAATATCCAGAAGATTATCCCCACGGCGGCGGACTTAAACTACGCCCAGTCGATGCTGGTAACTATCACCGCCTGGCTCACGGTTGCCCCGCTGGCGGCGACCGGCAAGAAGTGGTAAATAGGCATTAACAATCCAGTTATGAACAAAGCGATCCCGAGCTGCGCCTGGAGTGGCTTTTGGTTTGTTTGTGCTTGTCACATTGACAATCAGCTTGCCGCGAGCTAATATTGTCCTATCACCCCATAAGAGGAGAATTCGATGAAAGCTTTGAAAATTATCGGCATTGTGCTGGGGTCAATCATTGGGTTGTTGGTAATCGTGGTGGGGGTGGTCTGGTTTTTGATGAGCCGGGCGCCGGCCATTACTGCCAATATGACCGACGTTGCTTCCAGCCCGGAAGCCGCGGCCGCGCTGGACCAGAAATGGGAAGATTTCCGGGTGGCGGTCAATGAGGCGCCTACCGGCACCACGGTCAGTGTTGCCATCACCGAGGAAGAAGTTACCTCGAAAATCAACGAAGAACTGAAAAATATCGAATTGCCCGCCGGTCTGAAGATGGGCGATGTGACAGTGAATTTGCAGGACGGCAAGCTGGTGCTGGCGGCGGATATCAGCTATTCGGTGCTCTCGGGTACCGCGGCGATGGAAGCCACCATTGAAGAAGTGAACGGGCAGCCTTCCATCGTGGTCAGCGATGTGGATATGGGCAGCCTGCCGATTCCGCAGACGCTCAAAGACCAGCTTTCGGATTTAATCCCGGAAGACGGCATCATCGCGCTTTCCGACTTGCCTTTTGACATCAGCAAAATCCAGATTGTCGATGGGCAAATCTATATCGACGGCGTGAAACAATAAATAGCAGTAAACTGCTAATACTAGCATTAAGCTGCTGAAAACCTCAACGAATAGTTGCTCTGACGGTCGCGACAACAGGTAAATATGAACAGGTAAAGGAGAATTCTCCTTTACCTGTTTTTTATCTTTATTGACACAACACGGTCTTTCTCGGTAAGATATTTCCCATAATGTTGGGTAAAGTAAGAAGCTGTGCCGTGAATGGGATGGAAGGGGTAATTGTGGAAGTGGAGGTGGATGTCGCCCCGGGGCTGCCGCGCTTCGATGTCGTCGGGCTGCCGGACGCCGCGGTCCAGGAATCACGCGAACGGGTGCGCGCCGCCGTGCGCAACTCCGGGTTCAATTTCCCCGGCACCCGGGTGGTGGCGGCTTTAGCCCCCGCCAACCTGCGTAAAGCCGGTCCCGCTTATGATTTGCCGATTGCGGTAGCGATGATTCTCGCCACGCGGCAGGTGCGAGCCGAGATGGATGATTTGATACTACTCGGGGAGCTGGGGCTGGACGGCACACTCCGCCATACTCCCGGCATCCTGCCAATGGTCGCCGCCAGCCGCGAGAAGGGTTTTAGGCGCATCGTTGTGCCGGAAGCCAGCGGCAAAGAAGCTGCGCTGGTGGACGGGGTGGAAATATTGCCTTTCGCCAACCTGGCGCAACTGGCGAAATACCTGGACAAGGAAATCCCAGCGCCCCCGGCACCCGAAAAGCCCGCCGACGAAGAGTATATTCCGCCGGAAATGAACGGCATCGATTTCGCTTATATCAAGGGGCAGGAACACGTCAAGCGCGCGCTGGAAATCGCGGCGGCCGGGGGACATAACGTGGTGATGATGGGTCCTCCCGGGAGCGGCAAGACCCTGCTGGCGCGGTCGTTGTGCACGATTCTGCCGCCGATGACCAACGAAGAAGCCATCGAAGTGACCAAGATATACAGTATCAGCGGTTTGCTGCCGCCGACCACTCCGATAATCAGGCAGCGACCCTTCCGCGCGCCGCATTATACTACCTCTAATGTGGGGCTGGTGGGCGGCGGGCATTTCCCCAAGCCGGGCGAAATCAGCCTGAGCCACCGGGGCGTTTTGTTCCTGGATGAGCTGCCGGAGTTCGGGCACGCTTTACTTGAATTACTGCGACAGCCACTGGAAGACCGGACGGTTTCCATCTCCCGGGCGCAGGGGAGCGTCACTTTCCCGGCGAATTTTATGCTCGTCGGGGCGATGAACCCGTGTCCCTGCGGTTATTACGGCGACCCCGTCAAGCCGTGCAAGTGCGCCCCGGGTGTCGTCTCCCGGTACCAGAAGAGAATCTCCGGGCCGTTCCTGGACCGGGTGGATATTTTTGTAGAGGTGCCGCGGATTGAATACGAGAAGCTGGCGGATGACCGGCTGGGAGAGAAATCGGAAAAAGTGCAGGCGCGGGTAAACGCCAGCCGGCAGCGGCAGCAGGCGAGATACGCCGGCACCAAGCTGAACAGCAACGCCGATATGACCGCGGCGGACGTGAAAGTGTATTGCCAAGTGGAGGACGCGGCGCAGGGTCTGCTCAAGGCGGCGATGCGGCAGTTGAACCTTTCGGCGCGGGCTTTTCACCGCATTCTCAAACTCGCCAAAACTATCGCCGACCATGAGCAGTGTGATGTCATCAGAGCCGCGCACCTGGCGGAAGCAATACAGTACCGACCCAGAAGCCTGCTGATGTAACGACGGTAATAATCAATAATCAAGATTCAATAGACAATAATAATTCCTTGCGGGTGTTGATGTGCATTTGATTCCATGGTTCTCCTTGCTTTTGTTTGACGATGTTAAGCTGTAATCTGGTCGGGACTGGGTAGAAGTTCTAGAAGATGGAGGGCGAATGCCCTCCATCTCTTATATCTCCCTCTCCCTCTATGGGAGAGGGCAGGGTGAGGGTCGCTGTGAAAATATCTCTCCGTATCTTTAGCTTCAACCACATGCAAGTAGTACCGATTCCATATGTTTTTGACAGGCGCTTTAAAAAATCCCTATACTGGATACCAGCTTGCGCTGGTATGACGTAAGCGTTATACCAGCCCGTATCAAGTACGGGCTCCAGAACGTAATAAAACGGGATCACCCTCACCTGTATCCTCTCCTCCCGTATCGGAGTACGGGACAAGCACTTTAGGGAGAGGAGAGGCACGAAAGACCAAAATGGATGACATCGGAAGAGCTGCCAAATTGATTTTAGAAAGCCACTACGTTATCGCGCTCACGGGCGCCGGGATTTCCGTGGAGAGCGGCATCCGTCCGTTCCGGGGTCCCGGGGGATTGTGGACGGAGTTCGGGGAGCCGCCGATGGACGGCTACCAGCGCCTGCTGGAGAACCCCAAAAAGCACTGGGAAGAGGCGATGAAACGCGGCAGCCGGGATAGCGAGTTCGTCCGCGCCCTAGGGGAAGCCAAACCGAACCCGGCGCATTTCGCCCTGGCGGAAATGGAACAAATCGGGACGCTCAAATATATCATCACGCAGAATATCGATAACCTGCACCGAGCTGCCGGGAGCAAAAACGTGGCGGAAATCCACGGCAACAGTCAGAAACTGCGCTGCCTGCGCTGCTCCAGCCGCTACGAAAGAGGCGCCATTTCGCTGGAGAAGCTGCCGCCCCAATGTCCCCGCTGCGGCGGTCTCATCAAAACCGACACGGTGATGTTCGGGGAGCCGATTCCCAAAGACGTTCTCCGCGTCTGCCAGCGGGAAGCGGGTAAAGCCGATTGTATGCTGGTGGCGGGCACCTCCGCCTTCGTGTACCCGGCGGCCGGCTTCCCGCTTGAAGTGCGGCAAAAAGGTGGTATACTGATTGAAATCAATTTATACGAGACCGAGTTGACGCCTTGGTGTGAGGTCAGCCTGCGGGGCAAAGCCGGGGAAATGCTCCCGGGTCTGGTAAATGCCATCAAAAGTCATCGCTAGAGGAGGGTAAATGGTACAGCCGCAGTTAATGGTACCCACCACGGGCAGGTTATCCCATCTCGACTGGCTCCGCATTATCGTCGTCGCGATGCTAATCCCGTTCCATTCGGCGATGACCTTCGGCACCGGGGGCTGGTACGTCCTGAACAGCGTGCCGAACGATGCCCTGCGCGCCCTGGTCTGGGTGATGGATAAGTACCATATGGAACTGCTATTTTTCATCGCCGGGGCTGCCACCTGGTTTTCGTTTTCTAATCGCGGCTGGGGCGGGTACCTGAAGGAAAGATTGCTCCGCCTGGTGGTGCCGCTGGTCTTCGGGATGCTCGTCATTGTGCCGCCCTGCTACTACTTTGCCAAACTGCATTTCGACCAGCTTTTCCGTCTTTTCGACCATAATTACTGGACCTGGTTCGTGAATGAGTGGCTGAAGACCGCCACTCCTTTACAGGACGGGTTCCGCGCCGGGGCTCTGTGGTTTCTGTGGTACCTGGTTTTTTATACCTTTGTGCTGTTTCCGCTGCTCTATTTCATTTATAAAAAATGTAAAAACCTCAAAATGCCGCGGCTGGGGTCATTTTTTGAAAAGCCGGGCGCGGTTTTTCTTTTCGTCATCCCCATCGCGCTGGTAGAAGTCTTCGCGCGGTGGAAGTGGACCATTGGCGGCGAAAGCTACCGCATCATCGGCTGGGTAATCACCGGGGATTTCCAAGTATTGTATTACATACTGTTTTTTATCTTCGGTTTTATTATCTACTCCAATTCCCACACGCAGAAAAGTATCGACCGCAGCGGCATCATCTCCATTATCGGGGCAGTTTTAACGATGACCTTCTACATGTTTATCGTTTTTCCGGGGTGGAATAAGTCGGTGCTGGGGGAGTGGTACTGGGTAACCTATCAGGATGTTACCTGGCACTCTGCGGGGCGGGTGATGTTCAATATACTGCTGGCTTTTACGACCTGGTTCTGGATTGTGGCAATACTTTATCTGGGGCGTAAGTTCCTGAAATTCAGCAATCGGTTCGTTGCCTGGGGCAACGACGCGGTGCTGCCGGTTTATATCGTGCATTCCACCTTTATCGCCGTTGCCAGCTATTACGCGGTGCAGTGGAACACGGCGGTAATCTGGAAATACCTTTACATCGTAGGGGTTACTTTTGTGGGGTCCTGGGTTTTTCTGGAAGTTTTTAAATTAACCAATGTCACCCGTTTTCTGATGGGCATCCGTTTTAAAAAGAAAATCAGCGCTGTGAAGCAATGAGGTAAACCAAATGGCACGATTCTCCGCCGCGCCGGGGCTGAAAGGCTACCGGGCTTTAGATTTGACCGACGAAAAGGGCTACCTGTGCGGGAAAATACTGGGGGATTTGGGGGTAGAAGTCATTAAAATAGAGCCGCCGGGCGGCGACCCGGGGCGTTATTCTCCGCCGTTTTATAGGGACACCCCGGACCCGGAGCGCAGCCTGACGTGGTGGGCTTTCAACACCAGCAAGAAAAGCGTGGAACTGGATATCCGGCAGAAAAACGGGCGGGAAAAACTCCTGGAGCTCGTGGCGGTTGCCGATATTATCATCGAGTCTTTTCCGGCGGGTTATCTGGAATCGCTCGACCTGTCATACGCTACATTGCAGCAGGTAAACCCGCGCCTGATTTTTGTGAGTATCAGCGGCTTCGGCAAGGAAGGACCGTACACCGGCTACCGGGCGACGGATATCGTTATCCAGGCGATGTCCGGTTATATGAACCTTATCGGGCAGATGGACCGGGCACCGGTGCGCATCAGCCTGTCGCACGCCTTTTATCACGCCTGCAACGACGCCGCCGCCGGGGCGCTGATGGCGCTTTTTTACCGTGAGCGTACCGGGAAAGGGCAGCGGGTGGATGTTGCGGCGCAGGAATGCATGGTCTGGTCGACTTTCAGCAACCATAGCTGGTACGAATTTAGAAAAGTGATTCCCAACCGGCTGGAAGCGGGTAACGGCAACCTGAACCCGGGGACTACCGCGCTGACAGCTATTTTCCAGTGCAAAGACGGCTACGTGGTTTTTACCCCGGAATCCGGGCAGCAGGGACCTTTGACGATTAGTTTCCTGAAATGGATGGAAGAGCAGGGCATACGCGATGAAGTACTCTCGGCTTACGACTGGACGCTGAAAATCCAGCCGCGGGAAGTGACCGAGGCAGAGCGTGTGAAAATACGCGACGAAGCCATACAGATGCGGCTGCGTTTTATCCCGCTGCTGCTGAATAAAACAAAGCAAGAATTGTTCCAGGGCGCGGTTACACGGGGCTTTATGCTGGCGCCGCTGAATACTATTCACGATATCCTCGCCGAGCCTCATTTCCAGGCACGGGGTTACTGGCAGGGCGTGAAATATCAGGGTGTTACGCAACCGATTCAGCATCCGGGGGTGCCGTTTCATTCGGAGACGGCGGTGAGCCGCATCCGGCGCCGGGCGCCAACGGTGGGGGAGCACAACCAGACAGTCTTGGAGAGGAAGTCGAAGCCTGCTGCCTGTCCTGTTGCCGGGTCGGAAGACATCAAAGACATTTTCCAGGGGATAAAAGTGCTTGACCTGACGTGGGTCACGGTGGGACCGCGGGCGGTGCGGTATTTTGCGGACCACGGCGCCACGGTGGTGAAAATCGAGGCGCCGTGGCGCCCGGACATCGGGCGGCTGGTGCCGCCCTACCGCGATGAAATTCCGCACCCTGATAGAAGCACCTGGTTTGCCAATTATAATCTCAACCGCTACGGCACCAGCATCGATATTGCCAAGCCGGAGGGTAAAGCCATCGCGCTGAAGCTGATGCAGTGGGCGGATGTCGTCATCGAATCTTACCGTCCCGGGGTGATGAAGAAGCTGGGGCTGGATTATGCAGCGGTCAAAGATTTGAACCCGCGGCTGATATACGCGTCCACTTCCCAGCTCGGGCAGACGGGCCCGCTTTCACGGTTCGGGGGCTTCGGGCACCACGCCGCGGCGATGAACGGCTTTTCTGAAATCACCGGCTGGCCCGACCGTCCGCCCAAGGGGGTGTTCTGGGCTTATACCGACCATATCGCCCCCCAGTTTTTGATTACAGCGATTACAGCGGCATTATTAGAGAGAAGGCGGACGGGGAAAGGCGGGTATATCGACCAGTCGCAAAATGAAAGCAGCATCCAGTTTCTGGCCGTGCCGCTGCTGGATTACCAGGTCAACGGACGGATCACGGCGCGGCTGGGCAACCGCGACCCGTATATGGCGCCTCACGGCGCGTTCCGCTGCAAAGGCGAAGACCGCTGGTGCGCCATCGCGGTTACGGACGACGCCGGGTGGCGGGCATTTTGCCAGGTAATCGGCAGTCCCAGTTTGATGACCGACCAACGATTTGCCACGCTGGCGGCGCGCAAGGAAAACGAGGACGAACTGGAGCGGCTAGTGGAATCGTGGACATTGCAATTCACCCCGTTCGAGGTAATGCGCCGGTTGCAGGCGGCGGGCATTGCCGCCGGGGTGGTGCAGAATGCCGCCGATATAGATGTTGACCCGCAGTTAAAATACAGGGACCATTACATAACGGTGAACCATAGCGTGATGCGGGAGCACCTGGCGGACGCGCTGCCGCCGAAATTCTCGGTGTCCCCGGCGCGGCTGCAGATGCCGTCTCCCTGCCTGGGCGAGCACAACGCGCAGGTCTGTCTGGAGTTGCTGGGGATGAACGACGAGGAGTTCGTAAACGCGCTCGCGGCCGGGGTTTTCGGCACGCCGCAGTAGGCTCGGCGCGCGCGGTTTAAGACCGGAAAATTTGCAAAAACGATGTAATTTGTTTAATATGTAGGCTAGCATTTACTCCCTGACGGAATAAGATAAATAAGGAGGATACTAAATGAAAATTGGGGATGTAAAAACAATTGGCGTCCTGGGTCTGGGCGTAATGGGCGGCGGGATTTCGCAGACCGCGATTGTCGCCGGTTACAAAGTCATTGCCCGCGACCTCAAGGATGAAATTCTAGCCCGTGCCAAGGAAAACATTATCAGCGGTCGTTTCGGTTTGAAAGGCGCCGTGGAACGCGGCAAGATTACCAAAGAGCAGATGGATGCGGCGATTGCCAACCTGACGCTGACCACCAACGTCGAAGACCTGAAAAACTGCGATATCATCATCGAAGCCATTGGCGGCGGTCCCAGCGGCGAGATGGAAAACAAGGGTATCAAACTGAAGGTCTGGGCGGAGATGGATAAAGTCGTCAAGCCGGGCGCGGTGTTCGCCAGCAACACCTCCGTGTTCACCATCGCCGATCTGGCGGCGGTTACCAACCGCAAAGACAGATTCCTGGGTATGCACTGGTTCAGCCCCGCCAACATTATGAAAGTCGTCGAGGTTATCTGGACCAAGGATGTAGTCGAAGAGAACATCAAACTCATCGAAGACCTGTGCGACAAACTGGGCAAGACCCACGTACGTGTCAAGGACGTGCCGGGTGATACCGGGTTCGTCGGCAACCGCATTTTCGGCGCCGTGCGCCGCGAAGCCATGAAAATCGTCCAGGAAGGTATCTGCTCGCCCGAGGGCGTGGATATCGTGATGATGGGCGGTTTCAACTGGCCCGCCGGTCCCATCGGTATGGGCATGGGTGCCCGCGGCGGCTGGGGACAGAAGAAATAGTTCCCGCCGGCTGAATCAGTCAATCAAAAAAAGACCGCGCCTTTTCAGGCGCGGTCTTTTTGTTTTCTTGTCGGTAGAGATTATTCGTTCTGCAGGTACCAGAGCAGCCAGCCGATGCCCGCGAGCACCAGGCTGACGATAATGGAAATCCAGCCGCCGACTTTTAAAGCGCCCGGCTGGGGCCGCGGGGGCCAGCGGGAGAAGAACTCCCTTAAATCCACGCGGGAAGTCAGCGAGTTGTAGTAATTTTTCTCCTCTTTTTTACCCCAGATAATCAGGGCAATACCGAAGAGGAGCAAGCCCCCGGCGACAATCAGCGCAATTCCCCAGATTTCCATTTTACACTTACCTTGCCATAATGTTACCCGTTTTCCGGGCAGATAGCAAGAGGGTGTACTGGATTCCAGCCTGCGCTGGAATGACATTGAAAGAAATAGGAAAGAGGGGGTGTGAATGCCCCCTCTTTATTCCGTAACGGGTTAGTTTGATTAAATTATTTACTGAATTTCGGCGGTAGCGCCGGCGGCGGTGAGCTTATCTTTAATGGTGGCGGCTTCCGCTTTGCTGACGTTCTCTTTTACCGCTTTGGGCGCGCCTTCCACCAGATCCTTGGATTCTTTCAGACCCAGGTTGGTGACTTCGCGGACGGCTTTGATAACGTTGATTTTGTTCTCGCCGATGGCTTTCAGGATGACGGTGAACTCGGTCTTTTCTTCAGCTTCGGCGGCGGGGGCGGCGGCACCGGCAGCCGGGGCGGCGCCCGCGACCATCATGGGCGCGGCGGCGCTGACGCCGAACTCGGTTTCCAGCGCTTTCACCAGTTCGGAAAGTTCCATGACATTCAGGTTTTTAATGGATGCGATGAGTTCCTGTACTTTAGCGTTGTCCGACATTAGTTGTTTCCCTCCAATTGTTTAATTCTTCCCTGTAATACGGTTTGCAGCCCGCGCATCGGACCCGCCAGCACGTTGACGATGCCGTAGAGCGGACTCTTGATGCCGCCGATAACCTTGCCGATAAGCACCAGCTTCGGGGGCATTGAGGCTAGAGAGGTGATATCCTTGACGGTAAGGATTTTACCCGTCATAAAGCCGCCTTTTACCGGCAGCGTCATTTTGGTGTTTTTGACGTGGTCGGTAAAGACTTTGGCGGTTTCGGTAACGTCACCCTGACCGAAAGCGATGGCGATGGGGCCTTTGAACATATCGTTCAGCTCGGTGCGGGTGAGGCGTTCCGCGGCTTTGGCGATTAGCGAGTTTTTCACTACGCGGTAATCGCCGCCGGCGTCCTGCATCTTGCGCCGCAGGGAATTGATTTCCGGAGTCTTGAGACCGCGGTAATCGGTGAGAATGCCGATAGTGCTTTTGGCAAGCTCATCCTGCAGCTTATCGATGCGTTTTCCTTTTTCCTGTTTACGCATTCGTTTTCTCCCCGGCGCCTTGCGGCGCCCATAATAGAAAAAGTCCCCGCGCGTTGCACGAGGACTTTCAAATACCGATACGATGCACCCGGGGGATACGCCGGATGTTTTCTGTTAACGGTTCTACTTTTCTCGGCAGGCGTGCGCATTAATCCCGATGTTTACCGGGAACCTGCTGTCTCAGGACAAATCTTATTATCTCAAACTAAAAAAACGCTGTCAAGTTCGTGAAGCTGCGGGGTTCTGCAGTCAGTCGGCAGTAAAACAAAAAGGGAGCAGCGAGGCTGCTCCCTTCAGTATTCCCTGTGCTTTAATTAAGCGGCGGTGGCGGTCAGGCTGCGCAGGTCGAGTTTGACGCTGGGGCCCATCGTGGTGGTGACATAGGCGGAGCGGATGTATTGACCCTTGGCGCCCGACGGTTTGGCTTTGATAATCGCTTCTAAAATGGCGTTCAGGTTGCCGGCGAGTTTTTCCGGTTCGAAGCTGGCTTTACCCACGACGACGTGGATGATGGCGGTTCTATCCAGCTTGAATTCCACTCTGCCTTTGTGGGCGTCCTGGAGAACTCTGCCGAGGTCATTGGCGGGGACGACAGTACCGGACTTGGGGTTAGGCATCAAGCCTTTTCTCCCCAGTACCTTACCGAGTTTACCTACCTTGCCCATCATGTCCGGGGTGGCGATGGCGATATCGAACTCAGTCCAGCCTTCTTCCACCTTTTTGATGATGTCATCCGCGCCTACGAAATCGGCGCCGGAAGCTTCGGCGGTGCGGGCGGCTTCGCCCTGGGCGAAGACCAGCACCCGGATGGGTTTCCCCAGACCGAACGGGAGGAGGGCGACGCCGCGTACCTGCTGGGCGGAGTTACGCGGGTCCAAGCCCATGCGCAGATGCAGTTCCACAGTTTCGTCGAACTTGGCGGTGGCGGTTTTTTTAATAGCGCCTACGGCTTCTTCCGGGGGCAGGGTTTTAGTTTCGGCAAGCTCTTTTGCGGCGGCTGCGTACCGTTTTCCATGTTCTTTCATTTTTCAATCTCAATTCCCATACTGCGGGCAGTGCCGGCGATAATTCTCTCGGCGGCTTCCAGGCTGCGCGCGTTCAGGTCTTTTTGTTTCAATTTGGCAATATCGGTTAATTGCTTTTTCGTCAGGGTGGCGGCGGTGGTGCGCCCGGTGGTGCCGGAACCCTTTTCAATACTCAGGGTTTTCTTGAGCAGGTCGGCGGCGGGTGGGGTCTTGGTGACAAAGGTGAAGGAACGGTCTTCGAAAACCGAGATTTCCACCGGGACAATCGAGCCTGCCATCGAGGCGGTACGCTCGTTGTATTCTTTGCAGAACCCCATAATGTTAATGCCGTGCTGACCCAGCGCCGGGCCAACCGGAGGCGCCGGGTTTGCTTTCCCGGCGGGAATCTGTAATTTAACGACTGCGACTACTTTCTTCGCCACACCTGTCTCCTATCCACGAGATTAGAGTTTTTCTACCTGTAAAAAGTCCAGTTCCACCGGGGTTTCCCGCCCGAAGAGCGAAAGCAGGACTTTCACTTTGCCCTTTTCCGCGCCGACTTCATCCACCAGCCCCACAAAATCGGTGAAGGGCCCGTCGATGACACGGACGCTTTGCCCCTGTTTAAAACCGACTTTTATCTTGGGAGTCTCGGCGCGCATCCGTTTCAATATCTGGTCGACTTCATTCTGGAGGAGCGGCACCGGTTTGCCGCCGCTACCCACGAAGCCGGTGACGGCGGGGGTGTTGCGGGTGATTGCCCAGGTGCGGTCGGACATAATCATTTCTACCAGCACATAGCCGGGCAGGATTTTCTTTTGAATAGAGCGTTTTTGCCCGCTCTTAATTTCTACCTCTTCTTCGGTGGGTATGACAACCTGGAAGATCTCGTCACCGGAATCCATGGATTTGATACGTTGCTCCAGGTTCTTTTTGACGCGTTCTTCGTAACCCGAGTAGGTATGAAGCGCATACCATTGTTTTTCGTTTTCTGCCACAGAATACCTCTAGAACAAATCAGGGCGCCGCAGTGTCATTTAGACGCCGATTAAGAATTTTTCGACGAGCTTGGCAAAACCCCAGTCGATGACCCCGAGCACGATACCGACGCTGATGGAAATAATGAGCACCAGTCCGGTGAGATACACGATTTCCCGGCGGGTGAGCCAGGTTACCTTTTTCATTTCGGCAACCGTATCGCTGATGAATCTCACGACGGCATTCTTCGGTTTGGGAGTCGTCTGGCTGGGAGCTGGTTTAGCTGACGGCAACTGACACCTCTTACGGCTTATCTGACCTCGCGATGGAGCTTCTGCCCGTGACAACGCGGGCAGAATTTATTTAACTCCATACGCTGAGAGTCGTTCCTCTTATTTTTTTTGGTTGTATAGTTTCGTTCCTTGCATTCTGTACAGGCAAGAGTGACGATAACTCTATTTTCACTTTTAGCCATATTACTCGATTATCTTGGTGATGGTACCGGCGCCGACCGTTCTACCTCCTTCACGAATGGAGAACCGCATGCCCTGTTCCATTGCCACGGGGTAGATGAGTTTAATTTTGGCGTTGATATTATCGCCGGGCATAACCATTTCTACGCCTTCGGGCAACTGGAGTTCGCCGGTAACATCAGTGGTTCTGATGTAGAACTGCGGTTTGTAACCGTTGAAGAACGGGGTATGACGCCCGCCCTCATCTTTGCTCAAGACCATAACCTGGGCTTCGGCCTGGGTGTGGGGTTTGATGGAGCCGGGAGCCGCCAAAACCTGACCGCGCTCGATATCCGTGCGTTCCACGCCGCGCAGGAGCACGCCGACGGCATCGCCGGGCTCAGCGTAATCCAGGATTTTGTGGAACATTTCCAGACTGGTAGCGACGACTTTCTTGGGTTCATGGTGCAGACCGACGATTTCGACTTCGTCGCCGCCTTTGATGACGCCACGTTCCACTCTGCCCGTGGGCACCGTGCCGCGGCCTTTGATGCTGAAGACGTCTTCAACCGCCATCAGGAAAGGCTGGTCCTTGGGGCGGACAGGGTTAGGAATGTAGCTGTCTACCGCATCCATTAATTTGAGGATGCCGCCGCACCATTTGCAGTCCGCTTTGCCGCAACCGCATTCCAGGGCTTTGACCGCCGAAACGCGGACGATGGGAATTTTATCGCCGGGGAAGTTATATTTGCTCAGAAGTTCACGAAGTTCCATTTCCACCAGCTGGAGCAGTTCTTCGTCTTCCATCAGGTCAACCTTGTTAAGAGCGACGACGATGTAAGGCACATTGACCTGGCGGGAGAGCAGGATATGCTCGCGGGTCTGGGGCATCGGGCCGTCCGGGGCGCTGACGACGAGGATAGCGCCATCCATCTGGGCGGCGCCGGTAATCATGTTTTTAATGTAGTCAGCGTGACCGGGGCAGTCGATATGGGCATAATGCCGTTTGGCGGTTTCGTATTCGATATGGGAAATCGCGATGGTCATACCACGCGCTTTTTCTTCCGGCGCGTTATCGATGGTATCGAAAGCGCGGAAAGAAACGTTGGTGCTTTGTTTGGAGAGCACCAGCGTAATCGCCGCGGTTAAGGTAGTTTTACCGTGGTCGACGTGACCGATGGTGCCGACATTAACATGCGGTTTAGTTCTGTCAAATTTTTGTTTAGCCATTAAATTCCCCCTTCTTAATCCGAGCCCACAATCAGATTCGAACTGATGACCCCGGTCTTACCAAGACCGTGCTCTACCAACTGAGCTATGTGGGCGTTATTCCAAACTATATTATACTGTTTTTTATCTTTATGTCCAATACCTGCGTAAAAAATGGTGGAGAGGACAGGGTTCGAACCTGTGTAGCCCGTCAGGGCGACAGTTTTACAGACTGTTCCGATTAACCACTCCGGCACCTCTCCGCGTTATGGAAGCGGGCTTGAGACCAAGCCCGAGAGGGGAGTCGAACCCGCTAACCTACCGATTACAAGTCGGTTGCGCTACCCTTGCGCCACTCGGGCGTATGTTCACGCCCAACAATGTAAAAGTGCACAACTTAAGTATTATATAAAATTCCGTGGGATGTAGTCAATTGTAACACACTGCGGCGCAAGTTAATAGTCCCCTGTACGCGGGGTTTTCTTACTCCAGCAGGTGGCTGAGCAGTATCCGGATGCCGATGCCGATGAGGATAATGCCGCCGATGATTTCGGCGCGTTTGCCAAAAACCTCGCCCACTTTTTTCCCTAACAGGAAGCCGATGCCGGCGACCACAAAGGACACGGCGCCGATGACCGGAATTGCCAGCCAGATATTCACGTCCTCGAAAGCGAAAGCCAGCCCCACCGCCAGCGCGTCCAGGCTCGTCGCGACGGAAAGCGTCAACAGCATCAGGCCGCGGCTGATATCCCGGGGCTTTTCGTCCTCTTCGTGGTGAAAGGCTTCCCAGAGCATTTTGCCGCCGACAAACGCCAGCAGCCCGAAAGCCAGCCAGTGGTCAAAGCTGGCGATAAAATCCACGATGGTTCTGCCCGCCAGCCAGCCCAGTAGGGGCATTAACGCCTGGAAGAACCCGAAAGCGGCTGTCACGCGCAGTGCCGCGGTCCGGGACAGATTGCGGTTGGTGACGCTGGCGCTCAAAGCGACGGCAAAACAATCGGCGGAAAGCCCCAGGGCGACCAGGGAAATCGATAATAATTCCATCGGACAATATCAGTATCTCACAGGCTGCCGGCGGAATTCAAAAGCGCGGCGGTGCGGGGGAATTAGCGTCAATGATATAATGAGGTTACCTATCCCGAGGAGATACCGCATTGGAACGTATTTATCTGGATTACGCTGCCACGACTCCGGTACGCCCGGAAGTGGTTGACGCGATGCTCCCCTATTTGCGGGAAGACTGGGGCAACCCCTCTTCGATTCACGTTCACGGGCAGGCAGCCCGCGCCGCGGTCGAAGGCGCCCGGCGGCAGGTTGCCGCGCTCATCGGGGCGCGGGACCCGGACGAGATTTATTTCACCGGGGGCGGCACCGAAGCCGATAACTGGGCGCTGAAGGGCGTTGCCTTTGCCCACCGTGCCCGGGGCAACCATATTATTACGAGCGCCATCGAGCACCACGCGGTGCTGGAGAGCTGCCATTTCATGGAAAAACAGGGTTTTACGGTTACCTATCTTTCCGTAGATGGCAATGGACTGGTAGCGCCCGGCGCGGTGAAAAAAGCCTTAACCCCCGGGACGATTTTAGTTTCCATAATGCACGCCAATAACGAAGTGGGCACGATACAGCCGCTGGCGGAAATCGGGGCGATTACCCGGGCCGCGGGCGTTTACCTGCACACGGACGCGGTGCAGACCGCGGGGCATATTCCCGTGAACGTGGATGAATTAAAGGTTGACCTGCTGGCGATTTCCGCGCACAAGATTTACGGTCCCAAGGGTGTGGGCGCTTTGTACGTGCGGCGGGGAATCGAGCTGGAGCCGTTCATTCACGGCGGCGGACAGGAACGCGGGTGGCGGTCCGGGACGGAAAACGTGCCGGGAATCGTGGGGTTCGGAAAAGCCGCGGAGCTGGCAGCGGCGGAACTGGAGTCCGAAGCCGGGAGAATTACGCTTTTGCGGGAGAAACTCATTCAGGCAATATTGTTAACTATCCCCGGGACACGGCTGAACGGTCATTCGCAGCAAAGATTGCCGAATAATGTGAATATCAGTTTTGATTATATTGAGGGAGAGCCGATATGCCTGAACCTGGACCTGGCGGGGATATCGGTAGCAACAGGTTCGGCGTGCAGTTCGGAGAACGCGGCGGCATCGGCGGTATTAACCGCGCTGGGCTTGACCCCGGTGCAGGCGCGCGGGGCGATCCGTTTTTCTCTGGGGAAGTGGACGACCGAGTCAGAAATCAATAAAGTAATGGCAGTTTTGCCCGGAATCATTAGAAACCTAAGGGCGATTTCGCCGCTCAATTAGAGTAAATAACAGGAGTGAATCATGGCACCGCAGGCTAAGAAAGAAGTAGAAATGCCGGAAATCGGTAAAATCTCGCCGGATATATTCAGCGAACTGATTTTCCCGCGGCTGGGGGCAAAGAACCGTAATATCCTGGTGGGACCGCAGCACGGCGTGGATGTCGGCATCGCGCGTATCGGCAACCAAGCCGTCTCTCTCACCACCGACCCGGTGTTTATCGTGCCGGAATACGGCTGGGAAAGGGCGGCGTGGTTTGCGCTGCATATCATCGCTTCCGATTCCGTGACCAGCGGTTTGAAACCAACGTACCTTTCCATCGACCTCAACCTGCCGATGCAGATGAAGAAGCAGGAGTTAGAGGTTGTCTGGCAGGTCATCCACCGGGAGTGCGAAAAATTAGGAATTGCGGTGATTACCGGGCACACGGGTCGCTACGAAAATTGCGGCTACCCGATGGTGGGCGGGGCGACGATGTTAGGTGTCGGTAGTCTTGACGAGTACGTTTCTCCAAAGTTCATCAAACCCGGCGATAAAATTATCATCACCAAAGGTCCCGCCATCGAAGCCTGCGGCATTTTTGCCGCCATGCTACCGCAGACAATCGAAAAACAATTCGGGAAGGCTTTTCTTCAGAAGGCGGAAAAGATATTTTATATGATGTCGGTGGTGGAAGAGGCGATGACGGCAATTAAGGTGGGGGTGAGGGACAATGGCGTCAGCGCCCTGCACGACGCCACCGAGTGCGGCATCTGGGGCGGTTTGTACGAAATCGCCCAGGCAGCCGGGTTGGGAGTCACGGTCGAAAAAGAGAAAATTGTCGTGACCGAAGGCGTAAACGAAATCTGCGATTATATGGGCATCGACCCTTACGCTTCTATTTCCGAGGGCACGCTCATCATTACCTGCCGCCCCCACAAAGCCACGGCGGTCATCGATTTGCTAACGAAGAAAGGCATTAATGCTTCCGTGGTCGGGGAGTTGCACGAGGCGAGCAAGGGGATGAACCTGATAGAAAAAGGCAGGAAAAAGAAGCTGGTGCATCCCATCGTCGACCCGTTCTGGCGGGCGTTTTACAACGCGCTGGCGGCAAATTCCAAAAAGTAACGAGGCGGTTTAGCGCTCTTCGTAGGGGAAGACCTGCCAGCCTTTGCCGTTCACTACCAGCAGCAACCTGCCGCCGGCGGCGGTCTCGATGCCCGCGATGATTTTCTCAACTTCCGCATCGGTTAACAGCGGGATGGTTTCCCCGGATGCCGGCTGGTAGCGCAGCAGCCGCGGCTTGTGCCCGAATTTCGCCTCGATTTTTTCGTAGAGCAGCGCCGTGTTTTCCGGCGTGGTCAACAGCGTCACCGCTTTCTTTTGGGTAACGGTAACTTCGGCACCCAGCTTCTGGTCGGCGCGCAGGACGCTCCAGTGGTAGAAAAGGAAGGGTAAAGCTACCAGCAAACATTGCCAGCCCCAGATGGATTCTCTCAAGAACGTGACGCCGAAATTGCCCTGTAAAATACTGCTGAGCAACTGGTAAATAATCGCGCTTAAGCCGGTAGCCGCGGCAACGACGCCCGCCGCCAGCAGGAAGTAAAGGTAGAAGCGCCGGGTCAGGGCGCGCCTTTCCTCGATGCCCCCGGCCGCGACCATTTTATTCACCCTGCCCCAGTAGTAATACCACATCGGGGCGCCGACGGCGAGCAGGGCAATTGCCAGGCTCAGGAACGATTGCCAGAAGCCGCCGCCCGTTCCGGCAACGGCGGAGGTGCTCAGAGCAGCAATCAATAACCTGAGAAGTAGCCCGATAAGAACGATAATCCCGGCGACCAGCCCGCCCAAGCCTGCCAGCGACATCAGATAGCTGTAAACGCGGCGGGCGGAGGAGCGGACAGACGGCATCAGCGCGGCTTCATCGCGGGCAACCTGGCGATGGTAAAGCCAGATGGTGGCGGCAACCAGCAGTAGCGGGATGGTCCAGCCGAGGAATTGGAAGTAAACGGGAGTTGCTCCCGGCGCGCCGCCGAGAGCGTAACGCAGCAGTTGATAAATGGTGGTAACCAAAGCGGTAAGCCCGGCAATCACGCTGCCGAGGATGGCGAACAGGTAAAGATAGACCTGCCGCAGGGTGGATTGGATATCGCCTTTCGCCAGCCGGAACCAGTGCAGCCACCAGACGAAGGCGCCGGTGATGCCGAAACCCGCCGCGAAGCCGAGTTCGATTCCCGAGACGACGCGGGTGGTATCTCCCCAGATGGGCAGCCAGACGACGGCGCGGTAAATCAGTTGCACCAGCCCGATACTGAGATACGCCAGCCCCCAGACGGAGAAAATGTAAAGATACCAGCGGCGCAGGGTTTTCGCCGCGGACGATGGTTGACCTTCTTTTGCCTGTACACGGTGATGGTAGTACCACACCGCCGCGGCGATAATCAGACGGCCGACCCAATCGGCGATGTAATCATATTCGTTGAAGCCGTTAACAAGACCGGCGAGAAACTCGACGGCAGCCGAGATGAAGGTGGAAAGGGCAAAAAAGAGCACCAGGTTGAGGTACCAGGCGCGGATAGCGGAGCCCTGTTCCTCAATATCGTTAGCGGTGTGTTTTTGAATATAGCGCCAGAAGAAAGCCCACAGAACCCCGCCGATGACGGCGAGCGCCAGTCCCATACTGAAGGTCTCGGCGTTAAATTGTCCTCTGCCAACGGAAGTGGCGCCGCGGTCCGTGAATATATCTACCAGCAGTGTGATGATGAGGGCAGCGCCCCCGCTCAGCATCCCCAGGGAAATGAGCGAGACGGCATAAAAGAAAAATCGTTTGATAACACTCATCGGTTCTCCTTGCGGGGATTAATAAAAGAAGCCCCAGAAATAATCCGGCTGGTCAATCTTCCAGACGCCGTTTTCGGTGACGAGGGTGAAAGCAATCGACCGCGAGTAAACTGAATTCGCCAGCGGGCTGCCGCTGTGGAAGGTATCCAGCGTGACCGGCACGATGGCGGTCTGGTTTTTATAAATAGTCTCTCCCAGCGTCGCCTGCCAGGCGGGCGGGTCGTAGTTTGATGGGTAATAGTCTTTCCAGGGAGTACTCCCCTGGCGCGCTATTAACGCCGCCGAGAGGTAGCTTTCGGCGGTCTCGTAGTCGTTCTCTTTTAGCGCCAGGATAAAGCGCTGCACGACCCCGGCCGGGGTATCTACCGGGAGCAGGGGGCTATCCTGGTTCAGCGTCAGCACCAGGGCGACGGCGGTGAGAGCCAGCGCGCCGATGACAACGCCGAAGATGAGCAGCCACCGGTTGGGAGATTTCATAGACGACACCTTGCCTTGTGAGTTTGAGTATAGTACGGGGTGAAGGTGAAGTCAAGAGTGAGATGCTATGGTAGCGCATACGGGATTCGAACCCGTGATCTCGTCCTTGAGAGGGACGCGTCCTAGGCCGCTAGACGAATGCGCCAGGATTAAGAGTAATATCTAGATTATAGCAGTTATGGGGATTGGTTTCCCCACCATGAGATTTCCTTCGAGTCACTTCGACCACGCTCAGTGCAAGCACTCAAGACAGGTTATTCAGTCGCCCGGCTTTGCCGTTCTCCTTCAGAATGACAAGATTACAGGTGACGGAAGACCCGCCAGGCTTTCTCCTGCCCGTCGGCGCCGACCAGATAGGGGCGGAGCATGACCATATTATATTCGTTGACTACCTTTAAGATCTCCTCGTCCGGCTTCAGGTTGCCGGTGGTAAGGAGCTTGCGGGTGGGATGCACCACGACGGCGACGCCCATACTGTGCAGCAGGTCGATGGCCTGACGGTCGAAGATAAACGAATCGGTGGCGGCGGCGGAGCCCTGTGTCGGCACGGCGAATTCTTTCGCCCGCTCGTAGGCGAATTTGGCAGAGTCTTCACGGTTGGTCTGCCCGCCACACTGCGCCAGCAGCAAGGCGTCTTTACAGAAAGCGAATGAGTTGGACTGGATGGCTTTAGCGCCAATCCAGGCGATGTGCGCGTCCTTTAATTCGGCGTCCGTGGGCTGGCGTTTGGAGAGCACTTCCAGACCATATTTCGCGTTAAAGAAAGAGGTTTTATCCACCTCGGTAATCACCGGCTTGTTGCCGATAGTCCACTTCATATTCAGCCCGAAGACCCCGGAGTTGATTCTCTCCCAGGTGTCGAGCGCGGCGACGTCCACGATGCGCAGGTTCTTCATCACGTCGGAAAGCTCCTCGACACACCCGGGTTCAAACCCCGGCGCCGCCAGCACGTCCAGTACGAAGCGTTCGGTTTTGTTCTTGTTCACCAGCATATCGGCAGTCTCTCTGGTAAGTTTGGAGGAAGTCGCCATCACGCCGCCGAAGGGTGATTTCTTATCGGTGGTCAGGGCAGCAGCGAGCGCCTCGCTCTGCCGGGCGCGGGCGGCGTAAACCGCCGGATTGGTGTGCTTGTTAACGACCACGGCTTCCGTGCGCTTGTCCTTTAGAAAAGCCATCGTCCGGCTGATTTCCACTGCCACGGCGTAACCCGTGAGGTCGATGTGGTTGGTGAAGCCCATCCCGCGGCCTTCGATAAGCTCTTTGTAGGAATTACCCGGCTCCCCGACGTAGCCTGCCTGGTGGGGGTTATCTCCGCTGCGCAGGGGAGACAGCGCGTATTTCACTTCTTTTTTGGTGCCATCTTCGTAGGTAAACACGACTTTCATTTCTTTAGGCGCAGACATATTAAAACCGCCTCCTGTGTTATTTTGCAGCCGGGTGGGAATTAGGGGATTTTCTGGAAGGTGCCGTCTTCCGTCAGCCAGTAATTGCCGGTGCGCCCGGGCGCCCACTCGTGGTAGCCGATGATTTTATGCCGGATTTTATAAACCTTGTCCGTGGGCTCAATCCAGTAGGTGAAGCAGTGCTGACACTTGTAAATGGGCTGGTCGCCGAGGTGGAGCCGCACCGCCGGCGGGATTTCTTTATCCGGGGCGAGGGTGATTTCGGGGTTTTCCGCGTCGCACTTGCCGGGGCAGCCGCGCTTCCATTTGTTTGTTTGGGACATTATTTTTTGCCTTATATTTCAGGAAAATCGGTTGGCTGGGGATAGAGGATTCGAACCTCTCCTCACAGATCCAGAGTCTGCTGTCCTACCACTAGACTAATCCCCAGTGACACTGAAATTGTAACATAGACGTCCGTAAAGTGGCAATGTTCACGCCGATAAGGTTAGAATATAAGTAGAACCCTTTTGCGGGATAAAATAAGGAAGGAGTATTATGTCAGACCCCATCAAACAACCGATCGCCGGGATGATGAACCCCGTGCATTTCGGTTCCCGTTACACCAAGTGGGTGGGTGGATACGGAGACGTTACCTCGATGCAAATCACCTACGTGACCGACAAGAAAAAACTGGAGAAACTGATTCCGAGCTGCTTCGAAATTGTCGGCGAAGCCAAAATGATCGTCTACTGCACGATGAACCGCGACGTCGGCTGGCTGGCCGGCGCCGATTATAACATGCTCGGCGTGGATGTCCCCTGCGTGTACCATAGCAAGGGCGCCGACAACGGATATGTCGGCAAGTACTGTATGGTGCTGTGGGAAAACCTCACCGACCCGATTCTCACAGGCCGCGAACTGCAGGGCATTCCCAAGATTTTCGCCAACATCGAAAACTTCCAGCACACCGAAGGCGAGTGGCGGACCAACGCCCACTACCGGGGGCACAAAATTGTGGATATGACCGTCCAGGACACCCGCGATATGACCAGGGAAGAAATGGAAGCCCGCCGCAAAGCCCCGGGTAAAGACTGGTTCGGCTGGAAATACCTGCCCAAGACCGGAGAGGAAGGCGCTGATGTCAGCTATCCGACGCTATACCCTCTAGGCGACGGCACCTGGGAAGGTAAGTGGGGCGAGGGCAAGGTCGTCTGGAACCGCCTCACCTGGGAGCAAAACCCGACCCAGTTCCACATCGTCAACGCTTTGCAGGAATTACCGATTCTCAAGTACGTGGAAGCCGTGGTGGTGAAAGTCGGCTGGCCGCCGCCTCCCCACGCCGCGTTCAAAATGGAAATGCCGTCCGGCCCGCCGCGTATCTGGCGTCCGTTAAAGTAAGGTTTTTTAGTGGAGAACAGGCATCTCGCCTGTGCAATGTTAATGGATTCCCGCTTTCGCGGGAATGACAGGGAATAAAGGAAGGGGCTGTTTACAGCCCCTTCCTTTTTGTCGAGATCGAGGGTTAGGCGAGCCGTGTGCGTAGAATTTGAACTCAGATTCCGTTTCCTGTTATAATTAAATTTAGTCAGCTATACAAGTGAATATGGTTCCGCTAGGGGGGCTCAACTGCTGAGACCCCGATGAAAATCGGGGGACCCTTAGAACCTGACCTTGATAATTCAAGCGAAGGGAAGCGGTAATTTGAGAAACCAGGGAATGATCCAGACCGCGTCCCCTGGTTTTTTGTTTTCTGGAGGTAGAAATGACACAACTCGAGCAGGCGCGTCAGGGCATTATCACCGGGGCAATGCAAGCCGTGGCGGAAGATGAAAAACTGGACGCCGGGTTTATCCGGCAGGGCGTTGCCGCCGGGAACATCGTCATTCCCGCCAACATCAACCATAAAAATCTGAAGCCTTACGGCGTGGGCAAAGGATTGCGGACCAAAGTTAACGCCAATTTCGGCACCTCGTCCGATTACGGCTCGATTGAAACCGAACTGGAAAAACTCAAAGCCGCCATCGAGTGCGGCGCGGACGCCGTGATGGACCTTTCCACCGGGGGTGATATCAATCGCACGCGGCGGGCGATAATGCGGGCGGCGACCGTGCCGGTGGGGACCGTGCCGGTGTATCAAGCCGCGATTCAAGCCATCAAACAGCACGGCGCCATCGTCAAAATGACCCCGGACGATATTTTTAACGCCATTGAGGCGCAGGCTCAAGACGGCGTGGACTTCGTCACGGTGCATTGCGGCGTAACCCGCGGCGCCATCGCCGCGCTAAAAGAACAGGGCAGGGTTACGGACGTGGTCTCCCGGGGGGGCGCTTTTATGGTGGGTTGGATGCTGCATAACGACCAGGAGAATCCCCTTTACGCGCAATACGACCGCTTGCTGGAAATCGCCCGTAAATACGATGTAACACTGAGCCTTGGGGACGGGATGCGCCCCGGCTGTCTGGCGGACGCTACCGACCGTGCCCAGATTGCCGAACTGATGACGCTGGGTGAACTGGTGGAACGAGCCTGGAAAGCCGGCGTTCAGGTAATGGTGGAGGGTCCCGGGCATGTGCCCATCAACCAGATTGAAACCAACATCAGATTGCAGAAAGCCATCTGCAAAGGCGCGCCTTTTTACGTACTGGGGCCGCTGGTTACGGATATCGGGGCGGGTTACGACCACATTACCGCCGCCATCGGCGGCGCTATTGCCGCGGTTCACGGCGCGGATTTTCTCTGCTATGTGACGCCCACCGAGCACCTCGGGCTCCCGGACGTGGAAGATGTGCGTAACGGCGTGATCGCCTCCCGTATTGCCGCGCACGCGGCGGATATCGCTAAGGGAGTAAAAGGCGCCGCGGAATGGGACTTACGGATGGCGAAGGCGCGCAAAGCACTGGATTGGGACAGGCAGATCGAGTTGTCCTTACGTCCTGATTACGCGCGTAAAGTTCACGAAAAACATCACGCCAGCAGCGCCGCCTGCAGTATGTGCGGCGATTACTGCGCGATGAAAGTGGTCGGAGAGTACCTGAATATAGATACGATAAAGTGCTAGATGGAGCAAACCCTGACCAGCCTTGCCTTCCAGAGGATGTTTTAGAAGGGCTTAACGCCATTCTAAAAGAAAAAAGTCCCTTCCCCAAAATGGGGAAGGGACAGGGATGGGGTGCTGTGGTAGAATCTCTGCGCAATACTGCACCGCTCTGGTTTTTGGATTGCTTCGTCGTTTCTCTTCTCGCGAAGACACCAGGGATTATTCGCTAAATCCGCCGTCAGTGTGTTAAACTTAAGACAGTTTTAGCCATTATGACTGGTAAAAAATCCTTCAAAAATATCTACGATGTCGCGGTTATCGGGGGCGGGCCGGTCGGCAGCCAGGCGGTTTTCAAGCTGGCGGGTCTGGGCTACCGAGTGCTGGTGCTGGAAAAGAAGCCGGAGTTTACCGACCGCATCTGCTGTACCGGTATCGTCAGCCGCGAGTGCGTAGAGACCTACCAGATACCCGGCGCCGTGATTTACCGCTGGGCGCAGGGAGCCTCTTTATTTTCTCCGCAGAGCAGCGTGATTTCCGTACGACGGGACACGCCTCAGGCGGCAATTTTAGACCGCCCCGCTTTTAACCGGCTGTGGGCAAAGCGCGCCCGGGACGTCGGCGCGGAATTTCTTTACGGCGCGGAAGTAAAACAGATTATCCACTCCAAAAGCGGAGTGGCGCTATCCGTTGTCTACCAGGGCAATCCTTATAATATCCAGAGCCGGGCGGTGGTAATGGCCACCGGCTTCGGCGCCCGGTTGATGGACGGGCTGGGGCTGGGAGCTGCCGGCGATTTCGTGATGGGCGCTCAGGCGGAGGTCAATACCTATTCCGCCAACGAAGTCGAAGTTTACTTCGGGGAGAAAACAGCGCCCGGATTTTTCGGCTGGCTGGCGCCCACCGCTAAAGACAAAGCCCTGGTGGGGGTGCTTTCCCGGCGTCACCCGCCGGCTTACCTGCGCAGCCTGCTGGCACGCCTGGCGGACGAGGGGAAAATCGTTTCCAAAGAGGTGCCTTTTACCTACGGCGGCGTGGCGCTGCGTCCCCTGCACCGTACCTACGGCGACCGGCTGCTGGTCGTCGGTACGGCGGCGGGGCAGGTGAAACCTCTCACCGGCGGCGGCCTCTATTTCGGGCTGCTCGGCGCCGATATCGCCGCCAGCACTTTACACCGGGCGCTGGCTGCCGGCGACCTGTCTCCGTCAAAACTTCAGGGTTACGAGCGAGCATGGAAAAGGCGGCTCGGTAAGGAGCTCCGCGCCGGTTACTTCGGGCGGCGCATCTTCGAATTGCTCAGCGACCGTCAACTGGAGAGAATCTTCAAGCTGTTATCCGATAGCGGTCTGATACAGGATATGGAACAGTCAGCCGAACTGTCTTTCGACTGGCACGCGGCGGTGGTGAACCGGGTTTTCAACCACCGGGTGATATTGAAAATAATCCGGTCGCTGGGCGCGCGCGGTAAAATACAGCCGCGGCTGGACTGATTAATTGGCAATCTGGAATAAATCGGGGGGAAAATGGTTAACGGCGAAACAATCTCACACCTGAGCCTCGGCGACGCGGCGAGCAAATATTTAGCCACTTTATCGAATGAGAAACGGGAGCAGCACCAACCGCCGCTGCACGGCTTCGTCCGCTGGTACGGCTGGGACAAACCGGTGAACGGCATCAAAGCCGCGGAAGCCGGGAGCTTTGCCGAACGACTCTCGCAGACGGATAGCGACGCGGCGAAAAAACTGGAAATCATCCGGGGCTTTTTTAATTACGCCAAAAAAGAAGGCTGGCTGAAAGACAATCTCTCGCTCAGCCTGAGAGTGATAAAACCGAAAGCGAAAAGCAACGGGTCGTTGAAGAAAATGGTCCGGCCCCCGGTGCCGATGAACCAGGCGATGTACGATTCCCTGTCTGCGGAGATGGAAACGCTGAAAAAACGGCGTGTTGAAGTAATTGAGGACATCCGCCGCGCCGCCGCGGACAAAGACTTCCGCGAGAATGTGCCCTACCACGCCGCCCGGGAAAAGAAAGGGATGATTGACGGCAAGATTATGGAAATCGAGGAAACACTCGCCCGCGCCGTGATTACCGAGGAGAAGCAGGAAAAAGGGCTGCTGATTTGCGTCGGGGATACCGTCGTGCTGCAGGCGGCGGATTCCGGGCAGGAGATGCGTTACACGTTATGCAATCCCAAGGAAGTAGCCCCGGCGCAGGGAAAAATTTCCATCGTCTCGCCGGTTGGTAAAGCCGCTCTGGGGAAAAAACAGGGCGATAAAATCGTCGTCGCCGTGCCCGCCGGGACAAAACAATTTGTCATTGTCCGTGTAGAACGCTAGCCTTGAATTCAGACAGGCACGCTGTTATATTATAAGCATTACGTTCCCGAAGGATATTTATGGTTGACTGGCAGAAAACCGCCGCGACCCTGCGCTGCCCCGCCGTGGCGGATGAAGTAACCATTATCGTGAACAGCGACTGGTCGGCAAAATGCACCGGTTACGAAAAGTATTCCGGCAGCCGCGATGGCAGCCTGGAGCTGGTAAAAAGGAGCCTGAACCTGCGGCGTACGCTGGAGTGTAAAGGGCTGGATTGCCCGACGATTACGGCTTACGTTGAAAGACTGCGTAACGAGGAATCTAAACCCAGCGCCCCGTCAGGAGGAAATCCGTGACCACCGCCACTGAAAAAAAAGTGAAAATAAAAATCGATAATATCTCACTGAATTTCGGCGGGGTGAAAGCGCTCAGCAATGTCAGCGTGGACGTCAAGGAGAACGAAATCCTGGCGATAATCGGGCCTAACGGTGCCGGGAAAACCTGCCTGCTCAATAGCATCAACGGCTTCTACAAGCCGCAGTCCGGGGACATTTTTTATGAAGGCAAGCGTATTACCCGCATCCGCCCGGACCGGGCGGCGAAACTGGGGCTGGCGCGCACCTTCCAGAATATCGAGCTTTATTCCGGTCTCTCGACGCTGGATAACCTGATGGCGGCGCGGCACATCCTGATGCGCCAGAATTTCCTGACTGGCGCCATTTATTACAAGTGGGCAAAAGATGAAGAAATCCGGCACCGCCGGGTGGTGGAGGACATCATCGACTTCCTGGAAATGGAACCCATCCGTAAAAAAGTGGTGGGCACGCTGCCCTACGGGATGCGCAAGCGCGTGGAGTTGGGCCGGGCGCTGGCAATGGAGCCGAAAGTGTTGTTGCTGGACGAACCGATGGCGGGGATGAATCTTGAGGAAAAAGAGGACATCGCTCGCTTTATCGTGGATATCTTCGAGGGGCAGGGCGCTACTTACCCGGATACTCCCGTGCTCCGGGACGGCGTGAATACCATCGTCCTTATTGAGCACGATATGGGCGTGGTGATGGATTTAGCCGATAGAATCGTGGTGCTGGATTTCGGCAAAAAAATCGCCGAGGGCACACCGGAAGAAATCAAGAACAACCCGCAGGTGATTTCCGCCTATCTCGGCAAAGAAGCTTAAAAAATTACCGCGCTTCTCCGTAAAAAGGAGGAGGGACGAAAATGAGCAAGGTCAGTTGCACCCTCAATTTTATGTACGCAATGGAGCAGTTCGCCACGCGTATCTACCTGCTGCAGATGCGAGCTTTCAGGAATACGGAAACAGCCGGGAAACTAACCGCGGCTTCCGCCAACGAACAGACGCACGTGAATTTCCTCCGTGCCCGTTTACTGGAGATGAAATATAGACCGTCACGGTTGGGTTTTTTGTTCAGGCTGGCGGCGATTATACTCGGCTGGCTGACGGGCTGCCTCGGGAAATCCACTGCCTTGCGCGCGGCTATCTTCGTGGAGACGCGGGCGGTAAAAGACTACGGCAGCTTTGCGAAGAAACCGTATTTCGATACGGCAACTAAAGCCTTGCTGGAGCAGATTATCGCTGACGAAGTGCAGCATGTGAACACGTGGAAAAGCGAACTGGCGGCATTGAAAAAGTAGAAAAGCCGAAGGCAGGGTAATAAAATGCAGTTATACGATTACCGCCTCCAGAAAATCGTCTCCGTGGATAAAATAACCAAAACGAAAGCCGAATGGAAAAAACTGCTGACCCCCGAACAGTACGAAATCACCACGGAGCAGGGGACCGAGCGTCCTTTCACCTGCACCTTCGATGAGATTAAAGACCCGGGGGTTTTTCAGTGCGTCCGTTGCGGCACCGATTTGTTCGCGAATCAAGTTAAATTTCATTCCGGCACCGGCTGGCCCAGCTACAACGCCCCCGTTTCCGAATTGAATATTGTGGAGAGAGCGGATAACAGCCACGGAATGAGACGGACGGAGGTGCGCTGCGCCCGGTGCGATGGTCACCTGGGGCACGTCTTCGACGACGGGCCGCCGCCTACCTATAAACGCTACTGCATCAACGCGGCGGCGATAAAATTCGTGCCGGAGTAAATGAAAGAGGAAACTATGCCTGAAAGTGAAATTGCCACACTCGCCGGGGGATGTTTCTGGTGCCTGGAAGCCGTCTTCAAAGAAGTAAAAGGCGTACAGAAAGTGGTGTCCGGTTACACCGGCGGCATCACGCGGCAACCCACCTATGAGGAAGTCTGCACCGACCAGACCGGGCACGCCGAGGCGGTGCAAATTACGTTCAATCCGGCGGTCATCACTTATAAGGAACTACTGGAAATCTTTTTTACCATCCACGACCCCACCAGCCTGAACCGGCAGGGGAACGATATCGGCAGCCAGTACCGCTCCGCGATTTTTTATACCGGCGAGGTGCAGAAAACCACCGCGGCACAGGTCATGAAAGAGCTGACGCAGGCGAAAGTGTACCCAAAACGACTCGTAACGGAATTGAAGCCGCTGGAGGTCTTTTATCCCGCCGAGGCTTATCACCGGGACTATTTGAAAAAGCACCCGGAAAAACCCTACTGTCAGGCAGTCGTCGCGCCGAAAGTCGCCAAGTTCCGGCAAAAATGGGTGGGGAAGCTCAAGGAATAGCCGTTTTCTCGAATATCGAGGTTAATTAATGCCGCGGGACTATTTACGTCTCACCTGCCTGCCGGCGGTAATCAATATTGACTCCCGGGTGCTGGTGCTGGGGACGATGCCCGGCGCGCAGTCTTTGCAGAAACGGCAGTATTACGGCAATCCCGGCAACCGGTTCTGGCGCGTTCTTTACGGGCTGTGGGATTTACCGCCGGAAGCTGATTACACCGCCCGGATTGAATTCGTGAAGAGTAAGGGCATTGCCCTGTGGGACGTGGTGAAACAATGCACCCGCGCCGGCAGCTCCGACTCCAATATTAAAGATATCACGGTGAACGATTTTGGCGCTCTGTTGGAAAAATATCCCGGCGTCCGGTGTCTGGCGTTCAGCAGCCAGAAAGCGTCGCAGCTCTTTCAGAAATACGCCTTGCCCCGGCTTGGTGGGGAAGAAGCCAGCGCGTTGGATTTTATTGTTTTACCGTCGCCGTCGGGTCACAACGCCCGGGTGAGTTTTCCCCAACTACTGGCGGCATGGCAAAAAATCAGGGATTATTTACAAAACAAAAGAGCCGCGGCGTAAAACCGCGGCTCTTTTACAAATTCAAATTTTACTAGGCTTTGGCTTTGACAAACAGCGTTGCCCCGATAAATGATAACCCCACACCGATGACGATGGCGACATAGCCGCTGGTAATGATGAACTGAGTCAAACCGGCGTTGGTTCGGGCAAGACCAAGCGACGTGCGGAGCGCGGAGTAGTAGGCATATTTCGCGCTCGGTAAGGCGGTCCCCGCCTGAATCGCCGGCTCTTCGACCGCGGCGAGTGCTTTCGCCCCGGCTTTAACCGTATCATACTTGGCATCTAACTGATCTAAAGGTAAAGGACTCAGGTCATTGATGAGAGTCTGTCTGCCGTCATTCCCCTGAATCACGAACATTACTCCCAATACCAGGCTGGCGACCGCGATGAGCAGCACGAGAATACCGGCAAGTCTTGTGAAACCCATTGTTTACCCTCCCTTATACTGATATCTCATCCTTGGAATATCAGTAAACATTGACGCATACTATCTTAAAATAAGAAAGCTGTCAAGTGTTACCAGTATCATTATGAAAATTTATCGATAATCCAAGCAACCGCCATGCAACCGGCGCTAGGCGGTGCGGTCCGGGAAAAAGAGCGTGGGGTAAAGTTCCACCATTTATTCCCCTTAGGATTTAGATATTATGGTTAGTGTTTGTGTTCCTAGTCCCACTTGCGCAGGTCGGTGATTTTGGGGGCGTTCTCCGGCAGGCTGCCGGGGCTGACGAATTCGAATCGGTCTATCTTCACGCGGCAGACGCTCTGGATTTTTTCGTTGACCGCATTTTCGAGTTCCCTCCCTCCACTGCTCTCCGCTTTCAAAGTCAGGATATCGCGCTGCGCCTCACGCGTGACGATAAGCTGGTAGCGAGCGATGTGTCCGGTGCCGGTAATCACCTCGTCCGCCTGCTTGCCGACCACAAACATACCGCGCACTTTGACGGCGTCGCCAGCTCTGCCGAAAATACCGGTGAGGCGGTGCGCCGTACGGCCGCAGGCGCATCTGGCGGTGGTATAACTAGAGAGGTCGCCGGTGCCGAAGCGGATTAGCCCCCAGGCTTTGTTGTGCAACGGCGTTACCACAATTTCGCCCACTGCTCCCGGGGGCAATTGGCACCCGGTAGCCGGGTCCACAATTTCCACGACGTAATCGTCCATCATGTGCAACCCATTTTGCTGCTCGCACTCGTAAGCGATGCAGCCGCCGGGTTCGGTGACCGCGTAAGCCTGCGCGGTTTGAATTTTGTAATCGCTTTCCAGTGTGTGCCTTATTGAGGGAGCCAGCATTTCCCCGGTAAACCAGGCTTTTTGCAGGGCAAAATCCTGGCGGAAATTTAAGCCCGTCTCTTCCGCTTTTTTGATGAGGGTCATTAAAAAAGACGGCGTCCCCAGGAAGCCGTTGACCTTGAGGTCGCGCATCGTCTGTATTTGAATTTCGGTGTTGCCGGCGCCGGTGTTGACCACGGTCGCCCCGCAGTGGCGCAGTGCCTCGTAGAACAGCATCCCCGCCGGGGACAGGTGGTAGGTGAATGTGTTAACGACCACATCGCCTTTCCGGAAGCCCGCCGCCCAGAACGCCCGGGCGAACCACTTGATGCGCGAGAAATGCAGCGGTTCGTAAATGGGTCCCGGCGAGATGAAAATCCGCTCTACCGTTGCCGGCGGGACGGTGAGCAGCCCGCCATAGGGCGGGTTGCTTTTTTGCGCGGCAATTATGTCCGTCTTGCGGGTGATGGGGAGTTTCTGCAAGTCCTCGTAAATATGAATATCGGATGGTTTCAGCCCGGCTTTCAGCATCAGGTTGCGGGTGAACGGCGCACGGTGGAAAGCACCAACCACCGCGCGCCGCAGCCCGGCTTCCAATATCCGATGTCTTTCGGTCGCAGATATCGTTTCCGTCGCGTCGTAATATTTATCGGTCTGTTTTACAGCCATCGTTTGCGCCTCTTGTAATGCTTCACCTCGCGGTAGCTTTTTTTCGTACCGACGGTGGAAAGCCCCATATAAAATTCTTTGACGTCCTCGTTGTTTTTCAGAAAATCCGCCGTGCCGTCCAGCACGATACGCCCATTTTCCATCACGTAACCATAATGGGCAATGCTCAAAGCCACGCGCACATTCTGTTCCACCAGCAAAACCGAGGTTTTAGATTCAGTGTTGAAGCGTTTGATGATATTATAAATCTCTTCCACCAGCAGGGGTGCCAGCCCCAGCGATGGCTCGTCCAGCATCATCAGCTTTGGCTTGGACATCATCGCCCGGCCAATCACCACCATCTGCTGCTCGCCCCCGGATAGGTACCCGGCGGTATTCTTGCGGAGTAGTTTCAGCCGGGGGAAGTAGCTGTAGACCATCTCCAGGTCGTGTTTCACGGCGTTGCGGTCGCGGCGGTTGAAGGCGCCCACCAGCAGGTTTTCTTCCGCGGTCAGGTGCCCGAAGACGTGCCGCCCTTCCAGCGCCTGGATAATACCTAGCTTGCCGATTTGCTCGGCGTTCTTCTTATCGATACGGGCGCCGTCCCATTCAATGTTGCCATCCGTCACTTCGCCCTCTTCCACTTTCAATAATCCGGAAATGGCTTTGAGCGTGGTGCTTTTCCCGGCGCCGTTCGCCCCGAGCAGCGCCACGATGGCGCCGTCGTCTACTTTCAGCGAGACGCCGTGCAGCACCCGGATGACACCCAGGTAGGCAACCTCGATATTGTTCAGTTTCAGCATGTTCTATACCTTTTATTCGCTTCGTGAGGCTCGGAGGGAAAGGGCGGCCACTGCCGCCCTTTCCCTGTTTTGTTTACTGGAAGTTGTACTGAATCTGGGGCGCGTTAATCCAGCCGGAGATAGGTGTAATGACGCCGCTTTTCACCTCGAAGATACGCAGTGACTGCGATAAACGGTTATCGCCGGAGATATAGCTCACCTTGCCGTGCAGCCCGCCGGGGTCGAAGTTGTTCAACTTCTGAATACCGTACTTTTCAATATTTTCCGGGGTCAGGTTGCTGACGCCGACGTTCTCAATCGCCAGGCGCAGAATTTCTGCCTGTATCAAACCTAATGCCCAGGTGGTGATGTAATCCATATTCCCGTAGTCCTGCGGGTGCAGTTTCTGGCAGTATTCCTTCATTTTCGCCATCGCCGGGACATTGTCTTCCCAGCTCACGGTGGGATACACGCCGTAAACGCCTTCAACCGTATCCGCCCCGGCGGCATTGACCAGCGCGCTGGTAATGGCGGCGTGGCACAGCCCGACGGTTACGCCCGGGTACATTCCCAGCTGCTTCATATTCTTCATAATGACGGCAGTGGGTGCCGGGGTGGAGGAGATATAAATGACATCCGGGTTCTTGGCTTTGACACGGGTCAAACTCTCGATTTCTGATTGCGTGGTGGCGGTGTGCTCTTCGGTGGCAATAATTTCCACGCCCATTTTTTCCGCGCCGGCTAAAGCCGCGTCCTTAGCGCCCTGCCCGGTGGCATTGTTCAGGAGCAGCAGCGCCATTTTCGGCTTGCCGGTGCCCTTCCAAACGTTAGTCATAAAGTAGTTCGTGAACGCCGCCCAGTCATCGCCATAATCCGGCAACGAGGCGTAAATGTGCTTGGGCGGATTGGTCAGCTTGGGCGCGCTAAAAACGGCGATCCCGGGGAAGCTGGCACGGTTGGCAATTTCCATGGAGTAGGACATCGTAGTGGAATCGTTAGTGGCAAACATTAAGGTCCCGGCGTTCATCAAGCCGTTGATGATGGTAACGGACTTGGCGGCGTCATACTGGTTATCGTTCCAGACGATTTCCACCTGGTGCCCGGTGACCCCGCCGAGTTCCTCGTTGATGTACTTCCAGACATCCAGTATGCCATCGGACATGACGCGGCCTTTTTCACCGGCAGCGCCCGTATAGCAGAGACTCAAACCGATTTTGATGCTGACCGGCTTAGTGGTCTCCTCGGTAGTAGTCTCATTACCGTTGCAGCCGGTGATGAGCAGTGGGGTGAGGACGAGGATTAACGCCAGGGTTGCGGCGCCCAGCGTTTTCATCCATTTGCGTAATTTCATTAGTTCGTTTACCTCCCGTATATTTCAAATGGGGTGAGAAATGTTATCGGTACTTATCGGTCGTCTTTTCACCTCCCCCTTGTTAGTAAGAAAACGGCCAGAGCCGGTAAGACGCTTTGAATAATTGCCAGCGGTGGTGCAGACCGCGCGGTTCCAGCACCAGGAAGAGGATGATGACCAGACCGAAAAGCATGGGTCCGAAACCGGTGGCAAAGCCGGCGGGTAAAGACAGGGAGTTTTCCATAATCGGCACCAGGCGTGTGACCGCTTCTCCCAGCAACCGGATAAAAATGGCGCCGAAGATGGGTCCGGTAGCGCTGCCCATCCCGCCGATGATAATCATCCCCACGTAGAGGATGGATTCGGTCAGGCTGAAATTCTCGCCGCTGATGAATCCGACCCAGTGAGCCGTCAAAGCCCCGGCGATGCCCGCCAGAAAACAGCCGATGAAGAATGCCAGCAGTTTGTAATTGAAGAGGTTGATGCCCATGACCTCGGCGGCGAGGTCGTTATCCCTCACCGCGATAAACGCTCTGCCCACCCGGGTGCGGGCGATATTTTTGGCGCCGAAAATCACGATAGCGGTGATTGCCAGAATAAGGTAAAACTGGCTGGACTGGGTGGTAAGGTTGATTCCCAGTATTTCCGCCGGGGGCACCGCCATACCCATAAAGCCCCCGGTTACGTTATTCCAGTGATTGATGACCCACATAATAATGAAATAGGCGGCGATAGTGCTGATAGCCAGGTAAAAACCTTTGACCCGGAGCGAGGGGATGCCGACCAGCACGCCGATAATCCCGGCGACAATCCCGGCGACCGGCAGGGCAATCAGGAACGGGACTTCGAAGCGGCTGGTAAGAATCGCGGAGGTGAAAGCTCCCACCGCCATAAAAGCCGCGTGCCCGATGGAAAGCTGCCCGCAGTAGCCGGTGAGGATATTCAGCCCGGTGGCTGCGATGATGGTGATGCCGATAAGATTGGCGACGCCCAGCCAGTAATTGCCGAACCAGAGTGGCGCCGTGAGCAACGCCGCCGCCAGCGTAAAAAGTAAAAACTTCTGCGTGCGGGTGCGGAAAATGGTCATATCTTCCGCGTAGCTAAAATTCCTTGTACCGGCAGGTAAATCCATCTTATATCCTCTCGATGCGCTGTTCGCCGAACAGCCCGTATGGCTTAATAAACATTACCAGGACGATGATGATGAAGGGGATTACTTCGCGGACACCGGGCCAGGTGAGCGGCGTCAGGTAGCCGCCGCCGAGATTTTCTGCCAGCCCGATAATCGGTCCGGCAATCATCGCCCCGCCGAAAGAGTCCAGCCCGCCCAGGATGACCACGGAAAAAGACTTCAAGCCGGCGCTGGTCAGCCCGTGATTGATACTGCCGATGCTGGACATCAGCACGCCGCTCACGGCCGCGAGCACGCATGCCAGCATCCAGGAACGGGAAAAGATTTTGGTGACGGGGATGCCGCATGCCTGCACGGCTTTCTGGTCATCGGCGGTGGCGCGCATGGCGATACCCATTTTGTTGTATTTGAAATAAAGGGTTAAAAGCACGAATAAAAGCAGGGCAATAATGGCTGCCCAGAGGTATTCCTGCCCCATCACCGCCGTCCCGATGTAGATGGGGGTCTGGGGAAAGAGGCGCGGCAATGTTGCCTGGCTTTCCGGCCAGACGAAGCTGACCAGCCCTTCGAGGAAGAAAGACAGCCCCAAAGTCACGGTGATGAGGGACAATATCGGCTGGGCAATGAGCGGCCGCAGGATGATTCTTTCCACCACCCACCCCAGGAAAAGCGAAAATATAATCACGATTGGCAACCCGATATAAGCCGGCAGCCCTGCCTGAGAGAGCATGCCGTAGGCAAACCAGGAGAAGAGTAAAATCAATTGCCCCAGCGCCAGGTTCGCCACCCCGCTGGACTTCCAGACCAGCACGAACCCCAGGGCGATTAAGGAGTAAATCATGCCCACGGTGATACCGGTAATCACGAACTGTAAAAGCTCAGACATTATTCAGTCCTTTTGTCATTGCGAGGACGGAAAGGACGCGGCAATCTCCGGGGGAGGAATCCCCGCCCTGAGATGCCTCACTTCGTGCCAGAATAACATCCATTCTTAATTCTCCTCGACATTACGAATTTTTATCGCCGTGGATACGTTCCCTTTGCGCCCGTCCCGGTAGGTGACGGATGCCACCACTTCCACTTCCTTTTCATCGTGATACATCGCCCGGATTAAGTCCGCATAACGGGATTCCATAAACTCGCGGCGGATTTTCCGGGTGCGGGTGAGTTCCGCCTCGTCGGCGTCAAATTCCTTGTGCATCAGGACGAATTTACGCACGCGGGCGGATTCCGGGAGATAGCTGTTGACCCGCAGCAGGTCTTTCTCAATCAGCTTCGCCACCGTGTCCTTCTGGGACAAATCCACAAAAGTGGTGTAATTGATATGCTGTTTTTCCGCCCATTTGCCCACCATCTTGAAATCCATATTGACGATGGCGGAGACATATTCATTATCCTTGTTGCCGATGACCATGGCGTCTTTGATGTAGGGGCTGAACCGGAGCCTGCCCTCAATATACTGCGGGGCGTACCGGGTGCCGGATTTCAGTTCGCCCATGTGGTCCATCCGGTCGAGGAAGATAAGATGCCCTTTATCATTAATATTCACCGCGTCCCCGGTGCGCAACCATCCTTGGTTAAAGGCGTCCGCGGTTTTCTTTTCATCCCGGTGGTAGCCATCGAACATGGAGTCGCTTCTCACCAGCAACTCGCCGCTGTTGAGAATCCGCACCTCGGTGCCGGGCGCCGGGCGCCCCACGCTTTCGAAATCAATTTCGCCTTTGCTATGCGAGGAAATCAAACCGGCTTCGGTGCTGGCGTAGGTTTGCCGCAGCTCGACGCCGATGGCGTGAATGAGGCGGAAGGTATCCAAGCTCAATACCGAGCTCCCGGTCACCGCGAACCGCACGTTAATTAAACCCAGCTTGTCCTTGAGGGGACGGAACAGCAGCCAGTAGGCAGGCACCGAGAGTAACCGCCACAGGATGTTGGGCTTTTTGTTTTTGAACTTATAATCTGCGAGCTTGTGTCCCACCGGCAGGAAGAGCTTGTAAGTGAAACGCTTGAGGGGATGGGCGTCAATCATTTTCACCTGGATTTCACTCACCAGGCTTTCCCACTGCCGCGGCCCGTAAATGACGAAGTTGGGTCCGATTTCCCGGGTGTCCTCGGCGATGGTCTCCGGTTCCTCCGGGAAATTGAGGACGGCGCCCGTGAGCAGGTGAGGAATGGTGGCAAAATAGCTATCGCCTACCCAGGCGGCGGGGAAATTGGAGGTGAGATTATCGGTTTCGTCCAGCGGGTAGCGGCTGATAAACCCCTCCGCCGTCGTAATCAGGGCGCGGTGGGTGACGCGGGCGCCCTTGGGTAGCCCGGTGGTCCCGGAGGTGTAGTAAATAAAAGCGATATCGTCGCCTTTGACGGCGCGGAAATTCTTCTCGAATAAATCCGGGTGGGTTTTGGCATACTCTTCGCCGAGTTTGATAACCTCCCGGAAGCTGATGAGTAGCGGGTCGTCGTAGTTTTTCAATCCCTTGGGGTCCCAGTAGATGATTTTTTTCAGATTGGGCAGTTGATCTTTGATTTCCAGGAATTTATCCGTCTGCTCCTGGTCGTTGACGATGGCGAATTTCAGACCGGAATGCTCCGCGATGTATTTGACTTCGGAGGGAATGGAATCTACGAAAATGCCGGTGGCAACGCCGCGGGCGGCTTGCGTGGCGAATTCTCCCCAGAACCACTCCGGCTCGTTATCGCCGATAATACCCACCACGTCGTCCTTTTCCAGCCCCAGGCTGATTAAGCCCAGCGAGAGGTGCTTGACGGTGGCATAGTACTGCCGCCAGGTGATTTTCTGCCACACCCCGTAGTTTTTCATACACATGGCGGTTTCTTCGGCGTGCTCGTCGTAATTGCGGAAGATGAGACGGGGAATGGTATCCACCGCCTGTTTTTTAACCGCTTCGATGTCCCGCTGGCTTGCCATTTATCTTTTTCGACCCCTTAATAAAAAGTTAAGGCGCTCCGTATTGGGAGCGCCTCTGAATGTACACCTCAGGTTATAGAATCAGTTAACAGGTTCAATCAGCGTGGCAGACCCCCAAGCGCACCCGGGTGCGCCCGGTAAACATGAAGGTGTAGAAGCAATTGGGTCTATTTACCACGGCTAATCCTTTGATAATTGGTATTTTCCAGATTACCACACGGCACGGCGGAGTGTCAAATACCTGACAGCTAACGACTAGCTACTGGCTCGCAGTTTTACTCTTTGGACACCATTACTTCGGTGCTCTTGATAATGGCCGTGACCTTGTCGCCCTTTTTCAGTTTCATATTTTCCACCGAGGTGCGGCTGATGAGGGATACCACCTCGATTTTCGGAGCTACTTTGATGATGACTTCCGCCATCACTGCCCCCAGTTTGACCGCTTTTATTTTGCCCGTGAACTGATTCCTGGCGCTCAACATAATATCCACCTCCTGTTTATACTCTTACCGTGACCCCGGTGCATTTGGCAATGAGTTTGCCGTCCTGATTGGTAACGGATATTTCCGAAACTCCCGCCCGCTTGCCGCTGCGCAGCACCCGGCATTCGGCGGTTAAGAGGTCGCTGGCGCCGGGGGCGTTGATGAAGTTGGTGTTAAACTGGGTGGCGACGCTGGGATAGGCAAGGGAGTTGCTGCCGTAGGCAAAAGCCTGGTCCGCCACCGCCGCAATTATTCCCCCGAAGGTGTAGCCGTTAAAGTTGCGGTGCTCCGGTTTCAACTGCATTTGTACTTTGGCGTAGCCGGGGGTCAGCTCCACCAGCCGCATTCCGAGATAAGAGGCAACCGGTTCGCTGGCCGCGGCGGCTTTGAGAGTGGCGATGGTATCAGTATTACTTTCCATATTTTCCCCCGGAGATTGCTTCGTGTATTTCATAAACTCGCAATGACAAAAAGGTTAACGGGTGAAAATCAATAATTCGTTACCGCAGGTAATACGCAGTTCACCGTTTTTTACCGCCAGCTTGTCGGCGTCCTGGAGCAAGTTGTAATAAGCCTGCTCCTGAGCCATTAAGCCCTCTGCCAGACACGCCATTTCGGTAGACCCCAGTTGGGTGATGGTGAGGACGCAATCACGGCTGACGGTGTAGCTCCCGAAGTAATGGTTGCAGCCCCCGGAGCCGTTGAGCGCCTTCGCCTTACTGACGAAAGTGAGCGTAATGCCATTGCCGATGACATTGTTTAGTGCCGCCGGGTCGCCGTAGGCTTGCAGTTTCCAGCTAACATCCTGCCAATCCGCATCGCCGCAGGCTGGCGGCGCGCACGCTCCCAGAAGCAAGGCGCACAGGCAAATCGCGGTAAACAGGGAAGCCAGCGGCACTTTCATTCTACTCCCTCAGGCGTGTTATTCCAGAAAAGTAATTTTCGGGACGGGTTTGGGTTTGATTTCAAATTCGACGCCGGCTTCCTGGAACAGCGGGATAAAGGCATCGTCGGCGTATTTACTGAAGGTGACGAAACGCTTGATACGGGCGTTGACCAGCATCTTGGCGCAGAGAATGCAGGGGGTGTGGGTGCAATAAATCGTGCAGCCCTCCAGGCTGACGCCATGCAGCGCGGCCTGGATGATGGCGTTCTGTTCCGCGTGGATGGCGCGGCAGATTTCGTGCCGGGTCCCGGAGGGGATGTTGTTTTCATCCCGCAGGCAGCCCAGCTCCAGGCAGTCTTTCAAACCGGCGGCGGCGCCGTTGTACCCGGTGGTGAGTATTCTTTTGTTCCGTACCGAGACTGCCCCCATATGGTGCCGCAGGCAGGTGGAACGCTCCCCGACCACCATCGCAATCTTCAGGAAGTATTCGTCCCAGTCCGGGCGCAGGGTTTTAATATCTTCCGGTTTGTTTTTTTTCATTTCAATCTCTCAATCACCTTCCGGGTCTGATTTATCAGCTCGTTTAGTGCGCCAGCGTTGGTGAGGGTGAAATCCGCCATCGCGATGGGCCCGCCCTTGTTGATGTTTTCGATTTCCGCCCTGTCCCGGGCGGCGGCTTCCGCGTTTGTCAGCGGACGTATCTGCCGTTTTGCCAGCCGGGCGTAACGCGCCGCCGGCGGCGCCCAGACCGCCACTAACTGGAACGTGTCGCCGTAGTGTTCTTTGAGCAGCAGGTATTCCTCCCATGAGTACAAGCCGTCAATCACCACGGAGGCTCGCGGCAGAGCAGCGTCGATGCGGGGGATATTGAGTCTGGCATAAGCCGCCATCCCGTATTCCTGCCTTAACTGCTCACGGACGGCGCGCTCGTTGGCTTCATTCAGCGGCAGTCCCCGCTTTTTCACCTCGAGGTCGGTAATATCCCCGAAGCGGATACGGCTGTACCCGGCTTTTTCAAACTCCCGGGCGACTTCGGACTTACCGGAGCCTGCCATTCCTACCAGCGCCACAACTCTCATAGTTAATTCATTATACCCCGTGATGGAGGGATTGCAAATCTCAGCTCGATGTTTCTGCCGGGTGCTCCAGCCACAGCCCGCTGTTTTTCTGGCGGCGGTATTCGCGCCAGATCCAGAAGCCGGCGGTGATGAACCCGGCGACATCGGACACAGGCCAGGTCAGCCACACGCCGATGATGCCGAAGTAACGCGGGAGCAGGAACAGCGCCGGGAGAAAGAATATAAACTGCCGCGCCAGCGAGAGCACCAGCACGTCCTTCCCTTTTGAGAGTCCCTGGAAGGTAACGATGAACACAATCGTGGGGGCGACAATCGCCATCGTGCAAAGGAAAAGGCGCATCCCGGGCACCGCCACCTTTATGAGCTCCGGGTCCCGGTTGAAAAAGCTCACGATTTGCGGTGTGAAAATCTCCATAAACACCGTCACTACCGCCATCCCTAGTCCCAGCCAGAACGCGGATAACTTCACCGTGTCCCAGAGCCGTTTCCAGAGCTTTGCCCCCAGGCTGAAGCCGATGATGGGGAGAATACCGTTGGCAACGCCGATGACCGGGATAAACGCCAGGTCGCTGATACGCGCCGCGATGCCCATCGCCGCCAGCGCTACTGCCCCGAATCCGGCCACGGCACGGTTGAAGAGCAGGAAAATAAAGCTTTCGGTAGTCTGCATTAACATCGCCGGGAGCCCGACGCGGTAAATTTCTTTAATTACCGTCCAGTCCGGTTTCAAATGGTGCGGTTTGAGACGGTAGGTGCTCTGTTTAGAGTTGAGATACCAGATTGCCAAGGCTGCCCCGCAAACGCTGGAAATAATCGTGGCGACCGCCGCCCCGGTGATACCCATCGCCGGGAGAAATCCCCAGCCGAATATCAGCATCGGGTCAAGGATAATGTTCAGGGCTTGCCCTAACAGCGTGAACAACATCGGACGGATAGCGTCCCCGGATGCCTGGAACATACTGCGGGCAACAATCTGGAAGACCATAAAAGGCATGAAAAAACCCACCACGGAAAAATAGTCGGCGCCCAAATCCAGAATATCCGGTGTCGCCCCGCATAAAACCAGTATCGGCCGGGTTAAAAAGAGGCATAAGAGCAGGAAAACCGCGCCGATAATCAGCGAGAGGAAAAATATCTGTCCGCCCGCCCGGTTGGCGGCTTCCGTGTTTTTTTCCCCGAAGTTGCGTGCCGCCAGCGCATTGAGCCCGGTACCCGTGCCGAGAGCCACCGCGCCGGCAAAAACAAAAAACGGGAAGGTCGCCGTGAGCGCCGCCAGCGCCGGCGTGCCCAGCCGGGCAACCCAGAAGCTGTCCACCAGATTATAAAGCGTGATGGAAATCATCGAAATCACGCCGGGAAGAGAAAGGCGAACGATGAGCTTGCGGAGGGGGTCGGTCCCCAGCCGGGCGGTGGTGTGGTGTAAAGGCGAATTTTGTTCCAGAATGAATCTCCTTGAAATTCTAATCTATCAGGAAATAAAATTAAGGTCAACCGTGGGAGGGGGCGCGGGAAAAAAATAGAGACACCCGGTGCGGTTATGCTATAATTCTAACTTGGGGCTGTAGCTTAGCTGGGAGAGCGTCGCGTTCGCAATGCGAAGGTCAGGGGTTCGACTCCCCTCAGCTCCACCGAGAGGTAATACACTTACCGAAATTCAGCTTCAATCCTCTAAACGTAAATCTAAACCGTTCCATTTTTGTGTTCGACGGGTGGAATAATATTACTGTTACGTTGATACCATTATAACTACCATGAAGAGGCAAAGGTATTGATAAACCAGTGACGTAGAGAATATAATCAAATCCAAACACCAATTTTATCAATAAAAGGTGCGGTATAGCTGCATGAAATAAGTATCCCGAGAAAACGGTAACAAGAGAGTTAGGATTATGACAGAAATAAAAGCGATTGACGGTTTGATTCTTCGACCCAAAGCGCTCGGTAAATCGAAAGAAAAAGCCGTAGAGGCCGAGAAGGCTATCGGAAAGGGCGGTTTACTTCAGCTATTCCCGGAGTCGGCAGATAGACAAAAGGACATGACCCCTGAAGAACTGGTAGCCGAGATGGATAAGGCTGGTGTAGAAAAGGGGTTGCTTAATATCAGACGTCCCGAGGATTTAGAGTGGGTAATGGAGGCAATCAAGAAATACCCGGGCAAGTTTATTTTTTGCGGGGTACGTTTTTATCCGATCACGCAAGGGATCATGAACGAGTTGAGGCGCCTGAAGGATCTGATGAACAAGTGCCCGTTCCAATCAATTAGAGTAGCCGGGTGGGAACTCGGCGTACCTTGCACAGACAGTAGACTGTTTCCATTCTATACGTTCGCGATAGAACACGACCTCAAAGTGAGTATCCCTATCGGTTATCCCGGACCCGCGGGCCTCGCCCGTAACCAGGACCCACTGTATGTCGATGAGATATGTTATCTCTTCCCTGAGCTCAAAGTAATTCAATCACATCCCGGTCACCCGTGGACAGATGTGGCCATACAAAATGTTATTAAATATCCCAATTGCTATCTGAAAACCAATGCCTTCAGGCCGAAATATCTGCCGCCTGAGTTAATACAAAATCTTAATACTCGAGCTCAAGATAAAATTATCTGGGCTTCAGAATACCCCTTAATAAGTTTCAAGGATTCCCTTGACGATGTGAGGAATCTACCAATCCGGGAGCCGGTTCGTCGTAAGTACCTGAGAGATAATCTACTCAGGTTATTCAAATTCGAGTGACAATATATTAATTTTGTGATACGATTCAGCCAGTCAATAGATATTACAATCTGAAAATTAAATGATAATAATGTAAAAAGCAAAAATACGAAATAATACTGGTTGATCGGACATAACACCTGGAAACAATACTAAACCCGCAGTGCAGTAATCGGCGCCCAATAGTTATAAGAGCTTAATATTGCAGATTTGACGATTTAAAACTACGGTATTATAATGGTTAACAAATAGATATGATGATACGATGTCATACTTAGCTGTTCCAGAGGACTATTAATTAAGTGAGGAAATAATGACTTGGATGCTCCACTAAGCAGTGTGCGTGTTATTGATTGGACGCAATGGCAGATGGGCACTGTGGCGACTGCGATATTAGCCGATTTGGGTGCCGAAGTAATCCACGTGGAGAATTTGCATTCTGGAGACCAGGGTAGAGGGTTGAGATTTCCCGAAGCTAAAGAGTTACCTGAGGGTAAATCCGCCTATTTCGAGACTGTTAATCGTGGTAAAAAAGGATTAGCCCTCGACCTAAAAAAACCAGAAGGCAAAGAAATCCTGTATCAGCTGGTTAAAAACTCCTGGGTGTTTGTGCATAACTTCCGGCAAGGAATCCCGGAAAAATTAGGGTTGGATTACGATACCCTCGTCAAGCACAATCCCGATATAATTTATGCCGCCTGTTCGGGATTTGGATATAAAGGATTGGAAGCAAAAGAACCTGCGTTTGATATGGCAGGTCTTGCCCGCTCCGGCATTACCAGCGTATTGGGGAGAGATGATGATCCGGGAATTCCGTTTGCCGGTGGTATTGCAGACCAAGCCGGTGCAATTTTTTCTGCTTTAGGGATATTAACTGCCATCATTGCAAAACAGAGGTATGGCATTGGACAGAAGGTAGACATTTCTCAGCTTGGCGCGATGATGGCTTTGATTGCGCTTCCGATAGGGATGAATCTTTATCTCTATCCTGACGGCAGACCTGAGAAAAAAGCCCCGAGACCAACACGTAAAAATGCAGGTAACCCACTCTGGAATTATTATCAGTGTAAAGACGGTAAATGGTTATGCCTGAGCAATCTGCAACCAGACGTGAAATGGCCGCTGGTATGCAGAGCTCTCGGCATTGAGCATCTTGAGAAAGACCCGCTTTATACAAACCAGGTAGAAAGGCGGAAAAATAGTGCCAGTCTCATTGCCATTATGGACAAGATCTTTTTAACCCGGACAAGGGACGAGTGGATGTTGCATCTGAAGGCTGCCGGCGACATTATTTGCGCCGTGGTCCAGGACCAATACGATCTCCGCAGCGACCCGCAGGTGATTGCTAACGACTACATAATGAATTACAGGCATGAAGTATTGGGCGATGTTAAAATACTGGGTTTACCATTTGGACTATCTAAAACCCCCGGAAAGATTAGAGCAGAAGCCCCTGAGCTAGGACAGCATACCGAAGAAATTTTGCTGGATGTATGTGGATATTCATGGGATGATATCGGGGAATTAAAGGAAAAAGGCGTAATTTAAGACAGCAACACTTAACCGAGTTATAAACATCAAATATCATTATCGAGGAGAGTATAAATGCCGCAACAAGCAGAAACACGTGCGCTTAACCGATTACAATCTATGTACACCCTGCGTGCTGAAGTCGATAAGATGTATAAGTCCGGGGGCACAGAGAATAATGATGGCAAACCGGTTGCCTGGGTAATGTTGGAGGGGTGGGCTAACGGCATTCTCAATGCGATGGATATCCGAACAGTATATCCGGAAAACTATAGCAGTCTCTGCGCAGCCAAAGGTGTCGCCACCCCCTTCCTCGAGCGTTCAGACACAGAAGGATACCCTTCTCATCTCTGCGGATATGCCCGCACCTGTATTGGTTATTGTGCCATCTCAAAAGACCTTAATGATGAAACACCACCGGAGGCTCCCGCGGGCGGCATGCCGAAACCAAACTTGCTTGTAGCTTCCGGAGAAGTATGTGACGCCCGTTTTAAATGGTTTCAATCGTTGGGGCGTTATTACGATATTCCAGTCTGGGTGTTGGAGTCACCGGCCTCCGGCATGAGGGAAGGACTCGAGGATGGAGCTTACGAAAGAAATGTGCAGTTTTTAGTCAAAGAACTTAAAGAATTTGTAAAGTTTTTAGAAAAATTACTGGGCAAGAAAATGAATTGGGACCGGCTGGATTTTACCAGCAAAGGAACTAACGAAATAAACCGGCTGCGCTGGGAGATTAACGAATTAAGGAAAGCCAGTCCCTGTCCAATGCATACGCGTGATTTTTGGAGTGTAATGTCGGCAGCTCTGTACCGGGGAGCCGCCGATCCGACGGTAATAGTCCAGGGATTTCAAAAAATGTATGATGAAGTCAAGTACCGCGTTGATCATAAAATTGCCGCCATTAACCGCCCGGAAAAGTACCGTATCGCTTTTGAGGGGCTACCCCCCTGGCACAGCCTTGGTTTTTTAGATATGCTGGCAGAGAGAGGCTGGAACTTTGTGTGTGAAAGCGCCTACAGCCCCGCTAGACCGATTAATATTGACCTGACAAAATACAGCGACCCAATGGAGAGATATGTACGAAGACGCTACCGTGGCCTGGCACAGGCGATAAATGAGGATTACCCGCCGGAAGAAGCCGCGGAGATAAAAAATGAGATTTTACGGACGGGGACATTTCGCCAGACTCGTTCGAAGAGCATACGGGAGCACCAGTGCGATGGGGTGTTTCTCCATATCCTCCTTTCTTGCCGCGCAGCGTCATCCGGTTTACATCTACATGGCGAACGGTTAAGGGATGTTTTGAAAGTACCGTCACTGGTTGTAGAAGGCGATATTATTGATACCAGTATGTTTAGTCCAGCAGATGCTTTGAGAAAAGCGGAGGCTTTTGAAGAGACTATGGACCATTATAAGGAACTAAGAAAAAGTATGGGCATGCCCTGGTAAATATTTGCGATAAATGAAAAGGTGTGTTTATGAATACTCTAAGTGTTAAGGGGATGGATACAGTAAAGGAACTTTATAAAAATCGTTCACAACGGGTTATCCAGTTGAAAAAGGAGGGATATCCCATCTTCGGGTACCTTTGTCTGTATCCTCCAATAGAAATGTTAACCGCTCTGGATATTGTGCCTTATCGCATTCTGGGGGACATGAAAGAACCAATTACGAAAGCGGATACTTATCTACCGACCGTCGTATGTCCCTTCCTGCGTAGCGTATTAGACCTGGGTTTGAAAGCCAAGTACGAATTTTTGGATGGCATTGTCACGGCACATATTTGTGATGTTGGGTCCAGTATGAGTTCAATATGGAATTACGCCATCAAAACACCTTTTTCTTATCATCTTGATACCCCGCACACTACTCACGAGACTGCCCTGGAGCAGGCAAAGGGGCAGATGCAATCTTTTAAAAAAGCGCTGGAAAAATATACAGGAAAAAAAATAACTAACCAGAGTTTGAAGAAAGCGATTACTCTTCATAACCAGCAAAGAATGCTTGTTAGAAGGCTTTATGAATTAAAAAAACACGACCCTCCGCTTGTCACCGGTGTCGAGACTTTGATGATAATTAAAGTCCTGCAAAGTCTGCCAGTGAACGAAGGAAACACTCTACTAACCGCAGTGATACAAGAGATCGAGGAAAGGGCAATCCCGCCTGAGAAAAAATCGGCGCGTTTACTGGTTTGGGGTAGTATTATCGACAGCACACCCCTTCTGGATATGATTGAAGGGCTGGATGCCAATATTGTAATAGATGACACCTGTGTCGGTAGCAGAGCTTTCTTCCAGGACGTTCCTCTGACACCGAATCTTATCGACGGGTTGGCTAAACATTATTTAGCGGATATCAAGTGCCCAAGGACATTCAATGCCCGTGATTATTATGCAAAAAGCCGCCAATGGGGAACTGAACTTCAAGAAAGATTTGGGTATCTTGGAGATTATGCGAAGAAGTGGAATATTAATGGCGTAGTTTTAGAGTCAGTGCGTTATTGCGATACCCATGGTTATGAAGTTCCCGGCATTAAGGATTATTTTTCTGAAATTGGATTACCTACCATTTATCTTGAGCACGACTATACCGAAGGAGCTTTAGCTCAACTCAGAACAAGGATGCAAGGTTTTCTTGAAATTATCAATTAAATAAAATAGCAATCAACAAAGTAAGGGGTGATTTTTATTTTTTTCGCTGGTATTGACCTGGGCTCAACTATGACGAAGGTTGTCATCCTGGATGATACTGAGCATATTTGCGCTACTGTTGTGGAACATACTGGAGCCGAACATCGTAAGCTGGCTTACAAGGTAATGGAAGAAGCGCTCGGGAAAGCAAAATTATCCCTGGATGATATCGCCTACATAATCGCGACGGGCTACGGCAGGATTAACGTTCCGTTTGCGGATAAGCAGTTGACAGAATTGACCTGCCATGCCCGCGGGGTGAATTATTTTTTCCCGGGTGCCTGTACGGCCGTTGACATTGGCGGGCAGGATGCTAAAGGATTGATGATCCAGAACGGAAAGCTTCTCGATTTTGTGATGAGCGATAAATGCGCCGCCGGCACAGGCCGTTTCCTGGAAGTTATCGCCGCGGCGCTCGGGATAACAATGGATGACCTCGGGGCTTTGTCTGCGGCATCAAAAAACAGGGTACCGATAAGTAGCACCTGCACGATATTCGCCCAGCAAGAAGTGGTCAATCACCTTTCTAAAGGGGTTTCTGTCGAAGATATTGTTGCCGGGCTGCATGACGCCATTGCCAGCCGTGTCGTCAGGATGGTGCGCAGGCTTAAAGTGGAGCCAGAGGTAGTATTTACGGGTGGGGTGGCGAAAAACTCCGGTATGGTCAGAGCGCTGGCAGATAATCTTGGATGTCCCGTTCTTGTTCCCTCTGAGCCGTTGCTGAGCGGCGCAATCGGGGCGGCAATCACCGGCAAAGAGATGGTCATGAAAGCCCAAGCAGAAGGCAGGAAACTAGAGACAGGTATGCGGAAGATGGGTGAAACCACTTTCTTTCAACAGGACAAGGTATGAAATCTTTTCTTGGAGTAGATATCGGTTCGGGCACGTCTAAGGGCGTTATCCTGAACGTACCTGATGGCAGTAATGTGTACCATTCCATTTTGTCCGGTGTTGATTACCGGCGGTCTGCGGAAGAGCTGCGGAAAGGACTCCTTAAAAAAGCTGGCGCGGAGCTAGAAATCTGTTATACGGTAGCCACGGGACAGGGGGCGGGGCTGGTGTCTTATGCTAACGAAAAAGTAGCCGATCTGCGCGGCTGTGCAAGAGGGGTAAACAGGCGGTTCCCTGCTGCCCGGACGGTGATTGATGTCGAGGGACAATCGACGCAAGTCATGCGCATCAGCGGGCAAGGCCGGGTGATTAATTTCGTAGTTAGTGAGAAATGTGCAGCCGGCTGCGGACGTTTTATCGATATAATATCTAATGTCTTACAAATACCGATAGATGAGATTGGTCCTTTGTCGTTAAAATCAGATAACCCGGTGACTTTTACCACTGCCTGCGCCGTGTTCGGCGAGTCGGAAGCAGTTTCACGCGTCTCGGAAGGTGTGCCGAAAGAGGATATTCTGGCAGGGGTGCACAGCGCTCTGGCGGAGAAAATAGCTTCATTAGTAAACCGGGTTGGTATTGAGCAGGATTGTGTTATTTGCGGAGGGGGAGCCCTGAATATCGGATTGGTAAAATGGATAGAAAAAAAACTAAAGATACGTTTAATTATCCAACCTTATCCCCAATATGTTGCAGCTCTTGGCGCGGCGTTGATTGCTAGAGAAAACATGGTTAGCAAGTGACATTTATACATCCCTGCATTATTCCTCTGATCCAATATAGTGATTTACCCGTTAAAAAGAAAAGAGACCTATAAAAGGTCTCTTTTCTTTAGATGCAACTTATTTATTTTATTTCGGGGCGTCGGGATTTTCGAAGAGGGTGGTCATCCCCTGCCCGAAACCGATGCACTGCGTGCACAGCCCGTAGCGCTTGTTGCTGCGCTTCAGTTCTCTGGTGACCGTCATGATCATGCGATTGCCGGTAGCGCCAATGGGGTGGCCGATACCGATGGAACCGCCGTTAACATTGACCTTGGACTCCGGGATGCCGGTTTCTTTTAAAGTGGCAATCACCTGGCAGGCAAAAGCCTCGTTAAACTCAACCCGGTCAATCTGTTCGGGGGCCAGCTTGTAATTTCGGAGCGCCTGCTTGGTGGTAACCCGCCCCCAGTAACGATACCAGTTGTTACCTCGTAGTCCCGGTTAAAATAGCCTCTGGTGCCGGTGGGCAGTAATTCTTCGCGCTATGCGGTCGGATTTGATTATATTCTCTCCGCCACTG
>Ga0172375_10000132_pt1 | contig 112928 bp, 89 predicted proteins | sample LakKiv1m_FD_114537 | JGI IMG/M metagenome (GOLD analysis project Ga0172375, IMG submission 114537) | Freshwater microbial communities from Kabuno Bay, South-Kivu, Congo - kab_092012_11.1m | ecosystem: Environmental > Aquatic > Freshwater > Lake | place: Democratic Republic of the Congo...
AAATATTTCAACACTTATGCCCTCGTTAATGCGGAGGCAATTTACAAAGGACAAAGAAGCGTTGATCCCGATAAACGTGTTTTTCTCCTGACAAGATCAGGATTCGCCGGTCTGCAGAGATATTCGACAGCTACCTGGAGCGGAGATATCGGCACAAGATGGGAGGATATGAAGGCACAAATCCCGGCCGGGCTCAATTTTTCATTGTCGGGTATACCTTACTGGACATTTGACATCGGAGGATTTTGTGTCGAGAACCGCTACTCAAGGGCAACAGAAGGCGGTGCTGATCTTGATGAATGGAGGGAGCTGAATACGCGCTGGTTCCAGTTTGGATCATTTTGCCCGCTTTTCAGGAGTCACGGACAATATCCATACCGTGAAATATTCAATATATCTCAACCCGGCTCACCTTCGTATGAGAGCATGGTTTTCTATGACAGACTGAGATACAGGCTCATGCCTTACATTTACTCACTTGCCGGACTTACATATTTTAATGACTATACAATAATGAGGGCAATGGTAATGGATTTCGGAAGTGATCCAAATGTAAGGAATACAGGCGACCAGTATATGTTCGGACCTTCCCTCCTGGTTGCTCCGGTATATAAATACAAGGCGAGGAAGAGAGAAGTATTATTTCCAGGGGCTGCCAACTGGTATGATCTGTATACGGGAATGCATATAATTGGGGGACAAAAACTTCAGGCAGACGCCCCTTATGAAAGGATGCCTTTATTCGTCAAAGAAGGATCAATTTTACCTGCAGGACCGGAAATACAATATACAAGTGAAAAAAAAGCAGATCCCATTACACTTTTTGTTTATACAGGAAGAAGTTGCTCATTTACTCTTTATGAGGATGAAGGAACAAATTACAATTATGAAAAAGGCAGGTGCAGTACTATTAAATTCAGTTATGACGAATCCCTCGGAGAACTTACTATTGGTGATCGAAATGGTGATTTTGAAGGCATGCTTGGTGAAAGGACATTCAACATAATTTGGATAACACGCGACAGACCTCTGGCTTTTGATCCCGGAACTGAGCCTGATACTTCTGTAAAATATAACGGAAAACAGATCATGATAAAAAGAAATTTCCAAAATCAATAATGTTACCATGAAAAAATTTACACTTATAATTTCATCATTTTTTTTCCTATTTTCTGTGGCAGGTACTGCCGGGGCACAGGTGGCTTCGCTTAGAGACTCTTTGGGTGGTGCTCCCGTACCGGCCGAGATAGAAGATCCTGAATGCTTTGCAATAAACAGGGAACCTGCCCACGCAACTTTAATGCCTTATGCGAACCTCAATGAAGCGCTTGCAGCCAACAGACATGCTTCATCATTTTGCAGGAGCTTAAATGGCATGTGGAAATTCAACTGGGTTTCATGGCCTCAGGCACGACCTGTCGATTTTTACAAACCCGGTTATGATGTCACTTCATGGAAAGAAATTACAGTCCCATCCAACTGGCAGATCCTTGGTTATGGTACTCCTTATTACAGGAACCTCGGATACACCTTTAAAAAGGATTTTCCCAGGGTGATGAGCACTCCTCCAAAGAATTATACTGCTTACGAGGAAAGAAACCCGGTAGGAAGCTACAGAAGGGATTTTGATGTTCCTGCAGAATGGAATGGACGGGAAATATTCTTAACCTTCGATGGAGTCGATGCCGGATTCTTTGTCTGGGTTAATGGCGAAAAGGTCGGTTACAGCGAAAACAGCCGCAATGCTGCCGAATTTGATATTACAAAATACGTTAAGCCCGGGAAGAATATGGTAGCAGTTGAGGTCTACAGATACACAACAGGCAGCTATGTTGAAGATCAGGATATGTGGAGGCTTAGCGGTATATTCCGCAATGTCACGATCTGGAGCGCACCCCGTCAGCATATAAGAGACTTCTTTATCAAGACTGACCTTGACAACATGTATGTCAAGGCAACTCTCGATGTTACAGCCAGGATTAAAAATTATGACAGCAAACCGGTAGGGGCTTCCGAACTGGTCGTAACACTATATGATGGTAATACTCCTGTTTCCTCTTTTTCCCTGAATGATGGTGTCCCGGCTCTGAAACCCGGAGAGGAGATACCGGTTCGGATGTCCTTCCAGGTTAAGAATCCAGGTAAATGGACAGCTGAAACGCCGAAGCTATATACAACAGTTCTGACTTTGAAGAGAGGCCGAAAGATAGTCGAGATCCTCTCCGCGAGGACAGGATTCAGGGAGGTCGAGATCAGAGGGAGACAGTTTTTTGCCAACGGTGTTCCACTGAAGCTGAAAGGAGTCAACCGTCACGAGAACTGGCCGGATGTGGGTCATGCAGTGACGGAAGCGCAGATGATAAGAGATCTGGAACTTATCAAACAGGGTAACTGTAATCATGTTCGTACCTGCCACTATTCGGATGATCCGCGATGGTATGAACTCTGTGACGAATGGGGTATTTGGCTTGTTGCTGAAGCAAATGTCGAATGCCACGGCAATTCAGGCAGATTTGATGAAGAACCACAGATGAAAGCAGCGATAATCGACAGAAATGTGGCAAATACCGAAAACTTCAAAAATCATCCTTCTGTAATTATCTGGTCGCTCGGGAATGAAAATGGCAGGGGAGGAACAAATTTCCGTGCAGCAATGGAAGCAGTAAAAAACATCGATAACACGAGGCCTGTCCACTATGAGGGCTTTGGCATAGGGAAGAACAACCCGGCTGATCTCGACAGCAGGATGTATACAGCTGTTGACCAGGTTGAACGTATTGCAAATGATACTTCCTATAAGAAGCCATTTTATATGTGCGAATATGCCCATGCAATGTTCAACTCAATGGGCGCAATAGGTGAATACAATGATGTCTTCGATAAATATGGAACTATTCTCGGAGGAGCTATCTGGGAATGGCAGGACCAGGGGATATGGAACAGGCGTAATCCTGACCATATAATCCTGGCCTATGGAGGAGGATTCGGCGAATTCCCGAACGACAAGTATTTCATTCATAAGGGTGTGGTTGCATCCGACAGGTCCCTTAAGCCGCATTATCCCGAGATGAAGCATGCATATCAGTGGATAGGAATTTCACCGGATAATCTGAGCAGCGGAACGATAAATGTGAAAAATAAGTACCAGTTCATAAATACCAAAGACTTTGCTGCTTCATGGACTCTTTCAGAGAATGGTAAAGTGATAGATTCCGGTACCCTTCCGGCTATTGATCTTAAGCCGGGTTCAGAAACCACTGTCAGGGTCCCTTTTGATATAAAGAATCCTCAAGCCGGTGCGGAATATTTTCTGAGGATCTCTTTCACGCTTGCAAAGGATGAGATATGGGCTAAAAAGGGATATGAAATTGCATCGCAACAGTTCCAGCTTCCTTTAAAAGTTGCTGCACTTCCTGCCTCACCAGATACAAAACAAATTGTTATGAACAGGGGGGATAAATCCGTGACACTGAAAGGCGATGGTTTTACTGCTGTGTTTGATATTACCGCAGGAACATTTTCATCCATTGAACGCAACGGAGTTAATATTCTGAAGACAGGAGGAGGCCCGATGCCTCATTTCTGGAGAGCAGCACACCGTAATGATGATATGTACGCCGACCGGGGATGGGTCAATTCAGGTCTTAAAGATCTGAAATGGACAGTTAAGGATGTTTTCTCAGAACAGGTTTCTCCTTCTGAAGTAAAAATTTCCGTAAAAATGACAGGGGAGGGGAAAAACGGATACACGGTCGGCTTTAACGCAGTTTATACAATTACGGGAAGCGGTATTATTACGGCTGAAAACATTATCAACTCAAGCAATCCGAACCAGATTGCAGGCAGGATAGGCGTAAGGATGTTCCTTGACAAACAGCTTGAGAATGCTGAATATTTCGGAAGGGGCCCCATGGAAAACTATGCCGACAGAAAGAGAGGATTTGATGTAGGGATATATAAAAGTACTGTCAGGGAACTGATGACACCATATGAAAAACCTATGGATGCAGGTAATCATGAAGATGTAAGGTGGGTAAGTATCACAAACTCCGGAGGATCAGGAATAAAGGCATGCGGCGACAGCACATTGCTTCAGTTCACCGCATTGCCTTACAGTGATGAACAGATGGATCAGGTTGAATACAGGATCGATCTTCCAAAAAGTGATGCAACTGTTCTTTGCCTTAGCTACCGGACTCTTGGAGTCGGAACAGCTGGTTGCGGACCAAGGCCACTGCCACAATATATGGTTTATACTGCACCCTCAGGATTTACATATAAATTGCAACTCTTGCCTTAATGTTTATCAATCTGGGAAATCTGCTTAATTTTAAACCACTCTTGATTTTTATATGAAAAAGACAATATTGATCTTACTGCCATTACTGATTCTGACAGGTTGTCAGAAAAAACATTCGGCTTTAGTACTTCCTGCCCTGATAAGTGAAAATATGGTACTCCAGCAGAATACCAATGTTCATATCTGGGGTAATGCACTGCCGGGTACAAGGATTAATGTTTCAGCAAGCTGGGGAGGAAATGGAAAATCAGTAACAGGCGATGACAAAGTATGGTCTGTCAGGATGCCAACACCTGGTGCCGGTGGTCCCTTCACGATCACTGTGGCGGCTCCTGATACAACAATAACTCTTAGTAATGTTCTTGTTGGTGAGGTTTGGGTATGTTCCGGCCAGTCGAATATGGAAATGCCCTTAGCCGGATGGCCTCCTAATGATACAGTAATGTATTCGGCTGAAACAATAGCTTCTGCATCAGTGCCGGAAATCCGCCTTTTCAATGTGCAGCGCAAGGTATCGGCTGAACCGCTTACAGACTGTACCGGAAGATGGGAAGTTTGTTCACCTTCATCGGTCGGCCAGTTTAGTGCAGCAGCATATTTCTTCGGGAAAAAGCTTCATGATGAACTTAATATCCCGGTTGGCCTGATAGAATCAGCATGGGGAGGGACACCGGCAGAAGCCTGGATGTCGGCAGATATCCTTGAAGGATCGGGCGAATTTGTTTCAGAAATAAAAAAGCTCAAAGAATCTTTACCATTGATAGCTGGTTATGAGTCGTGGCTGAACAGCCATAAGCAGATTTTGGCTGATGCTTCGGGAGAAAACCAGTGGAAGGATCTTACCTTCAGTGATGATGTTGTTACGGCAAATGATTTTAATGACTCTGAATGGCCTGTGATGAAACTCCCCGGTCAGTTTGAACAGGTAACCGGCGATTTTGACGGAGTTGTATGGTTCAGGAAAAGAATTGACCTGCCTGAAGAGATGTCAGGCAGAGACCTTACCCTGTCACTTGGACCTATAGATGATATGGATCGTACATATTTTAATGGCAGGCTTGTTGGTTCTCATGAAGTTGCGGGATTCTGGCAGGCTGACCGAAACTATGTCATCCCGGGAGATCTTGCAAGACCCGGAGCAAACATGATAGCGGTTAGGGTACTCGATAATCAGGGAGGAGGCGGAATCTGGGGCAAACCGGGCTCGATGAAAATTACTGAAAAAGATAACCAGTCATTTCATGTTAATATCGACGGAGAATGGAAATACCAACCTGCAGCAGAACTTGTAGGTAACAGGTTTTTTTTATTCGACCCTTCACAGAAAGATTTCTCTTCTGTTGCCAGACCGGCCATAATAGGTCCGTCAACACCGACTTCACTCTATAACGGAATGATAAATCCACTTGTTAATTATCCCGTGAAAGGCGCCATCTGGTACCAGGGTGAAGCCAATGTAGGAAGGGCTGAACAGTATGCAAAAATCTTTCCCTTGCTTATAAGGAACTGGAGAGAGGCCTGGAACAATGATGACCTTTCATTTTACTATGTTCAGATAGCCCCATATGTTTACAGCGGAGTCGATTCAACTGAATCGGCCTTCCTTAGAGAAGCCCAGGAAAAAGCACTGCAGCTTCCAAAAACAGGAATGGTTGTCACTACTGATGTTGCCACCGTCATGAATATTCATCCTCCTTTCAAAAAAGAAGTAGGAGAAAGGCTGGCAAATCTGGCATTATCCAATGATTATGGCAGGAATACCGCCACACAGGGACCTGTTTTCAAATCAGCAATTGTTGAAGGGAACAGCATAAAAGTTCAGTTTGATAATGTCGATAAGGGACTAGTCTCCACAGGCCATGACCTGACCGGATTTGAACTGGCCGGCAAGGATGGGAAATACATAAAGGCCGATGCAAGGATAACAGGAAATGAGGTTGTTGTTTCATCTCCTAAAGTCCCGAAACCGGTATTTGTAAGATATTGCTGGAGAAACGGTTCAACCGCTTCTCTTTTAAATGGTGACGGACTTCCGGCATTACAGTTCAGGACCTTTTAGAAAACATATATAATTATAAACCAGAAACTAAAATAAATTTTTATGAAAAGGAATCTTCTAATATTGTCGATGTGTTTGACCGGGATTGTTATTTTATTAACAGGATGCAAAAAAAATGAGACGGTACGAAAGGAAATATTCGGCAACCATCAGGGAAAGGAAGTCTATCTGATAACTCTCACAAACAAACATGGTAATGTAATCAAACTTACAAACTATGGTGCAAAGATCAATTGGATAGAGGTTCCCGACATGAACGGCAAAAAGGCAAATATAACCTTCGGATATGATACTTTTGAGGAAACCCTTAAAGGCGATATGTCATTCGGCTCAACCGTAGGAAGATATGCAAACCGTATTGCAAATGGTAAATTTACTCTCGACGGTGTTGAATACACACTTCCTCAGAATAATGGACCCAACTGCCTTCATGGCGGACCCGCAGGATGGCACAGCGTAGTGTGGAAAACAGAAATACTGAAAGGTGAAGTTCCCGCGGTCAGGTTCAAATACCACAGCCCCGATATGGAAATGGGATTTCCGGGAAATGTTGATGCCGAGGTTACTTTTACCTGGAATGACAATAACGAAATAGTAATGGACTACAAGGCAGCAACTGATAAAAAGACGGTTATCAACCTTACAAACCATGCTTATTTTAATCTGACCGGCGATTTTCTGAACTCTATCGTTGGTCATGTCCTTACTCTCAGGGCATCTGCTTATACCCCTGTCGACTCAGTAATGATACCTACAGGTGAGATACAACCAGTGTCTGGAACTCCTTTTGATTTCACAAAGCCCCATACAATTGCCGAGCGTCTGGATGAAGTAAACGACCAACTAAGGATAGGCAAGGGATATGACCATAACTATGTCCTCGACAACAAGGAAGAGGTTGATGCTTTAGTCTATGAACCTTCGACCGGAAGGATTCTTGAAGTGATTACAGATCAGCCTGGTCTGCAGCTTTATATCGGGAATTTCCTCGACGGCAGCCAGAAAGGCCATGGAGGTGTAGCCTACGATAACAGAACAGGTTTCTGCCTCGAATCGGGACATTTCCCGGACAGCCCCAATCATCCTGATTTCCCTTCGACAGTGTTAAATCCGGGTGATACGTACCAGACACGCACAATTTACAGGTTTTCAGTATTAAAATAATATAACCAAAGAAAATATCCATGACAACACGACGCGGTTTCATAAGAAATACAGCCCTTGCTGCAGCCGGGCTGACTGTAGTGCCATCTCTTAGGGCATCCTCTAAAATTGTTGCACCAAGCGACAGGATAAACGTTGGGGTTATCGGTTGCAACGGACAGGGTTTCAGTGACCTGGCGGCATTTCTTGAAAATTCCGAGGTTGAATGCCTTGCCCTTTGCGACATCGATGATTCTGTTCTTGAAAGGAGAGCCGGGAATGTGGAAAAGATTAGAGGTAAAAAGCCTGCAAATCTCTACAAGGACTGGAGGAAGCTTATTGATAACAAGGATATCGATGTTGTGATTGTGGGAACACCCGATCACTGGCATTGTATCCAGATGGTTGCAGCATGTGAGGCAGGGAAGGATGTTTTTGTAGAAAAACCCATTGGCAGGACCATTGAGGAGTGCAATCTTATGGTGAAGGCAGCAAAGAAATACAACAGGGTGGTTCAGGTAGGACAATGGCAGAGAAGCGACCCCCACTGGCAGGAGGCAGTTGATTTTATCAACTCCGGAAAACTCGGGAAAATAAGACTTGTAAGGGTATTCTCTTACCAGGGATGGTGCCCGACAATCCCTGTTCTGCCTGATGAACCGGTTCCTGCAGGCGTTGATTATGATATGTGGCTGGGACCCGCTCCAAAAAGAGCCTTTAACAGAAACAGGTTTCATTTTACATTCAGATGGTTCTGGGATTATGCCGGCGGACTGATGACCGACTGGGGAGTCCATCTGCTTGATTATGCACTGTTCGGGATGAATGTCACAACACCAAAATCCATTATGGCTATGGGTGGTAAGTACGGATATCCCGATGATGCATGCGAAACACCCGACAGTCTTCAGACAATATATGAATTCGATGGTTTCAATGTGTTGTGGGATCATGCTATAGGTATTGATGACGGCGCCTATGGACGTAATCATGGCCTTGGATTTGTGGGTGAAAACGGAACACTGGTTGTCGACCGCGGAGGCTGGGAAGTAATCCCCGAAAAAGTAAACGGTAAGATCAGGATGGAAGCTGTTCCTTTGAAAAGGGGAACAGGAAAAGGGCTTAGCAACCATGTGAAAAACCACCTCGAATGTATTAAAACAAGAAATCCTAAAACGAATGCAAGCATTGAAATAGGAGCACATATTGCAAAATTCTCGGCTCTCGGCAATATTGCTTACCGCACAGGTAAAAAACTTGTCTGGGATGGAACCAAATTCACAAACGATACAGATGCTAACAGCTACCTGATTCCTAAATACAGGAACCCATGGAATCTTCCCGTTGTATAAAATAACCTGTTATTGTTTATGAATAAGAGAAGGCTTTTTCTTTCATTCTCAGCATTGATATGCGTCCTTCCTGTAGTTCTTCCGCAGGATAAATGTTTACCGGGCAATCTCAGGTGCGAATATCTTATGAATCCTCTGGGTATTGATTCTCCGGAACCAAGGTTAAGCTGGCTTATTAATGATAAACGTCAGGGAGCCGCTCAGACATCTTACCGGGTAGTTGCAGGCATTGATTCGGTATCGGTATCGAATGGATCTGGAGATTCATGGGATTCCGGAAAAGTTGAATCAGACCGCATGCTTGTTACATATTCAGGAAGGGAGCTTAAACCATTTACAAAATATTACTGGAGTGTCCAGGTGTGGGATAAGGACGGATCTAAATCTGTTCCTGTAACAGCCTCTTTTGAAACCGGAATGATGAAAAAGGAAAACTGGAAAGGTTCCTGGATCAGTGATGAATACGGGATGGAAAAAAAGGAGGCCCCATATTTCAGAAAGGAGTTCAATGTTACCGGAAAAGTGAGGTCGGCAAGAGCATACATAGCCGTCGCAGGTTTATATGAGGTCTCTTTCAACGGCATGAAGACCGGGGATCATCGCCTTGATCCCGGATATACGAGGTTCGACAGGAGAACTCTTTATGTGACTTACGACATAACCTTAAGTCTCCGGCAGGGAAGTAATGTTGCAGGTGTGCTGCTCGGGAACGGCTGGTATAACCACCAGTCGACCGCCGTATGGTATTTCGACAGGGCACCATGGCGCAACCGGCCGGCTTTCTGCATGGACATAAGGATCATATATGAGGATGGAAGCGTTCAGACAATAGCAACTGACAATTCATGGAAGAGCTCCCTGAGCCCTGTAACCTTCAACAGCATCTATACAGGTGAACACTATGATGCCCGCAGGGAACAACCGGGATGGGACAAAGCCGGTTTTGATGATTCCAAATGGAAACCGGCTGTTTATCGCCCTGCACCTTCACAGAACATTGTTGCCCAGCAGATGCATCCCATCCGGAACGTTGAAAGGATCCCGGCAAAAAATGTCAGCAGGATAAATGATACAGTATTTGTTTTTGATCTTGGCAGGAATATTGCCGGTGTGTCGCAGTTTACTGTCAGGGCTGATGCCGGAACTGTATTCCGGCTTAAACATGCTGAGAGAACAGGAAAAGACGGACGCGCTGATATGTCGAATATTGATGTTCATTACCGGCCTGCCGACGACAGCGATCCTTTCCAGACCGATATTTTTATTGCAGGTGGAAAGGGTGAGGAGACATTTATGCCACGGTTCAATTACAAGGGATTCAGATATGTGGAAGTAACATGCAGCAAACCTGTGGTTCTGTCAGCCGATAACCTTACAGGCTGGTTCATGCACAGTGATGTTCCTCCTGTTGGAAATGTTGAATCGTCAAATCCTGTTTTGAATAAAATCTGGTGGGCCGCGAATAACTCCTATCTTTCAAACCTGTTTGGTTATCCTACCGACTGCCCCCAAAGAGAAAAGAACGGCTGGACAGGTGATGCCCATATTGCAATTGAAACAGGATTGTTTAATTTCGATGGGATTACAGTTTATGAGAAATGGCTCGCCGACCATCGTGACGAACAACAGCCAAATGGAGTCCTTCCCGCGATAATTCCAACAAGCGGATGGGGCTATCACTGGGCCAATGGTCCCGATTGGACAAGCACCATTGCAATTATTCCCTGGAATATTTACATGTTCTATGGTGATAAAAAGCTGCTTGGCGACTGTTATTGGAACATAAAAAGATATGTCGACCATATAACAGATATAAGTCCTTCGGGACTGACAACATGGGGATTGGGTGACTGGGTTCCGGTAAAATCCAAATCGCCGGTTGAGCTAACTTCATCGGTCTACTATTTTGTTGATGCATCCATACTTGCAAATGCATCAAAAGTGCTTGGCAGGGAGGAGGATCATATCAGATACACAGCACTTGCACAGAAGATAAAAGATGCCATCAATTCAAAATATCTCGACAGGGATAAGGGCATTTATGGCCACGGCGTACAGACAGAACTCAGTGTACCTCTTAAATGGAACATTGTTCCGGAAGATTTCAAAAAAAAGGTAGCTGATAACCTGGCTCTAAGGGTTAAAGCCGATAATTCTCGCATCGATGTCGGGCTTCTTGGCTCAAAAGCTATTCTGAATGCACTGAGTGAAAACGGGTATCCTGATCTGGCTTATACACTTGCATCTGCTGAAACCTTCCCATCTTGGGGATGGTGGATAGTGAACGGAGCCACAACCTTTTATGAGAACTGGCCGATCGATGCAGGAAGCGATATATCGATGAACCATATCATGTTCGGAGAAATAAATGCCTGGTTTTACAAAGCACTTGGAGGCATTAACCCCGATCCAGAAAATCCGGGGTTTAAGAATATTCTTCTCAAACCATCATTTCCCGAAAACCTTCCTCATTTCAGGGCAGTACATGACTCTCCTTACGGAAGGATAGTTTCGGACTGGACAAGAACCAAACCTGGCATTACATGGGAAATTGTCATTCCGGCAAATTCCAGCGCCGATATAATACTTCCTACAGGGTTTTCTATAAAGACCATAACCTTACTGGAAAATGACCGCATAGTTGAGCCTGCAGTAAATCCTGACGGGTCAATTTATCTTGTTTCAGGAGCTTACAGGATCGTTATAAAATAGATAAAGACAATAAAATACTTTTTTTAAGATTAGGAATAGTCTAAAAATAACTTCAATGAAAAAAACTTCCTTTCTCATCATTGCCCTGACCCTTTCACAGGGTCTGGTTGGATTTGCCCAGCAGTCATATGATAACTTTCCGTTCCGGAATCCTTCACTGACAACAGAAGACAGGGTTGCCGACCTGATCTCCAGGATGACTCTTAAAGAGAAAGCCGATCAGCTTCTGTATACGGCTCCTGCTATCCCGAGGCTGGGCATTCCGGCATACAACTGGTGGAATGAAGCTCTTCACGGAGTTGCCAGAGCAGGTTATGCTACTGTCTTTCCACAGTCAATTACAATTGCCAATTCATGGGATGAAGGGCTGATTTTCAATGTTGCCAGTGCTATTTCCGACGAGGCAAGAGCAAAATATCATGAATTCCAGAGAAGAGGCAAAACGGGCATCTACCAGGGACTTACCTTCTGGTCGCCGAATATCAATATTTTCCGCGATCCCCGATGGGGAAGGGGTCATGAGACATACGGGGAGGATCCGTACCTTACAGGCAGGCTGGGTTACCAGTTCGTGAAGGGAATGCAGGGTGATGATCCGAAATACCTCAAAACTGTGGCCACAGCAAAGCATTATGCTGTTCATTCGGGACCGGAACCATTAAGGCATGAGTTCAATGCAAAAGTCAGTGAGGTCGATCTCAGGGAGACATATCTCCCGGCTTTCAGGACACTAGTTGTCGATGGTGGCGTATATTCAGTAATGGGCGCCTATAATATGTTCCGCGACTTTCCCTGCTGCGCAAACCCTATACTTTACGGTATACTGAGAAATGAATGGGGATTCAAAGGTTATATAGTGTCAGACTGCTGGGCAATATCGGATTTCTACAGATTCACAAAGGTGGCAAAAGATGCGGCCGAGGCAGCAGCACAGGCCGTTAAGGCAGGAACTGACCTTGAATGTGGTGTTGACTACAAAAATCTTGTTATGGCAATAGAAAGGGGCCTTCTTTCTGAAGATGATATTAACACAGCAGCAAAGAGGGTTTTTACTGCCCGTTTCAAACTTGGCATGTTCGATCCCGACAACATGGTCCCCTATGCACAGATACCATATTTTGTGAATTGTTCAGATTATAATAATTCCCTTGCCAGGCTGGCGGCAAATAAATCAATAGTCCTTCTTAAAAATTCAGGGAATACACTGCCTTTATCAAAAGATATTAAGTCGGTTGCTGTCATCGGTCCGAATGCAGATAATTTTGAGTCATTGATAGGAAATTATAATGGCATTCCGAAAGACTATGTAACAGTTCTGCAGGGGATAAAAAATAAGCTAAAACCCGATACAAAAATAATATATGCTGAGGGAAGCGACCTTGCAGAAGGGATACATAACCTCACGGTGATCCCTTCACGTTATCTTCAGACACCCGACGGGAAGCAAGGGGCCTTTGGCGAATACTTCAATAACCGCGACATGAAGGGAGAACCTCTTTTCACACGGGTCGACGATAATATTAATTTTTACTGGGAGCATCTTTCACCAAGGGCTGATATGCCCGATGATGATTTCGGAATAAAATGGACAACATATCTCATTGCTCCCGAGACAGGAACATTTTTTTTTGGATCCTGGGGATCATCAGGTTATGAAATACTTGTGAACGGTGAGAAATTCATATCATACAGGGGAGAACATCATGCATTCCATGTTGAAAAAGCCATCGATCTGAAGGAAGGAGAGAAATACAGGATCGAGGTGTTTTATAAGAATTATGCAGGCGATGCCGATATGAAGCTTCTCTGGAGCCGTCCGCGCACAGGACTTGTTGAACAAGCTGTTGCTGCCGCAAATCAGGCTGATGCAGTTGTACTTGTTCTCGGATTGTCACAGCGCCTTGAAGGTGAGGAGATGTCGATAAAAATCGATGGATTCAGCGGAGGCGACCGCACAAGTCTTGATCTGCCGGCTGTCCAGGAAAAGCTTCTTGATGCGATAGAGGCAACAGGCAAACCGGTGATTGTCGTACTTACAAGCGGAGGGGCATTATCAGTAAACAAGGCACAGCAAAAGGCTGACGCAGTTCTCCTTGCCGGATACGGAGGCCAGCAGGGCGGTAATGCAGTAGCAGATGTCATCTTCGGCGACTATAATCCTGCCGGAAGGCTCCCCGTGACTTATTATAAATCTGTTGACCAAATTCCGGCCTTTGAGAATTATGATATGGCAGGCAAGACCTACAGGTTTTTCACACAGGAGCCTCTTTATCCCTTTGGCTACGGTCTCAGTTATACCACTTTTGCTTACAGCAATCTTTCACTTCCTGAAAAGGCAGCAGCAGGTGAAAAAATCAATGTCAGTGTGACTGTTACAAATACAGGCAAGTTTGAAGGCGATGAGGTTGTCCAGCTTTACCTCACTGATGAGAAAGCATCAACTGCGCGCCCGATACGCCAGCTCGAAGGTTTCAAAAGGATCACCCTGAAACCGGGCGAAACCCGGATTGTGGAATTCAGTCTCGATCCACGGCAGTTTTCGATTATAAACAATAAAAACAGGAGAGTTACAGAACCCGGTTATTTCACCATATCTGTTGGAGGGAAACAGCCGGGCTTCAAAGGGTATCTCGATCCTCAGCTCACCCAGGTGGTAACCGGGAGGATAAGATTAACAGGGAAGGAAGTTGCGTTTGCAAACTGATTCCTGATCATCTTATAATATCACTTTCTTATGAACCTGTAAACTTTTACTGAGTGCGGAGGCATATCGACATACATCGATGTCTCCTTTAGTATGAGGTCCTTGTGTTCCCAGACATCTCTTATCTTGTAATCATTGATTGTAAGCTGGACAAAACGTGGTCTGGCCTGTCCCGTTCCAGCGGGCATACCTGCTTGTACAGCCGGTGCTCCCGGGACGCCAGGAGCGCCAGGTGCAGCCTGACCACCAGGCATCGCCGGAGCTCCCGGCATTCCCGGAGCAGCTCCTGCAGGTGGAGCAGCAGGCATCGGGCCTCCGAAACCGCGTCCGAATGTTTTGATCTTTGCAAGAAGATCGAAATCTACAAGAACTGATTTCTTTTCATCGCTTTTATTGAGAAGGCAGATGGCCTTTTCATTGTTTGACAGGGTTTTTACCCAGATCTGGTAATCACCGTTATCCCTGTAGCATGTAGCCTGACGTCCCAGCGAATCCTGGTCTATGGCTATCATCTCCTTGTTCAGAAGTATCGATTTAGTCTCGGGTGTCATATTGTTGAGATCGTTTCCTGCCATAAGAGGAGATGCAAGCATGCACCATAGGGAAAAATGTGTCCTGTATTCCTCTGTAGCCATTCCTCCGTTTCCAACCTCCAGCATGTCGGGATCGTTCCATTTTCCCGGACCAGCATATCTGGCGAGATCTTTTTGTTTTTCAAAGATTTCTATCATGCTGTTCCAACTGTCGCTTATGTCACCGGTTGTTCTCCAAAGATGACCAACAGGTCCGGCCCATTCCCAAGGCTTGTTGGATCCCCATTCACAGATGCTGAAGACAATAGGACGTCCGGCTGTGCGGAGGGCATTGCTCATGTTGGTATATGACGATTTAGCATCCTGTGTCGTAGAGCCGCACCAGTCATATTTCAGGTAATCGACGCCATATCTTGCATAGGTCCTCGCATCCTGATATTCATGTCCGAAACCTCCCGGGCGCCTCTGGCAGGTAACAGTTCCGGCACTTGAATAGATGCCGAATTTCAGTCCTTTTGAGTGAACATAATCAGCCACATATTTCATTCCATGAGGGAAACGCTCGGGATCACAGACAATCTCGCCGTTTTCATCACGCGAAACCTGCCAGCAATCGTCTATCACAATATATTCGTAACCGGAATCCTTCATTCCGCTGCTTACCATGGCATCCGCTGCCTGCATTATAAGCTTCTCGCTGACATCGCAATGAAATTTGTTCCAGCTGTTCCAGCCCATGGGCGGAGTTAAGGCCAGATCTTCAAATTTCTGGGCTGACATGCTTAATGTAAAAAGCATGGCAATTAAAAAAATAAATGACTTCTTCATAATTCGGTGATTTGATTTAAAAACAGGGTTATTTATTCTGATCAGATATATTAATATTAGACAATTTAATGATCGGAATTATTTCATATGTTTAATTACATTTGTTTCTACGTTAAAATTATAAAATGCAAACAGAAAACCACCTGCTCCAGAAGCGTGTAAATCTATTTGACGGAATAATGATCGTTGCAGGAGCAATGATAGGTTCCGGAATATTTATAACCAGCGCAGATATTGCCAGAACAGTCGGATCACCCGGCTGGATGATGGTTGTATGGCTTATTACAGGGATCATAACGGTGATAGGGGCAATAAGCTATGGAGAACTGGCATCGATGATGCCTGATGTGGGAGGACAATATGTATATCTGAGAGAAGCTTACCACCCCCTTATTGGTTTTTTGTTCGGATGGACTACATTCCTCGTTATTCAGTGCGGTTCAATTGCCGCAGTAGCAGTTGCCTTTGCCAAATTCACCGGAGTCCTTATCCCGTGGATCTCTGACAGGAATATACTTCTTACGGCAGGACCCCTGAAGATTAACAGTACCATGGTAGTTGCAATTGCAATGATAACCTTTTTAACATGGCTGAATACAAGAGGAATTGTTACGGGAAAGACTGTGGTAAACATCTTTACCTCAACCAAGGTCATAGCATTGTTCGGATTCATCCTTATAGGTTTTTTTGCAACTAAGGCATTATCGTCGTGGCAGATCAACAAGGAAGTGTTCTGGGCAGCCGGACGTCTCGGCGAAAACAACCAGGTAATACCACTAACCGGATTTGCCCTTATAGCCGCTGTTGCGACTGCTCTCGTCGGTTCACTGTTCTCAGCCGATGCATGGTACAATGTGACATATATATCAGGAGAAGTTATAAATCCCAGACGTACGGTTCCTCTGAGCCTAATATTCGGAACGCTTATCGTCTCGGTCATTTACCTGTTCACAAACTGGGTATATATAAGGATACTGCCGCTTTCCGGTACTCCTGACGGAGCTGATGTCGTTGCCAGAGGTATCCAGTATGCTACCGACGACAGGGTGGCAACTTCAGCGATGAGCGTTGTTTTTGGCGATTATGCTGCAATAATTATGGCCGTATTCGTAATGGTAAGCACCTTCGGATGCAACCATGGACTTATACTTGCAGGACCGCGGGTCTATTATGCCATGGCGAAGGACGGGCTCTTTTTCAGACGTGTCGCAGAAATAAACAAGAAAGGAGTTCCAGGCTTTGCAATCGCAGTACAAGGGGTATGGGCAATTTTACTTTGTCTATCAGGAACATATAGCAATCTTCTCGACTATGTGATTTTTGCTGTTCTTCTCTTTTTCAGCCTTACCATACTTGCAATCTTTGTGTTGCGTGCTAAAAGACCCGATATCCAGCGACCCTACAAAGCCTTCGGATATCCGGTTATACCAGGATTCTATATCCTGGTGACAACTTTTATTATGATAATCCTGCTTATTTACAAACCTAATTATACATTCCCGGGACTGATAATTGTACTCATCGGCATACCTGTTTATTATTTATGGAGGAAGTTTTCACGAAATCCTGTCATTCCCGCCGGTGAGGAAATAAATGAAGTTTAATACCTAATTACCACTGAAATGAAAAAATCTGTATTTGCTGTCATGATCCTGCTTGCCGGCTGCAGTATAAAAAACCCGACAGACCAGATTCGTGAATATGGAGTTATCCGGAACCCTTCGGCTGAGATAACTGACGGATCTGCTGTTCAGGGATGGTCAAGCGATCCAAGGGCCAGGTATGCTGTCCAGTTTTATGACAATGTGGCTCAGAGCGGAACAAAAAGCCTTTATCTCAAGGCTGACAGGTTTGCCAACGGCCGCTGGTCGTCAAAAGTACTTCTTAAACCATGGTCGAGATACAGGTTCACGGGATGGATTAAAACTGAAAACATAGTCGCTGAAAAAGGGAAAGGAGCCGGATTCAGGATGGATGGACTGAAACATGAATCATCAGGATTTACCGGGACCAACGACTGGACCCAGGTGAAATATGAATTTGAGACAGGAAATGATGACTGCGTTACAATTTCATGTGTTCTCGGGATCGACGGCAATTCGAAAGGAAGCGCATGGTTCGACAATATGAAACTGGAGCTGCTGTCGGAGGAGAAAATCAGTACGAAAATAACAGTCAATACGGCTGAGAGATCAGAGCCAATGCCGGTTTATATCTATGGCCAGTTTATTGAGCACCTCGGCAGGTGCATTTACGGAGGAATATGGGCTGAGATGCTCGAGGACCGAAAATTCTGGTATGTCCCGGGATCAAGGGAATCGGTATGGAAACTGTCGGGTGAGAATTCAATGTTCTCGATGGAAACCTCGAATCCTTTCACGGGAAGGCAGACTCCGGTGCTTGGTTGCAAGGATGACCTTAAGGTTGTGATGTACCAGGAAAACCTGGGACTGAAGGAAAACCTCGATTATAACGGAAGAATAGTGCTTAAGGCTTCAGGAAAAATAACAAAGGCTGTTGTCAGCCTTAAATGGAATGAAAAAAGCGAATCTGTCGAATTAACAGGTTTATCTGACAGATACACGACTTTTCCCCTCAATTTCAGGTCGGAAGGCCTTGTTCATGATGCAGTGCTGAGTATCGAACCTTTCGGTTCCGGGAAACTGTGGGTGGGGACAGTATCTCTTATGCCTTCGGATAATATTGAAGGATTCAGAAGTGATGTAATTGCTCTTTTACGGGAGCTTGATTCACCTGTTTACCGCTGGCCGGGAGGGAATTTCGTCAGCGGTTACAACTGGCGCGACGGCCTGGGAGACAGGGACAGACGTCCCCCGAGAAAAAATCCCGCATGGATGGGAGTAGAAAGCAATGATGTCGGAATTCATGAATTCATGAGGTTCTGTGAATTAATTAACACTCAACCGTATATAGCTGTCAACGCCGGTCTCGGAAACTCTGATGAAGCAAAGGCTGAAGTTGAATATACAAACGGACCAAAGGATACACCGATGGGAAAGCTGAGAAGCGACAATGGTCATGCTGAACCATGGAAAGTTCAATGGTGGTCGATAGGCAATGAGATGTACGGCGACTGGCAGCTCGGACATATGTCAACGGAGGATTTTGTGAGGAAGAACAATGAATTTGCAACTAAGATGAGATCGGCCGATCCTTCAATAAAGCTGATTTCAGTCGGTGATCTTGGCGACTGGGACAGGATGATACTATCGAACTGCGCTGATAATATGGACTATATAAGCGAACATTTTTATAAACAGGATTACCATGGAGGCGGTCTTATGACCCATATTAAACAGATTCCGGATGCCATAAGGGAAAAGGCGGTTGCACACAGGGAATACAGGCAGACTATTCCTGCCCTTAAAGGCAAAGATATCAGAATATGCATGGATGAATGGAACTATTGGTACGGACCTCATATCTATGGTGAACTGGGTACCAGGTACTTCTACAGGGATGCCATGGGCATTGCAGCCGGATTAAATGAATATTCAAAGAACACAGATATAATCTACATGGCTAACTATGCGCAGACTGTCAATGTGATAGGCTGTATTAAGACAAATACCACACATTCTGTTTTTGATGCGACCGGACAGGTTCTTAAGCTTTACAGGCATAAATTCGGAACAATTCCGGTGAAAATATCCGGGGAAACACGACCATTTGATATCGGTGCGACACTGACACCGGGGGGCGACACTCTTACACTTTCAGTTGTAAATCCCGTTTATGAAACTATCAGTTTCCCTCTCGAAATATCAGGAAGCAGGTTTGGCGATAAGATTGAAATATGGCGGATAACCGCACCCGATGAAATGTCGACAAATGAACCGGGAAGGGAACCCGCTGTGAAGATACAGGGGCCGGAGGTCGGGGAAAACGCCGGCAAACTTACTGCAGGTCCGGCAAGCATAACGATATTCAGGATTCCCATAAGATCAGAATAAGGCGTCAGATGTTCCCGGATGGATTCATACAAAGGCTCAGGACCCAGCTTTACATTGATCCTGATGATCTTCTGAGATCCCTTCAGGAACCTTCTCCGGTAAGCATAAGGTTAAACAAAAATAAATGGGACAGGATCCCCTTTAATTCGGAACAGATTGCCTGGTGCAGCAGCGGATATTATCTCGAAAGCAGGCCATCATTCACATGCGATCCGCTTTTTCATGCCGGATGCTATTATCCCCAGGAAGCTTCGGGAATGTTCATAGAGCAGATCTTCAGACAGCTTTTGCCCGATGCTAATATCAAAGTTCTTGACCTCTGCGGGGCTCCCGGCGGTAAAAGCACACATTTAGCATCACTCATAGGCCATAACAATCTGCTTGTGAGCAATGAAGTTATCGCATCAAGAGCTTCGGTACTTTCGGAAAACGTCACCAAATGGGGATTGTCGAATACAATCGTCACTCAAAGTGATCCTTCGGCATTTGGCAGGCTCGGAAGCTTTTTTGATCTTATACTTGTCGATGCCCCCTGTTCGGGAGAAGGTATGTTCAGGGATCCTGTTGCTGTCGGGGAATGGTCTGAATCTGCAGCTATGCTCTGTTCGGAGAGGCAGAAAAGGATACTCGCCAATGTCTGGCCGGCTCTCAGACCAGGCGGTATACTCATTTACAGCACCTGCACTTTCAATCCGGCCGAGAACGAGGAAAACGTTGAATGGCTTGCATCGTATCACGGTGCAAAGCCGGTAAGCATGGATATCTCTTCATTTAAAGGCATCACTGAAGTTGATTACAAAGGCATTAAAGGTTATGGCTTTTATCCCGGCAGAATAAGGGGGGAGGGCTTGTTTTTCTCTGTTGTGAGAAAGGAGAATGAAAATAACATAAGATCCCGCAGTGAATCCGTTAAGTTAAAAAACGAGATAAAAAGGCAGGATCTCGGTATTGCCGGTGAATGGACCTTATTCTCTCCTGAAAGGATCATAAGGCGGGGAGATGAGATGTTTCATGTTCCATGCAGACATGAGGACTATTTCCTGCTTGAGAAATTCCTCAGGATCGTCAATCCGGGAACCAGGATCTGCACGATAAAAAAGAACTCATATATTCCGGAGCACGACCTGGCTTTGTCGGCGGGATTCAGGAATGATGCATTTTATTCATTGCAGGCAGATTATGATCAGGCTGTTGAATTTCTTAGAAAAGATCCACTGAGATTTGAAAATGTACCTAAGGGATATTTTTTAATAAATTACAACGGGGTTAACCTGGGCTTCTGCAACAATATCGGTTCAAGGGTAAATAACTATTATCCGGTAGGATGGAGGATAAGGATGCAAAAACCCGGAGATAACCCCAATATTATAAGATGGAATGACTGAAGATCAGAATAAAGAGCGTGAATTTCAAATATTTGTGAAACCTGTGGGTGCAAGGTGCAACCTCAGATGCAGGTATTGCTATTATCTTGATAAGATTACCCTTCATAATGACCGGTTGGATCCGCTTATGAGCGATGAGACTCTTGAAAAATATATTATACAACATATTGAGGCCTCAACTGGTCAGTATATTTTCTTTTCATGGCACGGAGGGGAGCCTTTACTTGCCGGTATTGATTTTTACAGGAAGGCAGTTGCCTTTCAGAAGAAATATACTCCTCAGGGCAAAACTGTACTGAACGGTATCCAGACCAACGGTACTTTGATCGACTGGGACTGGGCCTGGTTTTTCAAAATGGAGAAATTCATAATAGGGATCAGCATCGATGGTCCGGGAGACATGCATAACACATTCAGAAAGGATGCTGAAGGCAATACATCGCTGGCAAGGGTCCTTAAAGGGTATGAAATCCTTCACCAGGCAGGAATAGCAACTGAGATCCTGTGTGTTGTGAATTCATCAAATTCAGCTTTCCCGCTTATAACCTATGATTTCATAAAGGATATCGGAGCTGAGCATATTACTTTTCTGCCTCTCGTCGAAAGGTGTCCTGACACAGTGAAGGGAGTGAGCAAGGCCTCTGTCGGTCCTGATGAATTTGGGAGATTCCTGATTGCTGTCTTTGATGAATGGATAGAAAATGAAATAGGAAAGATAAAGATCCAGGTTATTGAAGAGGCTGTAAGGACGGCCTTCGGACAGGAGCATACACTGTGCATTTTCAAAGAGAACTGCGGCGGCGTTCCTGTTGTCGAAAGCAACGGCAACTTTTATTCATGCGATCATTTTGTTAATAAGGATAATCTTGTCGGGAACATAAATAAGAATTCTGTTTCTGAACTTCTCGACAGTGAAAAGCAGAAGAACTTCGGTCTTGCAAAATCAAAGACACTTCCCCGTTATTGCCTCGAATGTGAAGTTAAAGCCATGTGCAACGGGGAATGCCCTAAGAACAGGTTTATATCTGCTCCGGATGGTGAGAAGGGATTGAATTACCTGTGTTCAGGATATAAAGCCTTCTTCCGGCATTGCAAGCCTTTTGTGGAAGCTACGGCCGAGGAATGGAAAAAAACTCTACTTTAATTTTTCCTTGAAGAACGCAATGGTTCTTCCCCATGCAAGTTTGGCAGCCTGTTCATTGTACCTTTCAGGATTTGAGTCATTGTTGAAAGCGTGGCTTGCACCTTCGTACATGAAGATCTGGTATTCCTTGCCGTATTTTTTCAGAGCTTCCTCGAAAGCTGGTATCCCTGCATTTATCCCGGCATCATTGCCTGCATAATGAGCCATTATAGGTGCTTTTATTTTCTCAACGTCCTCTGCTGCAGGCTGTCTTCCGTAATAAGGTACGGCAGCATCAAGATCAGGAGCGTTTACTGCCACCTGGTTTGTCATGGCTCCGCCCCAGCAGAATCCTGTACAACCTACTTTCCCTGTGCAGAGAGGATTTGTTTTAAGGTATTTGACAGCAGCAACGAAGTTTTTCGTAGTTTTTTCGCTGTCGAGCTGTTTGAACATTGCGCCAACGTTGCTTATGTCGTCAGGTGTGCCTCCCAGTGGCGATAGTGCATCCGGAGCGAGAGCAAGGAATCCTTCTCCCGCCATTCTCCTTGTGACATCCTGAATATGGGGAACAAGGCCCCTGTTCTCGTGAATGACAATAACTGCAGGAAATTTCTTTCCCTTTTTTGGTCTGGCAAGGAAAGCCCTCATTTCACCTGTTTCGGCAGGATATTTAATGAATTCTGTGACAAGTTCGGGAGCTTTTTTTGGCGCTGCTGCAGCTTTAAGTTCATTTTCTTCCAGAACAGGGAAAAGAGCCAGGGCAGCGGCGCTGCTTCCTGTTATCAGTGCCAGTTTCCTTAAAAATGATCTTCTCGAATATTTCCCAACCTTATAGTCATCATAAAGGTCTTTGATTTCTTTGTACATAGCTGTCGGCTTTTAATGATTTTTAATGGTTCAAGTTATCAAAAAATAAGATACGTAGCAAAAGTATGTTAGGAAAACAGGAAACACGGGATGGATGCAGGCTATTCTCTGTGAATCATGGAATCTGCAGGATCCTATCATGTAACTATGGCTTCTTTCAACGTATTATAAGCAGTATTATAATACGTTGCAAAACATAAATTCAGTTATGAACAGGCAACCGCTGTTCTTTGCATAAAACCGAAAGTTTGTTATCTTTCCCTGAATTAAAACTTATCCCGTTATGAAAAAGGATATAGAAATAGCACAGGAAGCAAAGATCAGACATATTGAGGAAATTGCGGAAATTCTTGGTATACCATATGAGGAACTTGAATTATATGGCAAATACAAGGCAAAGATCCCCCTGCATTTCATCGATGAGGATAAGGTTAAAAAGGCAAAGCTTATCCTTGTTACCGCAATAACACCCACACCTGCAGGTGAAGGCAAGACCACAACATCAATAGGACTTGCCCAGGCCCTTAACAGAATGGGGAAAAAGGCAACCGTTGTTCTTCGTGAACCATCGCTCGGTCCTGTCTTCGGAATAAAAGGCGGTGCTGCAGGTGGCGGATATTCACAGGTCATCCCGATGGAAGATATCAACCTTCATTTTACAGGCGATATTTCAGCGGTCGAAAAGGCTCATAATCTTCTGTCGGCCCTGATAGACAATAACATCCAGCTTAAGAGTGGAGATGGTAATCTTGGAATAGATCCCCGTACCATCGAATGGAAAAGGGTAATGGATATGAATGAAAGGTCTCTCAGAGACATTGTGATAGGCCTGGGAGGTACCACCGAAGGAGTTCCGCGCCAGTCGGGTTTTGAGATCACTGCAGCCTCCGAAGTGATGGCCACACTTTGCATGTCAAAGGATCTTATGGACCTGAAGGAAAGACTGGGGAATATCTTTGTAGGATATACCTATGCCGACAAGCCGGTCTTTGCACGCGACCTTAAGGCCAATGGTGCAATGACCGCTCTTCTTAAGGATGCAATTAAACCGAATCTGGTGCAGACTCTCGAAGGTACTCCGGCAATAATTCACGGCGGCCCTTTTGCAAATATCGCACAGGGTACCAACTCAATAATAGCAACGAAAACAGGACTTTCACTCAGCGATTATGTTGTCACGGAGGCAGGCTTCGCAAGCGAACTCGGGGCTGAAAAATTCTTCGACATAAAATCACAGGCTGGCGGACTGAAAACAAATGCCGTCGTAATAGTCGCTACAGTAAGGGCTCTGAAATACCATGGAGGAGCTAAATTGTCGTCCCTTGGCATTGAGGATATTGAATCCCTGATAAAGGGATTTGACAACCTCGACAAGCATATTGAAAATATGAGATATTTCGGATTCAGACCGGTTGTCGCAATAAATAAATTCGATTCCGATACTCAGAATGAACTTGACCTTCTTATTCAACATTGCAAAGCTAAAAACGTAAAGGTTGCGATAAACGATGCATGGGCAAAAGGAGGTGAAGGGGCAATCGACCTGGCGGAAAAAGTAATTCAGGAAATTTCGGATTGCGTAAATTGTTTCAAACCACTTTACGATCTCTCATGGCCTCTCGAAAAGAAGATTGACACAATTTGTACACTTATGTATGGTGCCGACCATGTAGAATATACTGTTAAGGCAAAAACCCAGCTCGACAAAATAGAGAAATTAGGGTTCGGCAATCTTGCAGTTTGCATTGCAAAAACACAAAAATCACTTTCAGATGATCAGACCAGGCGAGGACGTCCGAAAGGGTTTACTATTAAGATACGTGAGGTCGAGCTTTCATCCGGAGCAGGATTTATTGTCCCAATTGCAGGCACGATAATGAGAATGCCAGGGTTGCCTAATGCTCCGTCGGCGGAAAAGATAGACATTGATGCTGACGGCAGAATATCAGGATTGTTCTGACAAGATTTTGCCTGGTTCAGCGTTTTTCAAAATATATTGCTGCAAAAGGTGTTAGTTTAGATAATTTTACATAGCCAGATCAGATAATGTTTGATGAACCTTATTTTTGGTTAATTTTATAACGGCTGTGGATTTAATGGATATAATATGAAAAAGATACTATCAGTTACACTTGTTTCAATCCTGCTGTCATATTTTTCCATAGCTGACGGACAGACGATGTACAACAGGCGGAACCTGCCAAAATACGGATTCGGCTTTAAAGCCGGAGTAAACTGGGCATCCCAGTATACACCAGACAATCAGGGAGCATTTGAGGTGATGAGAATCTTTGGATTTAATGCCGGGGCATATTATAACTATTTTATAAGCAGAACTATAGCATTGCAGGCTGAGATTTCCGGATCAGGAAAGGGATCACACTGGAAAGAAAATTTCTACGCCCAGGATGAAAAGAAAGACATACTTACCTATATCGATCTTCCCATTCTTTTAAGATATCAGCCCCTGGGTAATTTCAATGTACATATTGGTCCCCAGTTAAGTTACCTTGCAAGAGCAATGCAGTATGACTATGAAACAAAGATCAAAGCTGACATTGGGGATTTTTACAGGAAATTTGATATCGGATTGGTCGCAGGTGTAGAAATGAACCTCGAAAATCATGTCAATTTTACATTGAGATTCAGTCATAGTATAATATCAGCTTATAAGGAGGGGGGATATAACTTTGACTCATATAACAATTACCTGCAGCTGACTGCCGGATACAGATTCGAAAAGAAAATGAGGATACAGACCAGGTCAAAAACTCATTTGCCCCGGAAAAGATAATTTTTAATCAAACAAAATCATATGAAAAGACTTCTGCTTTACCTTATTACCCTTGTTTTGCTATTTTCTGCCTGCAAAAGATACAGTAAATATGAGGGAGTGGCATTCACTGAAAAAGAACCCCGTGACTGGGAAAATCCCGAAATGTTTAATCAGAACAGGGAATCCCCTCATGCAACAATGATAAGTTTTCCCGATGAGCCTTCGGCTCTTGAGGCAGATAAGCTTAGTTCACCGAATTATATTTCCCTTGACGGGATGTGGAAATTCAATTATGTCGATTCTCCCGACAAACGCCCTTTCTGGTTTTTCAAGGATGATTACGATGTACGCGACTGGGACGAAATTGAAGTGCCTTCCAACTGGCAGATGAAGGGTTATGATATCCCAATCTATGTGAATATTGGCTATGCATTTGAGATGAATCCTCCATACATAAAACATGACTGGAACCCGGTTGGCTCATATAAAAGAACATTCACTATTCCCGAAGACTGGAAGGGAAAGGAGGTATTCCTGCACTTCGGGGCAGTCAGCTCCGCATTTTATGTCTGGGTAAATGAACAGCTGGTCGGATATAGCCAGGACAGCAAGACTCCGGCAGAATTCAATATAACTAAATATCTCAAAAAAGGAAAGAATTCTGTAGCAGTTGAAGTCTACAGGTGGTCCGACGGAAGTTATCTCGAGGACCAGGATTTTTTCAGGCTGAGCGGGATACAGAGAAGCGTTTTCCTTCATGCAAGACCAAGAACATATATAAGCGATTTCTTTGCAATCGGAGACCTTGAAAATAACTATACCGATGGTCTTCTTAAAATTGATGTATCACTGAAGAGCACTGAATCAAATTCAGGAGAACCAGCAGTCGAAGTATCATTGTACGAAGATGACCAGAAGATATACACCGAATCACAGAATGCCAGGTTATCAGGTAATGAAGCCATTGTGAAGTTTACAAAGTCATTTCCTGAAATAAAAAAATGGACATCTGAAACACCAAATCTATATTCACTCGTTATAAGCCTTAAGGATCCCTCGGGCGATTACCTCGAAAGCGTAAGCGCCAGGATAGGATTCAGAAAAGTGGAGATTATAAATTCTCAACTTCTTGTCAATGGTGTTCCTGTTTATCTTAAGGGCACCAACCTTCATGAACATAATGATCTTACAGGTCATGTTATTGATGAAGCCACTATCCTGAAAGACATAAGGGTAATGAAAAGCAATAACATAAATGCTGTCAGAACATCGCATTATCCACAGCAGGAACTGTGGTATGAGCTTTGCGACAAATACGGGCTTTACCTTATTGATGAGGCTGACATCGAATCGCATGGGATAGGTTATGACAAGGATGTCACAATTGCCGATAAGCCTGAGTGGGCTGCCGCCCATCTCGACAGGATGCAGAGAATGGTTGAGCGCGACAAGAATCATCCCTCCGTAATAATATGGTCGCTTGGCAATGAAGCAGGTGACGGGCACAACTTCCTTAACAATTACAAATGGGCAAAAGAAAGGGACTATACCCGCCCGGTTCAGTATGAACGTGCCGAAAAAAGTACCAATACAACTGAACGCCATACGGATATTGTATGTCCGATGTATGCAAGGATAGGGAATCTTGAAGAATATGCAAAAGATCCTAAAAGCGACAGGCCTCTTATTATGTGTGAATATGCCCACTCAATGGGCAATTCTACCGGCAATCTCCAGGATTACTGGGATGTTATTGAGAAATATCCGAAGCTTCAAGGTGGTTTTATCTGGGACTGGGTCGACCAGGGAATTCTTGTAACTGATTCTGAAGGCGAGAAATACTGGGCATATGGAGGCGATTTCGGACCCGAAGGCACAAAAAGTGACGGCAATTTCTGCATTAACGGAGTTACCTGGCCCGACCGCACCGGAAAACCAGGCCTGAATGAAGTAAAAAAGGTTTACCAATATATAGGTTTTGAGCCTGTTAAGCTTGCTGATGGACTTGTAAGGATCAAAAACAAATATTTCTTCACAGATCTTTCTGAGTTTATCTTTGACTGGGACGTGATTGCCGACGGTGTTGCCGTGAAATCAGGGAAAATAACTTTTTCGGGTCTGAAACCAGGCCGGGATACTCTGGTGACAATTCCTGTTTCCGGAATCGATGCTGCTCCCGGTACCGAATATTTCCTTAACATACGGGCATCGCGAAGCGATGAATGGAACTATGTTCCGGAAGATCATGTTTATGCAACGGAACAGTTCAAACTTCCTTTTGAAGGCAAACCGGTTGGTGCTAAAACTAACGATCTTGCTGTTATTCAGACTTCAACAGAAGGAAATAAATATAAGGTCAGCAGCACCGATATGGAAATTGTGTTTGATCTGCAGAAAGGAGGAATGGACTCCTTTAATTATAAAGGAAGGGCTCTTATAAAAAAAGGTCCGGAACCTGACTTCTGGAGGCCTCCAACAGATAACGACTATGGGTATGATATGGATCAGAAGCTTGTGGTCTGGAAGAAAGCAGGGGAGAAGGCCATCATTAAGAAGGCTACTCTTGGTCAGCCCGAAATGGGTAAGGTGGTTCTTACATTCGAATACGACATACCTGGAAACAACAGTCAAAAGATAGCAGGTTATGTCTCGACATATACGATTTACAGTACAGGAGATGTTATTGTGAAAAATCAGTTCTCTAAAGTATCCGATGCCATTCCTGAAATACCAAGAATGGGAATGCAGATGCAACTTCCCGAGGAATTCATGAACCTTAAGTGGTTCGGCCGTGGCCCGTTTGAGAACTATTCCGACAGGAAAACTGCTGCCGATGTTGGTCTTTATGAAGGTACTGTTGATGATCAGTATGTTCCATATATCAGGCCGCAGGAAAACGGTTATAAAACCGATACAAGATGGCTTACCCTGACTGATGAGAACGGAACAGGACTCCTTGTTACGGGAAATCCGCTGATATGCTTTGCTGCTCTGAAGAATATACATGACGATTTTGAATCTCCTGGAAAACTCTCGCAGTACAGGCCCGATGCCAAAACAGCAAACAAACATACTGTCGATGTAAAGCCGAGGGATTTTGTAAACCTGAATGTTGATCTTGGACAGATGGGGGTAGGTGGTGATAATTCCTGGGGAGCTGAAATACATCCTCAATACAGGCTTCTGGATAAGAAATATGAATATTCCTTCAGGATGAGACCAATTGTGAAGGAAGATGATATCGTAAAACTGGCAAAGGAAAAGTTTTAGTGGGATTCAGGATTAGAGGAGAAAAATCTTAACCGCAAAGATCGCAAAGTCTTGCGCAAAGGGCTCAAAATGATTTACTTATTACGTCCAGCTTTGCGTCCTTTGCGTAACCTTTGCTACTTTGCGGTTAAATAAAATGCCTGTTAAATTCTGATCAGAAATTTATTTATACTTAAGTTCGATCTTAAGCACTTCGTTTTCACCGGTAATAATATTTTTGACATCATAAGTAAGCGGAACTGTCACTTTTTTGCTTACAGCGACCCTGGTTTTACCATTGGCGGTCAGGGTAATAGACTTTGGAGCATCTGTTACGCCGTTAACAAGATAAAAAGGTACATCTGATTTGTTGGTCACCTCAAAATATATAGTCTTGTCGTTCTCATAATACGGCTTGCCAACAGATATACACTGGTAGAAGAAAGGCTTTGCAAATTCTTCCTTTCCTGCCAGATTATCGCCGAAATATGCCATTGTTCTGCCAGCAAACATTGCTTCCTTAAGTGCCTCGCCTGTCCTGGCCTTCGCGAAAACGAGAGTCATTGGCCTGTTTGTATATTCAGGTTTGGTGTAGGTCTCACTTATGACCCCATGGTTATCGCTGTTTGCCATGACTGCCAGGTTATACTGTTTGCAGAATGTCATCACAAGTGGATAATATTCGCTGTCATTGAAAAATTCTATTCCATGCAGCCATCCTTTTGCAAGAAGTGTTTTATGGATCGGATAGAGCTTTGGAATGCCATCGGGTTCCTGAGATCTCCAGCCCGGATGGTTCCACTGAAGAAAGGCACCCTGTTTTATCGCGGCCTCATAGGCATCCATTATTGAATCGGTATCAAGAAGTGAGGCATCCTGAATGAAAAGAGCGTTTACATGTCCGGGAGGCATTTTACGTGTAAGTTCAGTTCCATGTACAAGGATTAGATTATATTCCCTTGCTGTGCTTTGGGCGATTTCCCATGCAGCGTTATGGTTTACAGGTACATAATCATCTTTCGGGGTATATTCAATATGATCAGTGATTGCAATTGCATCCAACCCGTCGCGGTATGCCTCCCCGACCCTGTAAACCGGCCATACATTTCCGTCGGAAAAGACAGTATGCAGATGAAAGTCGCATTTGAGCGTTACATATCCCTGCAGATCAGGAAGATTGACTGTTTTCCTCTGCCCGAAACCGGCAAAGACGATCGATGCGACCAAAAGTAATGTGATAAAGAGTTTTTTCATAATTTTCATTGTAAAAGGTATATATTATATTTCATTTTCTTTAAGAACCCGCCCCAAGCCCCTCCCTGGAGGGGATCTTAAGAGCCCTCGCCCCATCTCTCCATCGCCCCCTCGCTCAATCGCTCCCTCGCCCCATATCTCCCTCGTCTTTCTCAGAATTCCTCATAGAAATACGCAGCCTTCTCATCTGCATCATCCCATGTGTATATCTTTTTCCCCGGATGAACCGCATAGAAGTTCAAAAGAGCAAAATCACCGGCACACATAGTAGCGTGAACAAAAAGCACAAGAGAGAGGCTCCATTTCCATAAACCGGGAAGATAAAGTACTAAGAACAATAAACCAGCACTGACCAAAATGAAAGGAACCAGTGCTACCAGACTGAACTGTTTTTCATTCGCCACGTAACGGTGAGCAGTTACGTAGAACATATATTGCCTGAGGTCCATCCCGATCCTTATATTCCTTGCACCGGTAAGATAGTAAGGTATTATATGGAGCAGCTCATGAACCGGAATCAGCAATATAGGAAATATGACCAGGCCAAGGATAGTGTGTTTGAAAATGTATCTGAACTGATAAAGTCCTTCCAGATTAACTCTGATAATTAATGCAGTCCCCAGAAAAAATATGCATAAAGCCCAGAATGAAAGCATAAGCCATGATCTTTTCCGAAGATATTCGAGTACAAATGGAACGAGATCAGTATAATCAATTTTAAGCAACTGCCTGTATCTGGACTGATCCTCAAGATCTTCGACTTTCAATGCCATAAAAGAAAGCTTTTCCCAAAAATAGCTTTTTGAAAAGTCAATGCAAATGATAATAGCATAAATTAATATGGTCTGTAATTTGATACCTTTGCACAAAACATCAGGGAATTGAGGAAGGTTCTGACAATAATGATCCTGCTGGTAATCTCGCAATTTGTTTCCGGACAAAATGATACGGCTTTGATACTTCCCGATACACTTCCGGAAAATTTCTATATGCTTCATTCTGTTGAAAGGGATGGCATCAGCCTCCCTGAAATTGGCATTAAAGAGGTTGTAATTATCGGCAAGCCCTCAACAGGCAAAAAATTCCCGTATTCAAGATATCAGCGCCTTGTTACTAACCTTAAAAAAGTATATCCCTATGCCATGGTTGTCAGGTCGAAGCTGGAAGCAATCAATACGGAACTTGTCAACATTCCGGAAGACAGGGACAGGAAGAAATATATACGGCAGACAGAAAAAAACCTTTTTGGTGAGTATGAGGATGACATAAGGGATATGACAATAACACAGGGGAGACTCTTAATAAAGCTTATTGACAGGGAGACGCAAAATACATCTTATGAGCTTATAAGGTATTACAGGGGAAGTCTTTCTGCGGCATTCTGGCAGGGCATTGCCAGGATTTTCGGAACAAACCTCAAGGAAGAATACGATCCTTATGGCGACGATGCTGTAATGGAAATAATTGTCCAGGCAATTGAATCTGGCAATCTGTGAAAATAATAACGAATATTCTGGTCATGAAAAGGCTTTTTATTGCAGTAAAGACAGTGCCCGGGGCTGACCTCCTGAGGATGATATCTTCTGTAAAATCGTTGCTGGGTCATGAAAGCATTAAATGGGTAGATCCCGGAAACATTCATATAACACTTGCATTCCTTGGAGATACAGAGGAAAAAAAGATCAAACTCCTCACACAGATTCTTAATGGTACATGTGCTGGCTTCGGCCGGTTTGAATTTTCACTTACAGGTACGGGGGTGTTTAAAAATTTCAATGATCCAAGGGTGATCTGGGTAGGAATCAGTCCGAAGGAGACCCTTGTAAACCTAAGCTCTAAAATCACGGATGGCCTTAAATCAGGCGGTTTTGCGATTGAGGATCGGGGTTTCAGACCCCATCTGACAATAGGCCGCGTAAGAACCATTAAGGATAATGAGAACCTTAAAAGAGTACTTGAAACTTACAGAGAAACAGACTTTCAGAAAATTTCAGCTTCCGAAGTGATACTTTATGAAAGTATTCTAATGCAGACAGGGCCTCTGTATAAGGAACTTGGAAAATTCCCTCTCTGAAGTCATCCTCCATTCACGGATTTATCTGTATCCCGAATCACATTTTTTTTACTTTTGTTGCTTTGAAACCCGAATGTAGTAGTTATGTCTGATACATTTCTTGCGAAAGGCAAAAGGAAAAAGCTTGTTGAGGAACTGCGCCGTAAAGGAATTACCGATGAAGAAGTGCTGAGAGCAATTAATACAGTGCCCAGGCACGATTTCATGGATCCGGCATTCCTCGACCATGCCTATACTGATAAGGCATTCCCTATATCATCGGGGCAGACTATTTCACAGCCTTACACAGTTGCTGTTCAGACCTCATTGCTGAAAGTAAAAAAGCGGGATAAGATCCTTGAGATTGGTACAGGATCGGGATATCAGGCAGCCATACTGGCCGAAATGGGAGCAAAGGTCTATACAATAGAACGGTACAGAGAACTTTATCTGAAATCTCAGCGGATACTCACAATGCTCGGATATAACGCCGATTTCTTTTTTGGCGACGGTTATGAGGGCAAACCCCAATACGGACCTTTCGATGGAATTATTATTACTGCTGCAACCTCTGAAGTTCCTGCTAAACTGCCACCCCAGCTGAAAATCGGCGGCAGGCTGGTTGTACCCCTGGGGAACAGCACTTCACAGGTGATGACCCTGGTTGTAAGAACCGGCGAGGACAGCTACGAATATTCATCACATGGCAGCTTTGCTTTTGTGCCGATGCTTAAAGGCACAGTAAACTGATCTTAAATTATGGAAATATACAAGCTGGTATTTAACCCGATAGATGTTAATACATATATAATTGCCGATTATTCGGGAGACTGTGCCATTGTTGACTGCGGCTGCTACGATGCGGAAGAATTCAGGGAATTTACAGATTTCCTTGAAGAGAAGAAGCTGAATCCGGTCCTGTTACTGAATACTCACTGCCATCTTGATCACATCTTCGGAGACATTTTCATGAAGGGAAAATACAGTCTGGGAGCCATGTGCCATAAGGATGATATGTACAACAGGAAGCAATCAGTCAATCATGCGCTCTTGTTCGGATTGAGGATGCTTACTCCTCCTGATCCCGCGGCTTATATCGATGATAACAAGCTTTTGTCATTTGGATCTGTTGAGATAAAAGCGCTTCATGTTCCGGGGCATGCCCCAGGATCTCTGGCCTTCTATATAGAGAAGGAAAATGTGGTTTTTACAGGTGATGCACTCTTTGCCGGAAGCATTGGCCGTACTGACCTTCACGAGGGAAATTATGAGACACTTATCAACAGCATAAACAGCAGGCTGTTTTCACTTCCTCCCGAAACCATTGTATTTCCGGGCCACGGAGAATCAACTGATATTGGTACAGAAATGACCTCTAATCCATATTTTATTCACACCTGATTTATCGGCTTTTTTAAATAGTTTCATTTTGCTATTTTCATGGCATCATTTTACAAATCTTTGTTTCTGTATATAATTAAAAATCAAATATATGTCATCAGATATCTTTGCCAGCCGGCATATCGGCCCCCGGGAAAATGAGGTTCCCTCAATGCTTGAGACAATCGGAGTAAAATCACTCGATGAGCTTATAGATAAAACTGTACCGCCGTCAATCCGTCTCGGCAAGCCGCTTAATCTGCCCGGTGCCATGAGTGAATATGAATACCTGAACCATATTAAAAAGCTTGGTTCAAAGAACAGGATGTACAGGTCATTCATAGGCCAGGGTTATTACGGAGTTGCGACACTTCCGGTTGTCATTCGTAATGTCCTTGAAAATCCTTCATGGTATACTTCATATACACCATATCAGGCTGAAATCTCTCAGGGAAGGCTCGAAGCCCTTCTGAATTACCAGACCATGATAATTGATATGACAGGAATGCAGATTGCCAATGCATCTCTTCTTGATGAGTCAACGGCTGCCGCTGAAGCAATGATTATGATGTTCAATGCCCGGTCGCGTGCTGCTGTTAAAGCAGGATCAAGGAAGTTTTTTGTCGATGATGATATATTCCTTCAGACAATTGATGTTATGGAAACCCGATCGGAACCTCTTGGTATTGAACTTGTAAAAGGGAAATTTGATGAAATTGTATTTGATGAATCATTTTTCGGGGCTTTTGTTCAATATCCTGCTGCTTCGGGTCAGATAAGGGATTACAGAGATTTCACCGGCAGGGCACATTCTTCAGGTATTCTTGTTGGAGTGGCTGCCGATCTTATGAGCCTTGCAATTCTCACACCTCCCGGGGAATGGGGTGCCGATATTGTTGTGGGATCAAATCAGAGGTTTGGCCTTCCAATGAGTTTCGGCGGTCCGCATGCAGGTTTCTTCGCCACAAGGGATGAGCTGAAAAGAAACATGCCGGGACGCATCATAGGTGTATCTGTCGATGTGAACGGGAATCATGCCCTCAGGATGGCACTCCAGACAAGGGAACAGCATATAAAACGCGAAAGGGCTACTTCGAATATTTGTACAGCTCAGGCACTTCTTGCAACAATGTCAGGCATGTATGGCCAGTACCATGGGCCGGAAGGCCTTAGAAGAATAGCAACACATATCCATAGATCAGCCTGCACAATTGCCGGCAAGCTGAAGGAACTTGGTTACATCTTTCCTAATTCATCATATTTTGATACAATTAAAGTTATTCCCCACGAAGGGATAAGGCAGGAGGATATCAAAAAGCTGGCATTGGCTTCAGGTATTAATTTCTTTTATCCCGATGACGATAGCGTCAGCCTGAGCACTGATGAAATAACATCCTTTGAGGAGATCAATTCAATAATTGAGGTGTTTGCACAGGCTGCCGGCAAAAAAGCTCCGGAAGTAACTTCATATACCGAATGCAATTGCCTTGAAGACAGTTTTATAAGAAAATCATCATTCCTTAAGGCCCAGGTATTCAACAGATACCACAGCGAAACTGAAATGATGAGATATATCAAGATGCTTGAGAGGAAAGACTTCTCTCTTACACACAGCATGATATCTCTTGGATCGTGTACTATGAAGCTTAATCCGGCAGCTTCGATGTTTGCCATGAGCTGGCCGGAATTCGGGAATATTCATCCCTTCGTTCCAAAAGATCAGGCCGAGGGGTATTACCAGGTGATGGATGAGCTGGGAGAGGCTCTAAAGGAGATCACAGGTTTTCCTGCAGTGTCGTTTCAGCCGAATTCAGGAGCCGCGGGTGAATATACGGGACTGCTAATGATAAGGGAATATCATAAAAGCAGGGGACAGGGATACAGGAATGTGGCACTTATCCCATCATCAGCACATGGGACGAATCCTGCCAGCGCCGTAATGGCAGGAATGCAGGTGGTAGTTGTTGAATGCGATGATAAGGGAAATATAAATGTTGAAGACCTTCAGAAAAAAGCGCAGGAATTCAATGATAAACTTGCATGCTTCATGATTACCTATCCTTCAACACACGGAGTATTTGAAGCTGCTGTTACAAAAATGGTAGATATCATTCATTCAAACGGTGGCCTTGTTTATATGGACGGTGCCAACATGAATGCACAGGTTGGGCTGACAAGCCCCGGCAGGATTGGCGCTGATGTCTGCCATCTTAACCTGCACAAGACATTTGCAATACCTCATGGAGGAGGTGGACCGGGTATGGGCCCCATACTTGTAAATGACAAACTGGCTGAATTTCTCCCTTCACATCCCATCGTAAAAACTGGTGGAAGCCATGGTACAACCGCAGTTGCATCTGCTCCTTTCGGAAGCGCCCATATTCTTACTATTTCACATGCCTACGTGCTGATGATGGGAGCAGAAGGACTGACCGCAGCAACAAAATATGCAATCCTGAATGCAAATTATATTTCAGCATCACTTAAAGACATATATAGGACTCTTTATACAGGGACCACAGGTTTCGTCGGACATGAGCTTATCCTTGATTGCAGGAATTTCAAGACAGAAACAGGAATAACGGAATCGGATATTGCAAAGCGGCTCATGGATTACGGATTCCATGCTCCTACACTTTCATTCCCCGTGCATGGAACGTTGATGGTGGAACCTACTGAATCCGAATCGCTTCAGGAACTCGAAAAGTTTATCGACGCCCTGAAATCAATCTGGCATGAAATTCAGGAAATAAAAGAAGGAAAGGCCGACAGGGACGACAACGTTCTGCGTAATGCTCCTCATACTGTGAAAGTATTAACAGCTGACGAATGGAAGCATGGTTATGACCGGAGAAAGGCCGGATTTCCGCTGCGTTGGGTTGAAGAGAATAAATTCTGGCCCTCAGTGGGAAGGATAGATGACGGATATGGTGACAGAAACCTTGTCTGTACCTGCGATCCGATTGACTCTTACAGGATGGAGACATTCAAAGTGTAAAAAAATTGCCGCTGTAGTAATTTATTTGGACTTTTATTGCAAGGATATATTCCAGTTACATCTTTAAATGCATAATTCTCACTGGACCGATCTGAAAAGGATGGCAGAAGGAAGGTATACAGGCTGCCATCCTGTGGGATTTATCATCGATAGTCCCTGGCTCCCGGGTTGGTTCGGGATTTCAACTCTTGATTATTATTCATCTGATGACCTTTGGCTCAGGGCAAACCTCAAAGCTGTTACTGATTTTCCAGATGTATGGTTCATGCCCGGATTCTGGTCAGAATACGGAATGTGCACCGAACCCTCGGCATTCGGATCAAAAATGATATTCAGTACAACCACTCTGCCGCATGCTTCAAGAGTTATTGCCGATATATCTGATGGTGAAAGCATTCAACTGCCTGACGTAAGGACTGATGGAATGCTGCCTTTTATGATAAACAGGTTAAGGCATGCACAGAGTTCAATAAGAAATGCTGATCATGAAATAAGATTTGCTGTCTCAAGGGGACCTCTGAATATTGCCAGTTTTCTGATGGGAACAACGGAATTCATGTTGGCCCTTGCCCTTGATCCTGAAGGTTCCCACCGTCTTATCAGAAAGATTTCAACCTTCATCTGCGACTGGATCTTATGGCAGAAAGAGTGCTTCCCTTCAATAGAAGGCATTCTGATACTCGATGATCTGATCGGATTTATCGGGGAGAACGAATTTGGAGAATTTGTAGTACCTTACTTGAAGGAAATTTTCTCTGTTTTTGATGCTGATATAAGGTTCCTTCACAATGATGCTGACGGGCTTATCACTGCAAAACATCTGAATGACATGAATGTGAATATGTTCAATTTCTCATATCATCACTCAATGGGAGTCATCCGGAAACTTGCCGGAAATAATATCATCCTGATTGGTAACATCCCGCCACTCGATGTCATGGCTCTCGGAAATCCGTCAGATGTTGAAGTGGCAGTAAAAAAGGCTTTTGGGGAAACGGATGATCACAGCCGTATTATCTGGTCGGTTGGCGGCGGCATGCCACCTGACGTAAAGGATGAGAATATTCATGCATTTATAAGAACAGTAAAGGATTTAAATAAACAATAGCAAAATGAAAAGACTGGTCATATTATTAATCCCCGCACTGATAATAGTATCATGCGGAACCGGCGGAGATAATAAAACAAAACCCGGGGAAAAAACCGAAACAATGGAAAGTAACTATAAGGTAAGGCTGATGACAGTTGATCCAGGCCATTTTCATGCTGCACTTGTGCAGAAAACGATGTATCCACAGGTATCTCCCGATGTTCATGTTTATGCTCCTGACGGACCTGATCTTCAGCAGCATCTCGGAAGGATCAGTTCCTACAACTCACGGGCTACTGATCCCACTTCATGGAATGAAATGGTTTATAAAGGAGATGATTTTTTTGAGAAAATGCTTTCTGAAAAACCGGGAAATGTTGTGGTCCTCTCGGGTAACAACAGGAAAAAAGCTGAATATATTACCAGGTCAGTCGAAGCCGGTCTGAATGTTCTTGCCGACAAACCAATGATAATTTCACCCGAAGATTTTCCGAAACTCGAATCAGCTTTTAATAAAGCCGCAGAAAAAGGTGTATTGCTTTATGATATAATGACGGAACGCTATGAAATAACCACAATACTGCAAAAGCTGCTTTCACAGGAAGAATCGGTATTTGGAAAGTTGGAAACAGGATCTGAGAAGGATCCGGCTGTGACTAAAGTGAGTGTTCACCATTTTTCAAAACTGGTATCAGGTGCTCCCCTGCAACGTCCGGCATGGTTCTTTGACGTTGAACAGCAGGGTGAAGGCATAGTGGATGTAACAACCCATCTTGTTGACCTGGTCCAGTGGGAGTGTTTCCCCGATCAGATCCTTAGCCCGTCAGATGTCAGAATAGCTGCTGCAAAAAGATGGCCTACTGTAATAACCCTGGATCAGTTTAAGGGTGTTACCGGATTTGATGATTTCCCATCATATCTGAAAAAGGATGTAAAGAACGGGAAACTTAACGTTTACTCTAACGGGGAATTTGTTTACCAGTTAAAAGGTATCTGGGCAAAGGTCTCTGTTACCTGGAATTACATGCCTCCCGCCGGAGGCGGGGATACACATTATTCGGTGATGAAGGGATCAGCATGTAACCTTGTTATCAGACAGGGAGCAGAGGAAAAATATCTTCCCACTCTTTATGTTGAAAATATAAAAGGAAACCCGGTTCCGGATTTTGAGGCTCATCTTAATGAATTTCTTGGTCAGCTTCCTTATGACAGTCTTCAGGCTGAGACAATTGATAATGGAAGGCTGAGAATAAATATTCCCGGAAAATACAGGGTGTCACATGAGGAACATTTCGGGCAGGTTACTTCTAAATTCCTTGAATATCTTTTAAATGGCAATATACCTGAATGGGAAGTTCCGGGTATTATAACCAAATACTATACAACAACTTCAGCTCTTAATAAGGCAAAGGGACAGAAATAATATTAACTGAAAAGGTCCTCAATTACCATAGAATAGAGTGCAGCGAGGTCGATTCCTGCCGCTAAGGCCTGTTTGGGAATAAGGCTCTCTTCCGTCATTCCGGGTACAGTATTTATCTCAAGGAAGAAAGGCCTGTCGCCGACAACTATGAAATCAACCCTTACAGTCCCTTTGCAGCCCAGTATATCATAAATCTCAGAGCTGAGCTCCTGTATCTTTTCGGTGATCTTTGGAGGCATATCGGCCGGTGTTACTTCATCTGATTTTCCCGGAGTATATTTGGCCTCATAATCAAAGAATTCATTCTTGCTGATAATCTCAGTAACAGGAAGAACAACAGATTTCCCTTTTACTTTGACAACGCCACATGCTACCTCCCTTCCTTTCATGAACGATTCGATCATTACTTCATTACTCTCCCTGAAGGCGAGTTCCAGGGCGGCAGGAAGTTCTCCGGCTGTCTTTACTTTTGAAACACCAAAACTGGAGCCGCTGTCATTGGGTTTTACGAAACATGGAAGCCCTGTCAGATCTGTAATATCTGAATAGGAGGGGAGACTATCTTTTTTTACAAGGATATTCTTTGCCATTGGTATCCCGTATTCTTTAAGATACAGTTTGCAAGCCTGTTTGTTGAAGGTTAGCGCCGAGCAGAAAGCGCCGCAACTGGTATAAGGGATCTTCATCATGTCGAGATATCCCTGAAGCAGCCCGTTTTCTCCAGGCGTCCCGTGGATAGCAATAAATACAGCGTCAAATCTTATTCTGGCATCATCGGTTTTAAGAGAGAAATCATTCTTGTCAATTTTATAGTATCTGCCCTTTTGATCCTCCCAGTACCAGTCAGTACCCCTTACCATAATAATATGAACTTTATAAAAAGGGGAAAGGAGTTTTTCGACTTCCCTGGCACTTTTTACCGAGATCTCAAATTCGGAAGAGTCTCCGCCTGCAGCTATAGCAATGTTCCTCATAGAAAATTAGTTTGCCAAAATTAGATATTTTCAGATATTATTTACCTTTGATAAAATTCTAAAAACAGGGAAAAATGAAAAAAGGTTGCATTATATGGATTATCATTGCGGTAATAATTATTTTAGTTATACTGGGATTTGTTTCATGGGGGACAAGAACCTATAATCAGATGGTTACACTTCAGGAAGCAGTTACAAGCCAGTGGGGAAATGTTGAAACCCAGTATCAGCGAAGGGCAGATCTGATTCCAAACTTTGTAAATACCGTTAAAGGTGCTGCCAGCTTTGAGCAGGAAACCCTTACAAAAGTCATTGAGGCAAGGGCAAAAGCCACCCAGGTTACAATTGATCCGACAAAAATGACTGCAGAAAATCTCCAGCAGTTCCAGCAAGCGCAGTCGGACCTCTCCTCAGCCCTTTCAAGACTGATGGTTGTTGTGGAACAATATCCCGAACTGAAAGCCACACAGAACTACAGGGATCTGCAGGTTGAACTTGAGGGGACAGAGAACAGGATCTCAGTGGAAAGACGGAAATTCAACGAAACGGCACAGTCAATGAACGTTTATATAAAGAGGTTTCCTCAGAATATTATTGCGGGTATGTTTGGCTTCACGGCCAGACCCTATTTCGAATCGATGGAAGGCGCCGAAAAGGCACCCGAGGTAAAATTTTAATCTTAAACACTGAATGTTCGTCAGGGCCTCCAGGTTCTTTACAAAGGACCAGCAGGATCAGATCCGTGAAGCTATAAGGAAAGCCGAGCGAGAGACTTCAGGGGAGATAAGGGTTCATATCGAAACCTGGCTTACGGGTAGTGTACTGGACCGGGCCGCATGGGTATTTAAAAAGATCGGCATGCATGCCACTAATGACCGGAATGGAATACTGTTTTACCTTGCTGTTCGGAATAAGCAATTTGCCGTCATCGGTGATGCAGGCATAAATGAAAAAGTACCGGAGGAATTCTGGGAAAATATAAAAAATGCTGTCCAGGCTGATTTCAGGGAAAAGAAATACACGGAAGGACTTATTGCCGGAATACTCACAGCCGGCCATCAGCTAAAAACGCACTTCCCGAGAAAGGCGGATGATATAAATGAGCTTCCTGATGAGATATCATTTGAAACTCCTGAATAAAAATATAGTATGAAAGTCAAAACTTCTGGTTCTTTGTTCAGGATTTCTATCCTTTTCCTGGTTTTTTCATTAAAAGCAGAAGGGCAGGAGTTTCCTGTAAAACCCAATCCTCCCCGCCTGGTGAATGATTTTGCAGGAATGCTGGCACCTCACGAAGTGGACGCTTTGGAGCAAAAGCTTGTTGCATACAATGATTCAACGTCGACACAGATCGCTGTAGTTACCGTTTCTGATCTTTACGGATACGCAATTTCGGATTATTCCCAGAGACTTGCTGAGAAATGGGGGATAGGGCAGAAAGGACTTAATAACGGAATATTGATACTCATTAAGCCTAAAACCTCCGAGTCATCAAGGGGTGAGGTATTTATTGCACCCGGATACGGACTTGAGGGTGTGGTGCCGGATTTAGCGTGTGCCCAGATTATCGACAATGAGATACTTCCGGAATTCAGGCAGGGGAATTATTACCAGGGTCTCGACAATGCCACAACCACCCTGATGAGACTTGCGAGCGGAGAATTCCCAGCAGACCAGTATGGAAAGTCAAAAGATAGTGACATAAGCGGATTCGGTCCTTTTATTTTCATACTTATAGTCTTTATAATTATTCTGTTCTTACGCAGCAGCGGAGGTTCGAACCATAAGAACATCGGAAGCAAAGGACTTCCTCTTTGGATGATCCTTTCCATGATGAATTCCGGAAGTCATAGGGGAAGCTGGGGAGGATTCTCCGGCGGAGGCGGTTCCGGAGGAGGCGGATTCGGAGGTTTCGGTGGTGGCAGCTTCGGAGGTGGCGGTGCAGGCGGAAGCTGGTGATCACTGATCTCGTGAAGAGACATAACTTCTCCACTTATCTATCACCTGCTTCATATCGTCGGGGAGTTCAGAGTCGAACGACAATCTCTTACCTGTTACAGGATGGTCAAATGCAAGTGATTTTGCATGAAGCGCCTGCCGCGGCAGGATCTTAAAACAGTTTCTGACAAACTGCTGGTATTTTGCAAAGGTTGTTCCTTTCAATATCTGGTTGCCTCCATATTCATCGTCATTGAACAGGGGATGCTTTATAAAACTGAAATGAACCCTTATCTGATGGGTTCTTCCGGTCTCAAGCTTGCATTCAATGAGGGAGACATATCCGAAATCCTCAGTCACTCTGTAATGGGTGACAGCGTTCTTTCCCTGGCTTCCATCAGGGAATACCTGCATTATCTTTCTGTCTTTCAGGTTTCTGCCTACATGGCCCGTAATTGTCCCTTCGACCGGATTGGGAACGCCCCAGACGAGGGCAATATACTTTCTGTCGGTTGTCCTGTCATAGAACTGCTTCGATAATCTGTTGAGAGCAAGCTCATTCTTGGCTACCACCAGTATACCCGATGTGTTTTTGTCTATCCTGTGAACAAGCCCGGGACGCGATTCGCCGGACTGAAAAAGTGGAAGGTCTTTGAAATGCCACATCAAAGCGTTGACCAGTGTCCCTGTATAATTTCCATAGGCAGGATGGACAACCATGCCCGGTTCCTTGTTAACGACTATTACATCATCATCCTCGTAAACGATATTTATTTTAATATCCTCGGGGATAAGCTCAATTTCGCGCGGAGGATCAGGCAGGACAATCTGTACTACATCGCCGGGCTTAACCCTGTAGTTGGGTTTTACAGTCTTATTGTTTACGAGAATATTGCCGGCATTTGCAGCATCCTGAATCCTGGTCCTTGAAACATTTTCTATACGTGAACTTAAATATTTATCGATCCTCAAAAGTGACTGTCCAGGATCAACAATGTATCGGTAATGTTCATACAGGTCCTGCTGATCGGAAACATCTTCTTCTGCCATACAGGATTATTTTATTTTGACAAGCCTGAAATAACCAATGCGTGTTGTGCCTGTGAACGGTATAACAGTGTAAATTCCCGTTCTGAGATTTGATATATCAATCCTTTCGGCTAATGGGACTTTCATAACTTCTCTTCCCTGCATATCGATGACAGATATAAAGGCGGAACCGGAAAGCAGCAGGTCATTTGCTCTGATATTGATAAAGTCTCTGGCCGGATTTGGCCATATTCTGAATGCTCCGGTATTTTCAGGCAAAGCGGGATCGTCGGATGATGTTGTTTTGACAGGAGGGCCAGTAACAGGCCTTATCATAATACTGCCTTCTTTCTGGGACTGGAGCCAGAGGCCGTTAAGCCAGTAATACTGCCTTCCCTTGTTAGGTGTGTTAACATCGAAGCCGGCATTTAGAAAAGTCTCTGTCCTCTGCTTCCATCCAACATAAAACACACCGTTAACCACAACTCCGTCGGGCAATACATATGTTCTGAAACCGTTCAGGTAATCATCCGGTTCAACGATCATATTCTCAGCAGTATATAAAGTATTCCCGGGTAGTCCGTTATTGTCGTCCCATATCATAAGATCGAATGCCCTCTGGTTACTGTTAAGATAGCTGTCGTTGAAGCAGATTTTAATAGCCCTTACAGTATCCTGAATGAACGATTTGAACCTGTATGCCACCATGGCATTCCTTGATCCCTGACCATTGATTCCATAGCCGCCTTCAGAAGTACCGTCGTCGTATGCAAAGTAGTTCCTGAAAACCTGGATGTATGTTATTGTGTCATTCGATTTAGGATCAAAATCATCTGTTTTAAGAGAACAGGTGATCTTAAACAAGGCCGAATCGTTGTTGTTGTTACTGAATGTATATATCAGGTTTGCATTGTAGTCCACATTGGTATAGGGTTCGATGTTTGTTGCGCCAGCTGAGAATGAATGTAAGATGGTATTTGTGAACATGTCCCTGATTTCGAAATTCCTGGTAACGTTCCTTGTTATCTTATCATTGTTACGGTAACAGATTGGAATAAATGCTCCCATCTCCTGAAGGTAAACCTGTTTGAACTGTTTCCATGGCATTGCCTCATGGGTTTTAAGTACCGATCTGAGAGGCTTTCTGAAGGCTACATCAGCCATTGCCGTGTCGGCTGAATTCCGGTTGCGGTTGAGATATACGTAATCGAGATTCCACTGATCGCAGTTTCCAACCATCGAAATATCACCAAATCTGGCAAGGCTTGCCCAGTTGACAAACCTGAACATGAAACCCTGTTTAAGGTATTTCGGGTTCTGGATCCTGATGGTAACAGGTTTAAAACCCTCATCCGGTCCCCCCGGAGTTTTCCAGATAGAATACCATTTGTTTTCTTCCGGGGCAAGGAACTGAAGCGTAAGACTGTCACCAGGTTCCGGGCTGTCGCCAAGTCCTCCGGGCTGGTAATAAAAGCTGAGCCAGATATTATCCGTCGCAGGATAATTGAGGTTTATAGGTTGTGAAGTAAGGTGGTCGGCTTCAAATCCTTCAGCGTTGGCCGACTCATATAGTTTTCCGTTATTATCGAGAACATCTAAAGTAGCTATGCCAAGGGTTGGCTGTTTATCGGAGTATGTATTGTTGATAAAGGCATAATCGTCGCTCCATAATCTGGCTGAAGGGGCGACTGATTTTCCTGAAAAATCATCAAAGAAAGGCAGGTTGACCGGTACTTGAGAAATTGCTTTAGACCTTTCAGCAGTCTTGATTCTGCCTGACAATTCCGGATTGTTTTGAAGCCCGATAACAATCTCCTGACCCATCGATAATGATGAACAGATTATGAGAACGGCTATATTTAATAACAGTCTTTTTGGCATCTTTTCAGTCTGATTGTCCGGATACTGATTGCGGAAGAGTATCAGTAATGATCATGGTAGTATCAGGCTTCAGTTTGGTTGAATCAACTGTCAGCCACAGATACATTGATGACCCGAGCTGAATTGTGGCATCGACATTGAATTCCGGATTCTGTTTATAGACAAATGCCCTTGATGAATCGGCTGCTGTAAGTACTGTATTATCGTAAATGGATGTGACGAGGGTCAGTGATGCCCCGAATATCCTGTCACGGGCCGTTGCGAGGTCCATCCCTGCCAGATCCGGAACAGGAGTACGCTGGTTACTTAATCCTTTTCCCAGAACCAGATCTATTACCGATCCTTTCTGTATTGAATCGCCCTCAGGTATATCCCGGCCATTGTACAGTTGTTTTAGTACTACATCTACCGAAATATCTGGAACATATCTCGGAATGCCTATCTCAAGCCCTGCAGCTTCGAGAATTGCAACAGCCTGCCTTCTTGGAAGGTTGACCAGGTTTGGCATCGCTACCATTTCAGGATTGAAGGCATTGATGGTGATCATTATGTTTCTCCATTTCTTTACCCTGAACCCTGGCAAGGGATTCTGGTCTGCGACACAGCCCCTCGGTACTTCAGCTGTATAGACCGAGTCAATTATCTGGTATCTTACTCTTGCTTTCCTTGCTAACTGGTGGGTTTCGTCAAGAGTCTTTCCTATAAAATCCGGAACTGGTCTGCTTTGGCCGTGCCTTGTGTAAAAATTGAGCCAAATAAGCAATGCCATAAGAAATCCGACAACAATTACAGCTGCCGTTCCGAAGTTCTTTAAAAACTGTTTGCTGAAAATGAATTCTTTTAGGCTCATGGTTGTTTTCCGGACTTAAATTATAACGTAAAGGTATGTATAAAATTATAAAGCGAATCGCGTTCTACCGGCACAAAACCGGCTTCCCGGATTATTCTGCAGATCTCATCGGTTGTCATGGAGGGATTCCTTTCCTCTGATCCTGCCATTGAATAGATCCTTGTTGTATCTTCAATTGTCCCGTCGAGATCATCGGCTCCGAAAATAAGACTTATGCGGGCAACATCCCGGCTTATCATAGGCCAGTAGGCTTTTATATGGGTAAAATTGTCGAGAAATATCCTTGATACGGCATAGTTCTTAAGATCCTCGGTCATACTTACCTCACCCGTATATGACATGGGATTATCAGCCATTTTGTATTTCAGAGGGATGAAGGCATTAAATCCACCTGTTCTGTCCTGAAGATCCCGTAAACGCGAGAGATGATCAATCCGGTGAGAATAATCTTCAATATGTCCGTAAAGCATTGTTGCATTTGACGAAATTCCCAGTTTATGAGCAGTTTCATGTATCTCAAGCCATTTTCCGGATGTTGTTTTTTCAGGACAGATTTTTTTTCTGACAGTCTCATCAAAAATTTCTGCTCCGCCGCCGGGTATTGAATCGAGGCCATATTCTTTCAGAAGGGTAAGCCCCTCCCTTAGAGGCATACCAGCTTTTGAGATCATATAATCGAGTTCAACGGCCGAATATGCCTTAATATGTATACCTGGTCTGTGCTTCTTTATCTTCTGAAGCAGGGAACCCCAGTAATGTATATCGTGAGAAGGGTGAACGCCGCCGACAATATGAACTTCAGTAACCTCCTTTGTATCGAATTTTCTTACAATGTCAATCATTTCCTCATGGCTGTATTCCCAGCTTAACGGATCACCTGCAGGGCGGTGGTACGAACAAAACCTGCAATTATGAATACATTTGTTCGTAGGTTCAATATGGAAATTCCTGTTAAAAAAAGCATAATTGCCAATCTTTCTTCTTCTTGCAATCCCTGCAAGCAGACCCAGAAGCGGCAGCTCTGCTTTCTGATATAAAAGAAGTCCTTCTTCTGAAGTAATTCTTTTATCGTTTGCAACCCTGTCTGCAATTTTCTGCAGATCATGGTCGGTGATATAACCTGATAGAAGACCTTTCATGTCTGAATAAAGCCTGGTAAAGCTAATAAAAAAAAGGTGCCTTTTTGTGAGGCACCTTTTGTCAGGATAAAATACCTTATTTATTTTAATTTAAGCTCACTTGAAACCGTAAGTCTTTTTCTGCCCTTTGCCCTGCGTGATGCAAGAACCCTTCTGCCATTTGCAGTGGACATTCTTTCCCTGAAACCATGTTTGTTAGCTCTTTTCCTTCTTGATGGCTGAAATGTCCTTTTCATATCTTTAAATATTTATTTTCCGTGCAGTTTTTATTTTGAGATCGCAAAGATAGTTATTTTTTATACAAATGCAACGCGCCTGATAATTTTTGATAAAAATCAGAATCCTAGATAGATTATCTTCTTTGTCTCGAAAAACGGTTCATCAAAGAATTCACTTATATTCCAGATACTGACCCTGTCAGAATATTGTCCGAGCTCTTCAGAAACATCTCCGCCCTTCAGGCATATTATACCGTTTCCGGGAGTTTTCCTTTTTTCTTTTTCAATATTCTTTGAAGTTAATCTTACAAGATCGGTGAAATTTGTAACTGCCCTGCTTACAACAAAGTCGTATCTGCCTTTTTCTTCTTCTGCCCTTTTAAGAAGGGGAGTTACATTTGCAAGTTCAAGTTCAAGAGCAACAGAGCTTACAACCTTTATTTTCTTTCCGATTGAATCAAGGAGAAAAAATCTGGTCGCGGGGAAGAATATTGCAAGCGGTATTCCGGGAAATCCTCCTCCGGTACCAACATCGAGGACCCTTGATCCGTCCCTGAACTGAAAGATCTTTGTTATAGAAAGGGAATGGAGAACATGGTGTATATAGAAATCGTCCATGTCCTTTCGTGATATAACATTAATCCGGCTGTTCCATCTACTGTAAATTTCCTTTAACCTTGAGAGGCGATCGGTCTGGGTCACTGATAGGTCCGGATAATATTTTGCGATGATGTCAATCACTATTTGTTCCCGGTTTTTGTAAATATGTTATAGAGAAGGGTTTTTGCCCTGTAAAGCTGAGCTTTTACTGTACCGATTGGGATTTTCATCTCTGATGCTATTTCTTCATAGGAGTATTCCTTATAGTATCTTAATTCGATGAGTTTCCTGTATCGTGGTTCAAGCTGGTTGACAATGGATCTGAGGACTGCTATTTTCTGGTCGTTAATAAGCGATTCCTCCGGGTCGGGCAGATCCGACTGGATATTGACAGTCATATATTCCTGATCATCCTGGAACTGATCAACAGGGCCTGGTATAATCTGCTTTCTTCTTATAAAATCTATACAATTATTTGTGGCAATTTTAAAAAGCCATGTGCTGAAGGCAAATTCAGGAGTGAAAAGGTCGAGATTTCTGAAAGCTTTGCAGAAAGCCTCTATCGTAAGGTCCTCGGCATCGGATGTATTATTGACCATTTTCAGCAGCATGTAGTAAATGGAATCGCGATATCTGTTAAGGAGAATTGAGAAAGCTTTTTCATTACCCCTCCTTGCCTGCTCAACCAGAACAAGATCATTTTTTGCTTTATCTGATAAGCTGTTTTCTAATTCCATTTGCTATTTGATGAACCTCGTCTTTGACTACCTGTATATATCACAGCATTGATTAAAGGCGATAGTATATCAAATATAAGAATAAATGGATATAATCCCGGCTCATTGAACTTTTTACCGGTCAGGATGATAACCGTGTGCTGTATAATAAACCTTAAGAGAAAGATCCCAAGAACAACAGGCCAAGCATACAGGTTTGCCAGGAGTATTATGAATGTTGCATAAAAAAGAATACGGCTGGCTGGTTCAAATGTCAATACCAGCTTATCAATCAGTTTATAGTATTTGGCTGTTGTGAGATGTCTTCTTTTTTGCCTGTAAAATTGCTTTATCGTTTCTGCTGGTACTGATCGGGTATGAGCTTCTTTTCTGAATTCTACTTTCACATTCCCCCGCTTTGCATTTGAATTGACAAACAGATCATCATCGCCTGAGGCCAGATTTGTATGAATTCCGAATCCTTTTTTCTCAAAAAACAACGAACGGCGGTATGCAAGATTCCTTCCAACTCCCATATACGGCAGCCCCCTTATTGCCATTCCAATATATTGCATGGCAATAGTCATACAGTCATACCTTATGTATTTGTTGAGAAATCCTTTTGCAGAGAAATATCCGCCATATCCCAGTACAAAATCAGTACTATCATCAAATCCCGCGACCATATTCTTAAGCCATTTATCGCTTTCCGGCCTGCAGTCGGCATCAGTAAAAACCAGAATCTCGTTAGCAGCAGCTTTAATTCCGATAAACTGGGCAAACTTCTTATTATGTGTGAATTTCGGATCCTTCAGAATATTTGTTACCCTCAGGTGTGGATATTTTTTAAGGTATTCACCAAGGATCTCAAATGATTCATCGTCGGAACAGTCATTTACAACAACCACTTCATAACCGGGATAATCCTGCTCAAGAACAGCAGGAAGAAATTTTCTGAGGTTATCCTCTTCATTCCTTGCGCAGATGATGACAGAGACGGGCTGTTCCTTGCCGGATGACTCAGGGTGTCTGAACATCAGCGTCGCCATGAAATAGTACAGATAATAGAAAGACTGGACCAGAAAGGTTATTCCGAAAGTTATTAGCAGACCTGAAAGAAATGGATGTCCCTGTAGTGCCATCTGACCTGGAAAATTGGCAGCAATATTAATAAGATAATTTTAATGCCAAAAACATAATTATCAACATCCTTAAATAAAAAAAGCATGGATCTTCAAAAATTTCAGGCATTATTTTTAACAGGCGGATGAATGAATTACCTTTGGCCTCCGGAAAAAGTCGTATTAATGTTTAAAATAAAGAGCAGGGATAAGGAAACAAAGGCAAGGACAGGCGTATTGCTTACTGCTCATGGTGAAATCCCGACTCCTATATTCATGCCGGTTGGCACTGCAGGCACAGTAAAAGGTATCCTGCAGCAGGACCTTATAGATGAGATCGATGCAAAAATCATTCTTGGCAACACATATCATCTTTACCTTCGTCCGGGTACTGGCATCCTCCATGAAGCCGGAGGTCTTCACAGGTTTATAAACTGGACCAGGCCGATACTTACCGACAGCGGGGGATATCAGGTGTTTTCTCTTTCGGAAAACAGAAAGCTGACTGAAGAGGGTGCTGTTTTTAAGTCACACATCGATGGTTCAACACATATATTTACCCCTGAGAACACCATTGACATTCAGCGGGTCATAGGAGCTGATATTATGATGGTTCTCGATGAATGCGCTCCTTTCCCGTGTGACAGAAAATATGCTGAGAAATCTGTAGTACTGACGCATAAATGGCTTGAAAGGGCAATTAAAAGGTTCACTGAAACAGAACCACTATGGGGTCATGATCAGCTTCTTTTTCCGATAGTCCAGGGAAGCACTTTTGATGACCTCAGGATAATCTCTGCTGAAAAAGCAGCATCGGTTAATATGGCGGGAAATGCCATCGGAGGCCTTTCGGTCGGTGAACCGGCAGAGGATATGTACAGGATCATTGAAGTAGTCAATGCGATCCTGCCCGAGGAAAAACCTCGTTATCTTATGGGCGTCGGAACTCCTGCCAATTTGCTTGAGGCGATTGAACGCGGTATTGATATGTTCGACTGCGTAATGCCCACACGCAATGGCCGTAACGGGATGCTTTTTACAGGTGAAGGGGTAATCAATATTAAGAATAAAAAATGGGCAGACGATTTCAGCCCGATTGATCCTTCAGGCCCATCAGCTGTAAGCAGATATTATTCAAAAGCGTATCTTCGTCATCTGATTATCTCAGGAGAGATACTTGGTTCACAGATTGCCAGTATTCATAATCTAGCATTCTATCTCAGGCTGGTTTCCCAGGCGAGAGAGAAAATTGAAGAAGGAAATTTCAGGAAATGGAAGGAAAAAATGACAATAAAAGTGTCGGAACGGCTGTAACATCCCTGAAAGTAAGGATTATCGACTGGTATATTATCAGAAAATTCCTGGGGACGTTCTTCTTCAGCCTTTTAATGATAATGACCATTGCCGTGGTTTTCGATTTTGCTGAGAAGATCGACAATTTCATGGAAAAGGATGCCCCAGTAAAAGCAATAATATTTGATTATTACCTGAACTTTGTCCCTTACTTTGCGACACTTTTTGCCCCTCTCTTTGTTTTCATAGCTGTTATTTTTTTCACATCAAAAATGGCGGTAAATACGGAGATTATTGCCATACTCAATAGCGGTATGAGCTTCAGAAGAATGATGTGGCCATATTTCCTTTCCTCTTTCGTCATTGCAGTTTTTACATTTGTTCTTACGAACTTCGTTATCCCTACTGCAAACCTTCACAGGATAAATTTTGAAGATAAATATTACAGGCCGTCAAACAGAAGAGTCCCTGTTATGAATATCCATCGTCAGGTTTATCCTAATGTTCTGATCTACATGGAGTCATATAATCCCGTCAGTCAGGCAGGGAGAAATGTTACTCTTGAAAAATTCGATTCCGACGGAAAGCTTGAATCAAAGCTTTCTGCAAACCTTATAAGATATGATACTGCTTCCCGCAAATGGGTCATTGTAAATTATAATCTCAGGAAAATTACTGATAAGGAGGATATCATTTCATCGGGCGACCGGATCGATACAACACTTACAATTAAGCCTTCCGACTTTTCATATGGCAAGGGTGTTGTTGGAACCATGACATATAAGGAACTGAATGATTACATAAACCAGTTGAGGTTACAGGGTTCAGATGAACTCAGGATGTTCCTTATTGAAAAGCACAGGCGCATTGCAAACCCATTTGCGGTTTTCATACTGACACTTATCGGAGTATCCCTTTCTTCGCGCAAGGTAAGGGGCGGGATAGGAATGAATATCGGAATAGGACTGGCCCTGAGTTTTTCATACATCCTCTTTATGCAGTTTGCATCGCAGTTTTCACTCAAGGGCAACCTCGAACCGATGCTGGCAATGTGGATCCCAAATATCCTGTATGCATTTGTTGCGACAGTATTGTATAAACTTGCCCCGAAATAGCTTCAGGCTACCGTTTAAAAAGTATAAATTTGATCTTTGTTATAAAATCAGTTGAATTAAAATATTCTTTATGGCAGTAAATAAAAAAATCCGTGAGCTCCAGGAGAAAAGGCAAAAGATACTTCTTGGAGGCGGTGAACAGGCAATCGAGAAGCAGAAGGCAATGGGTAAAAGAACGGCCCGTGAGCGTATTATGGCACTCCTCGATAAAGACTCTTTCATGGAGTATGATATGTTCGTGGAACATGACGCCCGGGATTTTGACATGGACAAAAAGTCTCTTCCCAGCGATGGTGTGATAATAGGTTCAGGCACTATTTACGGAGCTCCTGTGGCTATTTTTGCCCAGGATTTCACAGTGGCAGGAGGCTCCCTGGGATTGATGCATTCGAGGAAGATTGCCAAAATAATGGATCATGCCCTGAAAATGAGAATACCTCTCATCGGTATAAATGATTCGGGTGGAGCAAGAATACAGGAAGGTGTTAATTCACTCGCAGGCTATGGTGAAATTTTCTTCAGAAATACTATCTCCAGCGGCGTTATACCTCAGATATCAGTAATACTGGGCCCATGCGCCGGTGGAGCAGTATATTCACCGGCGCTGATGGACTTTGTTTTTGTTGTCGATAATATATCGAAGATGTTTATTACAGGTCCTGAAGTAATAAAGACAGTGCTGGGTGAGGAAATCTCAATGGAAGAACTTGGTGGAGCACGGGTTCACAGTGAGATAACGGGAAATGCACATTTTTTTGCTCACAGTGAGGATGAATGTTTTGAACAAATAAAAAGACTGATAACCTTTATTCCGTGGAATAACAGCAGAAAGGCAAAATCATTCGATCCGGGAGAACCAGATAAGAGCTTTGATCCTGAAAAAATTGTCCCTGACGATCCAACACTTCCTTATGATGTAAAGGATGTTATCAGGTCTATTGTTGATAAATCCGATTTTTTCGAGATAATGGAATTATATGCCAAAAATATTGTTATTGGTTTTGGCAGGCTCGGAGGGCGGACTACAGGATTTGTTGCAAATCAGCCGCTTGAAATGGCCGGTGTTCTGGATGTGGATTCATCTGACAAAGCTGCAAGGTTTATAAGGTACTGTGACGCTTTTAACATACCGATCGTAACCCTTGTTGACCTTCCTGGATATCTTCCGGGCGTCGATCAGGAACATGCCGGAGTTATCCGCCACGGAGCCAAAGTATTGTATGCCTACAGCGAAGCCACAGTGCCAAAGCTTACAGTAATCCTAAGGAAGGCTTATGGGGGAGGCTATATCGCCATGAGTTCAAGGCACCTGAGAGCCGATTTTGTCTTTGCCTGGCCTACAGCAGAAATTGCCGTTATGGGTCCCGAGGGGGCTGCCAATATTATTTTCAGGAAAGAGATAATGTCGTCTGATGATCCCGACGGAATGAGGAAACAGAAAGTTGAAGAGTACAAAGCCAAATTTGCAAATCCCTATGTAGCTGCAGCCAAAGGATATGTTGATGCTGTTATTGAACCAAAGGAGACAAGACGTTTCCTCCTGCATGCAATTGAAGTTTCTGAAAACAAGGTAGTCCCGATGCCTGAGAAAAAGCATGGCTTGCCTCCTTTTTAATCTTCCCGCTGAAATTAATATTAATAATTATGAAGGAATTTGAAAATCTCGGATTGCTAAATATAAACTCCAGCCTCTACAAAACAAGGCTGAGCCCGAAATTCATAAACAGAAAACCTTATAAAAAAGCTGATCAGAGGATCATCCTGAGTTTTATTCCTGGAACAGTTCTCGATATTCTGGTAAGCGAAGGACAAAAGGTAAAAAAAGGAGATGACCTGATGATACTCGATGCCATGAAGATGCAGAATAAGCTTAAAAGTACTGCCGACGGGACAGTCAGGAAGATCTTTGTAAATAAAGGGAACAAAGTCGCGAAAGGCACAAAATTGATAGAGATGAAATAGGATCAGACCGGTCCGGAAAATATTGCATATTCGCGTAACTTATTAGCAAGTTGAGGTTTGCCGGCAAATATTCCATAAACAGTCGATCCGCTGCCCGACATGGAGCTGTAAAGGCAACCGTTTTTATATAACGCATCTTTCAATTCTCCAATCAAAGGATATTTCAGGAAAACCGTTTTTTCAAAATCGTTTCTGATAAGTTCTTTCCATTCCTGAACAGGATAGTTTATCAGATCCTTTAATGACTTTTCGGGAATTGCCGGTAAGCAGTCTTCATAAGCTGCTCTTGTACTTACCTGAATCCCGGGATTCAGAAGTACGATATGATATCCATTAAGAACATTGCCGACAGGTTCAAGTTTCTCACCGCGTCCAGTAGCAAATGACGGCCTGCAGTCAATGAAAAACGGGCAGTCGCTGCCGAGCTCTGATGCAATCTGTTTAAGATCAGCTTCAGGAATATTTAACCGGAATAAACGGTCAATGGTCCTGAGAATACATGCTGCATCTGATGATCCTCCGCCAAGTCCTGAACCGGCAGGAATAGCTTTGTGAAGGTTTATCCTGAGAATGGGAAAAGGTTTTAATTTTCTCAATCTCTGAACAGCTTTCAGCACTATGTTTTCTTCCGGCTTAACGTTAAGATCGTACCCTGTGACCTTGAGGTTGTTTGTTCCCGTTTCTTCATTTCCCGCAACCACCTCCAGCGCATCACATAGACTGACAGGATAAAAGACAGTCTCTATATTATGATAACCATCTTCACGCCTTCCGGTGATATTCAGACCCAGGTTGATTTTTGCTTTTGGGAAAACAAGCATTTGAAAGTATTTATTACAAAATTATCATTAGGATTGAATATTTGTTCTTTTAACCGCTAATTTGGTTTTTTAAACAATTTTTAAACAACAAAATGTTTGTAAGAAATAAGTACTTTTCATTCTAATCCTTTCGATATTTTTACCTTTGGTCAGTCCTGATACCAGGAAAAATACGTCTTTTATATATCAGTAAATCAAGGGAGTAGAATTGATGGTTAGACAAAAGCAGAGTGCACGACCGGTAGTGACAGCCTTACCCGATTTTGGTAAGGTGCCTCCACAGGCATTGGATATGGAGGAAGCAGTTCTTGGAGCAATCATGCTTGAAAAGGAAGCCGTAATTACGATTCTGGATATCCTGAAACCTGCAAGTTTTTACAAGGAGGCCCATCAAAAGATATTCAAGGCCGTTCTTGATCTTAACGCAAAGGAATATCCTGTCGATCTTTATACAGTAACTGAAGAATTACGATCACATAATGAGCTTGACAGCGTCGGGGGGCCTGTTTATCTTACCCAGCTGACATCGAAGGTGGTATCGGCGGCAAACGTCGATTATCATGCAAGGATAGTGGCACAGAAATATATCCAGCGAGAACTTATAAGGGTTTCTACCGAAATCCAGAACAGATCATTCGATGATTCGATTGATGTTATTGAACTGCTCGATTTCTCTGAAAACGAGCTTTTCCAGATTGCCGAAGGAAATATCAAACGGGAAGTGGCACCGATAAATATGGTAATAAAGGAGGCAATCAGGGAGATTGAGGAGGCAGGTAAGAGGGAAGATGCTCTTGTCGGAATCCCCTCAGGCTTCACCAAACTCGACAGACTGACATCAGGATGGCAGAAAGCTGATCTTGTTATAATTGCTGCACGTCCTTCAATGGGGAAAACAGCCTTCGCACTTTCGATGGCACGAAACATGGCAGTCGAACATAATAAAAGTGTTGCTGTCTTTTCCTGTGAAATGTCGTCAATACAGCTCGTGAACCGTCTTATAATAGCCGAGACAGATATTCCTGGAGAAAAAATAAAAAATGGCAGGCTTAATGAGGAAGAATGGAAACAGCTTGATACGAGAATCAAGAAGCTTGTCCAGGCTCCGATTTATATTGATGACACTCCGGCAATTTCTATTTTTGAGCTCAGGGCAAAATGCAGGCGCCTAATGGCCCAGCGTAAACTCGACATCGTTATTGTCGACTATCTTCAGCTTATGTCGGGACCTGAAAATGCAGGAAGCCGTGAACAGGAGGTAAGCAATATATCACGGTCGCTGAAAAGTATTGCAAAGGAGCTGAATGTTCCGATACTTGCACTCTCTCAGCTTAACCGCTCGGTAGAGATGAGGGGTGGAACAAAAAGACCGCTTCTTTCCGATCTCAGGGAATCGGGCGCCATTGAACAGGATGCCGACATGGTCGTCTTTATACACCGTCAGGAGAAATTCGGGATTCCGACATTTGAGGACGGTAGCTCAACACGCGGTATCGCCGAGATCATACTTGCAAAAAACCGTAACGGACCCGTTGATGATGTCCGACTGAGGTTCCGTGAAGAAAGGGCCCAGTTTGTTGATATTGATGATTTTGATATCGATGGAATGCAGGATCTGAGAGAAGGTTCCCAGAGTATCACCCTGGGTTCAAAGATGAATCACGACAAATTCCGGCAATCAGGTAATGGCTTTGACCAGGAAACAGACCTGCTCAACGAACCTCCTTTTGTATAACCTGCAACCAGCAACATGCAACGGATTTTAGTTAATCCTCAGTTTAAACCTTAAACCCGCAGCCCGGAAACTGAAGTTATCAAATCCGACAAATACCCCTGCTTCACCCAGCAGGAATATCTCACTAAGGCTATAGCCGGCCTCGATATAATTTTTATGAAACTTCGATCCAAGATAACCAAGATATATATTCTCCCTTATCAGTGTATTGCTGAGACCGGGCAGAAGCTTTAAAATGAGATATGGAGTCGTATATTTAAGATGGGCTTCACCATAAAATTCCGGGGTGCTTAATGAATAAAAGGAAGGTATCATGAAGGCATCATCATAATCATTTATTGCTATGGAAAGAGGTTGGGCATTGAAATGGAAGAAATCGTAATATGAGATCTGCCGGTTGTCTCCAAATCCTCCTGCCCGTACATTCCACCTTATTTCACTGAATGCACCTGTTTCACGCTTTTGTGATACCTCAAGCCTGAACATATCAAAATGCCTGTATAAATCCGACTCCGTCATATCCTGATTAAAACCATGCTTCCAGATTAATTTGAAGACAGGCCAGTCTGATCCCTGAGGTATCCTTGTGCCATTAACCATCCTGAATTTCTGGAATGGAGTAATTGTAACATTTGTTACAATTTCAAAATGCTTCATGTCGCGGAGGAAATTTGCCTCATTACCTCCCGGAAACAGATATTCGTTTTCAGGAATATTTTCCATGTATTTCCTTTCAGTCCTGAAAATTGAAAAAGACGTGTTGTTCTCAAGTACTTTTCTGTTTTCATATCCTGCCGAAAGTTCAAAACGGATACCGTTTTTCAGTTCTGTTTCATATCCGAGTGTGAGATAGTTGCTTTCATAAAGCCTCAGATAATTCTTTTTAAAAAGAAGGGAATAAGCACTGTTGATGAACGGATTAATTCCTCCTCCTGTTCCGATATCTTTGCTTGCCATTCCGGAACGCAGATAATACTGCTGGCGGTTTTTCCCGTTTATCGAGTAGCTGGCATTCAGCCGCCATAAGATGGTTTCCCTGCTGAAAGCATATCTTATGTCAGGATAGAAAGACAGGCTGTTCTTTTTATCGAACCTTTTATTTATTCTGAAATCAATACCGTAAATAAAACCATCTACGGTATTAAAGCTGAGATTGTTGATGTCTGCAAGTCCGCCGAATGTAAAACTGAAGCCTGTGGTATCAGACCATGTCCGGCCTGAGAAAATGTCGTGTATTGGTCTGCGGAAAACCCCGGGTTGCCGGCCATTCTTTTCCGGAATTGAGTCAGACTGTGGTCTGTGTGCCTTTCCCTGACGCGATCTGAGACTGTCGCTTTTCTGCAGACTTTTAAGTTCAATATCGGAAAGAGGTATCGGCCTTACAGAAGCCCAGTAAGTGCTGTCCTTAACAGCTGCATTCTTTTCAATAGTCCTTATTGTATTGTCCTTTATCTCGAGACTTCCGGAGCTGTCGGGACGGCTTTCAGCGGTTTCCTTTTTCATTAATCTCGAGAGCCTTACCATATCCCGGTTCGAAATCTCATCCTTAGTTAGTATGCGTTCTATTTCCCTTGCGGTTTTCGATTTAACGGTGTCCTGGAAATAACTTCCGGCAAAACCTGTGACAATATCCGAGGGTTTTTGAAGCTGGTCATTAGGTTTTACTTCAAGGTATTTAACCGAGCTTGTATAGCCGACATCAGCCTTGAAGCCAAAAACGCTCAGTCCGACGTCAATCTGGTGACTGACAGGCATCCATATATTGTCTTTTACAGGTATATAAAGTTCACGAACCCTTATGTCTCCTGCAAAATTCTCGTTTGTAAGATCAAGGCTGTGAAGGCACCACAGATCCTCAATAATAAATATTGTCCCTTTGAAAAGTTGCTGGCTCTTACGTCTCGGGATCACATCTATTTTGTTAATCGTATAATCTCCCTGCAGGGAAGCTCCCTGATATTTGAAGTTGTAATATGAAAAAGCCTGTGGCGAAAGCGGTGAAATGGCCATATCTGCAAGTACAGGCTGGTAAAAGCTCGCCTGGATGAACTCCATTGGAGAAACCTCGTTACCCTGCTCAGGGAATGATGAGTTGTATGAAATAACTTTCTGAAAGTACCTGTCGGGAGCTGTAAACTCAATTTCATTATATGATTCCATGAGATAGGTATCTCCCTCTTTTATCGTCCCCTGCTGATCCCTTGATCTTCTGCCTGATGAAACCGAAACATTGTTTTCCGAGCTGCTCATTCTCATCGAACGCTCGAATATCTTTGGAATGTTCTTTATATAGAGATTCCCTTTCAGATAGACATCGGCCTTGTAGTAGTTTATGAAATTGAGATAGTATGGTGCAAGGCCGATGGCCTTTCTCATTATGAACATCGCCGGATCTTCTCCAGAAGGAGATATCCTCACCTCGGGAATGTCATATATCTGTTCGGGAAGGACGATGTCTCTTGTGACTCCGGCATCTGCAATTGTTATTTTTTCAAATACAGGCTCATACCCCAGGCTCTGATAGCTTACAGTATAGTTTCCGGATGGAAGCTTTAGTTCATAATCGCCCCTGGTATTTGAGGTTGTCCCGTACTTTAATTCCTGTATGTAAACTGTTGCATATGGCACTGGCTGTCCGGAAACATCAGTGATCTTCCCATTTAGTATCTGCCCGTCGGCAGGATGTGAAAGGATAAACGGCAATAAAAATGTTAAAACTGACCTTTTTAGCCATACTATTACAGAAGCGGTGATCATACTTTATTTCAGGTCAAATATCAGTCGTCTTTTCCCGCAACAATAATAACAATTTCCCCCTTGGGAGATTGTTCTTTATAATGCCGTGATACTTCTTCAAGTGTGCCCCTAATGTTTTCCTCATAAATTTTTGTAAGTTCACGGGAAACGCATGCTTTTCTGTCAGGTCCAAATGCCGACGACAGGTCATCAAGGGTTCTGACAAGCCGGTAGGGTGATTCATAGAAAACCATTGTCCTTTCTTCAGAGGCAAGAAATGTCAGCCTTTTTGTCCTTCCTTTTTTAGGAGGAAGAAATCCTTCAAAACAAAACCTGTCGCATGGGAGTCCCGAGTTTACAAGGGCAGGAAGAAAGGCAGATGGTCCGGGTAATGTTTCAACTTCAATATTCCTTGTTACACAGGCCCTCACAAGAAGAAAGCCGGGGTCGGATATTCCGGGAGTTCCGGCGTCGGAAACAAGGGCAATATCAGAACCTCCGATAATCTTTTGACAGATGGCATCCACACTCTGATGCTCATTGAATTTATGATGTGACCTGACAGGGGTTGAAATTTTGTAATGACTTAACAGTTTTCCTGCCTGGCGTGTATCCTCTGCAAGTATAAGGTCAACCCTGCCAAGTATCTCAACTGCCCGGTAAGTGATATCTCTGAGGTTACCGATGGGTGTCGGGACCAGGTAAAGCTTACTCATGAGTCGGGAACTTGCGTTTTATAAGATCCATAAGTTGTTTTACAGCCTCATTCTCATTATCTTCACCCGTATACCCTGCAATAATTGCCCTTGCATCTGAAAGGTTTCCTGCCGATTCGAGTTTTTGCAAAGCCTGGTTATAGATATCCTGGTTGCCATTAAATATCTCTCTGATAAATAAAAATTTGTCATTGATGCCAATTGCTTCTGAGAGGCTCGAGAGAGGTAATGTACGGATAATTTCCAGAACATCATCACTGTGTTTATGACTGCCTAATTCCTCATTAAAGCTTGCCGGCTTCGGAAACTGGTCAGCAATGATTGCAGTTTCCGAAAGCTTTTTTGAAACAGGGGTTGTTCTTACTGAAGGTTCTGAAGCAGGTTGAATTATCTCAGGTTCCGGTTTTGCAACCACCTCAGCCACCTTATGTTCAATAACAGGAGGATGATATTCCCTGACAGGCTTAACAGGTTCTTCTTCTTTTACTTGATGGCTCTCTTCAGCCCTGGCAGGTTCACTTACCCTGTTTTGAAAAGCGGAAACATGAAGAGATTTGAATAGTGCAATTACTTCAGCTGCGCTTTTGCATTTCGCTTTTGCCAGTTCAACCTGTAATTCTGGTACTCCGGGATATTTCTTCAGATCATCAATGATCTCCCTTGCTTCATTTAGGTCCTTTATTATAATATCAATGGTACTGTTTATTTCCATGTTATTTGATGCATTAATAACAAAGCATTTTCTTACTTTGCAAAAGTAAATATTATTATATAAGTCTTAACGAAAATACTGCGTATTTAGCATCCACCGAAGGATATAAAGGTTATGGATTTTCTTGAAAGTTCAGGAAGGGAGGGGAAAAGGAGAGGATCGATAGAGGTCATCACCGGGTCTATGTTCTCAGGAAAGACAGAAGAACTTATAAGAAGGTTGCGCAGGGCCCAGTTTGCCGGACTGAAGGTTGAAATATTCAAACCGGCACTCGATAACAGATATTCAGAGAAAAGAGTCGTATCGCATGATGAAAAATCAATTGTATCAACACCTGTCGACAATGCCGGATCCATTTTGCTGCTTTCGGGGGAAGACGATGTGGTGGGTATTGATGAGGCTCAGTTTTTCGATGAAGCAGTAATAAATGTCTGTAATACACTTGCTGACGATGGCATAAGGGTGATCATAGCAGGTCTGGATATGGATTTTATGGGAAATCCGTTCGGACCAATACCAAAACTCCTTTCTGTGGCAGAATATATAACAAAGGTTCATGCAATATGCATGAGATGCGGAAATCTTGCCCAGTATTCATTCCGTAAGTCTGACGAGGAACAGGTTGTTCTTCTTGGGGAAAAGGATAAATATGAACCGCTTTGCAGGACTTGTTTTAATAAAGCCTTAAAAAGAACGTAAATTGGATTTTACAGCTTCAGATATTGCCCGGTTGACAGGCGGGACATTAACTGGACCTGCTGATTCTGTTGTAAGAGAATTGTATACCGACAGCAGGCAGGTGAGTTATACAGAAAATGCCGCTTTTATTGCAATAAAAGGCGTTAATCACGATGGGCACAAATATATTGAAAACCTATACCGGAGAGGGGTAAAAGTCTTTATAGCCGAACATCTTCCCGAAAATCCTGATCTCTATCCCGATGCTTCCTTCATAACAGGAAAAAGCAGCATTGATGCCCTCCAGCTTCTGGCCGCTGCAAAAAGATCCATGTTCAAATCCACTGTATTTGCAGTCACAGGGAGTGCAGGTAAAACTATTGTTAAAGAATGGCTTGCCGATATTCTTGGCCGTTCTTATCCGGTTATCAGGAGTCCTAAAAGTTATAATTCACAAATAGGGGTTCCTCTTTCTGTTTGGAAACTGGATCCGAAATTCACATTCGGGATATTTGAGGCCGGGATTTCGATGCCAGGTGAAATGGAAAAGCTAAGAAAGGTCATCGATCCAGATATAGGAATTATTACCAACATAGGAGATGCCCACAGTGAGAATTTCCCGGATATAAGAATAAAAGCAAAGGAAAAACTAAGATTGTTCACCAATGCGTCCTCCATAATCTATTGCAGCGATCATACAGTTATCAGGGAGGCAATCCTTGATGATCCGGTGCTTAAGGAGAAGAATCTTACCGACTGGTCATTCAGCAACAGGGAAGCCAGAGTATTTGTTGAAATGAGTAATTCAGGAAATGATAGCACTTTGCTGAAATTGACATTTAACCAAAATCTTATCAGCGCGGTGATTCCGTTCAGAGACAGGGCATCAATTGAAAATGCTGTCACAGTTGCATCTGCATGCCTTGCTGTGGGACTTCCACATGACAATATCATCGATGGCCTGGCAGGGCTGGTTTCCGTGGCGATGAGGATGGAACTGAAGGAAGGAATAAATAACTGTCAGCTGATAGAAGACTATTATAACTCCGATCCGGGTTCACTGAGACTTGCTCTTGAATACCTGAAAAGCCAGAGTAACCGGCGCACAACACTTATCTTATCGGATTTTGTTCAGAGCGGAAGAGAGGAAAAGGAATTGTACGCCGAAGTCGCTTCACTTGTCAGAAGGACCGGGATAGATAAATTCATTGGCATCGGCCATGCACTTATGAAGAATAGTTCACTTTTTGATGAGGAAGCAAAATTCTTTTATTCGACCGATGACTTTGTTCACAACTTCAACAGCCACGATTTCAATAACGAAATAATTCTTTTAAAGGGAGCAAGGATTTTTGAGCTTGAAAGGATCGCGAGGCTACTTGAACAACAGGTCCATATAACAGTACTTGAAATAAACCTCGATGCTATTTCCGAAAACCTGAATGAGGTCCGAAAGAACCTGAATCCCGGAACACGCATAATGGTTATGGTCAAAGCTTTTGCCTATGGTGCCGGACCTTCGGAGATATCAGGATTGCTCGAATATCACCGTGTCAGTTATCTTGGTGTTGCAAATACTGATGAGGGTGTTGAACTCCGCAAAGCCGGTGTAACTATTCCTGTTATTGTTATGAATCCCGATATCTCGTCGGGGGCTATTATGATACAAAACAATCTTGAACCTGAGATCTACAGCTTTTCGAGTCTCGATCGATTTGCTGATGCAGCCTCAAAGCATGGACTGTACAATTATCCTGTTCATATAAAAATTGATTCAGGGATGCACAGGCTGGGATTTATGCCGGCAGAGGCTGACAGATTGATAGACAGGATAAAGGGACTTTCATGCATAAAAATAATGTCTGTATTCTCTCATCTTGCAGCCGCCGACGATCCTTTATTTGATGATTTTACCCACAGGCAGGCGGCTCTTTTTATTTCAGTCGCCGAAAAGATAAGGGCCGGCGTCGGATATACTTTTCTTCAGCATCTTCTGAATACTGCCGGTATAGCCCGTTTCCCGCAATACCAGTTTGATATGGTAAGACCCGGAATTGGCATTTATGGTGCCGAACGATATGAAGGTATTTCACTCAGGCCCGTGAGCCGTTTCAAGACAAGAATAATCCAGATAAAAAAGATTCCTGCAGGCGAATCTGTAGGTTATGGATTTTCCGATGTGTCAGATACTGACAGAAACATTGCAATACTTCCGGTTGGTTATGCCGACGGACTCAACAGAAGACTGGGAAACAGAAGGGGAAACCTTTTCATAAATGGATCAAAGGCTCCGATAATCGGAAAGATATGCATGGATCTTTGTATGGCCGATGTAACCGGAATCGATGTCACTGAAGGGGATGAGGCTGAAATATTCGGACTGAACATACCAATAAATGAAATCGCAGGTCAATGTGAAACAATTCCTTATGAGATCCTGACATCGATACCGGGAAGGGTAAAACGAATTTTCTACAGGGAGTAAATCCCTTTTATTGTCCCGATTCACTTATTACTTCAAGCTTCTTCTGATCGATTATCTGGATTTTCCTTCCATCCAGTTCAATGATCTGTTCACTCGCGAAAGCCGAGAGTGTCCTGATGGCATTGGATGTTGTCATATTTGAAAGATGTGCAATATCTTCCCGCGAAAGAGTTGCCTTCAGAGTCCTTCCGTCGGCTGCCAGACCATATGTATCCATAATCAGCAGAATTGATTCTGCAACCCTTCCCCTCACATGCTTCTGGGTCAGAGATACAAGCCTGTTGTTAGTAAATACTAGATCTTCAGAAATTATTTTGATGAATCTAAGAGCAAGTTCTCCGTTTTGCCTTAGTATACGCGACATGGCATGCTTATCGAATACGACAACAGCTGATTCTTCGAGTGCAACTACATTGAACGGGAATGAGTTTTCTGAAAACAGCGATCTGTAACTGATGAAATTCTGAGGCCGGATGAGTTTTATTATCTGTTCCCTGTTTCCGGCACCGATCTTATAAAGCTTTGCTTTTCCGGAAACAAGGCAGGTGATGCCGCGAGGCTTGCTGTTCTCCCCAATAATTGTATCTCCCCTTCTGAATGTAATTACAGTGTGATGCTGGTCGAGAACTTCCTTCTCCAACTGGGACAAACCTCTGAAAACCGATGAAGCTCCTTCAATGCAAATCTCTATGTACGGATCTTTATAATGCATGATTTATGATGAAGAAAGATACCCCAAAGATAGCAAAAGTATTTTTGAAACATTAAATTAACATTTTTTAACAGATTCACTGACAGATACTTGTAAGAACTGTTGAAATTTAATACTTTGCAACCACAGGCATCTTTCTGCCAACCCCGAACGATTTGGAGGAAATCCTTAAAACTGGGGGCGCCTGGTATCTCTTATATTCATTTCTGTTGATCATGTTCAGTACTCTCATTATCAGGGCCTGATCCTGTCCTTCCACGGTTATTTCCCTTGCCGGCTTCTGCAACTCTATATACTGATACAGAATTGAATCAAGTACAGGATATTCTGGAAGGCTGTCGGTATCATACTGACCGGGTTTTAATTCTGCTGAAGGAGCTTTTTTTAAAATATTAGCAGGAATTATCTCCTTTTCCCGGTTAATAAATTCAGCCAGTCTGTAGACATCGGTTTTATATACATCTCCTATCACTGATAATCCTCCGGCCATATCACCGTAGAGTGTTCCATAACCTACTGCGGCTTCACTTTTATTTGATGTATTAAGAAGTATATATCCGAACTTGTTCGAAAAAGCCATGAGCAATACCGCCCTGATACGTGCCTGGATATTTTCTTCCGTTATGTCAGGCTTTCGGCCTTCGAAAGCGTTGGCAAGTACCTCCTCAAAGGCTGAAAAAGGCTTTTCGATGCTGATGATCTCATACCTGACGCCTATATTCCGGGCAAGGATGACAGAATCAGTTATCGAATGTTCTGATGAATACCTCGAAGGGAGTAGAAGAGCCAGAACATTTTCGCTTCCCAGTGCTTCCCTGGCCAGACAAACGACAACTGTAGAGTCAATTCCACCTGAAAGGCCTATAATGCATTTTTTGAATCCTGTCTTACTGAAATAATCCCTGATCCCCTTGATCAGCGCTTTATGAATAAGGAAAACAGGATCTTGTTTAATTTCTTTGTGCAATATGTACCCTGATTTCAGCTCTTCCAGATCGAAAGTGAAAACGGTTTCCTCGAAATAGCCAAGCTGGTTGTATATTTCCCCGTACTGATTGATCATCAGGGATGCACCATCGAATATAAGTTCAGTATTGGCACCGCACTGATTGCATGTGATAACAGGTATTCTGTGCTTTACAGCTTTGGAAATGAAAATCATCTTTTTTGCTTCGACCTTCCTGAATGAAAATGGTGAAGCAGAAATATTTATTATCAGATCGGGATTCTGCTTTGCCAGTTCATCCATCGGCGAAATAGTGTATAGTCGCGATTTTTCGAATTTGTTGTCAAATGGCTGTTCATCCCAAAGATCTTCGCAAATCGTTAGTGCAATTCTTATCCCGCCGAATTCAGTGACTGAAAAATGTTGTTCTGGTTCAAAATATCTGTATTCATCGAAAATGTCGTAAGTCGGCAGCAGAGCCTTGTTTGTTCTGAACACTATTCTGCCGTCTGAAATTAAAAGCGCAGAGTTAAAAAGCTTTTTACCTTCCCTGCCGGTATTAAAAACAGGTGACCCGACAATGGCACTTATTCCCTTGCAGTAACCGGCAATTTCCTCAACTGTCTGATTACATTTCTCAACAAAATCAACACGATCGAGAAGATCCAGGGGAGGATAACCTGCTATGCACAACTCAGAAAATATTACAAGATCGGAACCTTCAGATTTTGCTTTGTCGATGGCTTTACAGATGAGGTCCCGGTTTCCTTCAAAATCCCCAATCCTGTAATTCAGCTGTGCTATAGTGATCCGCATAATACTTACTTAAAACTTAATACCAAAAATAAACTTCATGAGTTTCTGAACAGCCCTGTCAATAACCTGACCATCATTGTCTTTAGTGGTGTCAAAAATGTTGCTTTCATATCCGAGTCCCAGGATGAAAGAAGTGCTGCCACGTGTTTCATATTCAAGCCCTCCTGTAAAATGATATCCGACATTGAACCTTTCAATCTCGTCTTTGGCATTTTCTCCATTTATTTTTAGTGATGGAATGTCGGCAGTCCCCCGGATCATAACCTTTGGATCAATGCCGAAGCCTCCGTAATAGACAAAATTGCCTGATGGAGGGGTCTTTATTTTGATTTCCACCGGAGCGGCAAGATATTGCATGTTGTAAACGATGGTTTTGCCGGCACCAATCACCGAAGTGTAGCCCGGAAACCTGAAATATGTCGGTTCTGTATATTTTAACCTTGCTCCTGTATTCATAAATGAGAGACCTCCATTAAAATACCAGTTGTCTTTAAGATTCTTTTCAAGAAATGCATTAATGATAAAACCAGCTCTCGCTCCTGAGTTCTTCACTTCATTGATGTCGGTCTTGAACCACGAAATTACCGGAATTGCCTGGATACCAAAATGCCATTCCTGAGCCTGGATGCTTTTCATAGGAAGCAATAATGCCAGAACGAAAAGAATAACCTTTTCCTTGCCGGCCGGCTTGGTTATAGGTAACATAATTATAGTTTTAAAGGTTTAACCTGAAGCATCTGTCAATTAACATTTGGAATATCCAAAATTAGCAAATAATAATACAAGAAAGTGCCCCGTTTCTTTTACTGAAATTAATTCAAAAGTGTCTATTTTAGTACTGTAATCGGAAAACCATGAAAAGGGGAATATTATCTGTTCTTATCATCTTTGCTGTAATGACGATTTTTGTATCATGCAAAAAAAATCCATACAGGATAAGGTTATCCGGCCCCGTGGTGAATATTGAAATCCGGCGCCTTGAAAAAGACCTTTTCAGCCTTAATCCTGACGAGATTGCAGATAAAATTCCGGCGATCAGGCCAAAGTATGAAAAATTCTTCAGGCTTTTCGGCTATGTCATAAATGCAGGAGAGGTTGATGACCCGAAATTTGGAGAAACTCTTATGGCGTTCTGTACAGACAAGCAGAACAATGATGTTTTCCGGTTGACAATGGAAAAATATCCCGACCTGGACATTGTTGAAAAGGATCTGGAAATTGCATTCAGTCATTATCTTCATTATTTTCCGTCGAGGCATGTGCCGGCTGTTTATTCATGCATCACCGGATTCAATAACAGTATAATAACTGGTGATTCAATACTTGGAATCGGCCTTGACAGATATCTTGGAGCCGATTGTGAGTATTACCCCAGGCTTGAAATTTACAAATATATGGCTGCAAAGATGACGCCTGAATATATTGTTCCCGACTGTATGTATGGCTGGGCAGCCTCAGAATGGGATCTGAAGTCGATGGGTTACTCCGCTGACAATGTATTGACTGAAATATTACATGAAGGGAAACTGAAATACTTTGAAAAATGTATGCTCCCTGATCTAAGCGATGAGATTATCTTTGGCTTTACGCCTGAACAGATGAAATTCTGCAGGAACAATGAAGATCTGATGTGGCAGTATCTTATTGAAAATGATCTTATTTTTAAAACAGATCAGTTTACAATAAGGAAACTGGTCGGAGAAGCACCTTTTACTTCATACTTTACTAATGAATCCCCAGGGAAAGCTGCGGTCTGGATCGGTTTCAGGATTGTCGAATCATATATGACAAGGAACAGACAGGAAACTCTTGAGTCTTTGATGAGAAATTCAGATATTCAGGGTATACTTGAAAAAGCAAAATATAATCCGAAATAAAAAGGGTGTCTTCACAGGACACCCTCTGGTCTTTTTGATTGTAATGTTATTCGGGATGAATTGCCTCAACAGGGCAAACATCAGCACATGCACCACAGTCGGTACAAATGTCCGGATCAATTTTATAAATATCACCTTCTGATATTGCTTCAACAGGACATTCATCAATGCATGTTCCGCAAGCAGTACAATCTTCACTGATTTTGTAAGCCATTTCTATACTCTTTTGGTTAAAATTTCTTATTTACCGCAAACATATTCTAAATTTTCCAAACGAAAAAGGATATTCGTATTTTCCTTCTCATTTTGGATTTTGTATATAAACTCAAATATTATGCCGGGAACAGGCAAGGGTTAAAAATCAAGGCTGAAAGACAGGTAGAATATTTTTGGGAGGATGTATGCATCTTCAATACCCCATGCCCAGTCAGCCCTTATGAAATATCCCATAAGCTGAGCTCTTAGTCCTGCTCCGAAACCTGATACAACAGGTTTTTTGTTTGAATCTACCACAACTGTTACGGGGCCATTCTGATATGTTTCAGTGTCATATGCATTATCGCTTGCCCATGGTGTAGGTCCTGTCCATGCTGACCCTATATCATAGAAACCAACTATCTGAAGACTGTTAAGGAAATTGGACTTAAGGGGGTGGCCTGCGAAATACCTGACGAAAGGCCATCTTATCTCACTGTTGATAAGGGCAAAACTATTGCCGTTCCTTACGTTCTGCGAAAAGCCCCTCATGTTTGTTGCAATAGCCTGAAAACCGTAATTCTGGTATGGACTTACCGGGATCGTCTGGTCGAACATCGGATATTTGTTGAACAAGTATCCCATCCAGTTGTCAACACCTCCCAGATAATATACAAGCTTCGTTGGTCCGAATGATGTACTGGCTGCAAAACGGTTTGCCCATATGAGTTCCCTGTGAATACGGATATATTTCCTGAAATCACCTCCGACAACAAACATATCAGTATTCTTTTCAGTTATCTGCCTGTAATATTCACCGAAGATTTTAAAGCGGGTCCCGAAATAAATATTCACACTCCTTTTTCTTGTATTGTCATAAATAACCTCACCCTTCAGTCCTCCCCAATGTTTTGTGAGTGTTTTTGACTCAAGCGATGTGCGGTCCTGCGACAATGTAACATGCCTGTCGTACCTGTAGGAAAGAGTACCCTTTAATGCAAGGACCGGAGTTATTGGCTTTGCATATGAAATGTAAGCATTGTGTGAATGGGTTTTGAACAGGTCATAACCGTCGGAACTGAAATAAGCCTGTCTGTGAAAAATAAATTGTTTGTCAAATTTTCCTTTCAGGCTTTCAAAGCTGAGAAGGTATTCGTTGCTGTCAAAATCCCCTGCAAATCTGAAACCTGCTGTAAGCCTGTAATCTTCAAAAAGATCGATTATCCCGAATCTTGTAAGCATATTTATGCCAGGGTTGTAATATGAGGATCCTCCGTTGAACACCTGATAGGAATTGTTCAGGAATGTAAAGTCGATCTGATTTGCAATATAATTACTGTAAAATGATGTTTCATAAATCCTGATCAGGGGCAATTCAATTTTCCCTGTATCAAGGTCAATATCCATGTAGTTCTTCCGCCATTGTTGTTCGTAATAGTTTTGTTTCTCCTTTTCAAAAATGTAATGATTTATATTTATAGGCTCACTCCTGCTTGTATAGTATTCGTAAAGAGGTTTTGTAAGGGTGTCCCTTCTCTTTTTATCCTCTGCAATAAGCCATTTTCTAATTGTCTCTATACTGTCAGCTTTCTGGAATGCCTTATCCTGTTCCTTTCTGTAATTAGTCTTCAGCAATTCACTCCCGGGGATCGATGAAGAATTGCCCGAATTTCCTCTCCTGAGTCTGAATTTTCTGTCTTTGAATATCACCTCGCCATATTCGTCCGAGCCATTGAGAACTGACTGGTGAAGAATATTCCTGTCGTAGTTCGTGGCAGGGGTCGATTTGATAAAATATCTGTAATGAGTTGCTGTGTCAATATAGCTTATCGAGCTGTCGAAGACGGCAGTATACCTGTTAAGTATTCCATTGTTGTCGCCAATATATGCCAGTCTGTTCCCTGAGATACCCGAAGCCTGGTACCTGCTTGCATATTGGCCTTCGGAAAGACGGGTCAGGACATTGTTCTTTTTTACAATATCATAGGTAAACAGATCATAAACCTTCGATATTCTTTCAAAAGGATCGCCTGTGTTTGTCAGGGTGTCCGACAGGCGGTTTGAAGAGAACATAATCTCATTTCCCGATGTCCTTAAAAATGAGGGATTTATGTCATCAGCCACGTCCCTCGTTATCTGTTCGTTTGTTCCTGATGCAATAGTATGGATATAAATATCGGTGATGCCATCTTTTACCGCTGACAGCACTATTCTTGATCCTTCCGGAGAATAGGAGAAATCGAGGACCTTGTCGAAATAAAGAAAGTTACGTTCGGTAGTTTTTTTCTCATCGCTCCGGTAAAAATATATCACCATTCCAGCCTTCTCTTCATTTAAATAGGTTAATATTCTTCCTCCGGGATGCCATGCAAGAACAGGGTATGTATTGTCAGTCTTATGTTCGTATTTTGGTTCAGCCCTGAAGATGATTTTAGATTTTCCAGTCGTCTGATCATAAAGCCAGATCTTTTTTCTTCCCCAATCGTTTGTAACATAGGCAATGAACTTCCTGTCGGGACTTACTTTTACCTGCTGGTAGATCTGTTCAGTCCGCGATTTTTTCAAGAGGTTGTCGCCATCTTCCGGCATATCCCTGTCTGCTGAATATTCTGATTCATAATACTGTTTCCATTCTTTGATAAGGTCCTTCAGCTTTATTCCCAAAACATACAAAAATCCATCATCGACATTTTTATAAACCTTTGTGAGATAAATGATATTGGGGATAAGGGCATCGCCATATTTGCGTCCGATGAATCTCCAGAACGATTGGCCGGCATATATTGCATCATCGAACTCAAGCTGGTTGATGTTTTTATATTTTCCTGATTTAATCCCGTCCTTTACTCTGTTTTCAACATCAAAATCCCATCCTGAGGAGACATAGTTGATAAGGCCCTTGATATACCAGTCAGGCATGTAAATAACCGAGGAACTTGAGATTCTGTCCCTGAAGTCGGCATTGTACAGCATTTCGTTTATTATCACTTCGGCTATTGATGCTGATATCTGTTTCTGGTATGCCAGATGGTCACCCTCATAATAGAGCATGACCTTGTTTTTTATGATCCTGCTGAAGCCGCCTGTATTGTAAGTATCCTCGTCAAAAGTAACAAGGCCTATGTTTGATTGCCTGTATTCATTATTCTTGTTGTAAATAACGAAAATCAGTCTTTTTTCAAGTGTATAATCGAAATAATCCTCTATCTCTTCAAGTTTTTTCTTTGCATAATCGGCAGTGAACTGAGCCAGATCTCTTCCGTATTCGTTGAAATAACAGTCGAAATTGTCGAATCTGTAATATGACCAGTAATAGTCATAATACTGCACCCTGTTTTTCCCGAAGGTCATCTGATGTCCGTTATAGAACTGACCTTCAGCATTCAGGAAACCCATGCATGCCAACACGGCTAAAAGGAGTCTGTAACCTTTCCTCATTCGGGTAGCTTCACTTTACAGAACGGTTTAAAATATCCTCAAATTTTGTTCCAAAAAATGCATTGCCAGAGAGCAAAACTAAAGATATTCTTTTAGAAAATGACATCGGAGATCAAACTTTATTAATTTTACAAAATTGTCAGAAACAAAGTTTGTGGAATGAAATTTGTTCCGGGGTTCATGCTTTAACTCAAATAAACCCTTAATTTGTACGTTATAGAGGTTGACAACGAAAAATCTCATTTTAATAAGTTCTTTATCAAAATTTAAAATATTCAAAAGGTATGAAAAGGTTCATTTTATTATTTGCTTTTGCTTTGAGCGGGATATCTGTTTTAGCACAGCCTGTGATGAAGGTTTCAGCAAGTGAGCATGATTTTGGCAAATTCAAGGAGGAGGCCGGCAGGCAGAAATTCGATTTTGTTGTTATGAACACAGGCGATCAGCCTCTTGTGATTCAGAATATTGTTGCATCCTGTGGCTGTACAACCCCGGAATGGACGAAAAATCCTATTCCGCCTAAAGGAACGGGAACCATAACTGCAATATATGATCCTGCAAACAGGCCCGGGCCCTTCAATAAGACACTTTCTGTTTATACAAATTCAAAACCGCAGGTTACTGTTCTTGTAATTAAAGGAGAGGTAATTCCCAGGGAAAAGACGGTTGAAGAGCTTTTTATATTTCCTGTAGGCCCTGTACGCTTTGAATCGAACCATCTTGCATTTACAAACGTAAAGAAAAATGGTAAAAAAATGCAGACCATGCAGGTTATAAATACATCAAACGAGCCAGCGAAAATCGAATTTGAAAATGTTCCTCCGCATTTAACAATCAAAGCAAATCCGCTTACTCTGAAACCGGGGCAAAAAGGTTTGATAGAGGGTACTTATGATGCTACAAAGAACCAGGCATGGGGGTATACAACGGATATGATAAAAGTAAAGGTAAACGGACAGGTAGACCAGAATGTTTATTATGCCGTAAGCGCTAACCTTGTTGAAGATTTCTCAGGCCTTTCAAAAGAGGAACTGGCAAATGCCCCAGTATTCGATATTGCCTCAAAAACTTTTGACCTCGGGAAAATTCCCGGACAAAAGGCAAACGATGTTGAATTCACATTTAAGAATACCGGAAAAAGTGACCTTATTATAAGGTATATCAAATCATCCTGCGGATGTACAGCTGTACAGCAGGGTGTCCAGGGACAGGGTATCAAGCCGGGTGAATCGAGCTCGATAAAGGCAGTATTCAATTCCGGCAGCTACAAGGGGAAGGTCACCAAAGCTATTTATGTTTATACAAATGATCCGAAAAACTCTGAAGTTGTACTGATGCTCAACGCAGATGTCGATCAGGAAGCTTCAAAAAACTGACATCACCGTTAGGTGTTGATAATTACTTAATAAAGGGTACCGGACTGAAATCTGGCACCCTTTTGTTATTTTTGTATATGCTCGAAAAAATTATGGAAGAAAAAGAGGAAAAAAGAAGTTCCCTTAAAGTGAATGAGGGAGTCGAACATCCGCCAAGCATAAATCCGCGGGTTCTTGGAAAGACTGTCCGAAAGAAGAAAAAAAAATATAGTATTGAAGAGTATGTTTCAGGAATTGTCTCTGGTAACACCACCATACTTAGCCAGGCCATAACTCTCATTGAAAGCTCTCTTCCCGAACATTATGAAATGTCGCAGGAAATCATCGAAAAATGCCTTCCTGCAGCATCCGGGTCCATAAGAATAGGAATAACCGGCGTCCCCGGAGCCGGTAAAAGCACATTTATAGAATCATTTGGCTTATATGTTGTCGGAAAGGGAAGAAAACTGGCCGTCCTGGCAATTGACCCAAGCAGCTCAAATACAAAGGGAAGTATACTTGGCGACAAGACAAGAATGGAAAAATTAAGCATCCATCCTCATGCCTTTATCAGACCATCTCCATCCGCGGGTACTCTGGGCGGTGTGGCGAGAAAAACAAGAGAATCAATAATATTATGTGAGGCCGCTGGATTTGATACGATTTTTGTTGAAACCGTCGGAGTAGGACAGTCGGAAACAGCCGTTCGTTCGATGGTCGACTTTTTCCTTCTACTGATGCTTGCCGGAGCAGGTGATGAGATACAGGGAATAAAAAGGGGAATAATTGAAATGGCAGACCTGATAGCTATTACAAAAGCTGACGGACAAAATGTTATACCTGCTGAAAATGCGAAAGTGATGTTCCGTAATGCCCTGCATCTGTTCCCTGATTCGCAATCAGGATGGAAACCCCTTGTGCTGACTTGTTCAGCCCTCCAGGGGACAGGGATAGCTGAAATATGGAAAATAATAAATGATTATACCGACTTAACCCGAAGAACCGGTTATTTCGATCATACCAGAAAACAACAGGCAGTTATAAGGATGCATAATACCATAAATGAGTACCTTACCGGATCATTCTATAATGATGAAGATGTTAAAACTCTGCTGCCACAAATTGAAAAAGAATTACATGAGGGTAATATGACCTCATATAAGGCAGCAATCATACTGCTCAATAAGTATTTTGAAAAATGACCGGAATTAACAATAATTCATATCTTTGCGGGAATTTGTAAAGAATAATAATCTAATAAATAAAATTGAAATGAAGAAAAATCTGTTTTACCTGGCTTTCATTGCAGTCGTATTTGCTGCCTGTTCTTCAGAACCCCATTATGTGATCAACGGGAAAATTGATGGTGCTGACAGTGTCAAATTCATTCTGCAGAAAAGAGTCGACGGGAAAATGGTTACCCTCGATTCTGCCATTGCATACAAAGGTTCTTTCAGGATGAAGGGCGGATCAGTTAAACATCCTGAAATGGTTCTGCTGACTGCTGCAAATACCAGGCTCAGGACACAGTTCTATCTCGAAAATGCTGAAATTACTATTTCAGGTAAGATAGATTCTCTTTATGCTGCCAAAGTGACCGGATCCAGGACCCAGGATGAATATAATGGACTTATAGAGGCAAATAAAGCTTTGAATGATAAGTACTCAAATCTTTATGCCCAGTATCAGGTTGCAGAACAGAGTGGCGATACCGCAAAGGTTGCACAGCTTGAAAAGGAAGCTACCGCTATTGAGACTGAAATGACAAATCTCCAGAAGGACTTTGTCAAGAACAATCCAGCTTCTTTTGTTGCTCCCGCAATACTTGCATCACTGAGCTATGAAATGGACGGTAATGAGATTGAATCCTATATTAATGCAATGGATACGGCAGTTGCAAATACCGACATTATCCGTAATCTGAAGGAAAGGGTTGCAATAATGAAAACAGTTGCAATCGGACAAAAAGCACCTGATTTTACAATGAACGATCCTGAAGGTAATCCGGTATCACTTTATTCAAAGGTGGGACCAAAACTTCTGCTTGTTGATTTCTGGGCAGCATGGTGCGGACCATGCCGCAGGGAAAATCCAAACGTCGTCAAGATTTACAAAGAATACAACAAAAAAGGTTTTGATATTTTCGGAGTATCTCTCGACCAGAAAAGGGACGACTGGGTTAAGGCAATCGCTGATGATAAACTTACATGGACACATGTATCAGACCTCCAGTACTGGAACAACTCAGCTGCAAAATTGTATGCTGTAAGCGCCATACCTGCCAACTTTCTCCTTGACGAGCAAGGTGTCATAATCGGCAAAAACCTTCGCGGCGAAGATCTGGCTCAAAAGGTAAAGGAAGTCCTGGGTAATTAATTTTATCTTTTTATCTAAAAACCATTAACCTCAAAGGAGCGGAGGTTTATCACAACGGACGCAAAGTTTTTATATGTATGTAATAGCTTTGCGTCCTTTGCTTTATCTCATCGTCCTTTAAGGTTAATGTATTTATTCTTCTTCTTTTCTGAATTCCTCTCCCGGTTTTATCTCTTCAAGTATAAATCCTGTACCCCTTACGGTGCGGATATCAATATTTTTATCGTCCGAAAGATATTTTCTCAGCCTTGAAATGAATACATCCATGCTCCTTCCAAGGAAATAATCGTCCTCCCCCCATATCTCGGTAAGGATATCCTCCCTTGCCAGCACCTTGTTTTTGTTCACTATGAAAAACCTAAGCAGCTGTGCTTCCTTAAGAGTGAGTTTTTCCCTGTTCTCTCCGCTTATCAGCTCAAGGGTGTTGAATTTCAGTACGGTTTTTGAAATTCTGAATTCGTCATTCGATGAAGAATAGGCCCTTTTCAATATGTTGTTGATTCTGAGGATCAGAACCTCAGGGTCGAATGGCTTCGTTATATAATCATCGGCTCCTATCTTAAGTCCTCTGACAATGTCTTCCTTAAGGCTTTTTGCCGTAAGAAAGATTACCGGTACATCAGGTTTTGCCTCCTTTATCTTTTCCCCCAGAGTGAATCCATCCATTTCCGGCATCATTACATCAAGGACACAAAGATCAGGATTTACCTGACTGAACAGTTCCCAGGCTTCTTTTCCATCTCGTGCGAGTGTAATGTCAAAACCACTTATCGAAATATATTGCGACAGGATATTTCCAAAATCCCTGTCATCCTCTGCTAAAAGAATCTTCATAACCTGACTTTATTTAATAAGGTATTGTTACTGTAAATATACTACCTTTTCCCGGTTTACTGCTTACGGTTACATCCCCTCCGTGAGCTTCAGCAATCTTTTTTACATAATAAAGCCCCAGTCCGAGTCCCTTGTATTTATGAATGTTACCTGAGGAAGCCCTGTAGAATTTGTCAAAAACATGTTTCTGATCATTTTTACCTATTCCGATTCCATTGTCTGACACTTTTATGAAAATATTGTTTTCCTGTGAAAATCCTTCTATATCAATAACCGGCTCCTTATCGCAGTATTTGACTGCATTCGAAAGGAGATTATTTATAAGTGTCGTGATATAAACAGTATCAAGCTCGATTTCAGGATTTGAGAAATTGTATTTTTGTGTTATTATGGCTCCGTTTCCCCCGCCTGACTTAAAACTCTCAACTATATCTTTCAGGAAGTCCTCGATCCTGACTTTTTTCTTGTCAATCTGGAACTGCGTCCTTTCCCACATGCTTATTTCAAGTATCATATTAATAAGCTGGTTGAGGTGAACACTCTGCTTACTTATCATCCTTGCAGTCTCTACTATTTTATCATCGTTTTCCCTTATCTGGGGAAGCATCAGCGTTTTTCCGGCCACAGTGATTGTTGAGAGAGGAGTTTTAAGCTCGTGTGTCATATTGTTTATGAAGTCGGTTTTAAGGTTCGACAACCTTTTTTCCTCCATAAGATTCCTGTATGTTATAAGAAACAGGATCACTACAACAATGATGCTTAATGTGCTTAAAGCCAGCGAAGTGGCAGTTTCTCTCATCACCACCTTCTGTTTGTCTCTGAAGTCGATAAAATAGTCAAAATCGAGCCTGTAGTAATTTGTCTCACTCCTGTCTGATTTGACCAGTATTTCGGTCATCTGCCGCGACGGTCTGAATCCCCCGGGGGGTCCCTGCCTCCGGGTTGTGTCTCTCTGAACCGGACGTCTGGCTGAATATTCTTCACTTAGGTATACTGGTACCCGCTGATCGTTGTTTATCAGCTCAAAATAATTCACAATTATCTTGTAGTTAAAATTTCTGTCGATTCTTCTCCTTTCAAAATAGTCTGAAAGAAACTGGGAAAGATCCTGCTCCTGGTTCAATACTTTGTTGACAAAAAAGATCACATCTTTCTTTTTAACAGAGAGTTTTGCCGAGTCGGTTATGGCCGTGATCTCCTTTGCCGCTTTCTCCGAGTAATTATTAATCATGATCCGGGCAGTATCGAATCCGTCAGTTGAAAAGCGCCGGCTCATGGAAGTAAGTGCATCCTGTGAAAACAAACGGTACCTGAGATTGAACATCTCGCTTTTACCCTGGTATACGCCTTTTAATATAATGACCTGTACTGTTATCAGAATTATTATTGAAACAATTCCGAGAATTAGAATTGCATTCCTTTTTTTCATAATTTTCCGCTTGCTGTTTCAAAAGTACCTATTTTATCAATATGGCCTGTTTCTTCTCCCAACATTAACCCAACGTTAACCGTGCGTTAACAAACGAACTGTAAAAGGGGTATTATCTTTGACATAACAAACAAAAACAGGGTAGTCATGAAAAAGATACGGATTTTAATGATGGCAGTTTTACTTATTCCCGCCGGTGTATTTACATGGGAGGCAACAGCCCAGGAAAAAACCAAAGAGGAAAAGGAACGTGAGTTAAGAGTGCAGGAGGAATTTGAAGCTCAGAAAAAAGCTATAGCGGACCAGAAGAAAGCCCAGGAAGAGTATCAGAAGGCGATGCAGGAGAAGAAGATTGAGTTAGATAAGGCAATGAAGGAAGCAAAGGACCAGATCGATGCTGCAGGTATGTACAAGGATATGGTTAAGGTTTATGGAAATCCGGGCGACAGGGTATTTTTTAACGGTGAGCCTTTCAAGTTCAATCCTGGCGGTGACAGATATTTAGGCTGGACACATTCAGGTGATAATGAAAGTACAAGCTGGGATTTCTCCAGATCGGTAAAGGAAAAATCTTTTTCCAAAAACTATTCTTTCGATGTTGAACCGACAGCCAAAAATGTGGTGATGGCTGTGAACGGTGACTGCAAGGCCGGAGAAATAAGAATAAAGATTATTATGCCCAATGGCAAGGTTTATTCTGACATTATAATAGACGAATTCGGGAATCTCAACTGGAGAAAATCATTCACAATATCTGAAGAAGAGAACAAGGATAAGGCAGGTGAATGGAAGTTTCAAATAAATGCCTCAAAAGCAACAGGTTATTTTAAGATCTCTCTTCAGACTTTTTAGTTTTTTCATTCCGTTGACTTGAGAGGCCGGCATGGGATACCGGCCTCTTTTATTTTATTCAGAGACTCCCTGGGCACAGCCACCTTTTACGCTCTCCACCTTTACTGTGAATTTATTGCCTCCGCTTACAATCCATTTCAGATCAACATGTTGATAACCCTCAATGTTTGAGACCTCAATCTTCTGAGGATTCTTCTTTTGTTCCTGGTTCAGGTTTCTGTCTTTGTCAAGAACAATCATGCCGGCAATCACTTTTCCCCCCTCGAGTGTAACATAATCCGGAGGGTCGATCTTATATTTCAGATTGTTTCCCGAATGAGTAGGCATAAGTTGTTTGTTAACCACCGTTGCACTTACCTCCTTTAGGCCTCCATCAAGTTTTCTAACTTTAACATCAGTAACCTCAAGCTTTGGTGTGACCCAGGCATTGTAAATACAGAACGCTGCATTCCTGTGGGCATCGCTTTCAAGCAGGAAACCCGGATGGGTTCGGCCGAAATTCTTATTAAACCCTCCGATTTCAACTTTTCCGTAAACAGGATGGTCAACCTCCTGCCAGGGTACAAAAGCATCTTCAAATAAAAGCAGTTTATCGAATTCGTAAGGATCGGCAGATGCAGTATCGTTGTACATAAGATAATCATTCCAAAGCTCATTTGAAAAAACATAGCTTCCCATTTCCCCGTACCACCAGTCAAGTTCGCCTCCGTAAACAGTGTACATATCCTTCCAGATTGTTACGAACTTGTAACCTGCAATTATTTTTTCTCCCTTTTTCCCAATCGAATTAAGAACATTTTCGTCAGTACGCGTAAAAATCTCTGCTCCGGCTCCCTGGATGGATGGACCTCTAAGGATCAGGCCACCGGAATTGTGGAATGATTGAGATCCTGTAATGTTCCTGTGTCTGAAACCGAAATCACGTACTGCCTGGTTTTCGGGAAATGAAAATGGATATTTGCCTGCACCCTGCTGAATATATGCAGGTTCCCAGTTAAATCCGTAATCCCGGTTGGGATCATATCCCCCGATACCATCTTCATTGACAAGGCCGTCGCCGTCATTGTCAAAACCTTCCTGGCCAAGTACCTCATATTCTCCCTTTTCGCCCGGGGCACAACGCACCATCTGCCTGGGATCCTTTGTGTCGGTCCTGTAGTTTCCATAGGGGCTTTTGCGGCGCATCATACTTATTATTCCATCGTTGTTGAGGTCATCAGGTTTATCCTCATCATATAATCCGTCACGGTCATTATCCATCGGAACAAGTCCCGATCTGGGCGAACTTGCTGTATTAGGTTCATCCATAAAATACTGACGGGCATCAGGATTGATCGTGGGAAGAATATAAAATGTCTTGTCTTTGAGCAGCTCATTTATGAACTTATTCTCATCAAACATTTCGCACAGGTACCAGGCTGTATACAAGGCCATTTCAGTTCCCTGGATCTCATTCGAGTGTATGTTGCCATCAATATAGAATCCAGGCTTTTTGTCGGGACTTCCTGTTTTTTTATCAGTAATGGTAAGAGCAATGATATCCCTTCCCTGATATGATTTTCCTGCTGATTCCATTGCCACAAGATCGGGGTAGGCACTTGCCAGTTTTTTGCACAGATCGCTGATCCCGTCATATGTATTGTATTTATTCCATGAAACATGGACTTTCGGATTTGCAGGCGACCCGGCTGCTTTAAAGAAAAGCTCGGCATTCTGAGGAAAGGCCTGCAAAAATATCATTGAAAGAAGTAATGTGTATATTATGTGTAATGAACTTTTCATTGTTATGCTATTTTGAGTTAAAATTTCTTACAGATTTTGGCCGTATCATTTCAGTACCACAGAAGTATTTATGGTTCCGGTATTTGCCGCTCCTGCCGTAATCATTGCCTTCCCCTTTCCTGAAATCAGCCAGCTGAACTCTGCAGATCCGTCACCCTCCAGCCTTTGTATCCGTTGTACCATTTGTCCGCTTAAAAGCGTCTGACCGCTTCCCGGTACAATTGTAATCCTCATTATCCTTGTCCATATATTCTGGTCACCAACTTCCGCACATGTGGCAAATACTCCCTTATTATGTACCTTCAGTGTTATCCTGTAAATATTTTCACCAGCATTCTCTGTCTTAATATCGAGGAATTCAAGCTCGGGATGCATTTCTGCTATGGAGGTGATAAACCTGTAATGGGAGTCTAAGAGTCCCGGGACTGTATCGATCGGGGGATCAAGCATGGCAAATGGTTTTATCCCTCCGACCTCAACGGTTTTGCCGGGGAAATCGGGATGATCGATCTTTGTCCATGGAACGAAAATGTCTGTCAGGTTTTTCTTTTCCGTGAATTTAAGGAACTCTGCTTCTGCATTTTTGCCTTTTTCAGCTGTCAGCCACCATCCGGGTGTGCTGAAGCTGTACCTCCCGTAGTGAAAATAAGCCCATTCCATAAAGTTTCCCGGCTCTGTAAGAGTGGCCGGAGCTCCCTTGAGGCCTGTGATCTCATGATATTTGTCAGAGACCAGTTTATTTATTGTTTCATCGGTCTTCATTATGGAAGTGATCTTTCCTCTTTCCCTGCGCATCATTGACGGATCGCCCTGCTGGTAAGGTGCAGGCTCGGAAGAAGATACCCTTGCATTTTCCTGACGGTCAGGAGCCTTCATGGGTTGACCGAGATTATCCTGCGGACCGAAGGTGAAAACCGCAAATACATTGAATCGTTCGAAAAGAAAATCAGCGACAGCCTTCACCTCTGGTTCTGAAACCGGATATTGACCGGAATTTCTTCCGAACTCCTCATAATTGAATGTAAAATTCCTGTTAAAGGCAACACCGCCTTCCCCGTCTTCATTGAAGCTGCCATCTTTATCGTTGTCGACTCCTTCGCTGTAAACAAAATAATCACCGGTCTGGCCTTTTGAAATATCGGCCTTAACCATCAGCCTCCTGTCGTCGCTGCTTTCCATATAATTTCCGGCAGGATCCTTTACCCTTATCAGAGTGATTAATCCATCCTTGTTAAGATCCTCGAAAGGATCTTCATCAACCGTAAAATCCCTGTCATCGTCGGTGGGGCGTGAATTCACATTCCTTTCATACTTGATTTTACTGTAATATTGTGATGAGGCATCCGGACTAAGATCAGGAAGGATATAAAAAGTTACCTTGCCCAGAAGATCCTTTATTTCATTTTCAGCAGAACCCCTGAGTATCTTTTCGGCAAAGCCGAAAGCCAGTTCCCTGCCGAAGAGGTATCTTCCGTCCACACCGCCGGCAACCACAATTCCCGGCTTAGAATCCTTGTCTCCTGTTCCTATGGTTATAAGCCAGATATTATAACCTCCGGCGGTTTTAACCAGCGATTTTACAGAACATAAACCGGGATACTGGGTTTCAAGAGCCTTTATTTTCCCGGGTAATTGGCTCTGACCGGGTAACTGCGCCTCAGCCCGGTATAAAATGCCAAGCATGACAGCAGCCACCGCCATGATAAAAAATCTGAAATGTTTCTTCATTCTTGTTGAGTTTTCAATGATCAGACAGATTTGGTTATGTGACTTTCAAAAATAGTATATTAATTTATTCAGCAATACAAACCTTTTCACTGCTTATATGTTAATTTTGTATCCTTACAAAAAAGCGTACCTGATGAAAAGATTTTTTTTATTCCTGCCAATATTTCTGGTGCTTGTTTCATGTGGCAGACAAAGTGAACCGGAGGGCAGCAGGATAATTTCAGTCAGCATCGCACCTTTCAAATATTTTGTTGATGAAATTTCAGGTGGCAGGTTTGCAGTCAATGTAATGGTCCCTCCTGGTTCCAATCCTCATATTTATGAGCCGGTTCCGGAACAGATAACACGGCTTGGGAAATCTGTAGCATATATTAGTGACGGATATCTTGGATTTGAAATAGCATGGCTCGACAGGTTTTATGAGATAAACAGGAATATGAAAAGGTTGTCACTTGCAGGCTCTGTAGATCCGATAATAAGTCAGGAACATCACCATGATGATGGCTTTTCGGAGGGTGCTGACCCGCATTACTGGGTATCACCTCGTTGTGCTGCAAAAATGGCAATATCACTAAGGGATTTCCTTACAAGTCTCGATCCTGAAAATGGTACTTTTTTCAATGAGAACTATGACAGGCTTTTGCTGAAGATCACTTCACTTGATTCCATGGCAGCAGAATTATCTGACTTGGGCGGTAAAAAAGCATTCATGATCTATCATCCCAATCTTGCATATCTTGCGCGTGACTACGGTCTTGAGGAGATAACTGTTGAATCAGACGGGAAGGAGCCTTCACCTTACAGGCTTAAAGAACTCATCGACAGGGCAAAAAAGGAAAAAATTAAGATTATCATGGTTCAGAGGGAATATGATACGAAAAATGCAAAGGCTGTAGCCGATGAAGCGGGTGCCAGAGTAGTTGTAATAGATCCTTTGTCGGAAGACTGGTACTCTTCGACGGCCGCGATTATTAAGATTATTAAGGAAAGTCTGGAAAAATGATTTATCTGTTGTCACTATGTCAGAATGCCTTCTTGAGTTGAATTCCATTTCTTTTGCCTATGGTTCATCCATTGTGCTTCAGGATATTGATCTGAAGGTTTATGACAATGATTTTATTGGTGTTATAGGACCTAACGGGGGTGGAAAGACCACATTGCTAAAGGTGATACTGGGTCTTGTCAGACATCAGAAGGGAAAAATTATACATGGAAAATCACTGCAGGACGGCAATGGTATAGGTTATCTTCCTCAGATAACCACAGGTGACAATAATTTCCCTGTAACTGTAAAGGATGTTGTGCTCTCGGGACTGATGATGCGCAAGGGACTTAGATCAATGATGACGACGGCCGACAGAAAAAAAGCCTCCGGTGTCATTGATGAACTTGGCCTTAATGAACTGGCCGGTTCATCACTCAATGAACTCTCAGGGGGGCAGCTTCAGCGTGTGTTCCTTGGACGGGCAGTAATAGGTGATCCGCGTCTCCTTTTGTTAGACGAACCCGGCAATTTCGTCGATTCAAGTTTCGAAAACGATTTTTACGATAAGCTCAGATTACTTAACAACAGGATGGCAATCATGATGGTATCGCATGATGTGGGAACAATCTCGGCACATATAAAATCATTTGCCTGTGTCAACCGGAAACTTCATTATCATCCCTCATCAGAGATAACCAATGAGGATCTTGTAGCTTACGGGTGTCCGATACAGCTGATTACTCATGGGGAGGTACCTCATACAGTACTTAAAAAACACTGATTTGTGGAAGGAAGTATTTTTCAATATGAATTTATTCTGAAAGGGCTCCTCGGCGCCGTTTTTGCAAGCATAACAGCTGGTATAATAGGTACTTACATTGTCTCGAAACGGATGGTGTTCCTCAGCGGGGGTATTGCCCATGCTTCTTTCGGAGGAATAGGAATAGGCTATTTTTATGGTATCAGCCCTGTTCTTGGCGCTGCAATTTTCAGCATTCTTTCCGCTCTCGGAATAGAATTTCTTTCAGTGAGACAGAAAATCAGGGAAGATTCTGCCATAGGTATATTGTGGGCATTTGGAATGGCTATAGGAATCATTTTCATTTATCTTACTCCCGGATATACACCCGACCTCATGAGCTATCTTTTTGGCAGCATTCTTACTGTTTCCTACCGGGATATTACTGCCCTGGCAACCATGTCGGTATTTCTGATACTTTATTTTGGAATCTTTTACAGAACAATATTGTACATATCTTATGATGAACAGTTTGCAAGAACATATTCACCTTATGTAAACATTTTTAAATATATAACCACTGCACTTATTGCACTGACGATTGTTTTGAATATCAGGATGGCAGGTGTAGTCCTTGTAATTTCACTTCTGACGATACCACCGAATATTGCCATGATTTTTACAAAAGTTTATAAAAGGATTATGGTGGCTTCTGTTTTTACAGGTTTTATAGGAACATCGATTGGATATTCGATCTCATACAAGGCGGGGATACCAACAGGTGCATCTATTATATTCACACTGACAGTGATATGGATCTTAGCAAAGTCCGTAAAACAAATATCAGTCAGACTGCATACAGACAAGAATTTATAATCAAATTATTACAGGATATGGATTACGATCTCATAGTTATAGGAAGCGGCCCCGGAGGATATGTGGCTGCTATCAGGGCTTCACAGCTGAAGATGAAGGTGGCTGTTGTTGAGAAGGCCGAAATAGGCGGTATATGCCTTAACTGGGGATGCATACCTACAAAATCACTTCTTAAAAGTTCACAGGTATTCGATTATTTAAGCCATGCAGGAGATTATGGCATCAGGGTAGAAGGAACAGTCTCTCCTGATTTCAGTGCAATGATCGCAAGGAGCAGGTCGGTGGCTGACGGAATGAGCAAGGGAGTTCAGTTCCTCTTCAGAAAGAACAAGATAGAGATTTTACAGGGGAAAGGCACTCTTCTAGCAGGTAATTCGGTCGGGTTGACTGACAATGAAGGACAGAAAAGGACAATTTCTGCTAAGAACATAATCCTTGCCACCGGTGCAAGATCTAAGGAGCTTCCAAACCTTCCTCAGGACGGAAAGAAGATAATAGGCTACAGGGAAGCAATGACACTTGATAAGCAACCCCGGACTATGGTCGTTGCAGGTTCAGGAGCAATAGGCAGTGAGTTCGCATGCTTTTACCAGTCGATAGGCACACAGGTTACACTAGTTGAATTTCTTCCAAGAATAGTCCCCAATGAAGATGAAGAAGTATCGAAACAGCTTGAACGTTCATTTAAGAAAATGAAGATGAGGGTCCTTATTGACTCTTCCGTTGAATCGGTCGATACATCAGGCGATATTTGCAGGGTCAGGATAAAGACTCCTAAAGGATATGAAGAGATCGGGGCAGATATAGTCTTTTCGGCTGTGGGAGTTACAGCTAATATTGAAGGGATTGGCCTTGAGAATGCAGGCGTTAAGACTGATAAAGGCAAGGTTGTTGTTGATGACTTTTACCGCACCAATGTTCCGGGCGTTTTTGCCATAGGCGATATAGTCCATGGTCCGGCTCTTGCCCATGTGGCATCGGCAGAGGGTATTGCATGTGTTGAAAAGATCGCGGGGCTTGATCCCGATCCTGTCGATTATTCAAATATTCCTGCATGTACATACACCAATCCGGAAATAGCCTCAGTTGGTCTTACTGAAAGTGCTGCCCGTGAAAAGGGCTTTGAAATAAAAGTCGGCAAATTTCCTTTCACTGCGTCAGGGAAAGCGAGTGCGGCAGGTGCAAGGGATGGTTTTGTAAAACTTATCTTCGATGCCGCATACGGAGAAATTCTGGGAGCTCATATGATAGGAGCAGGCGTTACTGAAATGATCTCTGAAATAGTAGTCGCACGAAAGCTTGAAACAACAGCCCATGAGATAATAAAATCCATACATCCGCATCCTACAATGTCGGAGGCCATTATGGAAGCAGCAGCCGCTGCTTACGATGAAGTCATACACATATAGACTGTTTATTAGAAACCAGACGCAACCTTTTGATGATTTTTTGCATCATTCTTACAAGAATTGATGCCCTGTAAGATAAATTTTTTATATTTTTATGTCCACAAAAGGTCAAATACCTTGCCTGACATTATAAATGTAATAAAAGGTTGTCTTGCAGGCAGCAGAAAAGATCAGGAACTGCTGTACAGACGTCATGCAGCAAAGTTATATGCAGTCTGTCTGCAGTATTCAGGTAATGATGATGAGGCAAGAGATATACTCCAGGAAGGATTTATAAAAATTTTTGAAAACCTCATCCATTACAAGAATGAAGGTTCTTTTGAAGGATGGATGCGCAGGATTGTTGTCAATACAGCACTCGAGAAATACAGGAGCAAACATAACCTTTACAGGGTGGATGACATTGATTCCATTCCCGAACCTGATGCTTCACCGGAGACGGATGATTATTCAGGGCTTGAAGCGGGCGACCTGCTGATGATAATTAGAGATCTCCCTCCGAAATACAGAATGGTTTTTAATCTGTATGCTATCGAAGGCTATTCTCATAAAGAGATAAGCCAGATGATAAACATTTCAGAAGGGACCTCCAAGTCAAATCTCTCAAGGGCAAGGACAATTCTTCAAAAGAAACTGAGTTTATATTCAGGGATGAACAAAAAAATTATAAGTGGTTAATAATGAAGCAAATATTGACCTTCTTTTCAGGAACGGACTAAGGGATTTGGAAGTCCTTCCTCCAGCTGATGCCTGGAACAACATTCTTCCGGTTATCAGAAGAAAACAGCGTCCGGTTATACTCCTGAGAAGTGCTGCTGTTGCCGCCGTTCTGCTTTCAATTTCATTCCTGGCATATAAATGGAGCAGGGAATTCTCATTAACACCGGTAAATCCTTTCTCCGCTTACGAAAATGCAGTGCAGCCTGTAGATAACCCTCTGTCAGGCAGAGCTGCAAGACAACTTCCATTTATTGTTAATGATTTAACAGATCAAAGGACAGTTATTAAAAATGCTGAAAAAAAGGCAATTACAGTTTCCGCATCTGAAGAAGTAATACCTCAGCATGCTGTTGAATACCTGGAAGTACCTGATAATTCAATGATACCGGAAAATATTGGTATCCCGGTTCTGGCATCCGCTTCAACCGGTTTACGTTACAGGACAGCTGCAATTGATGCCGGATTTGCAAAACCGGCTGAAATCATTTACGAGATACCTGCTGAAAAAAAGGATAGATGGTCGCTTTACGCCGGCGCTTCACCCGACTATTATATGAGACCCGGCCTTAAAAATAATGAAGTGCCTGATCAGATATACCGGAGTGAACAATCGAGGATATCCTATTCGGGCGGTATAGGATTCGCTTATAAGATTAACAGGAAATTAAGCATCCAGTCCGGGGTCTACTATGCCTCCATAGGAAATGAAGTGCCAGGTATTAATTCATTTGCCGGTTTCAGACCATTTGACCAGACAAAAGGTGATCATAACTTTGAGGTGGTTACTGCAAGCGGACGGATCTATACAAATAACTCCGACGTATTCCTTCGCGATATTTCGGCAGACAGGGTTCTTACACGTTATACCAATGATGTTTTTGATCCCGTTAAATCGGAGCTTTCATATCTTAGCAACTCGCTTTACCAGAATTTCAGCTATCTCGAAATGCCATTCATTCTTCGTTATAAAATTATCGATAAAAGCATTGATTTCAACATTATCGGGGGTGTCGCATATAACTTCCTTGTCAGCAATAATGTTCACACTGTGATTGACGGTAACCGATATGATATCGGGAAAACAGAAGGGCTCAATCCGATTCTTGTGAGCAGTTCAATGGGTATGGGTATCGAATACAGCATTACTGACAAATTCTCCCTGAACCTCGAACCTACATTCAGATATTACCTCAATCCATTCGGCGACGTTCCCGGCGTTAAGATCCATCCATACTCCTTCGGTGTCTTCTCCGGCCTGTCATTCAAATTCTGATTCCGGTTTTCACCAAAACCAAATTGTCGTTCCAAATAGGAAATCTAACACTAATGTGCAGATTGAGAAATCTCACTGTACTTTTCCGATTTACTTTTCTTACTTATGATGCGTAAAATCATTACTTTTGCATTTTATTTAAAATTAAGGGAGAATAATGTCAAAAACAGGCAAAAGATCGATGATTGCCATAGCGGCAGTGATAGTCATCACTGTAGTAATTCTTATTGTAAATCAGGGATTTAAGGGTATTGACAATAGTGATACCAAAAGTAATGCTGCCGACACTGTCTTTTATAACAAACCATATAAGATACCGGCAAATGTAACATTTGCAGGGGAAAGAATGCCTCTTGAGAATTTTGATACACGCGAGAGTTTAGACCGTGAAATACTTACAAGTGCATACAGGCACTCATCCACAATAATGATTATAAAAAGGGCAAACCGCTACTTCCCTGTAATTGAAAGGATATTGACGGAATACAAGGTCCCTGACGATTTTAAATACCTGGTTGCTGCTGAAAGCGAGTTCCTGAATGTTGTGTCACCTGCAGGCGCAACCGGTTTCTGGCAGATCATGGCAGCAACTGGACGTGAAGCAGGTATGGAGATAAACAGTGTGGTTGATGAAAGATATGATCTTGAAAGATCAACCCGTTTTGCCTGTGACTTCTTCCTCAAATCATATGAGCTTTACGGCAACTGGACTCTGGCAGCTGCTTCATATAACGGTGGAAGGGCTTCCCTTAATGAACAGATCAGGATCCAGAAGGAGAACAACTACTATGATCTTCTTCTTAATGAGGAAACTGCAAGATATATTTTCAGGGCAGTAGCCTATAAACTCATTATTAATGACCCTGAGAGTTTTGGATTTACTATTAAAAAGGAGGAAATGTATCCACGGCTCGATTACTTTGAGGTAAAGGTAGATACTGCCGTGAGTGATTTTTCAGCATTTGCAAAAAGATATGGGACAAATTATAAATTGCTGAAATTTCTTAATCCATGGCTCAGGAAGCCATATCTTGAAAAAAGGACCGGCAAGATTTATACAATAAAGGTCCCTGCAGAAGGCATGCGTTCATCTGATACAATTTCCTTTATATACTGATACAACGGGTATCTGAGCGTGATGAAGGACGAAATAAAGGTTCTGGGAGCAAGGGTTCATAATCTCCGTAATATTGATGTTGAAATTCCCCGTAACAAACTTGTCGTCATAACAGGATTGAGCGGGAGTGGAAAATCTTCACTGGCTTTCGATACGATATATGCAGAAGGGCAGCGCCGTTATATGGAAACCCTTTCGGCTTATGCACGCCAGTTTCTTGGAGGTATGGAACGTCCCGATGTGGATAAGATAACCGGATTAAGCCCGGTGATCTCAATTGAACAAAAATCTGTAAATAAGAATCCCCGTTCGACTGTAGGAACAATAACGGAAATTTATGATTTTCTCAGGCTTCTCTATGCAAGGGCGGGAGAAGCTTATTCATGGGCTTCGGGTGAAAAAATGGTCAAATATACCGACGACCAGATCCTCGAATTGGTCAAAACCAGATTTGCCGGTAAGAAGGTTTATTTCCTTGCCCCTGTAATTAAAGGAAGGAAAGGACATTACAAGGAGCTTTTTGAACAATTGCGCCGGAAGGGATTCCTTCATGTAAGGATAAATGGGGAAATAAAGGAAATTATCCATGGATTAAAGCTCGATCGCTATAAAACACATAACATCGAACTTGTTATCGACAAATTCAGGGTAGGAGAGGTTACCGACAAACGGCTCCATGACTCCGTCCTTGTTTCTCTTGACCAGGGCGACGGGGTTATGATGGTCCTCGACAACGATGAAAAGGAACCCCGCTATTTCAGCCGTCATCTTATGTGTCCTGTTACAGGTATTTCATATAATGAACCTGCACCTCATACATTTTCATTCAACTCCCCGCAGGGGGCCTGCCCCCATTGCAATGGCCTTGGCGAAATATCAAGCATTGACATAAAAAAGCTTATCCCCGATCCAGATCTCAGCATCAGGAAGGGGGGAATTGAACCTCTTGGAAAATACAGAAACGTATGGATTTTCTGGCAGATAGAGGCTATAGCGGAAAAAAACGGATTTACACTCGACACTCCCATCAGGGATATACCTGAGGAAGCGCTTAACAAAATCCTTTACGGATCGGATGAAGTACTGAAGTTGTCAAACACACCTTTGGGGATGACTTCCAATTATTTTCTGACATTTGAGGGTGTGGTGAACTTTGTTGGAAACATTGAGATTATCAACGGCAAAAAAAATGGGACAAGAATAAAGGACCAGTATGTCCAGTATGATGTATGCCCTGAATGCAATGGTACCAGGTTGAAGAAGGAAGCCTTAAGCTTCAGGATAGCTGATATGAATATTGGTGAACTGGCCTCCATGGATATAAGGGAACTTTCATTATTTCTTCAGAACATTGAGGAAAAAATGTCTCCCAAACAACGCATTATAGCTTCTGAGATACTTAAAGAAATAAGGGCCAGAGTGGGCTTTCTTCTTGATGTCGGGCTGGAATACCTTTCGCTTAACAGGGGGGCACGTACACTGTCGGGAGGAGAGAGTCAGCGTATAAGGCTGGCTACACAGATAGGATCGCAGCTTGTAAATGTCCTTTATATCCTTGATGAGCCAAGCATCGGATTGCACCAGAGGGACAACCGCCGGCTGATCGCTGCATTGAAAGAACTAAGGGACTCAGGCAATTCGGTAATAGTGGTGGAACACGACAGGGAGATGATAATGTCGTCAGACCACATTATTGATATGGGCCCGGGAGCCGGACGCCACGGAGGCAACATTGTCGCATCCGGTACTCCAGGCCAGATTATGAAATTCAATACTTTGACTTCGGGTTACCTGACCCACCAGCGGAAGTTCAACATACCGTTAACCAGAAGACCCGGAAACGGGAAATATCTTGTTATGTCGGGAGCAAGCGGACACAACCTTAAAAATGTGGACGCTGTTTTTCCTCTCGGGACGTTGATCTGCGTTACAGGAGTATCGGGAAGCGGGAAGTCTTCCCTTATTAACCAGACCCTTCATCCTGCACTCGCAAAGAGGTTCCATAATTCAGGTAAGGCTTCGCTGCCTTACAAGGATATTTCAGGAACAGAATACCTTGATAAGGTTATAGAGGTCAGCCAGTCACCGATAGGAAAAACCCCCCGTTCAAATCCGGCAACGTATACAGGTGTATTCACTGACATAAGGAAGCTTTTTGAACAGACAACTGAAGCCAAAATAAGGGGATTCTCGGCAGGACGGTTCTCATTCAATGTAAAGGGAGGTAGATGTGAGGGCTGCGAAGGAGCCGGGGTTAAAACGATCGAAATGAATTTTCTACCCGATGTATATGTCCTTTGTACAGAATGCAACGGGAAAAGGTATAACCGTGAGACGCTTGAAGTAAAATACAAGGGAAAGTCAATAAGTGATGTCCTTGATATGACAGTTAATGCAGCTGTCGAATTCTTTGTCAATGTTCCTTCAATATATCATAAGATAAAGACCCTTCAGGATGTCGGCCTAGGCTATATCAGGCTTGGCCAGCAGTCAACCACATTATCGGGTGGTGAGGCCCAGCGTGTCAAACTTGCAACAGAGCTGGCCCGGCGCGACACGGGTAGTACCCTTTATGTCCTCGATGAACCTACTACCGGACTTCATTTTGAAGATGTCAGGGTTCTGCTCGAGGTTCTTAACAAACTCGTCGACAGGGGTAATACGGTCATAGTGATTGAACATAATATGGATGTTATCAAGATGGCTGATTATATAATTGACCTGGGAAAAGAAGGCGGGAGAGAAGGCGGTAATATTGTCTTTTCGGGAACACCCGAAAAGCTCGCTGAATGTGATTGCAGCTATACGGGATTATTCCTTGCAGAAGAGCTTAAGGCATAGAATTTACTTATATTTGTCAGGGCTTAAACAATATTTTATGAAGAGAGAAAAACAGGTCGACCTTATTAAGGATGCTTTTGAACAAAAGACATGGAATGAGATCCATACAACGGATTCGTGGCGGGTATTCAAAATACTATCAGAACTTGTTGAAGGATTCGAGAAATTATCAAGGATAGGCCCCTGTGTTTCAATATTCGGTTCGGCAAGAACCCATTATAATGACAAATACTACAGAATGGCCGAGGACATCGCCTTCAAGCTGACACAGAACGGTTACGGGGTGATAACCGGAGGAGGACCCGGCATAATGGAAGCAGCCAATAAGGGTGCAAAAAGGGGAAACGGTAAATCAGTAGGAATTAACATTGACCTTCCATTCGAACAACGTCCTAATCCTTATATTGACTCCGACAAGCTCATTACATTTGACCATTTTTTTGTCCGTAAAGTCATGTTCATGAAATATGCCCAGGGTTTTATTGTTCTTCCCGGCGGCTTCGGAACTTTTGATGAGCTTTTTGAAGCAATAACACTTATTCAGACCCGGAAAATCGGCAAATTTCCTATAATCCTTGTAGGAATAAAATACTGGAGCGGATTGCTGAAATGGATAAATGAGGTTATGCTTTCCGAGGAACACAATATTTCACCTGATGATCTGAAGATCTTTACCCTCGTTGATACATCTGATGAGGCAGTAAACAATATTGTTGATTTTTATTCAAGATATCTCCTCAGCCCGAACTTCTGATGCCTATCTTTTTCTTATACGGTCAAGCTCTCTTTCAGAGTCTTTCCTTTTCAGAGTTTCGCGCTTGTCATATTCCTTTTTACCTTTGGCAATTGCGATCTCTGCCTTTGCCAGTCCTTTTTCATTGATAAAGACTTTAATAACAATAATTGTTAGTCCGGTTTCTTTTACTTTTCGTCCGATTTTGGAAAGTTCACGCGATTTTAGCAGAAGCTTTCTTTCCCTCAGGGGATCATGATTGTTAAGATTGCCCCACCAATATTCGGCTATATGCATACCCTTCAGGTATAGCTCCCCATCCCTGAAAAGACAGTAGGAATCTGTAAGATTTGCCTTTCCTTCCCTTATGGATTTTATTTCCGTACCCATAAGCTTGATCCCGGCAATATATTTCTCCAGAAATTCGTAGTCGTGGGAAGCCTTTTTATTTTTTATTACAATATCTGAGGAACGGGCTCTCATCTTATTTTTCACGAAAGTAAAGCATAATAAATCTTGTCCAGCAGGATTGTAATGATTTTATTCCCTGCGATAAACAGAAACAGGAAAATCGCCGTTTCAGCAACCAGCAGGTGAATTTTTTTTTCTGATGGCGGGCTGGATAGCTTGCTGATCCCGGTCCAGAATATGTAAAGGCCGTAAAAGGCAAGTATATTGACAAATATGAATGATTCGAACAGAAGGCTTACAATCTGGCACAGGAGTAACGGCATAACTGATCCTGCCGTCAGCCTGAATGATGTCTCAGGATCGCAATCGGTGTTGAATGATTTTGCAACTTTGCTGAAGATGAAAGCCGTGCCATAGATGGTAATAATAAATATTAATAAAAATCTTACGCCTGTAAGTACAGAATAAAATGCTGAAAGGCCAGTGTCGATAAAAAAAAATGATCCCAGGAATGCTGATAATGATGCTATAAGGGCAAGAGGAAATACCAGATTCCTGCTGAAATAGCCGGCCGTAAGATTTTCTGAACGGATTTTATCCCATTCTTCCTCAGTATTGAGAATAAGTCCGCTTATTGTACCTGAAAGAAATCTGAAATTCATCAGCGATCATGATTAGTGCAGCAAAATTAAATATTTTTATGGTAATTTGGCTTAATGAATGATATCTGTGATATACCAGGCAGGACTGATAAAATGAGCTATGATATGCTTGTTATTACTGGTCCCACGGCCTCAGGAAAGACAGCTCTTGCAGCTGCCCTTGCCAAAAAGCTTGGCGGAGAGGTAATAAGTGCTGACTCACGTCAGGTGTACCGGAAAATGAATATTGGAACAGGGAAGGATTATAATGATTACATTTTTGATGGAAAGCCTGTACCCTATCACCTGATAGATATTGCTGATCCGGGATATAAATATAACCTGTTTGAATATCAGCGCGATTTCACGAATGTTCTTTGCGATATGAGGTCACGTGGAGTCTTTCCCGTAGTATGCGGAGGCTCAGGTATGTATATCGATTCGATTGTTTCGGGATACAGGATGTATGCGGTGCCTCCTGATCCTGAATTAAGGGCCTCTCTGGAAAGTAAATCCCTTGATGAGCTTGCTGAGATACTCTCTTCCTTAAAAAAACTCCATAACATTACTGACCTTGATACAAAAAAAAGGGCGATCCGCGCTATTGAAATCGAGAGGTTCAATACCCTGCACCCTGTCAAACATTCAGATTCACCTGAAAACAGACCTCTTATAACCGGGATTCTTTACAGCCGTGAAGCAAGAAGAGAAAGGATAAGCTACCGCCTGAGGCAGCGTATTTCAGATGGTTTGATAGATGAAGTAAAACATATGCTTGAAGAGGGGATAAGCCCTGAAACACTCATATATTATGGCCTTGAATATAAATATATAACGTTATACCTGACAGGAAAACTGACTTTCGATGAGATGTTCAGGGCACTTGAGATTGCTATCCATCAGTTTGCAAAACGACAGATGACATGGTTTCGGGGAATGGAGCGAAAAGGAGTACGCATCCACTGGATCAATGGTGGACTGCCTTTCGAACAGAAGGTTGAATATGTTCTGAAAAAACTATTTCAGATAAGTGTCGAGCCACTCAAAGAATTCCCTTTGCCAGATAACTGAGTTTTGTGGTTTCAGGACAAAATGTGTTTCATCTTCAAAAAAAAGCAGCCTGCTTGGTATATTATGAAGCTGTGCAGCCTGGAATGCTTCGAGGCTCTGAGTATATGGTATCCTGAAATCATTTGCCCCTACAATTATCAATATAGGTGTATCCCAGCTATCCACTCTCAGGTGAGGAGAGAACTGATAGCTTCTGGGATTGTTCCAGTAGGGTCCTTCAATGTCCTTGTTGGGAAACCAGAGTTCCTCAGTAGATCCGTACCAGCTTGTGAAGTTGAACATACCGCAGTGAGAGATGAAAGCCTTGAAACGACCACCATGAATTCCTGCAAGGTAGAATATTGAATAACCTCCGTAGCTGGCACCGACAGCACCCAGCCTGTTTGCATCAACAAAGGGTTGCTTCGCCATCGCATCAGTAGCATCGAGATAATCCTGCATATTGGCCCCTCCGTAATCGCCTGATATCTGTTCCTTCCAATCCTGGCCGAATCCGGATACTCCTCTTCTGTTGGGAGCAATAACTATATACCCTTTTGCAGCCATCATCTGAAGGTTCCACCTGTACGACCAGAACTGATCGAGAGTCGATTGCGGACCCCCGTTGCAGAACAGCAAGGCGGGGTATTTTTTCTGTGGATCGAAATCGGGTGGGAAAACCAGCCACATCTGCAAATCCTTATTGTCTTTGGTCTTAATGTATTTCTCCTCAACATTGCCCATCTTTATAGCATCATAGATATCTTTATTTATAAAGGTGATCTGTCTGATTTCACCTGAATTCATATCCACAGCTGATACTTCAGGAGCCATCGACATTGAGCATATTCCTGAAACAAGTACTCCCTGCTGAAGAGCAATTGGTCCCATGTTATGTTTCCCTTCGGTGACAGGTTCAACATTTTTAAGAGTCAGGCTGATCCTGAAGATCTGCGTTGTTCCAAGATGTGAGCAGGTGAAATAAATATTCCTGTCATCAGACCATGTAAGGTTCTCAACATCAAACTTCCATCCTTCTGACAGCCATGTTCTGCTCTTATCCTTAATATTGTACACGAACAACCTGTCAAGATCAGCTTCATAGCCGTTCCTTTCCATGCTCTGGAATGCTATCATCGATCCATCCGGAGAAAAAACGGGATATCTGTCATATCCTGCGTTTCCTTCGGTTATGTTTGTTTCCTTGCCCGATGCGATTTCATAAAGAAAAATGTCTGAATTAGTGCTGACGGCATCATCAATCCCCCTGAGCCGTTTTGAAGTATAGGCTATATATTTGCCATCAGGGCTCCATGTAATCTCGCGTTCATCATAATATGGGGCTGTGGGCGATTCAAACTTCTGATCTTTCATAATATCCTTTTCACCCGATACAGCCGACCCGTTGAATGATGAAACAAATATGTGACTGTATGAATAATCACTCCATGCATTCCAGTGCCTGTACATCAGATCATTAATTATTCTGACCTTAGCTTTTGGAAGATTGTGTTTTTCATTGGCAGTCTGGTCGAGTTTTACCCTTCTTGTGAAATAAATCCTCCTGCCGTCAGGGGAAATCGAAAAAATCTCAAATTCCGGCAGCCCTTCAACTTTTTTCTGTTCCGAACCATCAGCATTCATCGTCATAAGATCGGATCCCTTTACAAATGCTATTTTTTTACCATTGTCAAACCATTGTGGTGAGCTTCCCCCGCGGGCAAGCAATACAGGTTCTCCTCCCTTACTGCTTATTTTATAAATATTGGTCTCCGATGCTTCACTCTGAAGGTCTCTTCTTGTTATGGTGTATAATACTTCAGATCCGTCAGGGGAAAGGGCTATTGATCCGAGCCTTCCGAACTTCCACATTATTTCCGGAGTCATCAGGCCTCCGGCTTTTTCTTCAGCTGTAAGCTGGTTATTAATAACCGGTGCTGCTTCATCTGCAGCAACATTCTTTTCAGTTGTTTTTGGCTTGCATGATAGGGCTGCGAGCGCATATATGACCATCCACAGGTAAAGAGACCTTTTCATATATATTATTTAGAAGGGTTATTTCTGGTTTTTGAGAGCTTCTGAGATTTTCTCTTTCAGTTCGTCGTACAGCTCCGGGTTATCTTTAATAATCTGCTTTACAGCATCACGACCCTGACCAAGTTTTGTGTCGCCGTAGCTGAACCACGATCCGCTTTTTTTGATAATATTAAAATCGACTCCAAGGTCGACTATTTCCCCGAGCTGGGATATTCCTTCACCATAAAGGATGTCGAAGTCGGCCTTTTTGAAAGGAGGAGCAAGTTTGTTCTTTACAATTTTAACGCGTGTACGGTTACCGATGATTTCCTCGCCCTCCTTGATCTGGTTTGTCTTTCTGATATCGACCCTTACCGATGCATAAAATTTCAGGGCATTACCGCCAGTCGTCGTTTCGGGATTACCGAACATTACTCCGATCTTGTCCCTGAGCTGGTTGATGAAAACGCACGATGTATTTGTCTTGCTGATATTTGCTGTAAGTTTCCTTAAAGCCTGCGACATCAGTCTTGCCTGGAGTCCCATCTTGGAATCGCCCATTTCGCCTTCGATTTCTGCTTTTGGTGTCAGTGCGGCGACAGAGTCGATTACAATGATATCAAGCGCTCCCGATCTGATAAGGTTATCGGCTATCTCAAGAGCCTGTTCTCCATTATCGGGTTGCGAAATAAGGAGATTTTCCACATCCACTCCAAGCTTCTCTGCATAATTTCTGTCGAATGTGTGTTCAGCATCAATTATTGCAGCGATACCACCGTTTTTCTGTGCCTCTGCTATGGCATGTATTGCCAGGGTTGTCTTTCCTGAAGCTTCAGGTCCATAAATCTCGATGACCCTTCCTCTGGGAAATCCGCCGATACCCAGGGCTGAATCGAGACCAATTGATCCGGTTGATATTACCTGGATATTCTCAATGGCATGATCGCCAAGCTTCATTATTGTGCCTTTGCCAAAGTCCTTTTCTATTTTACCAAGGGTGACCTCAAGTGCCTTAAGCTTATCCTTGTTGATTTCTTTTCTTTCGTTGCTCATATAATTGGTTTAATTATTTATAAAATGCAAATATCTGTTCCGAATGATTTTTTGTATCCACTTTTGTTATGATCTTTTCAATCATTCCCTTTTCATCAATAATAAAGGTTGTCCTTATAATCCCCATTACGCTTTTCCCGTACATACGCTTTTCTCCGTAAACACCGTAAGTGTTCAGTATTTTTTTTGACGTATCGGCAATGAGGGGGAATGGAAGGGCAAATTTTGAAGCAAAACCTTTATGTGATTTTTCAGTGTCGGCGCTGACGCCTACAACGGCAAATCCCTTATTAAGAAATTCCTCATAATTGTCGCGGAGGCTGCATGCTTCAGCCGTGCATCCGGGTGTGTTGTCCTTCGGATAGAAATACAACACTACCTTTTTACCTGTAAAATCACTCAGCTTTATCGTTTTTCCATCCTGATCGGTGCCTTCGAATTCAGGGGCCTTCATGCCTTCTTTTAACTGTGCCATTTGCCTAAATTTTGTAATTAGGGGTAAATTTACGAAGTTTGAACCGTATTTGGATTTATAGCAGATAATTATTATTAACACAGAATCCATATCAGGAAGGTACTATATTGATACCGGAATGATATACCAAACAGGTTTGTAAATGGGTTTAAAAAGAGTTTGCAATATTTCATTACTGGCAGTACTTCTGACTATTCAGTTGGCAGTCGGTGAATCCTTTTCGCAGGGTACGGTCAGACGGCCATCGCGTCAGGCTGCACTTGACGCCTTCGCCAAAGGTGATTATGAGAAGGCTTATCTCGAATTTGATATCCTTCTTCAGAATTACTCAAAGGACCCGCTGTACAAATACTACAAGGGTGTTTGCCTGGTCAAATTGAACAGGGATCCGGAATATGCGCAGGAATATCTGCTTGATGCTCTTAATGGTGCACTCGACATAAAGAGTGTTCCGGATGATGCATGGTTTTACCTTGGCCGTTCACAACAAATGTCGGGGAGATTCACAGAAGCCGTGAAATCTTACAATACATATGAAAACAAGGTGGGAAGAAAGATTGCCAGGGCAATGAATGTTGCTGATTATATTCAGGAGGCTAAGGAAGGCAGGGGGAAAATAAATGAGGCACTCGCAAGGCAGGAAAATAAGGCTTCGCAAGAAACAACAAGATCACTTTTGACTGATTCTCCTGCCACCAGCCAGAATCCTCCGGTTGCTGAAGGTTTGCCTGTTGCTGCAAATACAAAAAAGGCAAGGGAAGAACTTCCGGATGATTATGATAAGATGCTGACTGAGGCAATGAATTACCAGGTTAAAGCTGATTCAATAACTGCAATAGCTACAGAAGCCAAAAGCAAGCTGGGAAAAATACCGGCCGACCAGCAGAAGAACGAAAAGTCAAGAATTGCTGAAATGGAAGCTCAATCTGCAGATTATCAGAAGCTTGCTGATAAAAAATTCAGCGATTCCTCAAAAGTGACTTCTGTACAGCCAACTGCTCAGGCATCACCGGCCCGGCAGCTAAGGCCTGTAACAAAAGAGTCTCTTTCTTCTTTTAAGATCGAAACTAATCCGGCTCTTGCAGCGAGGCAGAAAATATCTTTTGAAAGCCAGCTTCCCGAAGGACTGGTTTACAGGATCCAAATAGGGGTTTTCAGCAAACCTGTTGAAGCCTCGTTTTTTAAAGGTATTTCACCTGTGGCAGGATACAGCATACCTGGCAGTGATGCAAAAAAATACTTTGCAGGTATGTTCAGGCGGATGGCCGATGCCGGAAGTGCCCTTCAGCTGGTCAGACAGATCGGATTCAGGGATGCCTTTATCAATGCAGTAATGGACGGAAAACCTGTATCGGTGGAAAGGGCTTCAATTCTTGAGAAGGAATGGGGGCAGAAGCCATTGTTCAACCCTGCATCCGCCCCTGAGTCATCAGGAGATGCTGTTTCCACACTGGTCTACAGGGTGGAGGTTTCCCGGAGTCTTAAGCCTGTAAACAAAGATGTATATGATAATTACAGTACCATGGCAGGGAACCGGGGTTTTGAGGTAGTCAATGCCGACGATGGTGCATTTGTATATCTCATTGGAAAATTCATTACCTTTGAAAGCGCTTCTGAATATGCCGGACTACTTAACAGAAAGGGCTATCGCGAGGCAAAAGTTGTGGCATATCTTGGGAATAGGGAAATTCCTCTTGAGACCGCCAGACAATTATTTGAAAGCCAGAAATGAAAGAAAAGACATTACGCAGGAATGACAAACAGAGCAGCGGCGGGGAAAAGCACTCTCTTGTACTTTACAATGATGAAATCAATACTTTTGATCATGTCATAAAATCGCTTGTAGAGGTTTGCGGACATGATGCTGTTCAGGCTGAACAGTGTGCTCTGATTGTTCACCTGAAGGGAAGCTGCGAGATCAAATCAGGTATTAAGGAAGTTCTGATGGCAATGAGCAGATCACTGAATGCCAAAGGTCTCAACTCACGGGTAATAAGCAATTAAATTATTTTTCCTTATGTTCTACCGTTAGTGACCTGAATTATCCCTTCTGCTGAAAAAAGTGTAAAGTGCCCTGTCAAAAAACGCCAGGAAAAGGATTATCAGGATTCCATAGTTAAGCCACTGAGGCAGGCCTGAATTATCAAAATATGAATTGTCAATCGCAGGCAGTGCAATTTTTATTTCACCGAAATAAGACCATACTGCTGTGCCAAGCGAACCGCCTTCACCTGACGGAACAAAAATCGCACAAATAGTCAGTAATATCACAACAGCTGAGGAAATCAGAGGAACTCTGTTCCTGAGAAAGAATTTCTCTTTGGCAGGAACTGATTGCTTTTCAATCATGATCCTTGCCATGGTCTTTGCAGAGAATCCTTCAGGTGCCTGCTCTGTCTTTCCCGGATTCATGTATTTCCGGAGGAGATCATCATTAATTATTTCTTCCTTATTCATTGTAATATGCGTTTTTCTTTTCAGCGGTTTTAATTATTTCAGCCATTCTCTGCCTGGCCCTGAATAACCTCACCTTGATATTCTGCTTCTTTATGCCCGTTATTAATGCAATCTAATCGGTCTCCATCTCATCATAGTAATACAGGGTGATAAGACCTCTTTCTTCTTCCTGTAATTTTCGAAGTGCAAAATTAACAAGAGAATTCCGGTAATTGTCAATTGCCTCATCTTCATTACGGCTTTCAGCAAGAAAATCTACTGCATCTGCAGGGAATTCCTCAAGCGAAAGTACACGTTTGCGCCTTGTTCTTACAAGAGAAACAGATGTATTATAAACAATCCTGTACAGCCATGTTGAAAAACTGCTCTTTTTCCTGAAGTCCTTAAGCGACCTATAGGCTTTAAGAAAGGCATCCTGGGCTATCTCTTCGGCTTCTTCCCTGTTCCCGCAGATCCTGTATGCAAGGTTGAATGCCTTGTCCTTATGCCTGTCGATAAGATATGAAAAGGCATTAACATTGCCGGCAAGCACCTTGTCAATATATAATATATCGGTTTTATTATCCATTCCGGCATTTTGACGTATAAAAGTAGAAATGGGTTTCCATAAACCGAAAATTTTTTCCTGCTGCTGAAGAAATCTTTTAAAAAGTTTTGGATTTATGAAACCAGAGTGAATGCATCCATGTCTAAAGGTTGAAAATTAACTAAAAAACACAGTCATGGAAACATTAATTGCTTTTATTGCATTATTTGCGACAGTATTCGGGATCATGTATCTTCATTACACTACCCGTAACAAGGAGCGTATGGCTCTTATCGAAAAGGGAGCTGATGCAAGTCTTTTCAACACCGGGAAAGAAGGGAAATCTTCATATAGCTGGGGTAAGGTCACGCTTAAGATCGGGATGCTCTTAATGGGGATTGGCCTTGGTATAATTGCCGGAGCCATTTGTGAATCTGCCGGGCTTTTCCCGGAGGAAGAGACAGGCTACTTCTCGATGATCTTCCTTTTTGGCGGCCTCGCATTGGTTCTGTTTTATCTTTTCGACAGAAAAAACAAATAACCTTATTTACTCAGTGCCTCTGTGTGTCTCCTGTGAACTTCTGTGTAACCAAAAAAACTTACACCGAGGTCACCGGGGACCACCGAGCTACATAGAGAAGCGCTGAGATCACAGATAAAATTATTTTACCTGGTATAAAACCCTATCATTTTTTCTATTGCATCACGGCATACTGTACAGTAGCCCTTTGGGCCGTTGCTTTTCATCCTGCAATCCATCTCAGGCCTGAAAATTCCTTTTGCAGAATAGCCTCCACCTTCAAATAAGCCGGTTACCCCTGCATATTTTTCCTCTGCCGGCGTAGGTACCGGAGTTCCGGCTGCAATAAGGTTCTTCCATTTTGAATCGAAACTGACCATCGTTGTAATATTTGGTTCCCAGGGCTCAACATTCAATGGATAAAATTCCTCGTATGCAACCTCCGATGAATAATACTCATCAGCCAGCCCGGCAAACCCGTGTCCGAATTCATGAATAAATACTTTTGGCGATAATGCATGCCCGGCTGTGGTCCCGCTGTAGTAATTATAAACTCCTCCGCCTCCATATTTGGTGCTGTTGATAATAACAATAATATTATCGTGAGGCACATTTGCAGCATAGTCGTTAACTGATTTAATATCCTGTGTTGTAAGATACCTGTCGGTCCCGAAAGTATAAAAGCTCGAATTCAGAACAGTATTCACGTATATATTTTCTCCTGGTATATCGGTTCCCGAATCGGCTGATACTGCTTCCACCGCCCATATGTTTATCCTGTTGCGATAATTGCTGAATGGAGGTTCTGCAAAAAGAACGTCAGCCATTTTTTTTACATCTTCCCTGAACTTGCCCATTTCTGCAGAAGTATATCCTTCGGCAATAAAAGCAAGGTCAATACTTTCTGAGGGATTCCCGTTGCCATAAATTTTTGTGAAATTGGCAGTTGCAGGTTTTTCTCTCCTGATATAAATATCTGCAGGGTCGATCACTGTTTCATGTATCGGTGTAAAACCACCATCTTTTTGCCTCATGCTCAGGACAAACCTCACCTTTGCTTTCGGGAATGGCATCGTTGCCACCTCATAAAAGCTCCGTTCAGTCGTTTTTGCTTCGGCGGTAGTCTGCCATTCCTGGAAGAGCGTGCAAAATCCTCTTGAATATACAAGAGTATTTGTCGAATGGTCATAAAGCTCATATTTAAAATTACCGTAATTAAAAGGATCAATAAGGTTTATATGAGATCCGCCAAAAACAGGTTCTTCTTTCATTCCTACAGGATACACGACTGTTTTCTGGCTCGATCCTGCAAACATAAAATCGTATCGGAGGACCTTATCAGTAAAATATTTATCAAATACAGTTTGTCCTGCCAGTGATAATGTGCATAAAATCAGGATTAAAGATGATATTTTTCTCATGTTGAATTTAATAATGGATATAGTTATAAAGCTATTAATTATCATCAATACGGATAAAGATTTTAATTAATTTTGCTGCCAATTGTTAAATAATTAACATTATGGCTGACCTGAACACGAGAATTAGCGATTTCATCTGGGCAAATCTGAATGAAAAGCATGTTTCCGGGAAGAAGGATCAATTCTGGGAAGCTCTGGCAAACACGGGCACAGAATTATGGCTCGATACAGGCGACGTTAAGGAGGCTGAAGCGAACTGGTCGGCTGAGATGAGCGCCCTTACAACAAACAATACCCTTCTTAATAATGAGATACAGAAAGGTATTTATGATATTTTCATTTCTGAAGCCAAACATATCCTGAACGGATTGCCTTTGGAGGAAAAGGTAAAGGAGATTGCATTCATGATAAATGCACGCCATGGTCTCAGGCTTGCGACAAAGTTTGGAGGATATGTGAGTGTTGAGCTTCATACAGATGCCGCTCACGACATAAAGGCTATTGAATATTATGGTAAGCGCTACCATGAGATCTGTCCAGATCAGTTCATAATAAAAGTACCTTTTACTGCCGAAGGACTTATCGGTGCCAGGAAGCTTCGCGATGCCGGCGTCAGGATCAACTTTACCCTTGAGTTCAGCGCAAGGCAGAATGTTCTTGTAACCATGGCCGCCAGACCCGATTATGTCAATGTATTTCTTGGAAGAATAGGTGCCTTCCTGATGGATAACAAGCTTGGAGACGGTTCGGGAGCAGGCGAAAAGGCTGTGATCTCATCCCAGAACTGGGTCACGGGATTGTCGGCACAAAATCCCTGGCAGACTAAGGTTATTGCAGCAAGCATCAGGCATTATAACCAGCTCGATTTATTGGCTGGAACAGATGTATTTACAATCCCTCCAAAGGTTGCTGAAGCAGGAAAGAAATACTTAAGCGGTAATTTTAGTCCGAAAACACACGAAGACTACAATGTAAATCTTTATTCTTCTGCAGACGGTGCGCATATAGAAAAGTTCTGGGAAGTTGATGACAAAATTCTCAGCCTTTCAGAGAGGTTATCAGTTAAAATGCCATCAACTGGTCAGGAACTGATCCGGATAGCACACAATGAAGGTTGCGAAGATATGTTTCCTTTGCTTTCAAAGGAGGAGAAAGACACTATAGGACGTGACGGGAAAATACCTGTATTCTCAAAATGGCAGGATAAGATCAGGGATGGCAAACTTGCTCCTGATACTCTTCTTACCCTTGCAGGTCTTGCTTCCTTCACTTTAGATCAGGGGATGCTCGATCAGCGTATTCTTGGGATTATAGCCTGATTAAATTGTTCTTTGTCTGGCAGTTTCGTAAAGCAGTATTCCGGCAGCCACTGAAACATTTAGCGAAGCAATATTACCTGTCATTGGAATTTTTACACTCTGGTCAGCCAGTGCCAGGAGTTCCCTGCTTATTCCCTTGTCCTCGGCACCCATTATAATAACTACCGGACCTTTCAGTTCCGCCTTTGAGATTTCCAGTCCCGATTTTTCAGTAGCAGCTATCACTTTCAGACCTGACTGTTTAAGATATTCAACAGAGCGTACGATACTTTTTTCGCGGCATACAGGGAATGAATGAAGAGCACCTGCTGAAGTTTTTATAGCATCTGCAGTGATCCTCGCCGATCCTTTTTCTGGTATAACAATCGCATGTGCTCCAAGACAATCAGCGCTTCTTACAATAGCTCCGAAATTTCGTACGTCTGAAACTCCGTCAAGGACAATGATAAGTGGATCCTCGCCTTTATCGAATATCATCGGGAGCAGATTCTCAATACTTTGAAATTCAATGAGCGAAAGCCATGCCAGAACTCCCTGGTGGTTTTTGCGGGTTACAATTTCTATCCTCTCAACAGGTACTATCTGGAAAGGTATATTGTATTTTCTGACTTCTGCCATCAATTCATGATATAGCGGACCCTGGAGTCCCTGACGGACAAGCAGCCGGTCAATAGGTTTGCCTGCTTTTATTGCTTCTAATACAGGCCTCAGGCCAAAAATGCAATCAGATTCCTTTTGCATGTTTAAAGATCTTCGGGATTATCGAGACGGAAAACTATACCTTTTCTCCATGATGCAATTGCTTTGTCCCAATATGTTACAAGTGTTTCACTCCTGCTCAGGTAGAAATCATTTTCCGAGAAACGGTTCTGCCTGGCCCTGAAATTGAACCATATATAATCTTCCTTCAGATGAACCCTTCCGCCCCATGTGGATTTTATTACCGGTTTACGGTATCCCCATCTTTCTCCTTCAGTGCTTTTGTAAACCTTGTCGGGAGGGCCATAGATTGTATATATCATCCCTCTTTCGGTCCTCCATCCTTCCTTGAAAGAAGTAAAATAGTAATTTGAATAAAGGATCCTGGTATAGTAAATTCTGATAAGTTCTCTCGACCTGTCGATATTTCCGCCGCACTTTATCCAGAATTCATCGAGTGCAACCTTTGGTCTTTGGGATGTCCGCATAGAATTCATCTCATCCTCTGAAGCAAGATATGCAAGAGGTTCTATCATTACTTCAGGAGTATTCATTGTAGGGAAGGCATCCCCGAAGTTGAAAAAGGTATATCCTTCCTCGCCGTCCCTTTCAGTTGAGCAGAAATATACGCCATTGCCCGGAAACATGAGCGGGATGGTATCAGAATATCTGAATGCAATAACAGTATCAGGCTGATAGTCGATTGTCTTCTCCGGCAGAAGCATCGAAGGGGGATAAGGGATATCCGGAAGTGGCTGATAGTATGAGATAAAAAGCGTGTCGGCTGTTCCCAAAGGATAGACAAGGTTTACATATTCATTTGCCCGCACAACAGGATTGAACAGCTCGTTTTTCATAAAATGACCCCTTGCAATGAAATTGTACCTGTTAGTATAGGAAAGAGTATTAAAAGGAACAAACGACTGGATAACCTCAGCACGGATTTTGTCAAGGATTTTTACTTCAGCATTATATACCATCCCGTGCTCAACCCTTAAAGGGATTCTGTAAACATACTCCTGCCTGCCTTCAGTTTTGACGATGTTGGCATCCACATAAGCAGTATCGGCAAGGATTCTTCCGCCTGTTGTGTTGAATAGCTTCACTGTGATCAGTATCTGGGCCATTGGAATTCCCTGTGGATTTGCTTCGGAAAAGAACAGGTCTGGAGAAAAGAATTTAACTGATAATACGGAGGTCTGGTCCGTTTCGTTGAAAATGCTGAATCTCGGCTTTATTGAACTTTTTGTTGGATTATAGAGATATGAAAGATCCTTGGTGTCAACAGTGACCCTTTGTGTGGAACTGCAGGAAAAGAGTACCAGGCTAACGAAGGTTGCCAGAAACATTTTTAAAACCCCTGAACAATAATTACGGATCATATTTCGGTAATTTAAGTTTCTCTCATGAATGATTTGCCTTCCATTTTATCTTAAGCTTGCAGAGCTCTTTGCTATCATCAGTCCGTACAATTGTATGGTCAAACATCTTATCCTCATCCTTGCTTTCAGAAGTCATTATTACTATACTGTCGTTGAGCCTCGATTCGGCAAGATAGTTTATTTCAGCTGAAACAGGTACATTATTCATTATAAAATCAAGGTCATAACTGTCTGTCACCCACCTGAGGTATCTTGCATTATTAGTGTGAAGGTTAACGTCGAGATCGCTTATTTTAACGCTGAACGGTTGACCTGGTAAGGGCGTTTCTGATTGAAACACTATCTTATCAGCATTTCTTTCCAGAGCCCCGCTGCAGCCGGGCAGAAAGTTTAGCCGGGAAAGTTCTTCATCAGGCCGTTTTACCCTTTTTGTTGAATAATCAACTATCAACCACGACGATGTGGCTTTGGCAGCTATCGTGTCATCGCTGAATCTGGCTTCAAAATCCCTTAATGCAAAAAGCTTGTCAGTACCCCTTGGCCAGGTCCTGATTATCAGCTTTTCACCCCACTCAGGAAGTTCATAAATTCTGGAATAAATCCTGGAAAGAACCCAGAAATGATTATTCCTCATAAGCTCATTTCTTCCGTAACCAAGCCTTACCGCATGATCGGAGGCAATATCCTGAAAGTAATCAAACAATGGTGACAGGCTCAATTTCCCGTCGGGTCCGGTTTCATAAACATGAACCGGATATTCTTTTGTAAATTCAGGATATTCCATCATCATTAATTGTTTTTAAGGAATTCATCCACATCATGCGAATATCTGGTCCAGTTATCCATTTCAATGTCGAGTTTTTTCCTGAGTTCCTCATATTTATTAAAAATACCGGCGCTTTCAGGAGAAGTTGCAGCTCTGGCAAGTTCAGTGTCAAGATCAGCAAGTTCCTTTTCCATTCTTTCTATTTCCTTTTCCGACTCTTCAAGTTTTCTCCTGAGCTTGCGCAGATTTCTTTCATATTCCTTCTTTTCTAAATATTTCTGCTTGCTGGTAGTATTATCTTCATCCTTAATCTCCCCGCCAGGCTTGTCCTTCCTCTCGATATCCCTTAAACTTGAAATTTTCTTTTTACGGAGGAAATCATAAATCCCTCCTATATTTTCCCTGATCCTGTTATGCCTGAATTCATAAACTTTCGATACAAGTCCGTCGAGAAAATCCCTGTCGTGAGAGACCACAATTAATGTGCCATCATATTTCAGGAGGGCCTGTTTAAGGATATCCTTCGAGCGCATATCCAGATGATTTGTCGGTTCGTCCATCAGGAGAAGGTTGCACGGTTCGAGCATAAGTCTGACAAGGGCAAGGCGTGATCTTTCGCCTCCTGATAGCACCTTCACCTTTTTGTCGACCTCCTCTCCCCTGAAAAGAAAGGCGCCGAGCATATCCCTTATCTTTGTCCTGATCTCTCCTTTTGCAGCATAGTCTATTGTTTCGAGAACAGTCATGTTCTCATCGAGAAGCTCATCCTGGTTCTGGGCAAAATACCCTATCCTTACATTATGTCCAGTCTTAAACGATCCTTCGTAATCAAGCTCTCCGGTTATTATACGTGAAAATGTAGTTTTCCCCTCTCCGTTTCGGCCGACGAAAGCAACCTTTTCTCCTCTTGTAATTGTAATGGATACATTTTTAAGGACAGTATGCGACCCGAAGCTTTTTGAAAGGCCATCAGCTTCAACCACAACTGTACCCGAACGCGGGGCAGGGGGAAACCTCAGGTTGATTGCCGAATTATCTTCTTCATCCACTTCAATCCTTTCAATCTTGTCGAGCTGCTTTATTTTTGACTGTACCTGGATCGCCTTGGTAGCCTTATAACGGAATCTCTCAATGAATTTCTCAGTATCCTCTATCATTTTCTGCTGGTTCCTGAAGGAAGCTATCTGCTGCGTCCTACGTTCTTCCCTCAAAACTACATATTCCGACCATGATACCCTGTAATCATATATTTTACCAAGAGAGATTTCAATTGTCCTGTTGGTGACATTATCAAGGAAGGCACGGTCGTGCGAGACAAGCATCACTGCGCCCGGATAACCTGCCAGAAACGTCTCAAGCCATTGAATCGATTCAATGTCAAGGTGGTTGGTAGGTTCATCGAGAAGAAAGAGTGAGGGCTTCTGAAGGATAAGCTTTGCCAGTTCAACCCTCATCCTCCATCCTCCACTAAGTTCCCTGGTAGGCCTGTCAAATGCGCTCCTTTCAAATCCCAGACCAACAAGTGTCTGCTCTGTGTCGGCCATATAGCTGTTTCCGCCAAGCATCCTGAACCTTTCTTCTGTCTCGGCAAGCCTGTCGCAGAGCCTGAGATAATTAGATGAATGATAATCGGTCCTTAATGTAATTTCTCTTCCGTATGCTTCAATCTCCCTCTCAAGGTTTATTAAGCCTTCGAATGCAGTTAGCGCCTCTTTTATTACTGTTGTTTTATCATCGAGGTTCATCTGCTGCGGAAGATAACCTATTGTGACTTCTTTCGATTTGTCGATAATACCTTTTGTCGGACTCTGTAGGCCTGCAATAAGTTTAAGAAGAGTCGATTTCCCTGCACCGTTTTTTCCGGTAAGACCTATCCTGTCCTGTTCATTTATAAGAAAAGATATGTCAGTGAGAAGGTCAAAGCTCCCGAAAGACAACGACAAATCCTGTACAGAAACCATAATTTTAAAAATTGAGCAAAGATAGAAAAAGTATGGGAGCCAGTAAAGAAGAGAGTTCCGCTGGATGAATTATCTTTGCTGCAATTAATAAAATATCATGAGCCAGAACAGGTATACATTCAGGTTATTTGTTATTCTTATCCTTTCCTCATTCATTTTCAATTCCTGCAGAAAGGATGATGAAACGGATTATGAATATTTTGTAAGCAATACACTTGCATCCAGTTATTCTGAATCTTATATCGACGCCCTTCTTTCATATGCCGGACAATCCTATCCTGAGATTGCTGGTCTTCAGCAGCACGTCTCCGGAGGGGTTAATGTTTATAAAATTGTCTACAGGACTACAGTTGGAGGCAGGACGATTAAAGCATCGGGACTGGTTTCAATACCTGATGTTCCCGGCGAATATCCGGTGCTGAGTTTCCAGAACGGTACAAATACTCTCAATGCTGCCTGTCCCAGCGAAGATCCCGGGAATTATATGTATCAGCTTGTTGAATATATCGCCTCGATGGGATTTATTGTCTTTATACCGGATTATCCCGGATTCGGGAGTTCATCAGATATTCCGCATCCTTATCTTTTATCAGAACCAACTGTTAAATCAATAACAGATATGTTCAGGGCGGTAAATGAAGCCGTTGATAAATTTCCGGGGGTTCAGTTAAAAAACGAATACTATCTCATAGGATACTCACAGGGAGGATGGGCAACGATGTCGCTCCACAAATATCTCGAGACCCAAGCGCCGGATGAATTCAACCTGGGAGGGACTGTATGCGGGGCCGGTCCTTACGACCTCTATCACGTTCTGACAGGCATGGTCAATTCTGAAACTTACAATTATCCGGCATATCTTGGTTATATAATTCATGCTTATACTTCCTATGATTATATAACCAATCCTGTTACTGACCTGTTGAATGAGCCCTATGCCTCGCGCCTGAGCACACTGTACGACGGTAATCATTCTGCCGATCAGATCAATTCACAACTTTCAACATCGATTCCTGAACTAGTGAAGGAAGATTTCAGGACAAACTATTCCGATACTAAGTATTCATCCGTTAGGAATTCACTGGTTACAAACAGCATTGGGCCTTATAAGACGCAGATCCCTTTGCTTCTTGTTCATGGCGATGCCGACACACAGGTTCCGGTATCATCAACAGAGTTGTTTTACGATGAGATGATACTTGCCGGTACAAGTACATCTGTATGCACCAAAACGATAATACCAGGCCTCGACCACGGCGATGCCATACTGCCATGCATGATTCAGGGGCTTGAATTTCTGATAAACCTGAGAGATAACTGATTCATCAAGTAGTATATAGAAGTGGGAAGAAAAAAAGACATGCCCCTGCTTGAAAGGGTGAGGATAACTGATATCGGAGCTGAAGGTAACGCAGTTGCACGGGTAGAAAACCAGGTTGTATTTGTGCCCATGCTTATTCCTGGTGATGTAGTGGATATCAGGGTTAAGAAGAAAAGGAAGAAATATATGGAAGGATCAGTTGTCCGTTTCCATGAATATTCTCCCGACAGGATAAAGCCGCGCTGTTTTCATTTCGGGGTATGCGGCGGCTGCAAATGGCAGCACCTGCCCTATGACCTTCAACTGGCATGGAAGGAAAGACAGGTGAGGGACAGCCTTACAAGGATAGGCAGGATTGAACTTCCGGAAACGGAGCCAATAGCCGGTTCAACTGACATCTATGGATACAGGAACAAACTTGAATTTACTTTCTCTGACAAACGCTGGCTTACACGTGAAGAAATAAACTCTGAAAACAATATTATAAAGGAAGATGCTCTCGGGTTCCATATCCCGGGATCATTTGACAAGGTACTTGATATCAGGGAGTGCTATCTTCAGCCTGAACCATCGAATGCCATACGTGATGCCGTCAGGCGGTTTGCCCACAGAAATGCATATTCATTTTTTAATCTCCGGGAACAAACCGGATTCCTCAGAAACCTTATAATAAGAAATAACAGCAGGGGAGAGGTGATGGTTATTGTTGTCTTTTTCCTCGATGAAAAGGGCAGGATCGATAAACTGATGGATTATCTGGCGGAAGAGTTCCCCGTTATTACATCTCTCTTCTATGTTATTAATTCAAAAAAGAATGACTCACTTGCCGACCAGGAGCCTGTTCTTTACAAAGGCAGGGATCACCTCCTTGAAGAAATGGAAGGATTGAAATTCAGGATTGGACCAAAATCGTTTTACCAGACAAATACGAAACAGTCGGTCAGGCTTTATAAAATTGCAAAGGAGTTTGCTGGTCTTACCGGAAATGAGATTGTTTATGACCTTTATACAGGGACCGGGACAATTGCAAATTTTGTTGCTGCTTCTGCAAAAAAAGTTATCGGTATTGAATACATTGATGAGGCGGTTAAGGATGCAATTATAAATTCTGAGATAAATAATATTGCGAATACAAGGTTTTTCTCAGGAGATATCAGGTCGGTGCTTAATGACCGTTTTTTTGACGATAATGGCAGGCCTGATGTGATTATTACAGATCCGCCCAGGGCGGGTATGCATGAAGATGTCGTGAAGTCGATAGTTTCGGCCTCTCCGCAAAGGATAGTTTATATCAGCTGCAATCCTGCGACGCAGGCGCGTGATATTGCTATTATGCATGATCATTACAAGGTCGTAAGGGCACAGCCTGTTGATATGTTTCCACATACACACCATGTCGAAAATGTAGTGCTCCTTGAGAAGATCTGAAATAAGTAACCTCAAATTTTGAAGTTTATTAGTGTTTAACTATTTTTGTCGCGCCCGGTTCTTTTTGGAGAGATGGGTGATCCTCCTTCACCGTCTGAATGACGGTTAGGGAGGACGAGGGTGGCTTAAACCAGTCCCGAGAAATCGGGACTAAACTGCCGTAAAACCCTTTGAATATTTTGGAGAGATGGGTGAGTGGCTTAAACCAGTCCCGAGAAATCGGGACTAAACTGCCGTAAAACCCTTTGAATATTTTGGAGAGATGGGTGAGTGGCTTAAACCAGCAGTTTGCTAAACTGCCGTATGGGTAACTGTACCGGGGGTTCGAATCCCCCTCTCTCCGCAACGACAAATTGCTCCCTTCCGCCAGAGCGGAAGGGATTTTTATTTTATATCTGTCCGAGCCATGCATCGCATGAGCTCGGACAGATATAAAATAAAAATCTTAGCGGGCGCAGCACGCTAAGGAGCAATTTGTCGTTGGAGGGAACCCCCAAAAGGGATCGCCGAAGGCAATCCTGAGC